>Ga0326727_10004393_pt1 | contig 42498 bp, 49 predicted proteins | sample MB2enrmetagenome_FD_207643 | JGI IMG/M metagenome (GOLD analysis project Ga0326727, IMG submission 207643) | Lab enriched peat soil microbial communities from McLean, Ithaca, NY, United States - MB29MY | ecosystem: Environmental > Terrestrial > Soil > Wetlands > Peat | place: USA: New York...
AACCTTCCGAAAACCTCCTTGCATCGTCATACTTGAAATCAATAACTTCCCTGCCTGTTTTGTCAATATAGCCCCATCTTCCATTCAAGTTGACACATGCTAAGCCTTCCGAAAACCTCCATGTATTGTCATATTTGAAATCAATAACCTCCCTGCCTGCTTTATCAATAAATCCCCACTTGTCATATAACTCAATAGGAATATTATTTTGGTTATATTTTTCAACCGGATCATAAGAAATATAAAAGCACACACATGCTAAACCTTCTGAAAAATTCTCTGCACCTTCATATTTGAAATCAATAACTTCCCTGCCTGTTTTGTCAATATAGCCCCATTCCCCGTTTAATTTAACACATGCTAAGCCTTCCGAAAAACTCCTTGTATCGTCATATTTGAAATTAATAACTTCCCTGCCTGTTTTGTCAATATAGCCCCATTTCCTGTTTGATTTAACACATGCTAAGCCTTCCGAAAAACCCTCTGCATAGTCATATTTGAAATCAATAACTTCCCTGCCTGTTTTGTCAATATAGCCCCATTTCCCGTTTAATTTAACACATGCTAAGCCTTCCGAAAAACTCCTTGTATCGTCATATTTACAAGGTATAATTTCATTTCCTCTTTCGTCAATGAAGCCTCTTTTTTCGTTTAATTCTACTGCAGATAATCCTTCGCTAAAATAAAGAACATAATCAAACTTGCAGGGAATAATAATCTCTTTTTTCTTATTACAAAACCCCCATTTATCGCCTTTACGGTAGGGTATTAATAATTGGTCGGAAAGGCTTAAGGCTTTGATTTTTTCTACCGTATCCAATTGTTGCCTTACACGGGTAGTAAGTTGGTTTTCTACTTTAATTAGCGAATTGTTGGAATCCATATTCAATCAGTTATTTGTAGTTTTTCAATTCGGTTTCGAGCATTTGACGAGTTTCTTCAAAATAGGCATCCCAGTTGGTAATGGCTTGTACTGTTTGGTAGCTTTTGTCAGCTTTCAGCTGGTTTACTTCCTGTTCCAGCTTATCTCGTTTTTCACGCATGGTAGCGGTAAGGGTTTGTAATTCCTTCTTTGCGTTCTGCTGTTGCGATTGATGTACAAACATTCCTTGTTCCAAATGATGCAATATCTTTTCAACGGCTTCAATGTCGTTTGCCTCATAAGCAGTCCGAAGTTCGTTAAAAATCAATTCAGCTTTCTTTTTCCACTCTTCGCTTACCACGTCTGGATGGCATAGTTTGCTTGCCTTACGGAATAATGTCTTTATCTCATTTCTTTGTTCAGGTGTCAGCTCGGCCACCTTCTTGCTTTTGGTTATTTCATTAGTTTGACGGTACTGTTCGTAATCTTTTGCGGCATCTTCATAGTCGGTATATTTCTTGTTGTCTTGTTCAGCTTGGACTTTCAGTTTTTCTTTCCGTTTTTGCAACACTTTCAGAATTAAATCGCCCAATTCATGTGAATAGCGCACATCAAATTCATGCAGCAACTTTTCAATTTCGGTCTTTTCATCTTCCAACGCATTGATTTGAAGTTCGAGCGCTTTTAATTCAAGCCGTAAAGCTTCTACTTCGCTATCCACATATACGGTAATTGCTTTGAACCGTTGCGTAAATTCATTGATTAGTTCTACCGCCTCTCCATAGGAAGAGTGGTTACAAAGACAAACAATCTTGTAGAGTGTTGTTACTTGTGGGTTATCTGTTTCGGGAGCAAGTTGTCGGGTGATTTTTTGAAGGTGGTAATCAATTTCATCCAAATCTTTTAATAAAATCGCATTTTTAAGACTTTCCAAACGAATGCAGACTTTGCCAAAGTCAATAAGAACCTGTTCTGTTTCAGTTCCAAAATAACGCACTTTCAAGTTTTGGAATTCCCTTAAAAATTCAGCAGCTAAATCTTCATCTTCATTGATAACTGTAATTGATTCGTGGTTGTATTTTGCCTTGTTTGTCCAGTTGTATGAGCCATTTATAATAGTGTTTCCGTCAATCACACAAAATTTATTGTGCATAAGTGTTTCATGCCCCTCTTTGTCTTTAAACAGCCATACTTTACCCCCGGAATTGACCAATCTGGAGTAATTGATTCCGCTTTTGTTGTTAATTTCATCACTCATTAGTAGTAATTCAACTGCCACTTCTTGAGATGCTTTGCTGCAAAGCATCTCGAATAATGATATGTCAGTAAACCAAGCCACTGCAATCGTTATAGAGTTTTTCGCCCGGGAGAGTTCATTAGAAATTTGTTCTGAAATATTTTCAAAATAGGCTTGTGTCCTCATTTTTGGTTCAATCGTTAATCGTGTGAAATTGATAATATAGGCTATTTTATTTTCATTGAAAAGAAAATAATTTTGGGAAAACATTTATTCTAACGAAATAAAATAACGATAGCATACACATTATCACATAAATACAAAATTACATTGTACTGGAGATAGTTCTTAAGAGTCTAATTACGGTAGAATTTCACCCATTCACACGATTAACGATTGAACCATAAAATAACTTCTTTGATACCTTGAATGTGGGTTTGTTTGTGAAAATCCCATCAAAGTAATAAAGCTAAGAGCAACAGTTAATAATAAAGCTTTCATAGTTCTTTGTTTAGAGTATATCATTCTGTAAATCTTACTTGTTGTTTTTCAATGAGTAGGATTTATAGAGATAAAATCTTATTAGTTTAGGTTATGAGAAAACTCTCTATATGCAAATATTTTTGTGCAAATATACAAATATTTGGAAGTTATTCATCTTATTTTTATAAGCATAATTTAGATTTATTGCATTTAATCTATGGATACGGTACTATTACATGTCATATATGGCATTGCATCCTGCAAATATATAGACTTTCTTTGACTTGTCAAATATGTCAAGTATGGAAAAATCTGATTTGTTGAAAATAGTAGGAAAACGGATAAAAGAAGTTAGGGAGAGTAAAAATATGGCTCAAGTTGACTTAGCGGTAAAAATGGAGGGTAATATCGACACAACAAATATTTCACGTATTGAAGCAGGTAGAACCAATCCAACCGTTTATACCCTGTTCAGAATAAGCCAAGCCTTAGAAGTCTCAATGTCCGATTTGGTAAATATAATATAGTCTGAAGATAAATTTATAATTTACTGTTACAGTGTAACGTCTCTCTAAATGTTGTGTAGAGTTTTTGTCTGTATAAATTGAGCCTCTGGAAAATTCAGGGGTTTTTTTATTTGGAAAAATGCAATTAATTAGTTACATTTGCAGAATGGAAAACGAAGACAATAATACGGGATTGGTGCGTGCTGTCTTTTATACTGACCAATTCAGGGAATTTTATAAAGACCTTGACGATAGGGTTAATAAAAAGATTGATTATGTGATACTTATAATAAAGGATTTGAAAGTAATACATGCCGATTTTGTTAAAAAACTTGTCAATTCTGAATTGTATGAAATGCGTGTTAGTGTCGGAACAAATGAATACAGGACAATTTTATTTGCTATCGACCATGAAAACATTATGGAATCAACACAGGTGATTATCCTAAACGGCTTTTTGAAAAAATCGAGTAAGGATTATGACAAACAGATTAAAAAAGCAATGAACATACTAAATAGCTTGGAGCAATGAGAAAAATAAATACATCACTATTGGGTAATGCTGCCGACCTTTTAGATGAAAGACATGGCAAAGAGGGTACACCCTCACGTGTGGAGTTTAATAAAGATGCAATTGCTTTCTATTATGGTGAAATACTGAAAGAAAAACGTAAAGAATTACGTCTTACACAGGAATATGTGGCTTGCAAAACAGGGCTTAAAAGAAGTTATATCTCTAAAATAGAAAAAGGGGAAACGGATATGCAGATTTCAAGTTTTGTCAGAATTGCTGAAACTTTGGGATTGAAATTTTCATTATCATAATAAGCAAATTTCTGAATGATGAAAGACAATTTTTTTGCTTTATGTCCAGTGTTGCCCCATTGTTATTTTAGTTTGGTGTTTCAGGAGTTTTTAATTTGCTTTAAATTGTAGTATCTTTGCAGAGAAAACAAGACGATTGGAAGTGTTAAATCAGTGCATTTTGTTACCAGTTTGTTACTCGTCGCTTTTTGTAAGTCTTGTTTTTAGTTGATAATTAAATAGATAAAGAAAAACTGGGGTCGCTTGGTTTTGACAGCGGGTAGAAGAGGTATGTAAGCATGTCGAGCGCTGGGATGTCTGCTCGTAAATATCGATACTCAAAATTGTAACTGGCGAAAATAACTACGCTCTTGCTGCTTGATCGAAGTATAGTAGATCTTAGCTTTATCTCTGCCGAGTGCAGGGACGAGACATCTCCCAAATGCCGTGGTCTCGAGGCTCTTTGATAAGGAGGTGCAGGAAAATCGGGAATAGTTGAACGCCGCCTCATGCGTTTGATGAAATTCAGAGGATAAGGTATCGGTTGGTGGCTTCGGTCTTGCCGGTGCACGAAAAATTCAGGCGAAGATAAACATGTAGAAAGCGTATTGCTTCCTCGTTTGGACGCGGGTTCGACTCCCGCCGGCTCCACTAATAGCAGATAATCATTTGATTATCTGCTGTTTGCGTTTAAATAACTGTCTGGAATAAGTGTCTATCCTGTCTATTTTGCACATAAATTACTAATAATCAAGCAATGGGAAGAAAAAAAGCCACAGCAATTTTACCACATTTGAATGATTCCGGTGGAGATATAAATAAGGAATGGTATGTTGAATATGGCTATAGGAATGCAGCAACCGATAAAATGGAGCGCTTCCGGATTTACAAAGGGTTGAATGATCAAGCGTCATTAAAAAATAGATACAAAGTAGCACAATCAATTATCAACGACTATGAAGAGAAGCTAAAAGGAGGATGGAATCCGTTTGATGACAAAGGGAAACGCATTATATATGAAGATGAGACTTTATATCATAACATATCCGTGATGTATGGACGACGGAAGGAGAGTAATGTAAATGTACGCACCTATCTAAGTGACTTTCTAGCACATAAGAAATCGGAATTACGGATAAAGAGCTATCAAACATATCAAAGCAAAATGAGATTATTCCTTGCATGGCTTGAAAGTAAAGATAAAGCAGCCATTGATGTCTCAGCAATAGATTGCGATATGATTGAAACTTTTCTGAAGAATATTGTTGCCGAAAAAAAGCTTAGTACGGCCACTGTGGCCAAATACAAACAAATTCTACATCAGTTTTTCAATTATCTGAAAAGAAACAAGAAATTATTAATATCTAATCCTTTAGAAAATCTACCGCGTATTGGGATATTGAAAGATGAAGCTCCAGACCCTATTAATGATAGGGATAGAAAGATATTAGGGCAAGAAATAGCCAAGCGTGATCCACAGCTATGGTTGGCGTGTCAACTGATGTATTATTCCGCTTTGCGTCCTGGCGAAGAGATAAGGACTATGCGTATCCGGCAATTTAACTTTGCGACGCGATCAATCACAGTTTTTATAACATCGGCTAAAAATGAACAACGAGAATCAATACGTATGTCGCAATTTTTGTTCAATGAACTTAAGAAAACATACAAGATGGATTCTTTTCCGGCAGATTGGTATGTATTTTCATCCGGTGGGATGCCTGGGCCGACTGCATTGGGTAAAAATAATATGCGAATGCGCTTTAATCGAATTCGAGATGATTTAGGGATGCCAAGTGAATATAAGTTTTATAGTTGGAAGCATACCGGAGCGTCGGCTTTGACAGCTACCGGTATTAATCCTTTTGACTTACAGCATCATTTAAGACACAAAGACTTAAATTCAACGCAGAAATATATTCGCAAACGCTTCGGGGAAAGTAATGAGATAATTACAAACAAGTTCCCAAAAATCTAACTCAATGGGCAAGATGTCGTGTTATATACTCTTGCTCCTGAAGCATCCACTGTAATACCTGGGAATCCCGGTAAATAATTAGCATTAAAATACGCAATCCAATCTGTTAATCGGGCATTAAAATCAGCAACAGTTAAAGACATTAATTGTGCGTTGGTAATTACCTGATAAGTATTTCCATTCATAGAAAAGGCAATTTTCCCATCATATTCATTAGTAGCAATATAACCGTTAGTATAGGTTATATCAATCGCGATGCATAAAGTTCTTTGATAGCCCGAATTCGTACCGATCGCAGGTGCAGTGGAGACATAATATTGATAAGTGTCATCAAGTGACGGCGTAATAGATTCAATTGTACAAGCAGGGATACGAAGATATTCATTTGATTCGCTATTGACAATTGCTTGTCCGGTTGATTGACCTTTTGGAATTGCTATTATAGAGGTACCATTTGTACTGCTGAAATTTGACGATCCTATTAGAATATAATCAGTTTCCCAATTAACGCAAATTGATATATCAGATGCTACCGGATATTGAGATTGAACAATCAAAGTAGTGTTAGCAGCACACGTTAATGTTAAAATATTTGGTTTCATATCCGAAGCTACCAATTCACAAACAAAATTATCCCACCTAATTGCATAGATGTCTGTGGCTACATCCAGATAATGCTTAATCGTACGCAAAACAATTTCGGTAGTTCCTATTGTAGCACCCATATCCACTTGCATTGTGTCGATAAATACCGGTTGATTCTTGTATAATTTTTGAATATGCAAGCCGTTCACTATCTGATTGAGCAGCGAAGGGGTAAGAGCTAAATCGACAGTTATTGAGTGATAAGATTTTGTTTTTACTTCATCACGGGTAGCGAAGTATGTATTGTAAGTTCCATTATCGCCAAAATATCCGAGTGTCAGCGCTCCCCATTTGTTTCCTTGAGAGTCATAACATGATGGTGTCCCCATATAGTAGCTATAGGTAAAAGTCTCTCCATTTTGTGTGAACGAAGATTGTTGGAGTGCCGGGACTGCGAAACAAAACATAAGGTCAAGATTGATCTTATCCTCGATGACGAGAGCTCCGGCTAATGTTAGCTGAGAATTCATATGTCGCCGGCTGCCAACGTATGGATGATACAATATTCCATCCGTCACACTATCGTTAATGGAAACGCCTACCATCGGAATAGCAGAATCGCCAGCAGAAATAGATTCAGTCGCAGTCCCAGTGGGAACCTGACCGAAAAAATTACTGCTTAACAAAGTACCATCCAAAAAATAAGCCTGCAAAATATTGTTTAGCAACGTACTACAAGTAGGATATTTGGCTAAGAATTTGGAATATCTATCATATGGAGTGGACGTCAAAGCTATGCCGGTAGATTCTGTAAGTTCTAATGGTTCCGGATCAACGTATTCTATTTTTTCATCAGCGCAAATTAATGGGGTTAAATCCATATCAGGAGCTGTAGATAAGGCATCATTCCATGACCACACAGTAATAGTTTTTTTCACGCAATCGGGCACAAATTGCACGTTGAAACGATTACTAACAGCCTTAAGATAATCTTTTACCGTCATATCCGGGACAAGTTGCACCTCCTGCAATTTTCCATTCACGATCGCATCTGCCGTGTTGTTCAGTTCAACCAGATGTTGCAATGCCGGGTCTGTATCAAAGATATTTGTTAGAAGGGTATAGCCAAGCATCGCAAATAGTTTGCGTAACACATACGATACTTTCAAGAAAGGAGTTACACCATAACCAACAGGAAGAGTAGTATATTCCGATCCGTCTATTTCAGTTTGAACAGAATATGCAGTGAATGAACATTGCGTATTCGACACCCATGTAAGAGCATTCAAAGAGTACCAGGTAAGAAATACCTGGCTAACGTTCACATAAGCCCCGGTGTTGGCTGTATATGAATAAACAAGGGGAAATAAGTCGTAATCTTCGGTTATTTCCTTACAATACACTTTCGTCAAATAATCTAGCCATTGCGTAGCCTTTTCAGTTACGGTGCCGCTAAAAGGGTCTCGGGTTGGCCACGGGAGATCAGTCATCAGAAGCGCATCACTCATATCCGAGTATAACGATCCACCCCCAAAATAAAAAGTAGCAGGCAAGCCTTCAGCTCGAGAACATTGAAATAGCCGTAGTTTTCCTACTTGAAAAAACGGGTCCATTTGTAAATATGCCGTCCTGGATGTTTTATACCGGTCTCGGCTTTGGATTCGCTCAGGGTGATCAAGGACTGTTAAGTTTTCCTCAATATAGGGTAGTGAAACAGGCACGGATTGGCTTCCAATAGTTTGAGTTAACGGATTTGAATATTTTACCTGTATCGATCCATCGCCCGGTAAAATCAATTTCCCCTTTTCTGTGAATGCATTTATCATAACGTTCCTAAGCTTCTTGATTTTGTAATAAGATTCACTTTCTTTTCCCATTCGGTATATACCAGAGATGCATCTACTCCATTTGTCGCTAAATGGGTTAATAGCTTATTTGTTGCCGTCATCATTGCTTTGAGTTCCGGATCAGATGAAACGGAAGCTGCTCCGGATGCCTGAGCAGAAGATTGAGCTGTTGCAGCATTTCCAATCGAAATAAAGCCGCCATTCACATGCCCTGATATATGATTTTTGAAATATTTATTCATATCAAAACTAGCTACATTTCCACTTCGTTGCGCAATATCAATCATATTGATTACAGGTGCAATTGTTGGATTATTAACCGCTGCGTTTGATGCTACCCATTCTTTACTCGATCCTGTAGGCCCTTCACCGACCAATACAGTTGGTTTATCAACATATCCGCGTTTGTCCGGATCATAAGTCGCATTGAACTGTTTACCATCTTGCGCCCTGGTAACATCAATGCTTCCTCCATCTTCAGCACCGGTAACAACACGCACCCCCGTTGTATTATTTAGTGTCAAGGCTTTTACTTTTTCACGTTCGGCGTTAGCAGATACCAACTCCATAGCTCCGGTTGCACCAAGCATAACAGCGGCCGCCGTTCCGGCTATAGGACCTAATTCAGCATATCCTTGCATTATAGCCACAGCCGTATTAGCAACAATTTGAGATGCCTTAATAGCGAAATCGACATCTGCAGATTGTTTCTGCGCATCAAGTTTCGCCTGTGCTTCATTCTGCTCAATCTTTGCAATCTGTGCTGCATTTCCATTTGCCGCTTGTATTTGCTTTTGATATTTTGCCTCTATTAAAGCCGTTTCCATATCGGAATAGGCAGAAGAAACGCCGGCTGTAAGCTGGATGAATTTTTGAGCTTGTTGAGCATATTCTTCAGCGAATTTCATTTTAAGTTTAAACTTTGCTTGCTCCGTCTGTTCTGTTGTCCATAATTCTTTAGACGCCGTATCTTCCAATGCTTTCAGTTCTGATGCCTGGACTTCAGTCATTGATGCAATTCCGTACTGTTGCTTTATCTGCAACCCTTCTTTTTCATATTTATCTGTTATCGCTTTACAAGCCTCTAAATAAGTAACCAGACTTATCAGATTAGCAGCAAGCAATTGTTTTTGGGCATTTAATTCTGCATTTTTTTTATCTTCGGATGTATATAAATCATACTTTTCACGAGTAGATTTTTCAGTATCAAGTTGGAGCTTTTCTAATTCGAGTAATGATTTACCGGCTACTGTCTGTGCTTTTGCAATACGTTTGTTTTGTTCGGTGATTAATTTTTCTTTATCGGCCCCGAAAATCATATTGGCGGCATTAATAGCAGCCAATGTGTTTTTCTCTTCAGCCACACGTTGCGCGTCAGCCGATGCCTGTATCTGCAACGCCTTTACTTTATATTCAGGTTCTGACTCTTTTCCTTGTTCAAATCTGTCTTGGTTGGTCTGTTTTGCTGTCTCTTCAGTAATATCGACAAAGGTCAATTTTGTTTCACGATTTTTAGTGAGGTTTTCAATCAGTTGCTTTTGTTCCGCAAGCTGAAGTGTCAACATTTTGTTTTGGGCATCGAAAGCATTTTTAGTGCCATCTTTTGCCAATGAAGCTTTCTGATTCCAAAACACTTCATCTATTTTCAACCTCGAATCATTGCCATTTTCGGCAAGGTTCAAAAAGAATTTTGCCGAATTCATCTCTATTTCCTGCAACCGTTTATTATATTGTTCTTCTGATAGCTCACCCTCCAGATGATCTTTCATGGCAATATTTTTCATCTCCAGATCGAAGGTCTCTCTGGCTGCTTTAATTTCTTCAAATTCTTTATGCATAGCATCAGCTTCTTTTTTAGGATCTTTCTCAGTCTCTTGCCCAAATTTTGCAGAATAAATTTGCTGTGCAATATCTACATATTTATCATTAGCTTCTTTATATTTAGCAATATAGGCTTTCAATTGCTTTTCAGTCATTTTGTTAAAATCATCCTGAGCTAATGTTTTTTTATTATTGTTTTCTATTTGCTCCTTCAATGAAGTCCCGTCAAGAGCTTTTTTTGCAGATTCCGCGGCCATCTTATCTGCTATAGATTTTTGATAAATCTTTTGCATTTCAGCCACTTCCTGTTCAGTGGCATCCCTTTCGTAAGTTTGCGCTCCACCTAAGGAAGACCCGGAACCCACTATTTGTTCTGTAACTTTAAATGTACCTGTTTTGGAAATTTCATCCATTCTTTTTTTGAACTGGTCAACCTTACTTGTAGCTTTTTCAATATCTTTATCAGCTTCTGTAATGGCTTTTGAATTCAAATATTTCAATGATTCTGCCTGTGCATTTATAAATTCACGAGCGCGTTGAGTGCTAATACTTATGGCGTTGCCGTATTTATCAAATGCGGAAGCGGCTCCCGGTATTTGTTCCGTAACTTGCTTCACAATAGAGCTCAACTCTTCGTGTTCCTTTTTGTTCAGATTTGTTTTTTTTGAAAGTTGATCGTAACGATCAAGCAATGGAGAAATATGTACCTGAAGATCAGATACTACATTTATCTGATCTTTAAATTGATCGGTTGCTGATTTTGTTTTTTCAAAAACATTGGCCATACTTGTAGCCACATTGCTTAGAACTTCAGAGATGGCAGATTTAAGGGGTAAAAGCATTTGTCCCACTCTTAATTGAAAGTTCTTCATGGAGGCTTCGTATCGTTCCTGTTTATCCTGTGCAGTATCCTGATAATCCGCCGTTTTTTTTAGACTTTCCTGGATGATTTCAAAAGCAGCTTTACCAGCATCTCCGGTTTGAAGCATTTTGTTTTTAAGTTCGGTTGACGATATTCCTAACTGAACAAACCCTTTTACTGTATTTTTCCCAAATGCCTCAATTATTTTACCTTCCAGTTCTTCAAAGCTCTCACCTGTGTCATCAGACCTGTCTTTTACAAACTTTAGCATCTGTCCAAGATTATCAAGAGGAATTTTAAAATGATCGGCTTTTACAGCTTGTTGCATTAAATTGATGCTATCAACGGTGCCATCAGTAGCTTCTTTTAGTTTATCAAGCAAATGAGGATCATTTATTTTATCAAAGGCTCTCTGGATTCCTTCAGTTTTAGCCGCCAGTTCCAAACCACCTTCTACAAAACTTCCTATTTTATCAAAAATACCTTTTGCAAAATCAACAAATGATTCTCCGATTGCAACTCCTTTTGCAATCATGAAAGAGCTAAATCCTTTTGCTTTATTAGCAATTTGATCCAAATTTCCAACCCCTTCGTTCATTTCAGAAGATAATTTTGACTGTTCAGTACGAACGCGTTTCATTGCTTCTACAATTGCATCCCATTCTTCGGAACCACGCGCAATTTCTCCGGAATTCAATTGTCGCCCTAATGAGGATAAAGCTGCCTGTAGTTCTTTTGGTTTTGCCGACGAAAGATTGTCTAAAACAGTATTCACATCAAACAAAGATTTTTGGACAGCTCTTATTTCTTTATTTGTATCCTGAAATGATTTTTTTGCTTTTCCAAAAGCCTTATCATCGCCGGCTTCATTGGCATCAATCATTGCTTGCTTATATTTCAGAGCTTGTTGCTCTAACATTTTCAGTTCTTCGCGGGCCTGTTGTCCGTTGACTGTAGTTATTACTTCGCTTTGTCGTGAAACTTGATCCATAATCGGGTATTTTTCACGAAAGTATAAACAACCTATAAGTCGAAAAAAGACAAAAAAAACCGACAACTTATAAGTTGTCGGTGATTAAATTCCATCCTATTCTACCCATTTCTCATTCTGGTATACACTTCTTTTGTTCTTAAATGGCTAAAATGAATTTAAAACTTGTAATAGCCTCCGATTTCATAACCTGTTGTTTTGAAGTTGTTCAAATACTTCACACTCACACCCACATCATAGTAATAGATTCCCACGCCGGCACCAAAATACCCTGAATTATAAGACCCTAAGACGAACGGCGTAAGTACTCGCTTTTTTTCAATAGTTGTTTCTTTGTGAATTGGAGTGAAAGAGCAATCAAGTTTTTGAAGCAAATTATATTGTACTTCTGCCCCAACAACCAGTTTCCCATTATCATTATCAAATAACAGTTTCTGATAGCTGTTCTTTGTGATATAGTTTTGAATTATTTTTGCCGTGTCAACCTTCGAGAAAATAAACTTCACAATAGAATCTCCCTTTATCTTCACTCTGACAGTGTCATGCTTTACTGGATAGTTTGGATTATCCGGTATTTCGGAATGATCCGGTGATAGTTGCTGTGAGTAGATCGTGTCGGTGACCGTTTTCCCCTTCACAGCAACCGTTTTTATTTTCACATCAGATGTTTGCCTGCCGGCAAAGAAACCTATTGCAAGTAAAACCATGCCCGCAATTAATAGTAATTTCCAGTTTTTCATTATCAATCGTTTTTTTGAGAGAGTTGAGCCGTTCCGGCAATAGCCGCACACGCTGCAACTGCATAGCTCAACACAGAGATCAATGTAGTGTTCAGATTTAACCCCATGATCGCATTTGCAGTCACCACTGCCGCCGCCGACCCGCCGACTTTGAGGGCGACTTTCTTTAATTTCAAGAAGAAAGGCGGGGATTCCGCCTTCCATCTTTCTAAAACAGTTTTAATCGAATCCATGATTAAGCTTGAGTGTCGGGGGCAGCTGCTGTGGGAGCCGGCAACGCATTGATTGCATCGATTTGAGCTTGCAGATCAGTTGCCTGTGCTTGTGCGGCGGTCAACTGGATTTGTTTGTCCGAAAGATTAATGTTCGTATCAAACAGACTTACTACTGCCACATCGTCAAAGGAAGGGGTTTTAGCTGTACCAACAGCATACAAATCGACGGTACCGTCGTCATTCAATTTTGCAACATAGGTTGTTTTTGCGTCCATGACTTTTTTGTTTTTGAAATGTTTATAAATGCCGATGACTACAGTGTCACCGACGAGAATTAATAAAATAATTGTGATTAAAATAATGTAGTTCATATGTTTACTTGTTTTCAAATACCCGTTCGCTCCAACCTTTATAGAATTTCCAATTTGTCGGTTTTTTCTGGCATAACCGGTAATATTTCAAAAGAGTTTCGTACTTGTAAATTTCAATGAACTGGTCTGCGGTCATAACAGGTCTGCGGTTCAGAACTGCGATAGAATCCCGTAAAATCTTCACAGAATCTACCTTAACCGGATGCTGTCCAAATGCCATAACAGGCACGAATAATGCCAATAAAATCAATTTTTTCATGTTAATGCGTTTAGTTTTGCGATAAGGATATTCGATATTTTACCCGTCTGAGGCAACCCGACAATGCTCTCAGCTCTTGAAACCGCTGAAGTGATGCCTTCTAAAACGGCTTTGTCAACCAAAAGATTAGCGATTGCCTGGTTTTGAATCGAATTTCCAAGCAAGGGTCGCCAAAAGTTTCTATTATAGAAATCCAAAATCATTGCCCTAATATTTAAATTACCGGCTAACGAGGCAGGGAAGCCTGGTTTTTTCTTTGCAGAATCAACGTATAGCCAAATCGCCTCGTTACCCCAGTTGTTGCGCGAAATTCCCGCAATGGTTTCACCTCCTGCATCGGCAGGGTCATTCACATATCCGCTTTTGCCGTACTTTTGAATATATCCCTCGGAAGTAAGTACGGGGTCTATTGCTTGTTCAAAATTTGCCATAATCAATTTATTTTAGGTTCATTTTTACGCTCTCTTTCTTTTAAAAATCTCTCTAATTTCGGGATTGCTTTAATATATTCTGCAGAAAGGAACCATAATATATAACGGACAAAAATGCTTCCAGGAAATATTCTTTGCAAATTTTCAAAATTGGAAACAGTTTCGATCCAGGTGAAAAATAATGAGATGAAGAATATTGCCTTGATCGTTACGAAGCGACAAGAAGCGTCTAAATATGTAAGAAAAGACCCGATGATCATACTCATTGCGATGGTTCCGGCATATGTCGCCATCTTAGCAGCTGTCCATCTCATTTTTTTGCTTCGTAATCGTTTTTCGCCTTCGCAAATAGAGGCTATATAGCCGGTACAAAAATCAAGTATAACAACAATAAGGCAAAGCATTAGCGATACGGCAACATAGCCGACACATCCGAACATGATCGAATACACTGCCGTGAAAGAGTAACTAAGAGCAGCTAATATGCGTTTTCCTTCTATAGAAGTCATAATATCTGATATGTTAATATTGCCATACCGGCATCTGTAATAGTCGCACCGGAAATCGTCATTTTACTTCTAAAATAGTTTTTCGGCGGAATTATTCCCGTGTCGATATCCGTTCCACTAATTTTCATTTTAGTGCCGAAATAATTTTTTGGAGGTATCTCGCCACAATCGAGTGTTGTCGCTATTTTCAATGTCATAACCGTTTATTGATCGTAGTCCGCACAGTAATGTCCGTTTATTTCTCTTCTAAAATATTGCAACGTAACAGCATCTGCATAATAATTAGTAGTATCTGCAACGAGCGTAATAAACTCCTGGTCGGCGTTTGTAATCGCCCAGGCATCGTAGTACGCTATTTTATCTGTAATCACTTGTGTATCTCCAAAGAGAACAGTTGTCCCGGCTGTTTTCCCGTAGGCATTCCCGGCTTTATAGTATAACATTTGAAGATCACCAAATAGCGGCATAGAAAAACGCGGAAATGACGTTGAAGGGGTAGTTAGGTTATCATAAGGCTGTATTTCTACAGACATCATCACATCCGCTAATACTTTTTTCACGACAGTGCCATTCCCTTCGTTCATCAATGTGAAATTCATCACTGAACTATTAGTGAAAAAGAAATAGTCCGGCAGATATTGAACCCCATTGTATAATATGGCATTAGCAATATTTTTTGCTGAATTACAAACCTTATACAAGGTATTTACTTCTAAAGCGGCACTTTCACCCAATGCAGTCGGATCAACCAGATTTTGATATTTACCGAAAAAGAATCCGAAGGGACTCCCATCATCAACAATACATCCGGCTCCTTTGAGTTTGAATCCATTTTTTACGAAAATGGTAGTAATATCTCTTACTCTATTCCATGTTTGTGAAGATGTTGTGCTGAAAGATAGATCATTATCACTTAACAACATCAATGTTCCCGCAGCAGTGTCATCCGACCCATCTGTATTGACATTGATAACGTTTCCAAAGGTCATTGGAAGCGCAGGTTTATAAAATCCCACATAGCTACCTGCTGATGAAGCATACAAAGCCTCATTCGCAGAATCAGGATTCAACGAAAAATCCGCAACAGACCCATCCGAATTATATCCGTTGAAAATATTCGGATTTGTTCCTCCATTCCTTTGCTCCAAAACAATTTTACAAGTATCATTGCCAAATGAGTCAACATAAAACACTTGATTCATGACAGAGTCAGGGCAACCGGCTGCTAAGTAGGAATTGCGTAAAAGTTGCATGTTAGCCTTTGAATCATTCGTCCATATAGGCTGTGCTATCGGGGTTCCTGCAAACGAAAATCTGCAATCGCTTGGGAATACACAATATTTATTCTGCCAACTTACAGCAGGATATGTTAATAACCTAGTTGAATAATCAGTAATGTTGAATGACTTTATGATTATTGAATCTATATTAGCTACATAACCTCCAGATAAGTAATTGGCGTTACTTGATCCATAGTCATAACCACCTAATGTACAGTTATTTGAACTTGACCCACCCCAATATCCCGGGAAATCCCTAGTTACCCCATCAAAAAAAGTATATGATTTATTATCTGGGTCAGTTTGATTCGTATAAGTTGATGTACCTGTTACGATTATGTTTAATGGCTTACAATTATATGGATAAACGTCAGTTGTACAATTTGAGATTTGATTTACAGATCCACCATAATTACTAAATATAACTACCTGATTAATATCATCACCACTGACATAACCCCCCGTATAATATTCATTTAATACCCCCCTAAATAGAATAAATTGACTTACTGTTTTAGCTTTAGCAAAAGTCTTAAACGGATGTAAATGAGTTCCGTCACCCGTATAATCATCACCTATATATGAATGCACAAATGCAAAATTAGTATCATTGCATAACTCGGTCCCACCCATAAACGAAATTGTCTGTCCGTACGATTTGAATAGATTAGAAGCCATTATTGAACCTCCTTTATAGTTAGATTGAAGTTGGAACAAGCCCAGTTTGATGAATCCTGATAGATATATACCGGTGATACGGTTACTGTAAGTTGACCGGTGGTAACGGTGTAAGATACCGGGCGTTGATAAGCGTCTAAGCTATCAGCTTTCAATTTTGCGTTAATTTGATTGCTGACATTTGAATTATACCAATTTTGAAAAGCAGTCGTCTGACTTGATAGCGGTTTGCTTGCATCAAATTGAACTGTATCTGTTATCTGTATCATAATTATGATTTTGAAAATGTTATGGTGGCCGAACCGCTATTGCCTCCCGTTTTAATTGCTAAATCGACTATTGTAAGCTCCGTGTTTGCCGGTAAAGCAATATTGAGTAAACTGTCTTTGTCGTATGTATTTGAACCTATTTGCACAGAAATGTTTGTAGCATTCGACATTATCGTAACAGCAGATATTTTCAAATCAACCGGATAGGAGAATATTTGAGATGACACGATACCGTTTGCATTAGTCTTATTAACTGCTAAAACAGGGGGTGTAGAAGCATTCTCTATTGCTGTATTGAGAGTTATTAAATCTGTATAGGAAGCAATTTGAGCTAACTTACCATTCCCGTCCCAGATGTAATTAATGCCGTTACAGGTGTAGATGACACCTGAAACGGGGGCTTGCGGATTACTCCAGGTAAAAAGATGAAACGTTCTATCGCCCACCTGCGAAGTTGTTAAAATATTCGTGAAGATGGATGAAGTGGATGGATCATACCACAAATCCCCTAGATTCGTGGAATTGGGTTCGTCCGAAACAGACAAAAGGGCTACTCTATCAACCTTGCCGGCTAACCCGCTTGTGATATTTTGCTGTAATACAGCATCGGCATTTGCACGTGCGGTTGCTTCTGCTGTAAGATCAGTAGATGCTGCTTTTGTTGCTATCAATGTGTTGATAGTTGTTGCAAATGCGGGATCATCGTTGATGGCATCAGCCAAAGCCTTCAGGGTATTCAGTGTTGCCGGCGCATTATTGATCAGAGCATTTATTAAAGCTTGTGCAACTCCTGTATTTTCTTTCCCGTTTATCGATGCCTGTAAAGTATTCACAGCATTTACGATCTGCAATTGGATCGTATCATCAGATTGCTCTCGTTCTGATGTCTCATTGCTTAAATTCTGTTGCAATGCAGCATCAGCATTTGCGCGTGCAGTGGCTTCCGCTGTCAAATCTACGGAGTTAGCCTTTGTCCCGATTAGGTTTGTGATAGTAGTCGAGAAATTAGCATCATCCCCTAACGCATCAGCTAATGCCTTTAATGTCGTAAGAGCAGTGGGCGAATTATTAATTAAATTCGTAATTAGTTGTTGTGCAACTCCGACATTTTCTTTCCCGTTAATAGCCGTTTGCAATGCAGTATCTGCATTAGCACGTGCTTGTGTTTCCGCTGTCAATGCGGTCGTGTCCATTACAGACCCCGAATCTTGCGTGCTTCCATCACTAAACGTTAAAATCAAATGTCCATTTGAATCAATAGCCGCCGTGAAAGCATTGTTGTCGGAATTTGTTATTTTAATGATAAAATTCAAGGCCACATTTGGCGGCATAATAGACACTGGAGTACCTTTTCCAAGTGTATCGGAATAACCAGACGAATACGTACTTGTAGTCTGACTGGCCAAAGAATATTTACGCGTTGATGTAGTCTTATCGGGATTCGTCCATTCCGGAGCTCCAGCACCTCCATTATTGAGGCCAATGCGTACCTGAAACGGAGCTAAATTATCAACCGTGAGAGCCACACTACTTGCACCTCCTGTTTTAGCGAGGGTGAATGTAGAGCCTACTTGCGTTACCGTATATCCTTCTGAAATCAGAGGGAGTGAAAAAGTTCCAGTCGTACTATCAACCCCCCACGGAGAGTTCAAACCTCCTAAAAAATTATATAGGTCAGCGTATGTTGTCATGTCCCATCCGGACGAACCATCACAGAGATGATAGCCATCAGGAATAACAGCCGACGGCCACGGTATTATTGATCCGGCAACAGCACCATCACTTTTCCCCCGGACTTGATCAGACATCCACGATAAGGCATTTTGCATCCAGGTTCCGATACGTGTGGCTGTGTTGGCCCCAGTAGTTGTTTCATTTGCTATTTGGTCAGCTTCCGTTTTTAGCGTAGTATAGTCCATTGCTGTTATTTTTGAACAAATTTAGATAGTTGTGGAATTTGGAAAAAAGACAAGATTATTTTCCCCCGATAATGCGATGCATCATAACGGCAAATTCTTCACCATCCAAATCACTCATTTTTTGAACTAGTTTATGTATGCTCCCAAAATACTTTGGCGACAGCCATGGTTTGGGTTTTCGCTTTGGCGTAAACCCGATATCGCCATGGTTACCATGAAAAAAACCTTTCCCTACACCGGCATCAACATACACACCATAGTAATTGAAAAAATGGCGAATTTTAGCAATGTCTCCGCCGCTTTGCTTTATCAATTCCTGATTGAGTGAATGATAAAGCGCACCCGTATTATGAGGCCCGATAAGCATCAAAATTTTTTCCTGCCAAATCCTGACCATCATTTCAGACCAAGCTTGTAAATAAGCTTCACGAGCTTCATTGACCGATGCACCATTCGTTTGCGTCATATTGTAAATCTTTCGGTTGGTCGACTGTGATAATGAAGTATAAGCCGCCGGCTCCATTAAAGGCATATCCGGGTATCTCATAGTATGGCATGCGGTCAAGATGAAGAAATGCCATATTATTAGCTAACGCCACTCTATCTTTCAGTAGCTTGCTTTCTATTGAACGATAAATTCCGCGTGTTTCTTCCATTACAGCATGTTGCGCATCCATATCGTTGTATTTATATTTCTTGATCAAAAAAACAACGTATTGGCGACGGTCAAAGAAACCACCACCTTCGCCCCTTATTGTCATGCCGTCATTAGTATCATCTACGGTGAAAAAAGCCGTTTCGCTTTTGAAGTTTTGCAGCAATTCTTCCATGTAAGGCAAGCCGGTACTGCGGGTGAACTTGTAAACCCCGGCGGTGGCATAGAGTGAATTGCAGATGTTTTGAAAATAATCGTAAGCCTCAAACATAATCATGTATTTTTAGACATTAAAGCTTCCATCTCTTTCGCTTCGCGAGCTTTTGCGTCAAGCTCAGCGAGTGCCTGCCAAGTTTCTGTATCTTGGACTGCCTGTAATTTTGTAATGTCACCTCCATGAAGAGCACGCAACATACCGTTGATCTGTTCCCGCATGTTGATCGATGGGCGCCCATGGGGAGCCGGTATGCGGTCAAAGAAATTAGGAAACTGTATGGAGAAAACATCTTTCAGTCCAGTAAACCACATAAATACAGTATATAACACATGAGGGGATGTTTTTTTGAACCGAACAGCCCTTTTCGCAGTTTCATTATCCGAAAATGCACGGCTGCCGTTGTAAAAACAAGCAGCCAAACAACGCAAAAAATGTTCATCTTGCGTATGAATAAACGCCTGATAATAATTTTCACATGCCAAATATTGACGAAATGGAGTGCTGCGTAAACGAGAATCAACATGTTTACGTCGCGCTATTTTAGTTAACGGCGTGATTTCTTTAATGCTGTCAGTCAAAAAATCAAGATGCTTTAAAAAATCAGTTACCTCCCAATCTGCCAACAAGAATGTACCAACCTTTTTTTTGCGACACACCCATGTTCCGGCAATAGTTGTTCTATCAACAGATATACCGGAGAATCGGCAAAAGCATTTTACACGTAATTCAGCTTCCGAGTTTCCGGATGAAAATAGAAAGCTGTAGAAAAGCAATTGTTTTTCATTCATTGCTTTCCAGTTTGCAGGCAGAAGTAGGTTGATTGTTTTCACGCGAAGAAGAATGTATTGTCGTTTGGTTGATTAGTATATTTTTCTTCAATTTTTATGGCATATACAGCCGACTGCGCATACGCAGGAAAATTGGGTAAACTAGCTTCCATATAGTTGGCTAAATTTATCAATTGCTTTTCCGCCTGTGCATTCAAACCGGACAATAGCATACAGATGGCAACTTGAACACGTCTTAATACCTCACGATCAGCATCGGAGAGCGTTCTTCCGCGACGGTTAGAGATTAGTATGGCCATATATTCAGGACTGATAGTATCTGAAATTATATCGTTTTGAAAAGCGATTACCTGTGGTAGTTTTTCTGAAAAAGTTTGCCAGTCAACAGTAGGCATGAACGCATAGATTTGCATGTCAGCCGGCTTCCAAAAAACAGTTTCGGTCATTTGATTGAATGAAGTGACATCGCTCCATGCAACTATTAAATCGTTATCCGATTCTATAATAGACATCAAAGCACTGATAATTACACCAACGCGTTGCAATGTTGTCTGCAATAATCGATCGACGCGTGCCTGACTCGCAGGTACCTGATTGGTATTTTGAACAGCAGCAAATCCATTAGGAGTTTGAATCAAGTCCACAAAAGGAATAGCTAATGAATAGGCTTTATAAGCGAGTAGTGATGTTAAAATGCTCAATTCTTGTGTATTTGATCTTCCAGATAGCATTTCAAATAAAGTATCTCCCAAAAAAGAATTTTGCACCCAATATTCAGCATCTTGCATAAACGGGGATATTACCGACCAGTCTGAACCTTCTGCAGTCGGAATATATTCCAAGAAAACATCAATATTATCAATTATCATTTCAAGAAGGATTAGTAGGTTGTTGTGTTTGTTGCTGTTGTTGCATGGCAGCTCCGGCAGCCATATTGTTCATAGTGTTTGGTTGAGAATCATTGCCTGTGTCAAGTGATGTAAGCGTGATAATAGGAATGTCAAATACTACATCATCCCAGCCGTTGAAGTCGGCAATAATATTGTAAGGCTCCAGCAAAATATCATGATATGGTTTTTCCATTGATTGCTTCATGGTGAACAATTCTCGTTTATCTGTTCCCGAAAAACCACCTTTGGACTTTCCTGGTGTGGCACCCACCAGATCGGGATGTACGTTGTCGGCATAGCACATAATGTTCGATGCCTCCTCGCTATCTTCTAACCAGTCACCGCCTTCTTTGCCGGTATCAACAGCGGTTATCCTAATCATCTGGACTTCTTTTCCTTGAGTATTAGTGTAAAATCCGCTAATCCACATTTTATTACTGTTCTCTATGCCGGTAATGAAATCACGAATGTTTTGTTTCTCTAATTTAATCCGGGCATCACGTTTTTTTGGATCGGTTATTTTTTCTTCAGCAAGCAGAGAATTCCAATAATCGCGGGAGATTTCCACATGATATTTTATAGAAGCATGATGGCGTAGCTTTGCCTCTTTCCCGGTAGCTATAAGACGGTGAGAGTTGTACCACCCTGAACGAAATACGCTGAAATATGGAGGAATAGGGTAGTATTTGTTTCCAACGGTGGGAAAATAGTTCAGAATGGCGAATTTCCGTTTCCCTGAATCCTTTTTAGTTCCGTTTGTGTTTGGAGCACGGCCAACCCTGATTTCTAGGTCCCCAATAGGATCACTAATATCAAGTAAATCAATAACTTCAACATTTTCTAACAAAGGGGCTTTATATTCCCAATTGGCATAGAAAACATGTTCAATTTCGCCTGTTTTTGGATTACATGTCTCAAAACGGATATAACAGGACTCTTTATGCACCAAATTGGTGATTTTAGAACCATCCTTCGAGAGAATAATAACCGATATCGTGAATAAAAAGTGTTTCATGTCACTACTTTGCTCTAGCAAGTAACGTGCTGGTCGGTTATGACGAAAGAAATTTTTCACTTCCGGATTATCAATTTTCTCTCCTTTAGAGTTCAAATAAGTCAATCCACTACCATAACAAGTTAATGTGTTGAATTGCTTGTTTTGCGACATTATTTCCGATTGACGAACCAAATTCATTACATCATACGGCATTTGATTGTTGACACCCCACGGCACATATCCAAGATATTTCTGGTTCATGTCGCCCGGAATGGGTATAGGACGCAAAAGTCCATTGTCAAAGATTGAGCCGGCATCTTCGACGGAACTCATTAGCATAGCCGTTTTCCCATCGTCAAGCATAACAACTTCATGCACGTCATAATTCCCAAATTCTGTAGGGGATGGAGTTTCTTTTTTCATAAAAATACTTCCTGGTTGTTGATTTCAAAAATACAAACGGCTTTAATCTTTCGGATTACGCCGCTTGTGTTGAATTTTATATTGAAACTATTTCCTTTGAAAAAGCTAGATGTCATCACTACGTTGTTGCACACCATTATATCACCTTTTGAAGTCCAGCATTTCAAATTTACCGGCTCTTTTGAATTGAGCAGCTTACGCGCATCATTGATATGTATTAGCTTAGCCATTAGTTAAATGTTGAATCAAACGTATCATCAAAAATTCGATTGCCAAGAGTGGATGATGCCGCTGATTTGTATTTTAAAATATTATTGTTTTCTTGAGCATACCGCCAGGTGAAAGATATGGACGGAAGTTCGGTAGCGATAGAACTACGTTTCACCGTCGGATCAATGACTGTGATTTGTTTACCTACTCCGGAAGAATCATAGAGATAAACAGATTTTGACATGAATATATCTTCTACCCATGCTGCTTCTGCCTGTGATTGTATGCCTATATTGGAAGTGAATGTCTTCACTAAAAGAGTGTAGTATTTTATGTACTGTCCTTCATTCGTGCAGAACTGGCTGCCGTCGTATTTGTTTTCCTGATCTAGCAGACCCATGCATGTTAAGGTCTCTTTTACACCAAAACAATTGATAAAAACAAATGATGGTGTTCCGGCACATGAAATATTATCGACAATAAATGTTTGAGAACGTGCCCCGGCTGTAACAGTATATTGTTCTAATGTCTGATATGAATTTGCGAAACAAGATGGAGAGACATCGACGGTGACAATACCATCAGATATATTTATTGTTTTACCTATAATAGTGGTTGTGGTTATGACTCCATTTTGAGAGTAAGTTGCAGTAGTGGTTATGTCTGTGGCTGTATTTACTTTTAGGGAAAGATATTCCTTCCTGTCAAGACTTGTTGTCTTTGCGCCCTGCAAACTCGTCAAGAAACAATGGGCAATAAAGATGTTAGCCCCTACATTAACTTCAATGGTACCGTATTGTACTGTGAAGTCAAAATTGAAACTACTACCGGCATTGTCAGTGATAGCCAGGTTGTAGGTGCCCACTAAGGCAGTCATATCAATAACACCTTCAATTACTTTCCCCAAATCACGGATATACACGTAATTATCAAGGTCAGGAACGTATGTTTCTGCCAAAATAATTGTACCGGTAGTTTTATCCGTTAGAGTAACAGATACATCGGCTGTGGTAGTGAGCACAGTATCGGCAAGCGTGCTACTAAAACTATAAGAAACGGGTTGTTGTACGATTGAAATAGCCACAAAAAAGCCTCCTATATTATCTTTTGTACAAAGATGATATAGGAGGCGGAAGGGAAAAAAGACAGGGGAAAGAAGTATTCAGTTACCATGCTCAGCACGGTAACTGAATTTGACTAATCTTCATCTTCATCTTCTTTGAACAGACTACCCATCTCGGCAATGCTTTCTTTAGTGAGCGACTGCCGAACTATCTTTTCGCGGCGTAGTTCCCGTTCAATGATAAGGTATCGTTCAAAGTCTTCTACCGTTTTGTTTGGTTTATCCCGAAGTTTGTCCATTTCGGTTCTCAGGTTAAGCGACCGCTTCAGCGAGCTTTCACGTTCCACGTGTTTTCCGAACAAAAGTTTTTCGATAGTGGAGTAAACCCAAAGTTCAAAAGCAGGCGATAACCATGCGGCAAATTTCAGAGCTAAAACGCGGTGCATAAAAGTGCCGGATTTTTGACGAGAAGTTATCAAATCTTCTTCGTTTTCTATTCCTAAAAACCCCATATTTGGGTTTTTTAGACACTCCGAGATAAATAATTTAGTTCCATCATTTCTTGTAAAATGCTCAACTGTCTCGTTAAATACTTTTGCCATTTCGGTGGCGTTGATCATCATACCGTTCTCTTTTGACAATAAAAATGTAATGTTGTTGTCCTCAAAAATACAAATTTTTGTTTCCATACTCGCGTTATTTTGTTAGGTTAAAAATTAAATACGCTACAAATATAATGCAAATATCTGACTATCAAATAGTTAACGCAATTATTTATGAATATTTAGCAATTAAAAATAACAAAAGCCCCAAATAGGAGCTTTTGTTGTAATTATTCGTTTAGCATGTTTGGTATTTCCTCTCGTTTCATAAGCCATACGGGTTCTGAATCTTCAAAGCCGATAAAATAATCACGTTTCACCAAGAAAAACGAAATTTCTTCGACTGAAAAAGCACCCATGCCTGCTAAATCCTGGCAGATGGTTTCGCTCGACTTACGTATCGATGCATCAGCCTCTGTGGCCGGAACAAACTCACCGCAATAACGGGAAAGTATTACTATTTTCCATGCTTCTATTTCGTGCATAAATTTACTCCTTTCGGTATATAATTAGGATTAAATGATTCTACTAAGTCCATCAACTGCAATAACGACCGGGCCATCTCCAGAATTCGTTTAGGTTCACGATCGTCATCGATTTCAATTCCCATTACGACAAACTCCATAATATCCATGATGTCTTTACGATATGCATCAATCATTGAGTAGTCATCTTCTTGAAATCCTTGAAATTGCATAAACATATAAGGCCCGATAGTGGCGCCATTGACTTTTACAGGTTCGTTCATCACAGACCTCCTTTCTCACTCACTGTTACAGTGATGGTCGTTTCCGGTGTAACATTAAACACAAAGGTATTGGTATTCCCTTTTGTGTAATGAGAGCATTCGCATTCTTGAATGTCATGTTCAAACATAAGTGACGCAATTTGAGAGCTACAGAAATTAAAAAACCGTTGTATGCGATACAGGTTTAGTATTCCTGTTGTTTTCGGAAGGTCGGAAGTAATGCCAGGAGTGTCTTCTTGCATTACGCGCCTGTGTTTACGGTCGTGCGTTAATGTTCTGACAACGACAGGGACTTGTTTTTGTCGCTTAGCGACAAACGTGCGAGGAGCCTTTGGGGCACTTGCTGCTTGTGTGAAATTTGAATTCATAATAGTGGTTTCAGCAAAATAAAAGAGCTATTTAAAATGGTAGCGGTGCTCATTTTCCGCTGCTGAAACCACCAAAGGGCGAGATGTCGGGCTAACCGACTCGAAAAATGGCACCGCCATTTAGTATTTAAAATAAAAAAACCACCTTATCTTGCGTGGGTGGGCTTATAGCCCTTTAATAGTTTCAGCGATGCAAAGATAAGGTGGTTTTTTAGAAAATGCAAATATTCTACCAATTATTATCCGCTTTTTTTGACATAGAGGCTTTCAGTGAAGATATAATTGCAATAAATTTAGCATTTAAGCTTTGATTATATTTTATGAAATTTTCCATATATTCTTTTGCAAGAGGGATGTCTCGTTTGTCTTTACTGGCTGCCACTCTGTTGATTTTCTTTATTTCAATATCGAAATATATCTCAAAAGGATAACCCTCGGTTTCAATTTCAAATAGAGAATATTTATACCGACTGTTTTTTAGTTCTAACTTAAGCAAAAACCACTCCGATTGGTCGATACCTTCAACCTCAGGAACATTTGTAACTCCCTTTAATATAATCAATTTTGCTTCTTTATCATCAGTTTGCAATGCTGATTTTGAAAAATTGAAAGCTGATGCCAACCAGTTTTTCGCATTCAAATATAAATCATTTGCCGTCATAGATGAATCGACGGGAACAACTTCCGAATAAACTATTTTCCCCTCTTTCACTGGAAAATTATCCGATAATAAATTTTGTGCCGTTGTTAGTACTGGCAAAAGAAACAGTAATGAGAGTAATTTTTTCATAATATATCATCTAATATCTTATAAAGTTCATTTTCATGTAATATTTGAATAGGATAACCATCAGAAATTAATTGTTCTACAGTTTTCAGTTTACTTGGCCCAAATCCGGCACCCACACATACAATATCAGTGCGTTTTGATATAGCTCCGTTATTATCAGCTCCAAAGCTCTTAAATATTTTTGCCAACTCCTCTCGTTCTGGATAACGGCTAAAAACGCCAGTTATTACTATTTTTTTGTCATAAAATGGGGTGTCTTTGTTTTTCACAATAGATAAATCCTGATGTTTAACATCAGAAGATAAGTGACGTCCTTGTAGATTCATATGAGACTCAAAAGATGTCCTGTCTTTTCGTTCTGGATAGTTCAGACTAAAGATATTGATTCCCTTTAAGTATTCCATGAAAATTAAAGCACAATCAATTGCATCCGACAATGCATCGTGATGTTTGGAGACGGGAATATTCAAAGCTGTACATACATCCACTAAAGCATGATTATCAAATAGTTCTTTTGTACATTGATGACCTAAAATATGGTGGTTATCAATATTATAGAAATGGATTATCTTGTTTAATACATCTAAGTCGAATTCAATTGAATGAGCTACAACAGTTTGAAAGTCAAAGTAATGTTTTATTTTAGGCCACAATTCACTAAAAGTAGGTGCGTCCTGTGTCATCTCTGGAGTGATAAGATGCACGTTAATGCAATTTTGATCATATGCATTTCCTGGAGGTTGGATTAAAAAACAATTCTTTTCAATAATTTCTCCGTTTTCAACGCGGACAATTCCTAATTGACAAGGCATTCTGTTATAGGTTGCTGTTTCAAAATCAAAGGCGGTGAAGTTAAAGTCTGGCATGAGGTTTTTGTTAAAAAGTTAATACATGGCAAAGATAACAAATTTAAACAAAAAGCCCCGCAGTAATGCGAGGCTTAATCCATAACAATAACTGTTACTGTCAAACAACAACTAAAGTGATATGGATGTTAATTCTTTTCCAAGATTATGGAGCGCCAGTTCTATCTTTTTTGTTTGTGCCGGTCTGGGTTTTGATCTGCCGGCAGAATAGCTCCACAATTGTTTTCTGTTTATGCCTGTTAGTTTCTCCAATGCGGAAAGTGAAAGAATGCCAAAGTAATACTCCAGCAGGCTTTGCGTATCAAATTTATAAACAACTTCAAATTCTTCATCTAAGAATGCGGGGTATTCGTGTTTGTCCTCTATCGCGGTTTCTTTAAAGAAATACATTTGCACGATCATATCAGCTTTTGCAGCTTCAGCGGAATCACCCATACCGGAAAACATTTCATTCTCACAGTATGCACTATATGTTCCATCAGTAGCCCTTCCAATAATTGCCTCTATTTTTTTCATAACTGTTTTTTTTGTAGATGGAACTATTTAAGTCCCATCTCTTTTTTTATTTTCAATTCTACTGGTTTAAAAACTTCTTTCGTTCCGTGATTAGGAACCGGGTACCTTTTCCCATCTTTTTCATAAATAACATGACTTCCCGTCTGCCTTACCGCAATCCATCCATTGCGCAATACTAAGCGATGTAATTCATTAGACTTCATATCTCATATATTATTGTTGTTTGACCCTACAAAGATAGACAAATGTCTATTATAATCCAAATAATAATATACATTTGTCTATCTTTTATGTATATTTAACAATGCATTTATGTGTAGCTTCAAACATTACGTTATCGGGTTCCTTTTCGATATCTAATTTCGTGAAAACACATGTAAATTATTTGTGTTCAAAAGATTACCTCAAAAAAACGACTAAAAAAGTTGTTATTTTTTCATTCTGTCGGATTTTTAAATGTTTATTTCGCTGATTCAAAGGTTTTTGACCGTCTAATTTTAAATAAAAAATCCGAATTTCACGCGATTGACCCCGACGCGACCTGATCGGGATTTGTAATTACCTGCCGATTTTGCGTGTTATATGATAGGGGGTAGCTGTAGGAAATTAACATCTATATGTATGGGAAAATTACCGAACGCAAGTGCGGCCATTTTTTAAGCGGCCCGGCTATTTCTAAAATGCGTTGTGGTACAACTACATACAACACAAGAACAATCAATGTAATTGTAATAGGCAATAAAAAAGGCCAGGTAATTACCTGACCTATCATGGTTATGAATGCTATTATCTATTGCATCACATCATACCACCACCCATACCCATGTATATGTTACGATAAGGAAACTTATTCATGCCGATACAAAGCGTATCGAAAGCATCTGTGCCATCCGTTCTATACTCCAACTTATCTTCCTCTGTTTCCATTAACTTCTCGCCTGTTTTATCTTTCTTAAATCCATTTGTGCCTATTCTTGTGCCTGTTTTCTCCATGGCCATAACTAACGCTTCATTATTGGGTTTATTGATCCGGGGAAACAATCCACTTTCACCTTTGAAAGCACGGTTGATTAATAGATGCTTTTCCATATGCGGCAAAGGATTACCCAAATTAACAGGAAGAATAGTCCAATCCAGCGATTCAAAAGTTGAGATAACAACAGATGCAAAGTCTTCATCATTGACTGCATAGTTACTACCTAATGCAGTTGTGTCGTAATAGTACACAACGGTTCGTGTATGATGATAACGGTAGTAATTACAAAAGTCTTGTACTACTTCTCTAATCTTACGTTCATATTTTACATAGAACGATTTCAAAGTTAGCATTTCACCATCACGTTCTTGACCTGTTACTATCCAATTTATGTTGCTGTTATAATCCATGGCGATACACAACGCATCATCCAGATTAACATCTTTATCTTGCAAACAACATTCCTTATCTATTTTAGAAAAATTGAAATCAAGTCCATCAAGATAAGAATTATCAAATGAAGAATAATAATGCAATGATTCTACCATCGACTGATAGAACCCATCTTTCAAAATTCCTATTCGTCTACACAGGATAGATGTTTGAAAAATCAATGGTGGTAAATCGCGTTTCATCTGTGCAATATATTTTTCACCCAACACTAACAGATTTTCAATGGATGACCATTCTCGATAATATATTGCAACAGCCCGTAATTGAGATAAACTGCGATATAATGAATTCAAATAGTTTTTCAAATATGCAGGTGAATCACCCGTTGCAATACGAGTCTTTATTTTCCATATTTCATTGATTATGCCATGAATAGTTTCAATTACTTCATTATCCGTTTTTTCTTTGTAAGATAAAAACCAACTACCTCTTTTGGTTGTTGGCATATCTGAAGTAATCAATAAGGAATGATGCCAGGGAATATGTCCAAAATGTGATTTAATACCACCATTTGCCGGAAATGTTTCATCCTTCAGCTGGTTGTAATCAATATATCGTGCTTCGTCAACATCAACATAATCCAATGTTAATGAATTAGATGTTCCTTTTCTGTCTTGAGAAATAATATATTGAATAGAACCATTATACCAGGATATAACCGAATCGTATGACTCAGGTTCAATAAGAGGTTTTTCAAATCCGGCAGATTTCGGCGGACGATGACCTATATGAAAATGTACATTACGCTTGTATCCGAATGATTCTAAAGCATTCAAAGTACCAGGTAATGTATTCGTTAATCCATGTTTATATGTTGGCACCACAATGCCACCGCTTGATCTTGGCATTCGTTGTAAATTACGAAGCAACCAAGGAGCTGCAATGCCATGCGTTTTACCAATTCGTCTTCCGCCAACGAAAACGCTTGTATGAGCACCAGTATAAATAGCTTCTTGTTGTGGAGGATTGAGATATATTTGTTTTTTATCACTCATTGGATGGTAGTTCAGTTGGTGTGTTTTTAAATATATCTTCGATAGTAACGTCTACATATTCGATATCTTGAATTTCACCAAAATATTTGTCTTTCATTTTAGCTATTTTTTCTTTGATATTCGGTACCGGTTGAATTCCGATAACAGTAGGATCAGATGTGATTTCGAATTGTTGTACTGCGATTTCTTCCCAAGGATAACGCTCCGATTCTTCTTTGTCAAGTTGATTGTATTTTCCGTATTTATCTGCAACCATTGACACCGCGATTGGGTTTTGTTTTTTTACAGCCATATCATAGGCTTTATCCAACATTGCATTTAATTTAAAACGATGCCAAGGTTTTGACGATGTGGCAAAATCACCAATCAATTGTTTTGCCAATTTAATATCTTCATAAACGGTACTGCGATCAATTTTAAATTGCAGCATCATCATGTCGCATATTTCTTTTTCTTTTTTAAGCGGATATTGAATGTAAATTGTATAAATAGCACGAATCCGTTTTACTTTTTCTTGTAACTGAAAAGATAAACCGGCATTTTGTAGTTTTTCCACATCATCGAACAGATGAATGCGGCATATTTCGGATGTGTTTGGTTTTGGCATCTTCGGCGTTATAATCCAAATAAGCCTGCATTTTTTTTGCAGGCTTATTTAGTTTCAAAATTTTAGATTTAGATATTCAAACCCAGATTACGAAGTTCTTCAGCTTGTTGCTCTGATATTCCTTGATTAACAGATTTCAATTCATCAATCCGGACTTGAACTTTTTCCAATAATTCGGAATAGGCATCCGCTTGTGTTTTATCCAGCTGTAAAGCTGCTAACTTTTCTTTGTTGTCGGATATATATTTCCGATCCGCACCTATCCGATTGAAATCGATGACAATTTGGTCAGTAGGTTTTGGTGGGTTTGCAATGTCATATTTATCATATGAACCCCAATTTGCCTGCAACTTTTCATCATATTCTACGAGTTGCTTTAAGAAAGGATAGCGATCGCATGGTAACTCGTTATCCATTAATTTAAGTTTTTCATGCAAAGCGCGCATGCGGGGATAGATAATCAAATTTTCATCGAATTTCGCTTTGATTTCATCCGGTAACAAATCGTGATCGGGCCGTTTTCCGGATTTATCAGGATTCAACAGCTCAATTACTTTAGGAAGCGTTTCAGTCTCAACTTTTTTTACTTGCTCCGTAAATGCAGTAATTTCGGTAGCTGTCAATTTTTTGTAGTCAATACCTCTTTGTAAAGCGGTATATTTTGACTCCATTATTTCGAGAGTTTTGCGCAGTTCATACGCTAGTTTGTCATCCATTTTCCGGCGGACAATATTTTCATATAAAATCCGTCTTCGTGGGTTATTTTTCAGGTACAATAACGCACCTACATCAAAATTTCGTTCTTCAGGATCAAGCATAAGCCAGTCCTTGATTTTTTGAATTTCTTTTTCCATAATGATTTTTAATTAATGTGATACAATTGTTTGAGATTACGAAGGTAAACGCCTCTATTTTTGCATAAAAAGACAAACGGACACCTTTTGGGTGTCCGTTGATCTATAATAGTAAACATCTTGTTAGCTCCCTGCGGAAGGTGTAATTACTTCGTTGATAGTTCCGTTTTCGGTGATTATTTCACCTGTATAATACGGAGCCGGACAAACATCCGTAACCGAAGCTTCGATTGTAGTGCTCATTTCATCGGTGGCTTTTGACCCAGAAGCTTGATCGATTTTCATTTCAAGTAAATACATTTCATTACCGATTACACGATAACTACCTGCAGTTTCTTGGATGATAAAAACATAATCGTCGTTGTTTGCAATTCGCGCAAATCCGGCAGCTTGAGCATCCACTCGAGGACAGACAAATGTAGCCGTGTTCAAAAAGCTTTTTGAAGGCTTAGAGCCTTGACCGGCAGATTTTACTGGTGACTTATCGATCAATACGTCGAGTTCCATCCATTGTTTTCCAGTGACGAGCGTAAAGCTACCAGCATAAGTAGCTAAATCCCCCATATCAGTCGTGATGATAGCCGGCAATGTTGGAAAACTTGCAATATCCCTTTTGGGAATGTAATATACCTTCGATCGTATTCCGGGAAGGTTTACTTTGCCCTCGCACCATTCAAGGCTTTGAGGGTCTACGGGTGTACATGGTGTTGTTGCCATTTTTTTACCTCCTTATGATGCTGCCGGTGTTATAACCGGTGCGGTTTGCGTAGCTACCAATAAACGTTGATAACTAATAGTTTCAAATTGACATCCAAAAAACAAAGTAACAATGAATTGCAACACGAAAGCCGCATGTTTTTCCACTGTTATTCTTTCCAAATCACCTTCATTGTCAGTTCCAACCAACATATTGGCTGCATCTGTCATATGAATATACTGAGAATTCTTTTTGTTAGGCAAAGCAACCAATTCACACAAGTCATTCGAACCTTCCAAAAAGGTTTTATTAAATTGAGTATTGTAAGGTACAGGTCCGACTGTTGTTTGGTAATCGTCAACATAGAAATTGTATACCGCTTTGGGAATAAACAATTTCACGGTGTCGTTTTGAAGTTCATCGGAACCGGCACGATATATTGCTTTCAATATATCAACCGCATTAGTACGGTCAATAGCTTGACCATATGCATACAAATTGTTGTTTGCCACTGAAATATTTCCAGCCGCAATTTCGGTACCGGTGATTGTGTCAAAGCCGTTGAATAAATCTGCAGTTGTGGAACCGGCGTCATTTCTAACAGCACTCCACAAATTAGCATTCAAAGCTTTCGACAATTGTTTCATCAAGTAAAACAAGATGGCGTTGGTAATTGGTACATTCTGCAACCCGGGGCCATTCGTTACAGCACTTCCATATAGCGATTGATATACGGAGTTAGGCGAAAAGTTTTTAACTACCGAACCAAAGAATGTTTCTAAACTACGTCCAGCGATACCTGGAGCAACATCATCGATCCTTGTTTCTGAATACGGCCCGATTTCAATACCTCCGGATAATTCGCCAACAGTTTCTTTGTAGCGAATTCCGGTGCGAAGCGTCATGTGCTTCAGCGAAGATTGCAAAGCAATCACCGCCATCATTAACAAATCCTGCCGATAGGTTTGGGCGGATTGAGCTAATTGAGCAGGGGTTATATTAATTTGTCCCATTTGAAATGAAATATTTTGAGAGTGAAAAATTATTCAGGTAATGCATTGAAAATTGCACGAACAGTTTCAACGCGCTTGCTTGATTCCGGAGAGATAAGTAAGTCTTTAGATTCTGTTTTGTGTTCAGAATCAGTTTCTTTTTTTACTTTTCCAGTTTCGTCCCCGGGACTGCCAAGTTTTATATTTTGTTCTTCAATCGTTTTGTTCAACGTTTGAATAGTGGCGGCCTGTTCGGTTACCTTTTCATTAGCAATCTGCAACTTACTTTGAAGTTCAGTTACATCCGTTTCTGCGGATAAAGCCTCTAAAAGGCTATCAGGCGTAATATCTTCCGATTTTGATTCGGGATTACCCTCTATGATTTTTGAAACCAATTGGTTCCAATTGGCGGCGGCTGATCTTTCGGCTTCAACTTCCGCACTTGGTTTGAATTTGAATTTCATAAGAAATTGATTAATTAAAGTAATTAAGGATATTTTGAAAGCTGTCAATCCCATCGATCAGCCCTATTTTTTTTGCCTCTGTGGCGAAAAATGTTTTTCCGGTATTCCACTCTGTTTCATCCCCTGTTAAAGTAGATAGGCGATTAGTTTTAACCATGTTCAAAAATTCGGCATTCACTGTATCAACCTTAGCTTGTAATGGGTCTAAATTTCCCTTGAGCGCTTCACGGAATTCATTATTTTTATCGGTAGACTGCGAAGCATATACCTCTATTAAATTTATTCCCTGTTTTTTAAGCTGTTCGGAATAGTCAATAATTGTGGAGATTGTGCCAATGCAGCCGATTTGGGCTAGATCATTGTTGGCAATAGCTAAATCACATCCGGAAAGGATGCCATATGCAGCCGATGCGGCCATATCATTTGCAAATCCCACAACAGGTTTATTTCTTGCGGCCAGTGTTTCGTTAAATAGAAACATACCATACGAACTACCACCTCCTGAATCAATATCCAATACGATTCCTTGAATATTGTCATTAGCATAGCAACGTTGCAGGATGTTGGATTTTGTCACCATGCCTGCAGGCCCACAATTTTGATCTTGTTTTGTGATAGCACCGGAGATGGTTATAATGGCAACTGAATTATCTGGAGCATCTTCAGGGGGATTACTTAATCCTAATTCAGATATGGTGTAAGCATCACTATTAATAGTTGCAAAACGAACGCCATCATAAAGTAAGTTGGATTCTCGTTCCGCCTTGGTCATTGAAGTAGTGGCAAACGAGGGGCGTTCGCCTTGCATCCAAGGTGTAATAAGAGGTAGGTAATTGAGGGAGTATCCGTATTCGATCGCCCAAAAACCATTTAAAATTTGATGAAGGAATAACATTGCAGATTAATTTTCTGCAATGTTATTCTATTTATAAGAGGGTAAAAAAGACCTTATTATCCTATTGAAAGCACGGAAAATAAGTTTATGTACTTGATTTCCACAGTGAAAATACGTGTTCCTGTGGGTGTATCAGCATTATCATATTTATATGTGAGAGACGTATATGGTTTGTCTGGAGTACCTAAAAGGGACTGAGACCCATATATATCTGTCACGCGATAACAGTTTTGCCCACGGGCTAATAATGCAAGTATAATTCGTGTAATAGGAATTATCTCGGTTTTTTTCAGTGTCAAAGTTGTTGTGTAAACATCTTGACCGCTTTGTTTTTCACTTTGTACAGACAAAGAAGCCAATCCATCAATATCAAGATCGGAGAATGTTCCTGTAACGGAATCCAATACTATTCCTTCATATATTTTTCCTTGCGTTGAAACTGAAAGATCAGCGGCGGAAATCCATTCAACTTGTTTAATTGCCGGTAATACACTTTTCATAATGGTAAATTTTTAAGTGTGCAACTATTTGCACTTAAAGACAAAACAGGGGTTAAAGTCGAAAGAAAAACGTCATATTTATATTTATTTAACTATATGGTTACATTGCATTGTTTTGCGTACGATTTTCTTAGCCGGTACCATTTTTGAGAGATCGTATACCAATATTTTTCTTCAATGCCGTGTTTTTCCATGTAAGCATAGATAAGTGTGCTCAATTTGCAATTTTGGTTTCCGAGTGCACCTATTTCCTGATACATTGATCGCTTTAATAATTCATCAAATGATTCAAGTAAAGCCTGTCGGGTTGATGAACTTATATAGTGATATACGCGCGGATCTTTTTCTTTGAAATACGGAATACGTATTTTAACATTACATAGTTCGGAATAGTCTGTAAAACCTTCCGGTTCTTTGCTTAGATATTCACGCAATATTCTTGCTTCAGGGCTATCCCGAATCAATTCTACAGGATACCCAAATGAATGGCGTATAAATTGGGCTAAATGTTCGGGGGCAGATAGGTAAATGAAGTACTCCATATTTCAAGACATTTTAACTTCAAATATAAGCATTAACGCTCACATTACCAAATAAATACAGTTAATAATAGTGCATTTTTGCTATTGTTTTTCAATAAATAAATCATATCAAAATACCCCTTGCAATATCAATATAAATAAAGTGTGCTTTTGTACATTTTGCTTATATATGTTATCTTATTGTATTGATAATTTGCGTTTTAACTCCGTACTATTTTCTGTACAGAAGTACAATAAAAAGAGTACGAATGAAAAATAACGGAACTGTACGGTATTTTAGTGAGTAGTGCGTAACCGTGCAAAAATCGTGCAGCTATTAATTATTTATCAATCAATATAATAAATAATGAAAAATACACATCTGTACAGTTGCACGGTTTTTTTTACTATTTTCTATATAGTCTATTTTGTAAATGTAAAAAATATAAAAAAAGAATATATTATATGTCCTTTCCCGGATTGCCGCCCTCCCTCCTGTCTGATTGTCCAATTTTTGAAAAGTGTACGGAATTGGGGGGAAAGGGGGAAAACCGCGCATCGGAGAATTGGTTTAAAAGGAAAACGGCCTGCACTATCGTGCAAGCCGTTTGAAGTGTTTAGATTTCAAGCTCCTATCGTCGCTTAAAATCGGTGGGGTAATAAACATTACAGCACCATGCGAATTCAGCCGGTAATCGTCTCACACCTATCACTACGCATATGCCGGAGGACGCAATACGCGTCAATAAATGAAAGTCTATTTCGCTTCGTTTGAAATCATGGGTGCCGGCAAGAATGAAATAAGCACTATTCATGTCAAAATCATGCGTGAATTGCCGTACGAGTTTACGCGCGTCGCTTTGTGTCCTGGCAAAGCCTCTACCAAGTGCTACGGCGGCTACCATTGAAGCGCGTTCCTCTGCATCGGGTGAAACTACCACTGTGATTTTATTGTCCTTCATGAAGCTTTCTTTCCATTACTGTCTCATTCTTTGCAGATAGTTTTTCGATCATTTCTTTCAAACTATCTGGAACTTGTCCATCGTCAACTGCTTTTATGTCATAATCGGGTTCAAAAGCAGGTTGTTGTTTTACTAATTTGTCTTCCATTTTTGTTTTGACGGTTAACCACCACCGAAAGTTTTAATTGATAATTATTTGTTTGAATTTTCTTGTAAGCTTTCCGTTGCGGGGTATTTTGGTACTCCCGTTGGTATGTTTTCATCTCTTCGGGTGTCATAGTTCTAATTTTGTTTGATGGTCCCGCATAAAACAATATTCTGTTATTGATAAATTGCTAATCCACCAATTAAATGCATCTTGTCCGTTTATAAAATGATGCGCAAAAGATTTATCTGGATTCCTTTCAATTACCTTCTGTGCAGTATTAATATATGCCCGCATAATATTCGGATTTGATATTAATTCTTTCAATCGATTATTCGACATTGGGCAACCTACACAGCCTATCCTTAACTGAGTTTGATACAAAGAACAGGTCGAAATGTTTCGTATGGAAAGGAATTTCCATACATCCGCATCTGTCCAATTTAAAATTGGAGAAAGTAAATTTTTGTCACATCCATTTTTGCAGTCCGACGTAAATTCAATTCGTTTTGACCTTTTCACACTTTCAGATCTACGAATACCTATTATCACAACACGGTTAAGACCCTGTTTTTCTTTTATATATTCACAACAAAAACGGGTCTTGCGTGTAGGTAAACTTTTCTTTTTGAGAATCAATTGGAACATAGTAAGTTTAGGCCGAAACCAAATGACATCAGGATAGTTAACACGAATAAATGATAGTAGTTCTTTCGGATCGACAGACGTTTTGTAGAAATATCCCTGAAATTTCACACCTGACATCTTAGCCAATTCGTAAATCACCTGACTATCCTTACCTCCAGAAAATGCCAGGTGAAAACCTTCATCAGAGTATTTTAACGCTAATTTTTCAGTTTTGCGAATTAAGGCGATAGAGGTGTCTATTTTTTCTTGAAGGGCCATAATGTTTTTCTTGTTTAGTGATTAATATGTTCCGATATATAGCACTCTATGGCCTTTAATAGTTCATCGCTGTCATCACCGAAATCACATGCTCGTTCATAATTAACGGTAGTGTCAACGAATCGACGCATATCACCGGCAGCACTTTTCATCCGGAGGACCTTTTGTTTATCCTGGAACCGGAACACACCGGCACGTTTCATGCTTTCTTCTATCCGGAGAATGACGGTTTCCTGAATGTCGGCTAACAAATATATCAGGTTTATATCAGCGGCCAATTGTTTTGGATCAATGTTTGCTCGTTGTAGTAGAACGGCTGTTGAGTTGTTCATTTGTTTTCTTTTTTTGTAATGGTTGAAACGGGGGGAGCCGCTGAATTACACGAAATGTGTTGTCGGTGAATACATAATCATTATCTTTTTGCTCATTAATGAACATGCAGGCCACCTTTACGAACAGCTCCCTGTTCTGGGGCTTCACATGCAGCTCGAATTCATACCGGTCGCCGGGCTTCATTTCCATAAGAGCTTTGTAGACGCCGTTTACGAAAGTCATAAACCGATGGCCATGTTTGGATAGAAGCTCGTCGATCTCACTATTTGATTGCAGACGATAAGCTGAATAATCTATTAGCATTGCTTTATGTTGTTCGTCTATTGCTTCTCTGGTTTTGTGCATGATGGTATGTGTCCAAAATTATGAGTTTGATAATACTTTGTTTCAGCACCACAACAGTGCTTTGCTTTTTTACCGCTTCCACATTTGCAGGTTGCGTTTCTTAATGTTTTTTTCGCCACTAAATGTTGATTTGGCGAAGGCTGCCATACTGTTACAGTATGTTCTTTAATTTCTTTGTTTGATTTCATAAGTATATTATTAAAATGTTGAATCAAATGTATTGTCATCTCCATTCATATCTAAGTTCAGTTCCGGAGACGAGTATTGTTGCTTGAAATAGTTGTCATCGCCGATCGTGAAGTATTCCACGCCTCCGGATTTATCATCAAGATCCGGCTTGCCATCTTTGTCAAAAAACATTGGTAGTTTCGTAGTTGCATCATAGCGTTGTGGGTTGAAAGTATAACCTTTCCATTCGCAATACCCTTTCAGTTTTCGCTTGAAAACAGTTGGGTTACACCACTTAATATCAGCTTTGAACATGTCTAGATACTTGTCGTATATCTCCTTGCGATTCAGTCGGTGGTTTATATGTTCTTCCCCGGAGAAGTATTCATCTGCCCATTGTATCATATTTTCGCCTATAAATTGGCGAAGTATTCGCGATGCAAGCCGTTCACCCGGGCTTTCAACTACACCAAAACGAAGGTATAGTTGCACGCATAGTGCCACCAGATTCCAGAATAAATTCCATTGTTCAAAGTCCCATTCGTCGAAAAAAAGCGTGCCGAAATCGTGTATAGGCTTATGCTCGTCGTTATAGAAATCGGAGAAAGCCACGAGCCATTGCCGGTCTTTGAAACTACTACCGGAACCGTTCAATGCATGATTTGTGGTAATGTAAATCTTTGGGGATGTGGCAAAAGGGAAGGTGCAGCGGCGACCGCCTTTGTAATTCACGGCCCAGTCGCCGGTGATATTGGCAAACAGACTTTCAAAATCGAATCCAGGACGTACGTCATCGATAAAAGCGGATCGTGTTTCTTCTGTAATTCCATCCCAAAGAAACTGATCGGTACTCATGTCTGTTTTTTTGCCATTGATATAGATAGTGGGTGCGATATGCTTCAATGCTTCACCCACAATCGATTTACCACTCCGGCCGAATGAACTGCCAACTTCGCTTTGCCTTCCGTCCATGGCCACTACCGCTTTTGCAGTACTTCTATCCTTATTGTCCATCACCATATACCCTATTGCGCATAGCTTCGCAATAAGGTGTTGCCTATTTTCATTTATCTCATCTTCTGATATTGATATTTCGTTTATCTTTTCCGGGGTATCCTTTAACATGGCTTCCTTGCGCCATGTAAAATTTGAGGAATTTATGAGGAACTGTAGAAAGTGACAAGCATTGCCGGCTTCGGAAAGAGTATAATTATATACTCCATTTTCTTCACGATTGACACTGATCAGCGGCTTAATTAACTTTGCTGGAAAGTTCTTACGTGCATCACTCCAAATGTGGTGAGTAATATTAGTGTAGTCTATTTCAGTGATTCTTCGCTCGTTTACTTCCCAACATTTTTGAGCGAAGTAAAATAGTTGGGTGTCACGTGCCGGAAGCACGAAATTGGGGGCAATAAATGATAACAAGGATAGTTTATCCGGGCCTAGATATTGAGTGCCTCCTTTGCTTATCATTTCATTGACGTCCTCGCTGCAATTGGCTTCAGTAAATTCAAATAAAAAATCGCGGATTTCCCAAGCTTCCACGGTGCGAACTGTTGGTTGTGTGAGGTGGATAAATTCATAAGTGCCATCTAGGCGGCGATACCTCCCAAAACCTCTATTTTGCAAGAACCTTCTAGAACGCACATATTTGAATTCGTAGGTAGTGTATGTATTTCCCGACTTATCAAATTTTTCATTTTTCTGCCAATATTGTTCATCGCTCTCGATCGGCTGTGCGCTCTCCAGTTCGTTTTTGTCATTCAGACGCCATTTATGTCTACCGATACAAAATTCAGGCATATCCTTCAATACATCCCGGTGCATATCTGCAAATACCTTCGGGTTATTCAAACCCCAAAGTTCTTCCAATTTATGATCAGTCCACGTGGTTATTTTGTGTAGTTGGATATATTTACCGGATAGATTCTTTTCGTTGATCAGGTAGTCGATATCAGTCTTTAGTTCATCTTCACGGCTTTTCAGGGTATTGGCCAACAGATCATCGATGCCTTTGTCTTTCTCATTATTAGGTTTCACGTAGCCGAAAAAGATTTCTACGTAAATGTCGCGGTTCTTCAGTGAGCGCATGTATTCTTTGTAAGATCGTACTGCATAAAAGAAATTGCGCGGGCGTTTTTCAACCTGGTCATTGATTCGTATCTCATGCGAAAGATCATTCCAATCTGCGTCGAGCAGGAAGCATATTTCCTTCACAGCGCATTTTTGAATGATCCGGATCAAATCCTCCGGAATACGTCCATTAATACCAAGATTCTGAATTCCACTGATAGCAATTGACGGGATGCCGTGTTTACAGGCTTTTTCTGCTTTCTTTTCACCTTCCTGGATATAGAGCCTATCGATTGGTTCTCCGGATTTGAAGAGAGCCCGGATCACTTCCGGAATATAGATAAACGTTCCGCTACCTGCCGGAGATTTATATTTGTATGGCTTCCCTTCTTTATCTTTATGCTCATCCGGAAACTGCCATCGGACGCGGAAGTATTCTTTTACACGTCCGGTTTCTTTGCCTTTTTTATCCTTTTGTGCATAACGAATAGGAAGCCCGTCGAGGTCATAATATTCAATGATCACATCGTCGCCGGGGATGATATTGTTGAATTGATCAAGTGTGCCGCTTTTGAATGTGCGACATTGAAAAACAGATGATTTTTCATCTGTTTTGTAGACATGTGCCATCACATCCTTTTCCGTCAATCCGCTTTCTTTCAGCATCCGATTGCAATAACTATTCTTTTCGGGGGATGCTTTCTTGGAAGGTTTAACTGAAGGTTTAAGCACCGGTTTCTTTTCCTCCAAAAAAACATTGCATTTAGGGGCCAGATATTCTAATGCTTGTGGAAATGTGTAGTTTTGCCCTTTCATCAGGTAGTCTACAGGTGTTTTGCCGTGTATGCCGTTACATTTGAAACATTTGAAAATACCTTTGGCTGGAGTGATTGTAAGTCCCCGTTCTTCGTTGCAACTGGGACATTTTCCCACAAAACTCACTCCACTTTTATGTAGGCTTGTAAATTCGGAGATTACTTCAACCAGTTTGCAGGCAGATGCGTCAAGGATGCGTTGTTTATCGGTATCTGAAATATACATGATGAACTATACTATTTTTAATTGCACGTTGAAGCCAAAAGCGGCCAGTTTTTTTCTATCGAAGGATTACGATCACCGGCATTTACCGGCAGGTAAATCATACGTTCGCGGGTAACAATGGTATAACCATTTTTCCTTGCGTTGTAGACAAGATTATACCTTCGTTTTATTCGTGGGTTAATCATTAGTAGAACAAATTTCCAGATTTACTTTATAAATTTCCAAATAACAAATCCCATCTGCAATTGATATTTGAGTACTTGTGTCATAATTCCACATACTAAATTTCACATCCCGGCATCTTCGGCTTTCTATATTTATTTCTTCAATTCGACGGTTTACTTCTTTGGTAAAATCATACTTTGATTCTTCATCCGGGAAAAGTATTCCGTCTAAAGTTTTTACATAATTATAGGCCGTCGATTCTGCACTGTTCTTGCATTGATTCCCGTTTATGAATTTTACAAAATACTTACTCATAATGTTTTGTTTTTATTAGTTTAAGAGGAACCGCCTGGGCCATCACGGATAAGGCGGTTAGATTTTGGTTGGTTAATAACGAGGTCTCTTTAGATTCTTAAATAGAATAAAGAAGCTAACTGCAAAAGCCACTAAGGCAATTGAAGCACAAAAAAGATATTTATAAAATGGGAACATTTCCGGTTTTTCGCATGTATCTAATAGGGCAAAAAACATTTCGTAAGTCGTAAGTCCTGAAGCTATGATCAGTAATGTTATCAGTAATTTTTTCATTTTATTTCAGATTCAAAGATTTCTCGAATGGAACT
>Ga0326727_10004394_pt1 | contig 42487 bp, 41 predicted proteins | sample MB2enrmetagenome_FD_207643 | JGI IMG/M metagenome (GOLD analysis project Ga0326727, IMG submission 207643) | Lab enriched peat soil microbial communities from McLean, Ithaca, NY, United States - MB29MY | ecosystem: Environmental > Terrestrial > Soil > Wetlands > Peat | place: USA: New York...
TTGTGCTGAATGCAACGGTTGTACCCACGGGTGGCTTAGGGTATCTGACGTTGTGGCCGGAAAACGAGGCGCAGCCATTGGTGTCAACGTTGAACGCGGATGATGGGGTGATTGCCTCCAATATGGCAATTGTTCCCACTACGAACGGATCGATCGATGCGTTCTCGTCCGGCTCTACGCAACTGATCCTCGACATCAGCGGGTATTTTGCCCCTAGCAGCTCTAGCAGCCCGGCATTGAGGGTCACAGCGAAATCCGCAGCGAATGGCCGAGACACCGTCGGACTGCCGACGCTATCGACCTCGGATCAAGTTGGTGTTGCCCAATCAGTCGATGCCAGCGGTATTGCTACGGAGGTGTGCACCAGCGACTCGTCGACTTCAATGTCCTGTTTGCCGAATAGCCCTGAGCCGAGCGGCAACTCTGCGCCTCTCTTGAACACAGAGTAGGCGAAGGCCAACACCCAGGGGACGCCGACCATCGGCAACCGCCGAACACTTCGGCGGCTACCTGGCAGGCAGGGGGAGTGGGCGACTGCTCCTCCTGTCAATCGCAACAGAGCATCGCTTCACTAACGTTTTCTCCAGGCCAAGGATCAGCAAGCCTTCCCGCCTGAGGCATTTTTTGTCAAATTTCCTGAGACTCAATGTGCAAACCACACCGGCCTGTATCATACTGAGCTGGTACGGAGCACGCCGCGAAATTCGTGTGCCTACAATGGGAGGGCTTATGCTCAAGGGATTCCGGGAGTTCATCATGCGGGGCAACGTGATTGACCTTGCCGTTGCCGTGGTGATTGGCGCCGCCTTCGGAGCCGTGATCACGGCATTTGTCGTAAACATTCTTACGCCATTAATCGCCGCCATCGTCGGCAAACCGGATTTCTCCGCATTCACCGCAACCCTGAACGGCAGCGAGATCAAGTACGGCCTGTTCTTGAATGCGCTGATCTCATTTCTGCTAATTGCCACCGCCGTGTACTTCGTAATGGTGGCGCCGATGAATGCCTGGAAAGAACGTCGGGCAAAAGGCCAGGCGCCTCCCGATCCCACTACAAAGATCTGCCCCGCATGCAAGGAATCCATCGTGATTGACGCACGTAAGTGCAAGTGGTGCGGAGAGGAGCAGCCAGCGGGAGGAGAGGTTCGGGCGGCGTAGGTCGCCAATTTGTCATAATGACGAAGTTCCGCGATAATAACAGTTGCTGCAAGTGTGTGCCGGATGTGTGTCTGGTCATTCCTTTGTGGTAGAGCCCGTGGTGGATGTCTATCCGCCGAGGCACCAAGGTGCAACGGGCATCACAGCGTTCGAATCGAGGCTGGCCTAGCTGGTTGCGATTTCCGGTCTCCGGGAGCAAAAGCTCACCGGGGATGTCGAGCGCTGGAGTGAAACGAAGAGAGGAAATACGCCTGTGTTGATGATTCGTCTTTCGCGCCGCGGGGCGCGCAAACAGCCTGTTTACCGCATTGTGGTCATCGAAAAGGATCGCGCGCGCGACGGCCGTTCGATTGAAGTTGTCGGTCTCTATAATCCGCGCACCAACCCTGCAACGGTCGACCTGAATAAGGAACGCATCGAGTACTGGCTCGCCAAGGGCGCGCAGTTTTCGCCGACTCTTGCGCGCCTTTACAAGAACGCTGCCGCGGCACCGGCTCCGGTTGAGCCGGTAGCCTAAGCCAGGAGCAGACGCCATGCCCGCCAATCTGCCCGAATTAGCAAAAACGCTCGCCAAGGCTCTCGTGGATTCTCCTGAGGAAGTTCTGGTCGTGGCCGCCGGTGACAGCGGGTACGTAAAGCTGGAGTTGGAGGTCGCCGAAGACGACCTGGGCCGCGTGATTGGCCGCTCGGGTCGTACCGCCCGCGCGTTGCGCACTATTCTCTCCGCCGCGGCGGAAAAGAACGGGCAGCGCTGCGCACTCGACATTGTTGAATAACTAAGTTGAGTAATCAAAGTTGAGTAAGCAGGCGGTATGACAGAGGACTCCGGCAACGCCGCATTCATTACCATTGCGCGCGTTGCAAAAGTGCAAGGCCGCGTGGGAGAAGTTGCAGCCGAACTGCACACGGATTTTCCCGAGCGGTTCGAGCAACGGCGCACCCTCTACGCGTGGACCGTAGTTGGCGATCAACGCCGCGAACTGCATCTGGAAGACTTTTGGCCTCACAAGGGCGGGATGGTCTTCAAGTTCGAAGGCGTGGATTCGATCGAAGAAGCTGAAAAGCTTCTGGGAGCGGAGATTCAGATCCCTGCTACGGAACGGGCGGAGCTGGACGAAGGTGCCTTCTACGTAAGCGAGTTGCTGGGATGCCTGGTCGTGGAAGTGGGCCGGGCCGAAGGCGGCGCAGAGCATAACATGGGTCGTACCATTGGCACCGTTGTGGATGTAAATTTTGGGGCGGGAACGGCCCCGCTGCTGATCGTGAATAGCGAAGGCGGCCAGGAGTTCATGATTCCCTTTGTGGAAAGCTTCACCAGGAAGCTGGACGTGAAGGCAAAACGGATCGAGATGCAACTGCCGGAAGGCATGCTGGAACTGGATGCTCCGCTCAGCGCGGGGAAGAAGGTTCGCCAGCGGTCTCCGGTAAAGCGGTAAGCAGAGGCGCTTTACAGAGGGCGGAAATGCGGTTCGAGATCGTTACCATCTTTCCGGACTTCTTTGCGGGCCCCCTGGATTACGGCATTGTGCGCCGGGCGCGCAACGCCGGGCTCATTGAAATCGGAATCCACGACCTGCGGGCGTTTACGCAGGACCGGCATCGCACGGTGGATGATCGTCCATTCGGCGGCGGCGAGGGAATGTTGCTGAAACCCGATCCGCTGTTTGAATGCGTCGAATCCCTGGGCGTTGCGCCAAAAGCAGAGCGCGTCCGCGGGGCGGCCAAGGAATCAGTGGTCATCCTCTCCGCGGCGGGAAAGATCTTTACCCAGGCCATGGCGCAGGAACTCGCCGCGTTGGACCGCGTTACGTTTCTGTGCGGACGCTACGAGGGCGTGGATGAGCGTGTAACCGAACACCTGGCAGATCGTGAGGTATCGGTAGGCGACTTTGTGATGAGCGGCGGAGAACTCGGAGCCGCGCTTATTCTGGACTGCGTCACCCGTCTGCTGCCCGGAGCACTGGGCAATGAGGCTTCGGCAAAAACCGAAAGCTTCAGCGGAGTGAAAGCGGAAGCAAGGTTCGACAATCGCGGAAGGTTGGAGCCGGATTCGACCATAGCCACCGGCGGCCTGCTGGATTCTCCGCACTACACGAGACCCGCGGAATTTCGCGGAATACCGGTTCCAAGTGTGCTGATCAACGGGAACCATGAAGAGATCCGGCGTTGGCGACGGCGCCGCGCACTGGAAAAGACGCTGAGAAACCGCCCTGACCTTCTGGAGAAGGTGGCGCTCGGCCCGGAAGACAAGGCATTGCTTCGCGAATTAAAGCGCGAAGCGGAAAAAATTTAGAAAGATTACGGGATGCACCGGGGCTGCTTGCCCACGCACCCGAGAAGAGAAGAGGAAATCGCTATGTCGTCATCTCCCATCATTACCCGGATGCTTGCGAAAGTGCAGCGCACCGACCTGCCGAGCTTCGCGGTGGGTGACACCCTCAAGGTTCACGTCAAGATCAAGGAAGGCGACAAAGAGCGCATTCAGATCTTTGAGGGAATCGTCATCAAGAAGGCCAACGGCCAGCAGCCCAGCTTCACGGTTCGCAAGATGAGCTTTGGCCAGGGCGTGGAGCGTATCTTCCCGCTCGGCAGCCGCATCATCGAAAAGCTGGAAGTGGTTCGCTCGGCCAAGGTGCGTCGCGCCAAGCTGTACTATCTGCGCGCGCTGCGTGGCAAAGCTGCCCGCTTGAAGGAAGTGGATCGCGTCGTCGTAGCAAAAGTGAAGAAGTAGTTCGCGCTTCGAAAATTGGCGAAAGTTCGCAGGCAAGGGGCGAGGTGCATCCTCGTCCCTTGTCTGCGTTGTACGTAAGCCAATGCTGGCTGACCTGATTGTTTCCGGTCGGGATGTTAAAATCATTCGTTGCACGGTGCGCTCCAGCGCACGGCAATGAGCAGCTTCGGATTTCGGAGAGAACGTTATGGCGACCGTACAAAGCTCAGTGGCAGCGACTACCGTTGAAAGCTCCGCGCTTGTGCCGTTCAAGAATGAGCCCTTTGTGGACTTCACCCGCCATGAGAATGTCCGGGCGATGCGCGCAGCGCTGGACAAGGTGTACCACCAGCTTGGCCGTGAGTATGAAAACGTGATCGCCGGCCACCGCGTGCAGACCGAAGCGAAGCTGCGGTCGATCAACCCTTCGCACCCCGAACAGGTCGTGGGCATCTTCCAGAAGGCGGGCCCGGAAGACGTTCCGGCGGTGATGAATGCCGCGCGTGCGGCCTTTGAGAGCTGGAGCCACACCCCGGTCAAGGAGCGTGCGGAACTGCTTTTTCGGGTGGCGCACATGTTGCGCGAGCGTAAGTTCGAGTGGGCAGCCTGGCTGGTCTTTGAGGCGGGAAAGAACTGGGTCGAGGCCGACGCCGACGTAGCCGAGACGATTGATTTCGCGGAGTTCTATGCCCGTGAGGCGCTGCGCCTGGACAAGGCCGCACCGCCCATTCAACTGCCGGGCGAGCGCGATGAACTGCGCTACATCCCGCTCGGCGTGGGCGTGGTCATTTCGCCCTGGAATTTTCCCTCGGCCATCATGGCAGGCATGACCATGGCCGCCATTGTGACCGGCAATACCGTAGTGCTCAAGCCCAGCGGCGACGCCATGACGATTGCGGCCAAATTCTTTCAGGTGCTCGAGGAGTGCGGTATTCCCGATGGCGTGGTCAACTTTGTCACCGGCAGTGGCAGCAGTTTCGGCAATGAGTTGGTGAAGCATCCCAAGACGCGATTTATCGCTTTCACCGGTTCCAAGGAAGTTGGACTGCGCATTCACGAACTCGCAGCCAAGCCGCAGCCCGGGCAGATCTGGATCAAGCGCACAATCCTGGAGATGGGCGGCAAAGACGCGATCGTGGTCGATGCCGACTCGGATCTGGACGAGGCCGTGTCGGGGGTAACGGCTTCGGCCTTCGGCTTCAGCGGGCAGAAATGTTCGGCATGCTCGCGCGCCATCGTCGATGAGCGCGTGTATGACAAGTTCGTGGAGCGCCTCAAGGATCGGGCTGAGAAGCTAAAGGTGGGTCCCGCGGAGGACAACCCTAATATGGGGCCGGTGATCAACGAGGCGGCAAGAAAAGCGATTCTCGACTACGTCCAGCAGGCGGTGGTGGAAGGCGGACGCGTGATCACCGGCGGACGGGCAGTTGAGGGGCTGGATGGCTTTTTTATCGAGCCCACGATCATTTCCGAGGTGAAGCCGGGGGATACGCTGGAACAGAAAGAAGTCTTCGGGCCGGTACTGGCGGTAATTCGCTGCCGGGATTACCGCGAAGGGCTGCGGATTGCCAATGATACTGAGTTTGGCCTGACCGGCGCGGTGTACACCAACTCCGAGGAGCGAATGGAACTGGCGCGGCAGGAGTTCCATGTAGGCAATCTCTATATCAACCGTAAGTGCACCGGAGCTATGGTGGGCGCGCATCCCTTCGGCGGCTTCAATATGTCGGGCACGGATTCCAAGGCAGGTGGACCGGACTACCTGCTGCTGTTCACCCAGGCGAAATCAATCGCGCGCAAATTATAAACCGGGGCTCCGGGCGATCTTTTTCGACCATCGGAGTTTCCCTCGGCCCAGATTCTGGATTTGACAAGCAGGCATCGCCTGCGGAAAACTGTTGCGGGTTGAGTGGCAGGAACGGTAACCAGGGTAGCGCAGCCGCGGCAGTACCAACGAGTAACGATTTCATGGCGAGAATTCTCTGTATCGACGATGAACCTCACGTTGTAAAGCTGAAGTGCGCAATTCTGGAGCAGGCCGGGCACGAAGTCACGCCCGCAACTTCAGCGCATGAAGCCATTGAAATGATGACTGCCAATGAGTACGACGCCGTGGTGACCGACTGGCGCCTCGGAGATAGCAACGGACGTAGCGTCGTGCAAGCGGCCAAGAACCACTCGACGATGCCGGTCGTGGTGGTCTCCGGCTATGTGGCCGAGGCCTATCAGTCGGCGGAGCCGCTTGCTGATCTCTATCTGGAGAAGCCGGTGAATCCGGAGGAATTAGTCACCATCGTCAATGAACTGCTGAAAGCAAGCGAACGGGCATCTCAGCACTGACGTTTCTTGATCGAAAAACGCGGCTCCAATGAGCCGCGTTTTTCTTTGAAGTAGCGCGGCGTTTTGCTAGACAGGTTCGCTAGGGTTGGCTTGGACCGCCCGCATGGCCGCGGCGCTGGCAGCGGCGGCTTCCGCCAGAATCCGGTGATGAATAGTGAACAGCGCAAGCTCCAGGCGATCGGAGACCCCGATTTTGTCATAAACATTGCGCAGATAATTCTTTACCACTTGTTCGGTAGTTCCCAGAAGAGCTGCGATTTCCTTGTTCTTGAATCCCTGCACGATGAGAGCAACGATCTTCAATTCCTTGGGCGTAAGGCGGTCGCGTACACGGGCACCGACAAAGTCGTCGGCGTCCGCGTTGTGCGCCGTAGTGCGCAGATCCTGCACATAGACCTCGCCAAGGCTGACCTTGCGTACGCAGCGCAACAGTTCGGCACTGTCCACCGACCGGTAGACCAATCCCAGCACACCGGCATTCAAATAGCGTTCAGGCACCGCGTTATTTTCGGCGATCACTACCAGTTGGATGGCTCCTTCGCGCGCCATCGCGCCCAGGCGGGCAGTGTCAGGAAGAAAACTGGAGGCATAGATCATCACCGAGCCGCGAAATTTTTCGATGGCGATCATTGCCTGCTCAACCGTCTGGGCCTGGGCAACAATGCGCACGTCGTCCTCGACGGCGAGAACCTTGGCGATGCCCGCACGAAAAATAGCTTGATTGTCTGCGAGAATGATCTTCAACATCATCTATTTTCCTCCTGCTTCGGCAGTGCGCAAAAACTCGTACCGTTCGATCACGCAGGCGACGCCGGTGCGTCCGTGGTCCTGGTCGGTATCACAGCGCAGAACCCGGCCATGGCAATGCAGATAAGCGTCGTCCTCACCGCCAATCGTCTCATGGGGAATAGTGACCTCGAAATCAATCGAACAGCCAATCTCCAATCCGCCATCGATCCAGAGATACACGCCCGCAGCGCTGATATTGGCCGTGGTGCCCACTGGTACATTGGGACCTCCTAATACTTTGAGCGGCAATTGCACGGGAAATCGTTTACTCGTCCGAATGTCAGTCACGTCTGGCTCCCCCGAACTTGCTGAAGTTGCGAATAAATGACTTAGGTAATATCAGAGATGAATTATGCACGAAGTTGACCCGTTACGGAAGAGCGGAGTTAGCACTAGAATCTGGAGAATCAATCATTTATCAGGAGCCCCGGGCGGAGCTCCCATGGTTTCCAATGGAATCCGTAGGACACGTCCTAGCATGCGCGGCTCAGTCAGTGAATGCGCCGGCGATGTCGTATCCCAAGGCTAGTGCCAGCAGGCCAACCACAGCCGAAGCCCGCCAGACGTAGGTTCGCGCCGCTTTCTGAACATCCAGGTGCTCGCGCACCGTGCTGCGTAGTTCGCTTATGGACTCATGCAGGTGCTGGCGTTGACTTGCGGCTCGCTTCTCCAGCACATCGGGAGGAAACCTCTCCAGCGTATCGGTAGGAATTGGCTCGGTCATCGTTGGCCCCTCGTTTCATTCTGGAACCAGATCTGGTCTTGTTTCAGGACGCGCAGCGTACGCTCGGGCTTCAGCCCGCGCGCCTTTAACTCGTTAACGCCATACGCAATCGCCAAGCCACCGAACAGCAGGTAGACCGCGCCGATAATGGCGAAGGCCCCGGCCCAGGCTCCTGCACCGCCGCCCAGGGCCATGGCAATCAAGGCCACCGGGGCGACACTCAGGAAGACCAGAGCGAGCAGGGCGAGTACGGCTCCCACGGCAACGGCCGGCAGAGCCGTACTGGCTGCGGCAAATTTCTCCCGCATCTCCGCCCGCAGAATCGCGATGCGAGTTGCGGCAAATTCCTTCAACTCATCCTTAAACTCTGAGAGTACCTGTGTCAGTGGTCTTTCAGGTGGGTAATAGTTCGGGCGGCTAGCCACGGTGAGACCTCCTGATCCTCAGCGCCACGCCGAAAGCAAAACAAGCTCCGGCAACGGCGGCAATGGTCTGCAATGGATATTCTTCGGCGAATTGTTGCGTACGTTCACGATAGAGCGATAGCGCACTGCTCAGCTCGCGGCGGAACTGCTGGAAGCGCTCGCCTGCCACTTCGCTCCATTCGTCCATCTTTTGCGCGGTCTGCCGCCGAAGCTCGACAACTTCCTCGCTGCTCCGTTGCGCCCAGTGCGCTGCGCGTTCCGCTTCCTCCCCCACGAGCTGATTTGCACGCTCGGCCGCGGAGGTAGAGGGAAACACGATCGGGCCTCGGCCGGGCCGTCGCACTAATTCGAGCCCGCGTCGCATCTGTCGCTGGCAGGTGCCGACAGCGTAGCCAATGCGTTCGGCGGTGCCAGTCATCCGGCCTCCTCGTCTGCCGCGCTCCAAGGTAAGCCCGTGTGTATGTCCATGCGGGGGGTCATCATCCGCAGGCAACTGCAAAGGGGGCGGATCGCTCGCAGCCACGTGCTCTGAGGGATCTTCCCATGCCGGAGCCTTGCCTTGCGCAGGAGGTGATGCGTGGGACTGCGCCTCAGGCTCGGGAGTGCCTGGGTCATTTGTATTGTTGGGCACAGCTTCAAACATTGTGATCCTCGGGACTTGGAGGTAATGGTTGAGATGTGCCAGCGCGCTAGGGTGTTGGCAGCGGCGTCGAGTGGTTGCCCGCCACCGGCAAAATAAAGCCCGCGCCACCCGAAAAAGTCGGGCGAACGCGGGCCATCGAGCTCTCACGAGACGGTCTAGACCGGAATCGCGGAAGGTGTATTCGGTAAAGCAGCCGGGCGTTTTTCCGGCGATGATAATGACGGACACCCCAATCCTGAAAGTGCTCTAGAAGGCGTCGCCTCCGCCACCACCGAATCCACCACCGGAGAAACCTCCCCCGCCGCCGGAGCTGCCGCCGTCCCCGAAGCCGGAGCCGCTGGAACTGGCCTGGGGCGCGGCTGAGAAGGATTCATAAGCCGAACTGGAGAATGAACTCATGGCGTTTGTGAAGAGCAGCGGAGTCCACATCATCCCCGGAGTTCCGTAGCCGGAGCCGACGTACCAGGAGGGTGGCTCCGTGAGCATTCCTTGGAACGCCTTGGCCCAGTGCTGCTCGACCCCGAAGGCCATCGCGTAAGGCAGAAACTTCTCGAACGTATCCGGTGGCATCCGCTTGATGCGGTCGCCATCCACCCGGGTCATAAACTCCTTGAAGCCAAGACACTCGACTCGCGTGCGTGCGCCGCGCACGGTCTTAGCGCTGAGTATGCGTCCGAAGAGGACGACGATGAGAACGGTGAGCACCACGCTGACCACCAGCACTGTCAAGGAGTTGCCAAGCCGAATCGCACCGGTCAATTGCAGCCAGAGAAACGGCAGCGCGATGATCAGCACTCCAACCACGGCCAAGCCCTTGGCGGACTCGGGATCGGTCGAGTAGAGATCCTTGCTCTTCAGCGAGTCCATGATCTCTTGCCGGATTGACGGAAGCGCCACGTAGAAGCGGTTTTTCAAACTGGAGAGCGTGGTCTCCTCGGCGGTTACCTCCGGGAATATGTTGTTGAGCACTTCGAGTTCGTGAGCCGCAAGATTCTGCCACTCGGAGCGCGGTTTCATCAGACGCAGGGTGTAATCCTTGTGCTTGAGGAACAGCACCTTGTCCTCGGTCTCAATGATTTTGAGATAGCCTTTCACCGCAAGATCGATGAGTGTCGATGTAATGTCGCGGGCTTCAATGTCGTCCGTGAGTAAGGTGCCGGCCTCTGCCGGAGTCAGCCCCTTGGGCGGTTCGTACATTGGCGCAACCGAAATTCCGGGATCGGGATCGCGTCCCTTCCACCACCAGAGGCCAAACATTACCACGAAGGCCCACACCGGCAGCAGCGCGCCAGGGTTGCCGCCAATAAACCAGACGACGTAGCGCGTAAACCACGAGGGCTCCTTCAGAATGCCCTTCGGTATGTAAACGTCGATAGTCAGCCCGCTGCGGGGTGGAAGAGGTTGGGAGCTATCAAAGGAGATGTTGCTGCCATCAATCGAAATCGTGGCATTCTGCTCGCTCGAGCCGAAAGCTCCGGTGAAAGCCTGCGCCTTCACTTGCCCGGCGGCGGCGCTGGGCAGGGCCACAAAGGCCGAGGCCGAATCGATCGGCACCTTCCAGTCATTCCCGGTCACGTTCCAGTAAAACTCATCATGATCCGGGAAGAATCGCACCGCATTCGAGGCCCTGTAGGTGATGCGCACGGTGCGCTCGGTATCGGTGGCTCCGGCGAAGATCTTGAGTACCAGAAACTGATGCCAGGCGCCGTCAGAGGTCCGCTCGGCGCGCGTGCTCTGTTGAAACCTGATCTTCTGGCCGGTCTCATCGGTGACCGAGTCCACTTTCAGAAACAGCTTGTAGGCCGTTCCGTCAGGGCCGGGATACTCCACTGGAATTTCCCGCAGGATGCCGTTGAATGTGCCTTCAAAGGAAGGATGAATCTCCTCCTCGATCAGCACCGTGCCGTCTTCGCCCACCGTGTAGCGGCCATCAAAGCGGGCGACCTTCCAGGAACGCGCAAAGCATGAGGCCGCCAGCAAAAGCAACGCGGCAAGCAACAAACCCCAGCGCACACGGCCGGGGTTTGGGACTCTGTTCAGAAGGGTCGAACGTAGCAACCGGTTCATGTTCATCCGAGTTTAGAATTTCACGTTGGGAACGGCGCGTTCCGTGGGATCGGCGATCTCAAAGAACTGCCGCTGCTGGAAGTTGAACATCCCTGCGATGATGTTGGTCGGGAACGACTGGATCTTGGTGTTCAGGTCGCGAACCACGGCGTTGTAGTAACGGCGCGAATTCTGCAGCGCATCTTCCAACTCTGAGAGCTGCTGCTGCAGCGACATGAACTGTGCGTTGGCCTTCAACTCAGGATAAGCTTCGGCCACCGCCAGCAGTCCGCGCAGTGCCTGCGTGAGCTGGCCTTCGGCCTGCGCGCGATCCGCGGCGGAGGTGGCCGCCATGGCCGCGGAACGGTAGCGGGCGACGTTTTCAAACGTGCCCTTCTCGTGAGCCGCATAGCCCTTCACGGTCTCCACCAGATTCGGAATCAGGTCGTGGCGCCGCTTCAGTTGAATGTCAATGTCGGACCACGCATTGTCCGCGCGAACCTTGAGCTGTACCAGGCTGTTGTACATCGAGCCCACAATCAAGCCGATGACAACCAGCACGGCAAGAAATACGAGCAAGGGAATCATGCGTACCCTCCGTTATCTTTCCCAGCGAGTGTCCATGATATCCCGCAAAACGGCGGCAAGGGAAGTTAAGGCGTTCGTCCGAACCCGCGGGGCTCCTGTGACCGGCGCTTTGGCGACGACGGAGAGCCGCTGGTCATGGCTAAAGCCAGCTGATCTATCTGGACGTAGGTAATGAAAAATTCACGTAAGCAGTAAGAACTCCGACTGAGTTCGGCAAATTTCCCGGTACACTGATAGAAGCAGGGACGCAGCTTTCGGAGAGCGCATCGCTCTCCGCGGTGCGTCCCTTTTCAGTCTGTTTACGGGCCGCCACACGCGCCCTGGGGAGAACCGGGTAGATGCTCTTGCCAACCGAAGCAACCTTGCTTGCCCGTCACGGCGCCCTCTGGATGTTCCTGGTGACGCTGGGTGAGCGGTTGGGACTGCCGGTGTTTATCTCCCCACTGCTGCTGGCCGCAGGTGCCATGGTCGCGATCAATCCCTGGCAGTTCTGGTTGGTGCTGTTTGCCACGGCGGTGCCCTGTTTGCTCGGCGATGCCCTCTGGTACGAGCTGGGCCGCCGGCAGGGACGCCGGGTGATTGCCGCAATGTGCCGCATCTCATTCGTCCCCGATTCGCTGGAACAGAAGGCCTACGGCGGGCTGGACCGATTCAAAGGTATCTCGCTGCTCTATGCCAAGTGGATTCCCGGCGTGGCGCATCTGGCTCCTCCGGTGGCGGGTGCCGCGCGATTGCCGCGTCTGCGCTTCCATCTTTACAACGGCATCGGCTCGCTGGTGTGGATTCTTGTCATGCTGCTGGCGGGCGTAGTCTCCTTGCGAATCTTCGATTGGATGGACGTGTTTACCCGCTCCGCCAAGTGGTCGATCGGTTTCGTCGCCACCGGAACCATTCTGATGGCCGGCTATAGCTGCTGGCGGCGTAAGCAGTCGAAGGCCCTCAGAGCTGCCGCCGAGGCCACGAAGATTGCGGCCGAGCAGGCTCTCCCAGACTTGCAGCTCTCATCCCGCGATTAGTATGCACTTGGTGTTGCTGTAACACCTAGTGTTGCTGGTATGAGTCTGGTGTTGCCGTGTGTACTGAGAGGTACGTTCTTCTTGAGTGTCATCCTGTCTAACGCAGCGAAGGCCCCCCGAACTGAATTTCCCGCGCGGGTTCGAGCTTCTCCGGCGCCAATTGATTCTTCCAGTCGATCTCTCTTTTCGCCTCTCGCTTCAGATTTTCTCCCGATCAGCCGATAACTCCAATGAAGGTCATCCGCCACACAAGGCAGGCTTCTCCTCGGAGAACCGTCGGCGGGGCTTGAATGGGATCTGCATGAACCAGCCTTCTTCGAAGCCGATGCAAGAGGAATCCACACCAATCGAATCCATCATCCTCGACTGTGATCACATTCTGACTCACGCTGGAGGCGATCCGGTGTTGTTGATGCAGCTCTGCGGCACGTTTCTGGATGAGCTCCCAATGCGCATACAGTCCCTTGACAATGCCATCAAGCTTCGCAACCGCCTGGGCACCGGGCGCGCCCTGCAACAGTTGCGCAACTGCCTCATCGTCTTTGGCTCCGGTCAGGTTTCGGTCACTGCGGAGATGCTGGACGCCGCGGTGCGCAGTGGCCGCTTCCGCCAGGTGCAGCTCGAATGGAAGCGTCTGCACCAACAGCTTCGGCTTCTTGTGCCGCAGGTGCAAAGGTTGATGCTGGAAATGGCCGTTCCCAAATCTGCCGTGCAGTAGAGTCGTTCCAACGCGGCGCACCTGCTGGTGATTGATGTACCTGCTTTGTGTTCGAGGTCTGTTTTGATGTGCCTGCGGGTGCCCCGCCTTCGCGCCGTGTTGTTCAGCGCTAAGGTGGGAGGCAACAGCCCCGCTCCGCTATCTGCTCAGCGATTGCTGAGCAGCCGCATATAGTTCGCCTGCAACCGCCGCCGGATTGCTTCCTCGGAAAAACGTTCGTCTGTCATAGCTGAATCAAAGATGACCGATTGTGCTTCGCGATGCAATGCCTTCCGCCGCTCGGAGCCCTCTTCAACAACGCTGCGAACCCCGAAGCATTCCACCGGAAGCATTGGGTGGGGCTCGGCTACAGTTGTTCCAGTTTGGCAGTGAAGTGGCGCAAGAAAGGCGGCTCGTAGGTGAGGCGGAGACCACGGATCTGCTCGCGCTTTTGCCAGACCTCGGTAATGACCTCGATGACGTAGTCGATGTGGCTCTGGGTGTAGGTGCGGCGGGGAATGGCGAGGCGGACGAGATCCATCTGGGCGGCCTGACCGAACATCAGGGTTCCGATTTCGACAGAGCGGATGCCGCCCTCGAGGTAGAGTTCGGCAGCCAGGGCTACGCCAGGGAACTGGTGCAGCGGAATATGAGGGACGAAGGCGCGGGCGTCGAGGTAGACGGCGTGGCCTCCGGGAGGCAGGACGATAGGAATGCCGTGCTCGGCCAGATGATTGCCGAGGTAGGCGGTGGAGGCGATTCGGTAGCGGAGGTAATCCTCATGGACGGCTTCCTGCAGGCCGACGGCGATGGCTTCGAGGTCGCGTCCAGCGAGGCCGCCGTAGGTGGGATAGCCCTCGGTGAGGATCAGCAAATTCTTTTCCTGCTGGGCGAGCAGGTCATCGTTGGTGCAGAGGAATCCGCCGATGTTGGCCATGCCGTCCTTCTTGGCGCTCATGGTGCAACCGTCGCCGAGAGAGAACATCTCCTGGGCGATCTGCTTGGGAGTTTTGTCATGGTAGCCGGGCTCGCGCAGCTTGATGAAGTAGGAGTTCTCGGCGAAGCGGCAGGCGTCAAAGTACAGCGGGATGTTGTGCTTGCGGCAGAGGGCGCTGACCTGGCGAGCATTTTCCATGGAGACCGGCTGGCCACCGCCGGAGTTGTTGGTGATGGTGAGCATGACGAGCGGAATGCGCTCGCGGCCTAGGCGGCCGATGGTCTGCTCGAGGGCGGCAACGTCCATGTTGCCCTTGAAAGGATGAATGAGACCGGGCTGACGGCCTTCGGGGATGACGAGGTCGAGGGCTTCGGCTCCGGTGGCTTCGATATTGGCGCGCGTGGTGTCAAAGTGAGTGTTGTTGGGAACCACGTCGCCGGACTTCAGCATGACAGAGAAGAGGATGCGCTCGGCGGCGCGTCCCTGGTGAGTGGGGATGACGTGGGTGTAACCGAAGATGCTCTGCACGGAGTCGCGGAAGCGTATGTAGCTGCGGCTGCCGGCATAGCTCTCATCGCCCTCCATCATGGCTCCCCACTGGTAGGTGGACATGGCTCCGGTACCGGAGTCGGTCAACAGATCAATTAGCACATCATCAGCCGCGAGGAGGAACAGGTTGTAGTGCGCAAGCTGAAGAAAACGCTCGCGATCGGCGCGCTGTGTCCAATGAATCGGCTCAACACTCTTGATGCGAAAAGGCTCAATGATCGTGCGAATGGGCATGGGTACCTCGGTGGTTTCGGGCGGACTGAACATTGTAGTGCCGCCAAAGACAAATGAAAAACCCGCAGCCGGTTAGCTGCGGGTGAGAGCTGCAGGAGGAAAAAATCTATTGCTTGAATTCGAAGACCGCGACGCAGGCTTCACTGCCCTCGAATTTAGACTGCTTGACGGCCTGTTGCGCGGCAGAGGCCAGCACCGGATTACCGCCGATCACTGTGCTCTCACGGACGCTGCCGGAAGAGGTGAGCTCCAGCTTGAGACGAACGATACCGGCTATCTTCATACGCCGGGCGATCTCCGGATAGGTGACCCGGATCACACCTTTGCTTTTGCAGACAGGCTCCTGGGCATACACCGAAGCGAAAGAGAGCAGGAGCGCCACCGCAATAGAGAGCACGGATTTTCGCCCGACCCCATTTGCCGTCCCGGTATCCATCGTCATCTTCTTCATAGAGTGCGCCTTGCAGCCAAGCGAACACTCATACTACACAACTTCGGCGCAAACACATGATTACGTTAGACCCAGAACTAGCGGGGACGGCATCCTCACCCGCGGGTTTCCGGTTATTCGGTGATGACGCCGCAGGCCACACGGTCTCCGGCATTGCCCGCCGGATCGCTCATCATGTCATCGGCTCTGGCGTGGATGACGAGCGCGGTGCCACCGTTGGCGAACAGTGAGTTGGGTTTGCCCGGCTCCAGGGTCACCCGCTCATCGGTGACCGTCTGCGTAGTCGTTCCGTCGGCGGCTACCGTGATGTTTTCCATGTCTCCGGCGTGGGGACCAGCGGGGTTCTTTAGACCGTGGTGAGCGCCGGTGGGGTTGAAATGTCCGCCAGCAGATTTGAAGTCCGGGGCATCGCACTTGGCGATCTGATGAAAGTGGATGGCGTGCTCTCCGGGAGTGAGATTCTTGAGAGCGAGATGAACTTCGACGCCGTTTCCTTTCTGCTCGATGTTTGCGGTTCCGATCACGGCTCCGGCGGCATTCTTAAGGACAACGCTCTTGGAGGGTACGTCAGTGGCTAGGGCTCCGGCGCTCATCAATGCGAGGGCGAGAGGGATACACATCCAGACACGTCTGTTCATGGCCTGATCCTTTCTATGGAAAACCTCAAAGTTCACCGGAGAGTAACGCCTGGTATTGCGCCTCGGTGAGGGGAACAACCGAAAGTCGTCCTTGGCGCAGCAGCGGTGAATCGGTGAACCGTGCACTCTGTTTGATGTCTGCCAGAGCCACGGGATGCGCGAGAGCCTTGCCCGCAGCAATTCTTACCAGCGGAACTTTGGGATCGGAGGCATCGACCGAGAGCACGTGGGCGGTTCCAACGGCGCGGCGCTCATCGCCGGTGTGGTAGAGCATGAGTTTATCGCCCTTCTTCATCTCGCGCAGGTGTTTGACGGCCGCAGGGTTAGTGACGCCATCCCACAGGGTTTCGTGATCCTGCGTGAGTTGTTGGAAGGAATAGACGGTGGGTTCAGTCTTGAGCAGATAGTACATGGGAGAGATTTTTACCACAATTTGCAGAGCCACGGGATGAGGACACCGAAATAAGCTCTATCGCTCTTTTGACCGGGCAGAAGTCACCAACCGCGGAAGAGTTCAAACAGCTAATACTGCCGCGCGACAATCACCGGGGTTTTGGCGAAGGTATTTCTCCTAGAAGGACGTTCTTTGCGTTTGAACAGATGGCGTGCTTCCTACGGTCCCACTTCAGTCGCCGAAATCAAACTGATCGAGTACGCTCCATCCGCTTCTCGTTTGCCAACCACCCTCCCCAGGAACTAGGATTTTTGGTTATGCTTTCAGGATTGAAAGCGCGGGTGAGGCTCTCTTATGTCACTGGAACTCGAACCGGCTGTACGCAACTACTCTCCGATTAAAGCGGCACGCGGTTTGGAACTGTCCTGCAAGGGATGGGGGCAGGAAGCGGCGCTGCGGATGCTGATGAACAATCTGGACGAAGAGGTGGCGGAGCGTCCGCGCGACCTGGTGGTGTACGGCGGGACGGGGCGGGCGGCGCGCAACTGGGAGTGCTATGACGCGATTGTGCGCTCGCTGCGGTCGCTGGAAAACGATGAGACGCTGTTGGTGCAATCGGGCAAGCCGGTGGGGGTTTTCCGCACCCATGAGTACGCGCCACGGGTGTTACTGTGCAACTCCAACCTGGTGGGGCACTGGTCGAACTGGGAGAAGTTCAACGAGTTGGAGCGGGCGGGGCTGATGGCCTACGGGCAGATGACCGCCGGATCGTGGATTTATATCGGCTCGCAGGGAATTATCCAGGGGACGTATGAGACTTTTATGGCGGCGGGCGAGCGGCATCTTGGCGGTGACCTGACCGGCAAGCTGATTGTCTCCGGCGGCATGGGCGGCATGAGCGGAGCTCAGCCTTTGGCGGCAACCATGACAGGCGCGGCGTACCTCGGCATTGAGGTCGATCCCGAGCGCATTAAGAAGCGGCTGAAGAGCGGGTACTGCGACTTCATGGTGAACTCGCTGGACGAGGCGCTGCGGATTCTGAAGAACGCGGTGCGCAAAAAGGAGAACATCTCGGTTGGGCTGGTGGGAAATTGCGCGGATGTGATTCCGGAGCTGGCCGAGCGTGGAGTGGTGCCGGACATTTTGACCGATCAGACTTCGGCGCACGATCCGCTGAACGGATACGTGCCGAACGGGATGACGTTCGAGGCAGCGCTGGAGTTGCGCGCACGCGATCCGAAGGCCTATGAGCAGCGCTCGCTGGAGGCGATGGCGCGGCACGTGGAAGGAATGCTGCGGCTGCAGAAGATGGGCGCGGTGACATTTGATTATGGCAACAACATCCGGACATTTGCTTTCCAACAGGGCGTAAAGAACGCCTACGACTTTCCGGGATTCGTGCCGGCATATATTCGTCCGCTGTTCTGCGAGGGCAAGGGGCCGTTCCGGTGGGTTGCGTTGTCAGGCGATGCGCGGGACATTGCAGTGACCGACGATCTGGTGCTGGAACTGTTTCCGGAGAGCCGCAAGCTGACTCGCTGGATCGAACTGGCCCGCAAGCGAATCCGTTTCCAGGGGCTGCCTGCTCGCATCTGCTGGCTCGGCTATGGCGAGCGGGCGGAGTTCGGATTGGCGATCAACAATTTGGTGAAGCAGGGAAAGATCAAGGGACCGATTGTGATCGGGCGCGATCACCTGGACTGCGGCTCGGTGGCATCGCCTTTCCGGGAGACTGAGTCGATGAAGGACGGCAGCGACGCGGTAGCCGACTGGCCTCTGCTGAACGCGCTGCTGAACACGGCCTCGGGTGCGTCCTGGGTTTCCATCCACAACGGCGGCGGCGTGGGCATTGGCTACTCGCAACACTCCGGGCAGGTGACGGTGGCCGACGGCACGGACGAGATGGCGCGGCGCATCGAACGGGTGCTGACGAACGATCCGGGAATCGGAGTGGTGCGGCACGTGGACGCGGGCTACGACGAGGCGATCCGCTTTGCCAAAAAGGCAGGCATGCACGTACCGATGGAAAAAGAGTAAGCGCACGACGAGGCAAGCTATGGCAAAGGCGAAGACGGCGGAAGCGGCGAGGCCGGAACCGGGAGTGTTGCTGCACCGCATCTCTCAACTGGTAACGATGAGCGGGGAGCCGGGGCCACGGCGCGGGCGGCAGATGCGCGAGATCAACGTGGTTGAAAATGCGGCGGTGCTGATCTCTGGAGGCCGGATCGCCGCTGCGGGCGCGAGCCGCGAAGTGTTACGTAACCCATGGCTAAGAGAGCATCGCGCCGAGGTGGTAGAGCTGGATTGCCGTGGCAAATTGGTGCTGCCGGGCTTTGTGGATTCGCACACTCACCCGGTGTTTGTCGCTCCCCGGTTGATTGATTTTGAGAAACGCGTGGCCGGCGCGAGCTATGAAGAGATTGCGGCGGCCGGGGGAGGAATTCGCGCCAGCATGGAAGGCGTACGTGCGGCCAGCGAAGCAACCCTGGCAGACCATGTTTTCTCGGCGCTTCGGCAGGCGCAGTCGCAAGGCACGACTACGGTGGAGGCGAAGTCCGGCTATGGGCTGGACGCGGAATCGGAGATCAAAAGCCTGAAGGCGATCCGGCGTGCGGCCGGGCAATGGCAGGGAACAGTGCTGGCGACATTTCTCGGCGCGCACGCGACTCCGCCGGAGTTCAAGGAAAATCCAGACAAGTATGTTGAGCTGTTGTGCATGGAAATTCTGCCAAAGGTTGCGCGCCAGAAACTTGCCCGGTATGTGGATGTTTTCTGCGAGCGGGTGGCGTTTACGTTGGAGCAGACCGAGCGCATTCTGCGCGAGGCCGAGCGCTACGGGCTGCGCTCGCGGGTGCACGTGGGACAGTTGACGAACACGCCGCTGGCAACCATTCTCGCGCACAATCCATTGTCGGCCGATCATCTGGATTGCCTGGAGAAGGCCGACATGGCGGCTCTTGCGGCAGGCGAAACCGTGGCGACGCTGCTTCCCGGAGCGAACTACTTCCTGGCGACCAAGAAGTATCCGCCGGCTCGCAAGCTGATTGATGCAGGTGCGCCGGTGGCGCTGGCAACCGATTACAATCCGGGAACCTCGCCCACAATCAGCATGCCGATGATTCTGTCTCTGGCTTGCACGCAGATGCGGATGACGGTGGAGGAGGCATTAACGGCGGCAACCATCAATGGCGCGCACGCTTTGGAGTTGGGCGAGCGGAAGGGAAGCGTGGAGGTGGGCAAGGATGCCGATCTCGCATTCTTTGAACTGGATGATTATCGTGAGCTTGCCTACTGGTTCGGCGGAAATCACTGTGCCGCTGTGATGATGGGAGGGTGTTTTGCGGACCTGTTCTAGGGCTGCGCGGTGAATCGTTATCCACAATCGAAGTTTGCGAACGGTTAGTGGGCTGCTATAATCAAACTCGTTCCAGCAAGCGATGTGCGCTTCTGAAACCCCTTCCGTAGGCACTCTTATCCGGTGCATTCAGGATGGCCAGGTAGCTCAGCTGGTAGAGCAGCGGACTGAAAATCCGCGTGTCGGGGGTTCAACTCCCTCCCTGGCCACCACTTAACTACTTTAGAATCAATAGTAAAAACACTTGGTGTGCAAGCGATGCAACATCGCGGATGAACATCACTGTTTACGCCCGGCACATAACTTCCTGTTTCCACCAGGGTGATCGCCACTGGATACGTTGCACAGTGTCCGAAGTGGCTCTACTACGCATCAACGGTTTAGGGACTGCATGCAGCTAACGCTTGCGTTGATCACATCACGCGGGAATTGCATATCCAATCTCGCTCTGGCGGCCAATCGATCCCAAGGCCCACGACCAGTGCCATCACATCTTATCCAAGTGATGTATTCGCGAGGCTGATTCTTCGGGCATCATCACTGCTTTGATGCTGCATAGCCAATTCGTCGCCGCTGGCTATTTTTGCACGCAGCTGCTTCCATTCCCACTCAACGTTGCGCTGGGCGGCATTGACCTGTTCCTCGGAGAGATAGCGGAAACGTCCTTGCAATTTCAGGTATTCTTTGATTTCGACGAAGGCCGGCTCGTGATTGATGCGATACTGAAAACCCTGCTCCACTTCGTACAGCGGAAAGACTCCTGTTTCCACACCAAGACGAGCGATTTTAATCGAATAGCGTTCTTCCGACTTGTGCCCGGTCGGGCAAGATACCCAAAGATGAATGAATTTGGTTCCCGGTATTGACATCGCTTTCCGAATTTTCCGCGAGAAATCTTCAGGAAACGCAATCGATGCGGTCGCGGCATAGGGAATCCTGTGCGCAGCCAATATCTCCACAATGTTCTTCTTCGGCTCCAACTTCAATCCCCTGGCTGGGGTGGTCATGGTCCAAGCCCCATAGGGGGTGGCTGACGAGCGTTGAATGCCGGTGTTCATATATGCTTCGTTGTCGTAGCAGATGTAGATAATGTTGTCATTTCGCTCCACAGCCGCCGAAAGAGCACCAAAGCCGATATCGAAGGTACCGCCGTCTCCAGCCCATGCAACGACATTCACATCCTTCTGTCCTTGGGCGTCCAGCCCGGCGCGCACCCCGGCGGCCGATATAGCGGCGGTTTCAAACGCCACCTGCAATACCGGCACCTGGAGGGCACTATACGGATAAGCTCCATTGATCACCGCCTGGCAACAGGCTGGCATGACCACGACGGTCTTTTGTCCTAGAACCTTAAGAGCTATACGCATACCAAGGGCCGCCCCACAACCGGGACATGCCAGATGGCCGGTATACATCAGTTCCTGCTGGGAAAGGTGCAGGTGCCGCGGATCATAGTCCGTTTGCTCAGGGTGCATGATCTTAGCCTCGTTCAAAATATTTGTTAGCGAAGCACAGCTTCCGGCAAAGTGTTCCACCAGGTTACTGCCTCTGATAGCTCGTTCCGCCACGCCCGGAGAAGCATTTCTTCCAGGTCTTCAGCGGTTATGTCGCGCCCTCCCAAGCCTGCAATGACGCCTCTTAGCTCCGGTTGCGCCGCCGGCCGCAGTTCGTAAAGAGCGGACTTGATCTCCTGATGAAATGCGCCATGATGGCCGTACGAGCAACTGCGATCCAGCACTACAACTTTCTTTCTGTTCCCTAGCGCGTTGCGCAGGGCTGCGGCGGGGAAGGGACGAAAAACGCGCAGCCGCAGGAGGCCGGCGGGAATACCACGCTCGCGAAGACCATCCACCACCACCCGGGCAGTCGAAGCAGGCGTCGAGGTAGCTACCAGAACCAATTCCGCGTCCTGCATCCGATACTCATCCAGCAGTCCGTAGCTCCGGCCGGTGAGGGCGCTCCATTGGCTGTCCACTTTCCTCCAAACGTCCAGGGCTTGTTGATGCGCGAGGTCGATCTTCTTCCGAAACTCCATGTAACGGTCGGGAGCTACCATGCTGCCCAACGCGGCCGGCTTCGCGATATCGATCTTGTGCGGCAGGCACAGTGGATGCAGAAAACCATCGATCAGGCCGGGCTCGGGCAGATCCATATCTTCGCAGGTATGGGAAAGGAAAAAGCCATCCAGCATGACCATGGAGGGCAGCAGCACCCTTTGAGATACTTCGAAGGCCTGAATGACGGTATCGAACACTTCCTGGCAGGACTGACAGTAGATCTGCATCCAGCCTGTGTCCCGCTGCGCTACCGAATCCGACTGATCGGCCCATAGCGACCAGCCTGGTCCCAGGCCACGATTGACATTGACCATCACAATCGGCAAGCGTGCCCCGGCGGCCCAATGCAACACTTCGTGCATCAGCGCCAGCCCTTGCGACGAAGTCGCAGTAAAGGTGCGCGCCCCGGTGGAAGCTGCGCCAATGCAGCCGGCCATGGACGAGTGCTCCGATTCCACTTTGATAAAACGCGAATTCAGCTGGCCGCTGGAGACCATCTCTGCCAGTTCTTCCACAATGGAAGTCTGCGGGGTAATCGGGTAGGCGCAAATCACCTGAGTCCGAGCCATTCGCACTGCCTGGGCTACGGCTCCATTACCTTTCAGCACTGTTCTCATCAACCCACCTCTACCATGGACATTGCACCCCGCGGGCATTCTTCCACACAGATTCCGCAGCCCTTGCAATGCTCCAGGTCGATTCCAAGAGCACTACCTGCCGAATCGACTTGAATGGCCACGTCAGGACACCAGTGATAACAGTTCAAACAGCTGTTACAGGTGCCGCAGCCGAGACAACGGCGAGCCTCGCCCAGGGCCCATTCAACGCCGGTTTGTTGTGAAGCCCCATGAACTTGGTAGTGTGCCCGCGGCACAAAGTAAGCAGGATTGAGCGATTGCGCGTCAGCCACTTGGTCATGCTTCAGAGCGCGTGGCCATAAACTTGGAAGGGCGGGATTCTCGATGGGTGGTTGCGCGTCTCGCAGATACCGGTCCACCATCGCCGCCACCTGCCGTCCTGATCCAACCGCGGCCGCCACCGTGCCGCTATTCGTCGCTACATCTCCGGCCACAAACACGCCGCTAAAATCTCCATCGAGCGACGCTCGGGTAGTGAGGTCCAAGTGCTTGCGCAGGTTTTCGGGAAGGAATCCGAGGTCGGCTGTTTCGCCAATGGCCGCCACAACTCCTGAAACCGGCAGGCAAAACTCCGAGCCGGGAAGAGGCACCGGAGCACGCCGACCGGAGGCATCTGGCTCGCCCAAGCGCATCTTGTGGCATTCAAGAGCCACGATCCTACCGCCTTCCTGCACGATTTTGCTCGGCGCCGCCAGAAAGTGGAAGGCCACGCCTTCTGCTTTCGCTTCTTCGATCTCCGAAGAAATCGCAGGCATCTCCGCTTCCGTCCGACGATAGACGATGACGGGCGTGCTGCCGATCCGCAGCAGTGACCGGGCAACATCGATCGCAGTATTGCCTCCACCCAATACCGCCACGGTTCCGGGAATGCAGAGCTTCTCACCCGCTGCCAAACGCTCCAGCAGGTCGATGCCATGATAGACGTGAGTCTGTCTGCTTCCGGGAACGTTCAACGGCCGCGAGGCATGAAAGCCAACGGCAACAATAACGGCGTCAAAACGGCTCTTAAGCTCTTCAAAATCGATGTCGCGTCCTACCCGGGTGTTTTGGTGAAAGCGCACTCCGGCAGATTCGACTAGGGCTATCTCTTTGTCCAAAATGTCTTTGGGCAGACGAAAGCCGGGAATGCCCGTGCGCAAGAACCCTCCCGCCTGAGGCTTATCGTCAAAGACATGGACTTCATGTCCTGCCCTTGCCAGTAAATACGCGGAGGTGATGCCAGCCGGTCCTGCGCCAACGACTCCCACTTTGTGGCCGGTAGCCGACTGCATCCGAGAGAAATCCTGCGGGGATTGGTCGCCCATGAAACGCTCCAACAGGTGAATGGCGAGCGCTCCGCCCAGCGAATCACGATTGCAGGACTGCTCACAGAAATGGGCGCAGACTCGACTGAGGGTTGCAGGAAACGGATTGCCTGCACGTAACCATTGCACGGCCCCTTCCAGGTCTCCGCTGGACAGGAGTGCCAGAATCTTGGAGATGTCGTTCCCCGCAGGACAAGCGTCTGAGCAAGGAGGTAGCCTGTCCTCATAACGTGGCTGTAGATACTTCCACGTGCCTGTCCGCATCGGCAGGGTGGGATGATCCGAATAAGAGGTAACGGGAACTTCTTCCAGGACCTTGGGCTCAAGCTCGACCATGGGCATACCTCTCTGCATAGCTTTGCTGGATCTTGTGTAACGCCTTTGCCCCCTCCAGAGCCGCAGCCACATTCGCCTCCAGCGCGACCGGCACGCTATGGCGAATCGCGGACGCCAGGTTGTCCATGTTGGCGATGCCGACCAGTTCGCTCGCTGCCCCCACGATGACGGTATTCACAATCGGTGCAGTAGCAGTGCCGAGACGGTGTTTTCGGGCGATGCCGGAGGCATCCACCGTGGCCACAGAAAACGCCTGCAGATCGGGGAACTCCGCCGGTGCCTTGGCGGTGTTGATCAGAATCCAGCCTCCGGGCTTGAGCCCGGCGAAGACATCAACCAGGTTCAACGAGATAAAACCCTGATCGAGAACAATGACTCCATCCGGCCGGTATACCTCCGAACGCACTCGGATAGGAGATCGGTCCAGGCGCAAAAAAGCTGTGACCGGCGCGCCCCGGCGCTCCGAGCCAAACGACGGAAAAGCCTGCACGTGCATGCCTTCCTGGAAGGCGGCCTCGGCCAGAATCTGGGAAGCAATTACTACTCCTTGGCCCCCGCGTCCATGAATGCGGACTTCAATCATTTTGCACCTTCTCGGATCCGTGTCGATCCGCAACTCAAGCCAGACCCGGCTGGTGAAGTGGTTTGCCGGACGTCCGCATCCCTGTCGCTCACCTCGGTCATCGCGCTGTTTGCCAAAGCAAACTTAAATATGTGATCTGCGGTTAATTATTCCACAACCGGTCAGGGAACCATAAGCACCAGAAAACTGGCCCAGGCGTGGGCATATTCCCCGCCCGTCGGCGAACAAATGCTGACTTCGAATGAGCCGGCGATGAAGCTCAACAATCCAGCCCGAATGCGCAAAGAAGTGCCAGGACGCACAGACTGATGCGGACGGAGTTTCCAGCTTGATATCATCGAGTGCCGGACTAAAGGAAGCACCACCCAGGGCCAGATCCTTGTTCGCTGCTCCCGTCTTTAGGCTCTGTTACCCCTGCCTCGGCGAAGCGACCCGATTAACGGCGGTGGCATTAGAATGCAAAACAATCGAATGGCAGCAACGGAATCAGCAGTAGCGTGACAACCCGGCAATTGTCAGGCCCAGAAAACGCGTGCTACAGAGAGCCGAGGATCGGAGCCGAAGTCAGCTCTCGGTGCCCATAGTAGGCTGCCAGGCGACCTCAATCCTCGCCTGCTGTAACGCTGGTCCATGCGGTCGTCCACACAATACGGGCACTGCGAGTTGTGGAGCGGTTAATGTCGCTGCACCGTCAAGTACCTCAAGGGAGGCAATTGCCTCAATCTCTCGATATCATCCTCCCGCCACGCATAACGCACTCCGTATAACTTAGCTATATTCTCTAGCTTAGCTCGCTTAACGTCCGACCAAGTAGATTGATAAATGCCCTTGGGGTAGGCACACTCCGCTCTGTAGCCATCCCTGCATTCAACGACCTTTCCCCACAAATAAACAGTCCCGAGAACTAAGTCATGACTATCGGTGTACATATTCGGTGGAAAGTAATGAGATTTCGCATCCGCATCGCGCAGATAGGCATTTAGCAGGTCCTCTGTTCTGAACGCATAAATACCACAGTGGTGTTGAACTTCGGCAAGACGATCTCCGTTTGCGGCAGCATACTGACAAGCGCCGAAACCAAAACGGCAAGTGGAGGTCATCTTTTTGCGGACGGGCCAGCGAACATTCCAAAAATGAGAATGTAACTCATTGGCACTATCTACTTCCCAAACCCGATAGCCGATTATCGGCATCACTATGGTTTCAGCCTGCTCTAATAGATCTTCGAGCATTAGACGCCCACAGGCTCTTCTTCAGGAACTTCAACAGGCTCAACCGTGACTTCCGGCAACTCCTTCGGAACTGGCTCAAACAAAGGTTCAACTATAATGATCCGCTGTGGTTCACCTACGCTGCTCATTTCCCTCCTCTTTCTTTATTATTTTTCAGTCATGTGTACAGCCGCCTACAGGCGGTTATAAGAAGATGGGCATCGATATCAAATTGATGTCGATGCCCGCTGATCCTGGTACTGGAGAAGCTAGAAGTTCCAGAAAGCATCGATTTCTTCGCCGGAGAAGTTCCAAACGGCGTTGTGCGGCAGAACTGGCTGTTCGAAGAACTCAGGCAAACGATCGTCCTTGTTCGTCATGCCTGCATCCAGGTTGAACTTGTGTTCGGTTTTCAGAACGTACTTACCGAGGTTCACGACGTCGTCACCGTTCAGAGCTATGCCGAAGCGAGCATTAATCATATCGATGAGAGCCGGCAAACATTCGGGAATGTCCAACGCCGGGAAGGCGACAAAGATGCACATACCAGTGGAATCCACGGCGCCAGTGGCGATCTGCAGGTTGCGGGAAAGCTCAACCTGACCTTCCTTTTTGAGTGGGTCCACGCGACCGCCAACCCCCAGAATATTGGTGGCAATCGTGTAACCGGAGGTGTGATCAGCGCCCATGGTGCTGGTGGCATAGGTGATGCCGATGCCTTTGACCGAACGAGGATCGTACGCCGGAATGGCCTGGTGCTTGACAACAGGAATGCGCGTTTGGCCGTAGGTTATGCCAACGTGTTCCGTGCCGCCCCCGAGGATGCGGCCGAGGGGTGTTCCCTTGCCGATTTCTTCTTTGAGCAAGCGAAGTACTTCCTTGCTGTCGCCCCAGGGAAGAATGCCAGCTTCCATCGCTACGCCGAACATGACGGAGGTCTCGATGGAATCCATCCCGAGATCATCCATGATGTTGTCAGCTTCAGCGATATCGTCCAGTTCCGTGCACAGTGCGTTCGCACCGAGCGCCCAGACAGTCTCATACTCAAAGCCGGAGGTGAGATACTTTCGGTCCTTGTCGTTGTAGACCTGCGAGCACTGAATGAGGCAACCGGCATGGCACCCGTGCTTCGGTTTGCCGCCGCGTTCCACAATTCTGTCGTGCATAAATTCGCCAGAGATCTTGTCATGGAACTCATACTGGCCATAAGTGAAATTGCGAGTCGGCAGGCCGCCTGCTTCGTTCAGAATATTGACCAGAACGTTGGTCCCGTAGGTCGGCATACCTTGTCCGCTCACCGGGTGATCGAGCAGGGCCTTAGAGAAGACCTTCGATGCCGCTTTGAACTTCTCTGGGTCGGCAAGCTGAACGCCAGGAGCGCCCGCATCGTCAACCGAGATGAATTTCACTTTCTTGGAGCCCATCACAGCTCCGACGCCGCCACGGCCATGGCTGCGAATCTTACTCTCCGGATCTTTCACGGAGATGTTTGAGGTCAACATCTTCATCTCGCCCGCCGGTCCCAGAGTGATGATGCCGATTTTCCTTCCCAGGCGTTCCTGAAGAGCTCCGACCACGGCAAAGTTTCCTTTACCGATCAGTTCGGTTTCCTCGTGGATTGTGGCACCGTCCTTGTTCAGGGCGATGCTATACCACTTGTCCTTATCTTTTGGCAGGCCCTCAATGATCAGTGCCTTGATCCCCATCTTTGCAAACATCTGCCCGGAAGTTCCACCCGCGTTGCTCTCTTTGATACCGCCGGTCAGCGGGCTCTTGGTGCCCAGAGAAAGACGACCGGAGTTTGAGGCAGCAGTCCCGGTCAGCAGGCCAGGAGCAAAAACCAGCTTGTTATAGGGGCCAAGTGGATGGCAGGTGGGAGGAACCTCTGCTGCCACAATCGTAGAGGTTAGGGAGCGACCGCCGAAACCAGCCCATGCGGCAGGCACTTCTTCCACATTGGTGGTCAGGTCGCTCATGTTTACACGAATAATTTTGTCCATAATTCCCTTCCAGTAATGACTTCCATTCTGCTGACACAACCACGCTGCCGTAATACAACGTGGAAATCCTTGCCGCGGGTGATTACTCCTACTGCTATCCCCGTGTGCCTTTCCGGGGTCGGTTCTTCTTCTTCTTGGCCACTGACGAGTTCTTGGCCGCAGCCGCGCGTCTCCCGCTTGGTCTACTTCTTTGCGCTTCCAGCCCTGCTAAAATTAAATCAACAGCTTCTTGTAGTAATTTGAAACATGGTGGTTCGACGCGCGCCAGCACGCGGTAATAAATAGGGCCTACCAACAAATCTGTAAGCAATTCGAAATTTACATCGTTGGCAATCTCACCACGCGCAATTGCACGATTCAGCACCGTCTCCACGCAACCCCACCGCGGTTCAAAGTACCTATGCCGAAACTCGATCATCAAGTCGGGATAATCGTGCAGATCCGCAATCAAGCTCTCGAGGGCGCGGCCCGCGGGCGTTTGCGAAAAACCACGAATGAACAACTTCAAGAGGGCGAGCAGATCGCCGCGTAACGTACCCGTATCTGGTAAAGACCCAAGGTCCCAAACTTCGGCGATAGCTTCCGCCACCAATTGCAATTTGGTAGGCCAGCGCAGATAAACCGTTGGCTTGGTCACCCCGGCACGCTGGGCCACGGCAACCATGGTTAGCCCCAGATAACCCACTTGGTCGAGAATTTCACGGGTGGCTTGCAGAACGGAGGAATCCACGGCCGCATCGCGCGGCCGACCGCGGCCAGAGGAGGACTTTGTACGAGATTTGGTGATCGGGGGCACGGACATTTATATACTTTACACAAGTAAAGAAATTTATAATTCATTTGCTATACGCACGTAAAGTAAATTGGGCGGATTTTTTGCTCGCCGGAGGGTCTTCGCGAAGCTTTGTGATTCCGAGCAGTGCCTGCAGTGTTTCCTCCACGGCGGCAGCCTACTCCCTCAACGTCACGGCTGTCCCGCGAGCCGGATTGGGATACATGACGGTGGTTCGAGGCGCCGTACTGGGTTTCGCCTATGGTGCCACCGAGGAGCGTGGAAAAGAATATTTTGCTGCCGGTGGGGTCGAACTTGGTGATACCCACCTTCGAGTCGGTGTCCGTAAAGGTCTGCGCCGGATTCACCTGGGGGTAGCCGAGGCTGGATTGGACTTCCACGTAGACATTGCCCAGCGCGTCCAGGCGAGGCGACAGGATCGCAGTAACACCGGTGTAACCGTTGATGGCGTAGGACACCAAGGTCGACCAGGCGAGGGCGGTGCCGTCCGGCGTGAACTTGGTCAGAAATGCGCCGTTTGCGCAAATGCCGCCATTCAGCAGGCCGCAAGGCCCGGAGTTATACGTGCCAGACGTTGTCGGAAATCCCGGATTTTCTGTGTAGCCCGTAACGTACGCGCTGCCGCTGGCATCGGCAACGATACCTGCAATTTGGTCCGAGGCGTTGAGGTTTGCGTTCATTGCCCCCAGGTACGTGCCGTAGATCAATTGGGGCCCGTTGGTGGAATCGACGGGGCTGAATTTCGCGACGTAGCTGCGGGACGCCGTCGTAAAGGCAATGTAGGTTGTCTGGAACGCATTCGCAGTGACCGGAATGTGGGGATCTTCGGTGTTACCGGCCAGATAGAAATATCCGTTCGGGTCCACTGCAACACCCGACGCACGCGTAAAGTTCTGTGTTCCATCCCCCGTTAGATTGTTATGCGCCTCGGGATTGGTATCGCCAAACAAAGTCGAATACACCAGGCTGGATCCATCGGCGCTGAAAACAGTGAGGAACGCCATGCCCGCGTTACTGGTGTCAGGATACAGCGCTTGGTCAACCAACGACGAGGATTCGAGTGCATTTGCCGTCGTTGGGTAAAACGTGCTGGGAGGAGGGGGAGGGTTGCTACTACTGTTACCGTAGGTGATGTTATCGCCCGAAATATAGGCTCGGCCTTGCGAGTCGACGGCCACTGCTCGGATCGTGCCCGCGTTCGCGAGGGTCGTCACATAGGTGGAATAGACGAGGCTTTGCCCATCCGCACTGAGCTTGGTCAGAAAAGACGCGCCGTTCGTCTGGCAATATGTGGTAGTGCCGCCTTGTATTGGGCACTTCGAAATATATGAGCCAGAGGTCGTCGGGAAATCACCCGAAAAGGTCTGTCCGACGACATACGCGTTGCCGCCGGCATCGATGGCAATCGCATCAGCCTCATCGTTGCCGCTGCCGCCAAGGTATGTGGAGTAAACCCGGCCCGTGCCGGTTGGATTCAGCTTGGTCACATACGCGGTCCATTGACTCGCCGACTTGTTCGTCGCCTGGTATGGATTCTGCGTGGGAAAGTTCACTGCCCACGTCTGGCCCGTCACGTAGACATCGCCGCTGCTGTCCACGGCAATACCTTGTCCTCGTTGCCAGCTGTAGCCTGGAGGGCAAGCGTTGGGGCGGCAGGAAATCGAAGTGACGGCTACGCCTCCGTTAATTCCGGTTGAGCCGCCGAGATAGGTCAGGTAGGAGATGACCGGGTCGATCACCAGGGTTTGACTGTGATCGTAGGACGCGATGCGAAGACGCACGCGATGGCCGGCGACGACATAGCTGCCGTCGATCGGCTTCCTATTGCTGCCGTTGCCCTGGAAAAGCTCCGGCTTGTGCAACATCACTTTTTCGCCGGCGAGAGAGAGGACTACGTTGCCGTCGCGATCCAGTTTTGGCCGGGTGCCGGAAAACGCCATCGCGATGCGTCCGGGATCGGCGCCAGGCGCCACAGTGAAGTCGTACTCGAGTTGGCGCTGGTTGCCGTAGAAGACCGCATCCACTCCAGGGTAGATCTCGCGGTATCGCACTTCCATAGGTCGCGACTCCAGCATGCCATTTCTTGGAATCGTTGCCGATGAAGTAATTCACCGTGCCGGAGAGTTTATCGGCGCCGGAGATCAGCAACTCCGCTTTGATCTGAGATTATCTCATCTGTACCTGATCTGCCCCTCCATCTCGCCTTTCCATATCCGCAATTTGACCGGTTCCTGAGCCAGCTCAGTAAGTTAAAAGAAACAGCCCACATCGTCCGAATACCCGGCCTTCAGGCGGGACCACTGGGCGGTAGGACGTCCATCGGTACGGGTAACTTGCTTGCCTTTAAGCCGCTGTGGCCAACCGGTGGGCGAGTTCTCCCACGTCTCCTGCCGCCCGTAGACGGTCAAGTCGAGCAACCCGTAGCTGTTATCCATTGCCTCGGACGCCGCGAATTGTGGTCCAGGAAGTCTCGAAGACATTGGATCCTTGTCGCAGGTAGTAAACGATGTGCATCATGCCCACCCGGCGTCCAACCAAGAGGGCGTCGAGCGAGTCTTGGGCCGAGTACCAAGGCATCTCCCAGTCCATGGAGTCGCGGCACCGGGTGCGACTCCACCCTGGCCGAAATCCGTATATAAGTTTGAGGGAGGGATGTTCCACTCATTTGTACGCAGGTACAAGTACCAGATGTAAGAAAACGAAAAGCGCAAGGTACCCGCGCAGGCCATCGATTGAAGCGTAGCGGCCCTCTGCCGGAGTGCGAAGTTTTGTAATACCGAAAGCAGAGATAATCGCCGTGAAGAACGGCGCAATGCAAAAAGTTTAACTAGTGCGCCCCATGGAGTTTGTACTCAGAATATTCTAGTAGGAGAGAAGCTCGACGGTATTTCACTGTAGCTTTCTTGAGCGGAATCTCGACCGTCAGGAATTGAGAAATGGGGCGTAATGAAGCGGATCTTGCTTGCTGAAATTGTAGCCGTTTTACTTAGTTGCAGGATACGCCAGTAGACACGAACACCATCGGCGGTCACTTGGTCCAGGTAGCCTCGGGCGCATTCGTCAGCGGCTTCAATGGGGTTCAGGCTGACGTTCTTGTATCGAACTTTCCCGCCACTCGTAGTGCTGCACCGCAAAATGACCAAAGTAAAAGCCCTGCATACCGTATCCGGTTATGCAGGGCTTTCACTGCCTTCCGCAGTGACAACTTAAAATTGCGATTAGTCGCTGACCGGTGACATCTGGTTGGCTATGGAGCTGACGCCGACAGCTTTCACATAGTACTTCGTACCGCTCGGAAGGTTGTACTGGGAGAGGTCGGTAGAGGTCGCAGAGTTAGGGATGTTGTCGGTGACCAATGTCAGATCGTTCCCATCGGTGGTGGCATACACCGTAAAATGATCGATCGTGTCCAGCGAGGCCAGCGAACTGCTTGCCACCGTGCTCCAGCTCAGCGTTGAGCCCTGAACTTTGGGCTGGCTCACGGTCATGCAGTTGTCAATGCCTGTCTCGATCTCCGTGCCTTCCTCATAGTCGTTCCAAGTTACAAGCTGCAGCGACTCCAACTGATTCGTCTGTGAGTAGTAGTTGCCGATTTCCTTGAAGGTGTTGATCCAGGTGCTCCCGCAGTTCTGATTGATGATGCGGTTCGAGCCCCAGGAAGCCATGGTGTCATTGAAGCCCTTCTTGGTGGAAGCGAACGTGTGCTCGGTGGAATGCGACAGCGCGGTGCTATAAAAACTGTCAAGATAGCTCTGGCCCCAATCGTTCACATTGTCAAAGGGGCCGACCCAACTGAAGGCACCATCAGAACTCGCCTGGGTGAAGCCTGAGTTATTCTCAAAGACGTAGATCGGGTTGCCCGAAACGGACGCCATCACCGTTGACCAGTTGACTGCCAGGCTTTCAACGCCGAAGAAGGGAATGACCGGGCGGCCATCCAGGCGCATATAGGCCGAGGAGGTTGCGTAGTTCGTCTCAATGTAGTTGAGCTCAGAGACAACCGAGGTGGTCGGATCGCCTGAAACGCCGCCGGCGTCCACCATAACCGCAACTTCAAAGCCAGGATGTTTCACGGCTTCCTGGAAGATCAATTGGGTCGCGGTATTGAGGTTGGTATTGGCCTGTCCATACCAGTCGATGACCATGCCGTTAATTCCGCGCGAGATCATGTCGTTGACTTGCAGTGCAACCTGCGCGGCGCTCCACGAGGTGTAACCGACGTTCTTGTGCGAACTGTCGCCAAACCACGGCATGAGATGCGCATACACCTTGGCGGTCGTGCCCGCATACAGCAGCTTGTGAACATCCACCTTGCTGACGTTGGTGGGCGCTATATTGCCGTCCGACCAACCAGCGAAACTGGATGAACCGCTGGTGTTGTTGCCGGTCTCGGCAGTCAGCGTCGTGGTGGTTGGCGTCGTTGTCGTTGTCGTCGGCGTCGGGGTAGTCGGTGTCGTCGGAGTTGTTCCGGTCGTGGTGGTCGTCCCTGTTGTGGTTCCGGTTGTAGTTGGTGTGGTCGTTCCGGGCGCCGTCGTACTGGACGAGGCGGTGGAACCGCTTGAACTCGACTGGCCACCCTGGACAGATTTAGCGCCGCTACCGCAAGCGACGGTTAGAGATAGGCCAAGTATGAGTGTGCCGAAGAAGAGTTTATTCATCTGATTCCCAAGTGAAAGGATTTGTCAGTGCGTAGGTCGCGAATCATGTGCTGACATCACCACTATGGGCGAGCCGGGAATACAAATGAATGAGCGGAAGTCCCCAGGTAACTTAGGATTTTCACATTAGAGCGGCCACCTAAGGACTACAGTAGATCTTCCTAAGTAGCAGGCGTACACAGGAAATAAACTGAAGAATCGTGGCGAAGGAAGGCAGGGAATGGCGACGAAGCAAATCAATGTGGAGCGATTTTGCGTGATTTCTTCCAAGACGTTTCGGCACATCGTAGCGGCCATGCATACGGCTGTTGGACATCCCGACATGACTACGTTTCGAGCCGCTGTTCATGCGGCGAAGACGTACGCGGAACTGGAAGAGGTGGTGAACGCGGCGGTTGGGCCGTCAGGCTTCATGGAATTCGCACGTTTCGATCTCGGCGAAGTCCTTGGAAAGGGAAGTGGATCAGCGGCGCCACAGATTCTGCGTATCGTCGTGGGCAACCCGCTCATCATGAGCCAGATGGTTAAGCAAGTGCCGGACGCCGGTTCGTACGCGCCGGTTACGATCCTGATCGATGAGCGTGAGGACGGGGTTCATCTCTCATACGACAGAATGGCGAGTTTTCTTGCCCCGTATGGAAACCTCGAAGCACTGAAAGTCGCTCGAGATCTGGATTCAAAAGTCGAGATCTTGCTGATGGCTGTTGCCGCTGGCGAGTAAGAAAGTGGTTTTGAAGCGACTGCAGGCCGCGCGCCTCCGGCGACAGCAAAGACGAACAAGAACATCGGCAGTCACTTATACTCGATCTATGGCCTTTCCTGAACTTCATCCCAGCTTGCTGCGTGCACTTGCCGCACGAAACTACACCGAACCTACACCCGTTCAACACGCCGTGCTTCGGCCTCAAGCCGCAGGGCGAGACCTGCTGGTGTCCGCGCAAACGGGTTCCGGGAAGACGGCCGCGTACGGTCTTACGCTGGGAGAAACGCTGCTGGGTGACGCGCCGCGATTTGAGCGTCCGCAGCAGCCACTTGCGCTGGTTGTGGCGCCGACGCGTGAACTGGCGTTACAGGTGCAGCGCGAGTTGGCGTGGTTGCTGGGCGAGGCAGGCGGGCGCGTGATCTCCTGCGTTGGCGGCATGGACATTCGCCGCGAGCAACGCGCCCTGGGGGCGGGTGCCCACGTTGTTGTCGGCACGCCGGGCCGGCTGGCGGACCACCTCAATCAGGGGCACCTGGACCTCTCGGAGATTCGCGCGGTGGTGCTGGACGAGGCCGATGAAATGCTTGATTTCGGATTTCGCGAAGAACTTGAGCTGCTGATGAACGCCACTCCTCCGGAAAGGCGCACCATGATGTTTTCGGCGACGTTGCCGAAGGCAATCCTGGGACTGGCGCGGCTGTATCAGCGCGATGCTCTGCGGATGGCGTTATCAGCGGAGAACGAGCCTCACGCCGACATTGAGTATCGTGCGTTTCTGATCGGTCCGCGGGATATGGAACACGCGGTGGTCAACTCGCTGCGCTACTTCGACGCGCAAGGCGCGCTGGTGTTCTGTGCAACGCGCGAGGCCGTGCGCCATCTGCACGCAAATCTTCGAGAGCGTGGATTCTCGGCGGTTGCGCTTTCAGGAGAACTGAAACAGTTCGAACGCACGACCGCGCTGCAAGCCCTTCGTGACGGGCGGGCTCGCGTGTGCGTGGCAACCGATGTGGCCGCCCGCGGATTGGATATGCCTGAACTCGGTCTGGTGATCCACGCGGATCTTCCCCAAAACAAGGAGGCGCTATTGCATCGCAGCGGCCGCACCGGACGGGCGGGCCGCAAGGGATTGTCGGTGATGATCGTGCCGGCGCAGCATCGGGGAGCCGGGGAGCGGTTGCTGGCCTCGGCAAAGATCAAAGCAGTCTGGACAACTGCGCCCTCGGCCGATGCGATTCGCGCCCGCGACGAGGAAAATCTGGTGCGTGAAATCGTTGCCATGGCAGACGCTCCGGCGGAAGATGATTTGGTGGCAGCAAGAGTCCTGCTCGAGGAGCGGAGCGCTGAACAACTCGCCGCCGTTCTCGTCCGCATTCGCCGCGAACTGCTCCCTGCACCCGAGGTGTTGGAAGATCCTGGTATCTTCAAGAAGCAAGCGCGGCCAAAAAAGAAAAGTTTTGGGTCGGGCAAGAAGACATTTGGTGCCAAACGGCCGTGGGCCGACCGGAGCAAGAAGCGAGACGACAACGCGCGGCCGAAGAAGAAACGGCGGTAATGCTCAGCGTGCTCCAGTCGACGTATTTTTACCGCGCACAGCTGAGCTGTTCTGCTCCTGCTGCCCCCTTGCGTGTGTTGCCGAACATTGGAAGCCTCGTAGCCGTGTTTGAGAATCTAATCGAGGATGCGTACAAGGGTTGAGCGACGAACGGTTGATCTCTCCAGCTATCCAGACCTGATTGTGATTTGCATCGGTATGCGTGCGAAGCTGCCGCGGAGGTAAGCCATGAATAAGCATTCACGCAAGTCGCTGATCTTTCTTGGCACTGTGCTGCTGCTCTCATTTCCTTTCGGCCAGTTCAGCACGGCCAGCCCGGTTCAATCTGCATATTACAAATTACAAGGAGGACACGGCATGTCCTTTGCACTGAAAGCAACTGCATTTACGGACGGTGGAGGAATTCCCAAGAAGTACACGTGCGATGGCGCTGACGTTTCTCCCGCATTGAACTGGAATAACGCGCCAGCCGGGACGCAGTCTTTTGCACTCATCGCAGATGATCCCGATGCGCCCGTGGGCACGTGGACACATTGGATCATCTGGAACATCCCTGCTTCGGCTACGGCATTGCCGGAGAGCGTGCCAAAAGTGGGGGATGCCGCGGACGGAGCACGTCAAGGCAGGAATGACTTCAAGCGCATCGGTTACGGCGGCCCCTGTCCGCCTCCGGGCAAGCCACACCGCTACTTTTTCAAGTTGTATGCTCTGGATGCCCGGCTCGACGTAAAGGCTGGAGCCGGCAGGAACGATCTGGAACGCGCCATGAAAGGGCACGTGCTGTCACAGACGGAATTAATGGGCACGTACGGGCGGTAATGGGAGATTCACGGCGCAGCCTCTCTCCGTTCTGCCCGGCTCAACGTTTTCGTGCCTCTAGCTTGCCCGTCCTCGATTCAGTTCACGGTAGACGCGACTACCGTGGCTGCGCCGCCACAGGACTGGGCAAGCAGTCTCCTGATGATCTCTCCGGCCACCTCGCTGTCCGGCTTCATCTGACGGGCACAATGATCACATAGCCAGAGATAAACGGTTCTGTGCTGATGTGTCTCAGTCGCGCTGCTGATTTCAACCTCGGCACAAAAGAGCTTTCCACTGTCTGGATGCCGGGAAACGGAACAGGAGGGATTGCCGCAAGTGTAGGACATGGCGTGGAGCCTCTTTTCTAAACCTAGAAAGAACGGATGTTCCAGCGTTTAGGTGCCTAGCAAACTAGAAGCAAGGTGACTCTCAGTGTCCAGCGACGTAATTTGAAGTCGATTGTACAGCCAAAGACGCCGTCCCGGGGAGAAATTGCGGACAGACAGAGGATTTCTAGAACTTCGAGACCAACGCCGCAACGTCCACAGGGGTATCAGATTTCCGCACCCTTGGTAAAATCCCGCATCAGTCTCAGGACGCACGCAAAACTAAAGGGCTGAGCTGCACGGTGCGTCCGTGCTCGCCCGGCCCTTCACAAAGGATTGTATGAGTGGATGCTGTGGCAAAGCTGGAAGATGCAGAATTGCTGCGAACGTCGAGTGGAATGCTTCGCATGCCGAATGGAGCTACAAGGAAGACGTATTTCCCGAATCTACCCTGACGTAAGCTTAAATTCGGTATAGCGCGACACAGGAGTGGAGGTCGAGCGAACATCAGGTGTATAGTTGTCTGGTAATGACTCATCCAGTCAGAACTCTACTGAATGACCTCTTCGTCCGACCACCCAAACGACATCTACGAAGGACGTATGAGGTAGGCGTCCGCACGGCAAGAGTTATTGCCGCTGTCGTTCTTCATCTCAGGAGACATCTGAGGCCTCTGCATCCAGCCTTGCCAAAATGAAATGTTTACCGCCATCGGGACACGCCGACCGTAGTGATCGGCCATAATGTCAAACAGAATGGCGCCGATGGGGCGAGTTGCAGACTCGCGGTAAGCGTTAATTCAAGAGCGAAGATCATCTGCGCGGTGCCGAAGCTGCTGGCGTAGCGACTGGACTCTCCTGTGTTCCAATGGTTGGGTGCTGCTCTTCTTTGCTGCCGGGAAAAATGTCATAGACATAGTCGTGCGCGGCCAGGGCCGCTTTGTTCAGTGCGCCGGATTCGACGTGCTTGACGATCTCCTCGGGTGAAAGATCGAAGATGGCGTCCAGCATCTGTGTGCGCTCCTGTGGATTCGCGCGCCCGACGACAAAGAGCACGCGGGCACTATGCTGGATGTATCGAGGCGAGAGCAACTGCCGCCGCAACAACTCCATAATGACGGGCGCTTTGGTGCGGTCGAAGCGAGCTGGATCGCCGCGACGATCCAACTCGGCGAACAGCGCTGCTGTCCATTCGTTGTGATAGTTCCACACCTTATCGAACAGCTCTCGGGTGAAGCGCGTGCCAGCCTTGATCGACTCGGCATTTACCGCCGGTTCAACCCCGTCTTCGGTGAGCGCTGGACGTTTCAGATAGCCATCCTTGGTGATGTTTGCCTGATGATGCACGAGCGTCCACAGCCACGACACGTTAATGCGATAAGTGGCTAGATCATTCATGAATCGCAGCTTTGATTCGTAGTCGTCGATGGCGGCAGCGAAGTTGCCGTTGAGAATCTGGAAACCGTAGTTTGCCGCCATGTAGAACGCATGCTGAATGTGCTCGATGGTGACGTCGCCTTTCGGCACACCATAGATGTCGTCCCAAAGTTGCTGGGTAAAGATCTTTTCCGGCGCGTCCAGCGAATCCTTGGTGATCACCCAAGGCGAGATCCTGCCGTGCGAATTCAATAAGCCGCGAGACTGCAAGAGAGCCCGCTCCTGGTCAGTAAGACCACTGGCGACGGTCGCCACCGGTTTACCTTTCACATCCACGCTCTCCTGAGGCGCATCGAGAATTGCCTGGAGCTGCGTTACCGGGACTTGCAGAGGCTTATTGCCCGCAGCTACATACGCTGGCTCAGGGCTTGCGACCCAGCTTTGCCGGTAGGCATCGTAGAGCCGCCCCTTCACGCGTTTTGCAGTGATGTCTTCGAGGGTGGGCTGCTGACCTGCGGGCAGCGGCTCGTGGGGAATAAAGATCAGACCCAGCAACCGCTCCCGCAACTTGTCGATGACCATTGCACGCAGGGCCAGCGGATTGTATTTCGAGCGGCCATAGGCATCGCCAGGCTGGTAGATCATGACCGCGGCCATGCCGCCGATGGGCGCACCCTGGCTGAGTTCGCCATTCTTCATCCCGGCCATCAGCATCATCAGGGCGTTGTACCGCTGATAGGCGATCATGTTCGGAGATGCCATGCCGATTGTCTGCGGATCGGGGAAGATGCCCCGCGGGTCATCCTTCCACATCTCAATGAGGCTGCCCAGGTAGTCCCATCGGCCGACGTTCGTCCCCAGCAGGCGGCGTCGCAAGACCCAGGCGATCGCTGGCAGGGTACGCCCCGCATTCCCCTCCTCATACAGCATCTTGATCTTTATCGTGCCAGGCGCGACCCCAATGATGCCTTCCACCCGTGCCAGGAGCTTCTCCACAATCAAGGCTTCCTCAGGAGATTGCAGTTTCGGAATGTAGAAGTACACTCCCGTACCCGCACGCCTGAGAGACTCGTAGTTGTTCAGGACCCAGAGCACTGCGACCGCAATCAGACCAGGAGCCGGCGTGCCATCGACAATAACGTGGTCATAGCGCACATGAATGCTGGGAGGCCGAACGAACCGGATCGGCCACTGCGCCGGAGGCTTATTGATCCTGTAGGTACGTTTCTTTTCTTTCTTGGCCACCTCATAAGGACGGTCGGTCCAACCGCCTTCGAAAATCTCCTTGGCGTTCTGCATGGCCGCAAAAATTCCCACCGGCTGATTTGTTGGGGTGCCATCGGGCTGGAAATGCGGCGGAGAGGCGTCTTCAAAATCCGGCATATTCATCGGCGCAGGGCTGTTCAAGGCATTAAAGGCCATGTCGAGCGGATACCATGGCCCGGTAAGTTCCAGTCCTGGATTGGCCAACGGTTGGGCGTCCTTGGGGACGGGCACCTCATCATTGAGCCGCCAACGCCAATGGCTGTCCTGGCCGAGAAAGTTATCGATCAGTCCCTGGATGATCTGTCGAAAGCTCCAACGCTGGCCCGTTACCGCATCCGCGAATGTTTCATCCCAGCTCGGCCATGCGTATTTTCTGGTGACCGGGGCGTCAGACTGTAGGAGCACTCGACGAGCGGTCAGAGCCGCTGCAATATCCGGGCGCAGCTCTCGGGTGAGTGTGGCAATGGTCTCGTCGACACTGACTTCTCGTCCGTTCACCTTCTTGGTCCCGAAAAGGTCCGGAAATTTCTGGAGAATGTCCTCACGGATCATGGTATGGCTCCTCAGCTGTCCAAATCGTAAATTGCGTCCTGTAACCGGATGTCGCGGGCTGCAGAGGGAACTGCTAGATAGCACCGGAATACGCTCGGACGACCAGCACAGGGCAGTAATATGCCCGAACTACAGAATCAACCCACTGCGAATCCTGGCACAGCTTCTCTGAAGATGAAATATCCGGTGCAATGGTTGCAGTTTTCGCTCTGGCTTCGTGAGTGACAGACTGAAGCTGCACTCGCTGGATGATAGACATGCTTGCCCATGCCCAGGTGCGCAACCGGCTCCGCATCAGATTCTCCCAATCGGGAATTGAGAGCTGCTCGCGAGGATAGCTCGCTTCGTGAGCCTTATCTGTGACTTGCAGGCGAGCTGGGATGCCAGCCGATGGGGTACCCGCAGAATACAGTGTTCCGGGATGCAGCTTAATACCGGCGGCTGAACATCACATTCTGCCATGTCGCGGATCATCCTGATTGGAGCTGGGAATGGTGGCAGGGTGGAGAGACGTCACCTACGCTTCTGCCGTCCTTGTATATCCCTACCTTCCGGAAGAGCATGCGCAGGCAGCAAACGCTTTGGCTGTGTGATTTGCTAACGAGCAGACGTATAGCGGCCAGAACGGTGTGAGTTCCGAAGAGAGGCCGCCTGCATAGTAATTGTGAATGTATTCCTGGCTGGCCTCCGTCTTTGCGCCGCGATCGGCTTCGAACTCTGCAATCATTTTCTTCACCGTCGAGGGAGAAAATTGTGGTTCATGGTAAGCCTGAGCATAGTCGTACTCCATGGACCACGTGGTGGCGGTACCGGTCTGGTTTGAAGCTACAATCACCTTGTAATTCTGCAGCACTGCGGAGGATCGGTTGACATGGGCAACGATGAATGTCGGGTTGTTGCCATCAACCGGTGAGACAGAGGGAACCAATTTTATCGCAACGCTGTGCGTGGACGAGGTGCGTGGGCCGCTTCCTTGAGGCTCTAGGAGACGCATTTCATCCATGTGGGAGTGAGCGAAGATACCGAGCCGGATGACGTCGGCATACTCGATCATGAGATCGGCCAGCTTGTCTGAAGATAAAAACATTACCGGCGCCTCGCCCCCGCAGATATCCTTGAATTTCGCTACGGTCGAGTACGGATCGACTCCTGGCGGGATGTGCCCCATAACCCAAACCCTTTGACCCAATCGCCGAGCCTGTGCCAACTGTTCCTGCAACCACGTCATTTCCGTAGTAGTCGCGGCGGGGTCGGGGCTGCCGGAACAGGTGCTGTATTTGGGAGACAGAAAAAGATCATTGACCACGATGAGACGCGCGTCACGCATAGACGCTCCCATCTTGACGCTGTAATATCCTCCCTTTGCAAACGCTTCGAGTGCCTGTTGCCGCTGTGATGGCGGCAAGCCCTCGGCTATGATTCTGCCGGTTCGGACCAGAAAGTCACTTCCAGTATCGAGCCTATAGTCGCCGCACGGGGTGTCATTATTGCCTAGGGCCACATAGACCGGTACGCCCGGAAAAGACGCACGCAGTTCTCCCATCACAAAGCTCAGGGTCTTGAGGACGAAGGACTGATATTCGCTCACTGTCGATCCGGGAAAGAGTGTTGAATATCTGCAGGTGAAGGAGTGGGCGATCAGGTCGCCGCTGACCGTTATGAATTTTGCATCGGGTTGCTGGGAGCGCATAGCCTGCAGGCTGGAGTGCAGTAGAACATAAGGGGAATCGATGCCGCGCGCATGGCACGTCTGTTGCAGCGCTGCAAACGATTGCGGCTGATTGGGCGACGGCGGAGCCGAGAGAATGGAACTCCATTGGCTCACCGGAGCGTCAACAAGTTGCCGCACCTTGGCAGGATCGTTGAAGGGATCGAAGTGGATGTCGCTGACCAGGAGCGCAGGGATGGTGCGATCCACTTCCGTAGAGCGCTGCCGCTGTCCATCCCGGGAGAAAGAAGACGATTGAGCTTGGCTATGGCCGGCCCGTGGAAAACCGCAGAGAATCAGGAGCCAAACACATAAGGTGATTTTCAACCCAGTGAACTTGCAAATTGATCTCAACGGTGCTCCTTTACTGTCCAGTGTTCAGGAACCGACAAACCATATAGTACGCAAGTTATTCAGGGCATCACAAACCTTGATCCTCAGGGGCAATCCACTTGCAGCAAAGAATTCTAAACAGTTCCACAAAGCTCCCGCGGAACGTGCCATCAGAGTTGGCTCAGTTATCTGTGAAGATGATCAATGATGCCGAAGCAAAGCGCAGGTTTACTAATGTATAGGTAGGTTTATTAATGTATAGAAGGTCAGACGCAGACCTTGAGGTCTTCTTGGTTCACCCGGGCGGTCGTAACACTATTTCGCCTTCTCTGGCGCCGTCTCCACTGCTTCCATCCTCTGCGTAGCCGCGAACTGCACTTTGCCGTCGCTACCCAGTTGCGCCCGCACCTCGCGAGTCACCCGGTTGGACTCCGGCGCAGAAAACGGAACCGTACGCCGCGTCGCCTTGCCCTCGGCGTCCACCGTCATCGCCGTCGCACCCTGATCGTCGGGCGGCAGCTCGCCCAGTGCCGCATACTCCGCGGTTCCGTCCAGATACAGGTTCAGCTCCGGAACATAAGCCACCGCATGGT
>Ga0326727_10004395_pt1 | contig 42478 bp, 31 predicted proteins | sample MB2enrmetagenome_FD_207643 | JGI IMG/M metagenome (GOLD analysis project Ga0326727, IMG submission 207643) | Lab enriched peat soil microbial communities from McLean, Ithaca, NY, United States - MB29MY | ecosystem: Environmental > Terrestrial > Soil > Wetlands > Peat | place: USA: New York...
CAGCAGGGAGCCATTGGCCAACTGCGCGAGATTCACAACTGGTCCAGCCGCCCGGTGTGGCCGCAATACCTAACGCTGCCGACAGAACGGCCTCCCATCCCGGAAGGTTTCGACTGGAAGCTGTGGCTGGGACCGGTACCGGACCGCCGCTACCATCCATGGTTCACACACACCACCTTCCGCGGCTGGTATGACTTTGGAGGCGGCGCAATCAACGACATGGGTATCTACAGCAACTGGACGATCTTTCAGGACCTGGCCCTCGATGCGCCCTACTTAGTTGAGACCAACATCAGCAATGCCTGCCACGTACTCGACAACCAGACGGTGGGCAAGATCAACAACGACTACTCGTTCCCGCTGGCCGGTACGGCCCGGATGCGCTTCCATGCCAAAGGTGACCGCCCCGCCATCGATATCTTCTGGTACGACGGCGGCATGAAGCCTCCCACGCCAGATGAGTTGCTTGCGGAGGATCGCGAACTCTCTTCCGAAGGAATGTTGCTGGTGGGCGACAAGGGAAAGATCATGGCCGGGTTTGAATGCGACAACCCGCGCGTCATTCCCGAGAGCAAATTCACTGAGTTCCGGAAGTCGCGCAACATCAGCGCTCCACCGATACCGAAACAGGGCGAGATGCCGCCCATGCCGAAACAGGGCGGGATGCCGCCCATGAATATGGCGGGCGGAAAGCTCCCCCTCATGCTGTATCGTCCGGAGATGCGCGGATCGGGACCGGCGCGATCAAATGACTCGCGGCCCTGGGTGGATGCCGTTCGCAACGGTTCCACGACCTATGGCGACTTCCAGATGGCGGGGTCGATCAGCGAGGCCTTCAACCTGGTGGCTATCTCCTATAGGATGGGAGGCCAGAGGCTGCTGTGGGATTCGGCGGCGGGCAAGATCACCAATAACGAAGAGGGAAACAAGCTTCTTGGCAGGGACTACCGGCCGGGATGGAAGCCGGAAGGACTGATCGTTTAACTGGCCGGAGCCGGTTGTCTCCTTGGGACCGCGTCGCGACTTGCGGCAGGCAACAGGAGGCAACCGGCTCTGCTGTTCAGGGAGATGCGCGTGGGCGAGCAGAACGAAAAAACCGGAATGGATCGCCGCGAGTTCATTGTCGCGGCTACTGCATCGGGTGCGGCACTGGTAGGCGCCGCTCCCATCGAGGCGCTCAATCGAAGCTCGAATGAATTGCGCGTCGCGCTGCTGGGTGCGGGAGCGCAGGGACAGGTGTTGCTCGAGGCAACCATGCAGATTCCGAATGTGCGCTTTGTGGCTGTGTGCGATATCTGGGCGGAGTACAACCTGCGCCGCGCCACACGCATGATGAAGGATGCGGGCCATCCGAATCGCGCATACACCGACTATCGCGAGATGCTGGACAAGGAGAAGGGGCATCTGGACGCGGTGCTGGTTGCGACGCCGGACTTTTGGCACGCCGAGCATGCCATTGAGTGCATGAAGGCGGGTTTGCATGTCTACTGCGAGAAGGAAATGTCAACGAATCTGGCGGACGCGCGCCGGATGGTTCTGACCTCGCGCGAGACCGGCAGACTGTTGCAGATAGGACACCAGCGACGCAGCAATCCGCGCTACCGATTCTGCTACGAGCGGCTAATCAACGAATCGCATTTGCTGGGCCGGATTACGGCGGTGAATGGGCAGTGGAATCGCGCCAAGCGCGACTTTGCCACCATGCCGCCCCGGTACGCGATCAGCCCCGAGGTGCTGGAGAAATACGGATTCCGCTCCATGGAGCAGTTCCTGAACTGGCGCTGGTTTCGGGGGCTTGGCGGGGGCCCGATTGTTGACCTTGGCTCGCACCAGATCGACATCTTCAACTGGTTTCTGGGCGCACGGCCGAAGGGAGTAATCGCCAGCGGCGGCACCGACTACTTCGACAAGGCAACCCACGAATGGTACGACACGATGATGGTTGTCTACGACTACGAGACACCGCATGGGGTGGTGCGTGCCTTTTACCAGACGCTGACCACAAATGGGTTTGGCGGCTATTACGAGGTTTTCATGGGAGACCAGGCGGCGCTGGAGATATCGGAATCGGCAGGCCGGGGGTCGATCTACCGTGACGCTGCGAATGCGCCCGATTGGACTCAGTTTGTGAAGGCGGGAATCCTGACTGCTCCCAAAGACGACGCCAAGCCCGCCGCGGGTGGAGCGGTGTTGGATGTCAGGGAGACGGCAGCTCCTCCCAGCTACGGAATTCCGGTGCGGATGCGGAAGAAGTATCATCAGCCGCACCTGGAGAACTTCTTTGGCGCGGTGAGGGGCAGGGAGAAGCTCAACTGTCCGGGTGAGGTTGGTTATGAGACGGCGGTAACCGTTCTCAAGGTGAACGCGGCCGCGGAGGCCAAGACTCGCCTCGAGTTCCAGCCCGAGGAGTTCGAGATCTGACATGAGGCCAGCCTCCTCCATTGTTTCGATGCTTGCGATTACAGGGATGCTCTCGGTCGCCGGATGGCCGGCCGAGGCCCAGAAGCCACTGCTGGGCGACATTCCCTCCGGCAGCCGATCGCGGCCGGTTCACGTGATTTCATTGCGCGATGAGAACGGCGATACCATCCAACCCGGCGATCGCCTGCCGCTGCCCTTCTCAACCGAGCAGACCTGCGGAGGTGGCTGCCACGACGTCCAGACAATTCGGCGCGGCTGGCATTTCAACGCGGCCCTGCCGGGTGTGGCCGCGGGCAGAAACGGCGAGCCGTGGATCTGGATCGATTCCGCAACGGCGACGCAGATTCCGCTTTCGTATCGAGCCTGGAACGGGGCGTACAGGCCGCAGGATGTGGGCATCGGAGCGCGCGCCTTCGCACTTCGCTTCGGAGCTCGAACGCCTGCGCCGATGGAGACGGACTCCGCGGACAGCGCCCTGGATCGCGCACGATGGAGTGTCTCAGGAAAGCTTGAGGCCAACTGCCTTGCCTGCCATGACCGGTCGCCGGTCTACGATCAGGCCGAATATGCGCGACAACTGGGACTGGAGAACTTTCGCTATGCCGCCACGGCCGCGAGCGGAATGGCGATTGTGACCGGGGCAAGCAGCAAGATGTCGAACCTGTTCGACTATTTGTTGCCTGGATCGGTGGAGGATTCCCTCCAGCCGAGCATTCCTCAGGTGCATTACGCGGCAGAACGTTTTCTTGCAGGGCAGAAGGCGCCGTTCGATATTGCCCGCCAGGCCGACTCCAACCGCTGCTACTTCTGTCATACGGAAGTCGATGTTGCGCTGCCAGGCAAGGAACGCTGGAAGGCTGGCGAAGATGTGCATATGGCGCGGGGAATGGCTTGCGTCCAGTGCCACAGCAATGGGCTGAATCATGCAATTACGCGCAATTACGAGGGCGAACCTGCCGCGGAGGGAAATGCGTTTGCCGATTCCCTTTCCTGTCGCGGATGCCACATGGGATCTGCGAATGGACAACAGGCAACCGGGCCGCACGGACTCAATGCGCCCTACCCGAAACATAAGGGGCTGCCAGCCCTTCACCTGGAGAGGTTGAGCTGCACCTTCTGTCATGCAGGCCCCATGCCGTCGGGCACAACGGGGAGGATGAAGACCGCGCGCGCACATGGCCTTGGGGAGCACAATGCAAATCTCGACGCGGATGCCCTGCCTCACATTGTCGCTCCGGTCTATGCGCAGCAGGGCGATGGCAAGCTTGCTCCGTATCGCGCTGTATGGCCGGCGTTTTGGGGAAGGATGAAAGCTGGAAGAGTGGAGCCGCTCAATCCGGAGTGGGTGCGGAGCTTGCTCGACAGAAAGAAGCTGAGCCGCCAGCCGCCAGCCGATGGAGGCTGGCCGAGGATCGATACCGCGTGGGTCAAGCAGGTGCTTCAGCTTCTGAAGCAAAGCGCTCCCGGCCAGCCTGAGGCCGTATACATTGCAGGCGGCAAACTGTACCGGCTTGATGCCTCAGGCGACGTAAAATCTGAAGCCAACGCGCAGGCGGAGCCTTACCTGTGGGCCATCGGGCACGATGTGCGGCCGGCCACGCAAGCGCTGGGCGCAAATGGATGCCAGGATTGCCACGCGAAGACATCGCCGGTTTTCTTTGCAGACGTCGCAGTGGACTCTCCGCTTGCGCAGGGCGGCACGTGGAAGATGAACCACTTTCAACCCGCGGTGGATGCAGCCTATCAGCTGAGTCTGGCGAACTCGTGGAAGTACCGTGTCTGGCTGAAAGCGACGGCGAGCGGCGCAGCAATCGTCTTGTTGCTGTTGTTGTTGGGTGGCGCGTATCAAGCATTGGTCGGGTTGTCCGCCAGACTTTCCGGGAGGCGGCGGGACCATGTATAGAACAGCCGTTATCGGAGTATTCGCCGCGCTTTCTTTCCTCATAGCGGGCGATCTGGCGCGAAGATTCAGGCTTCACCGCGTACGCCGCCCCGTGCGTGAGGCCGATCGCACAGACTGGTTTCCTGGTCTGCTTCGGCTCTGTGTGAACCTGGCCGGCGCGGTGTGCCTCGCCGCTGTCACCGTAACCGGCTTCGCCGCCGTGCTTGCCAACACGCCCGCGCTCGGCGGGTATCTTCTCATGGCGCACGTGACCACCGCGGGCGGTTTCGCCGGCGCCGCCTTGGCAGTTGCTGTTATTTGGATCTGGCGCAACCGGTTCACGCATGCAGAATGTGAGCGCTTGACAGGGGGCAAAGGATCGTCCGCGCCCCCCGTGTCCGGGACCATCCTTCTGCGCAAGACGTTCTTCTGGATTGCATTGGCATCCACCATACCCACTTTGGCCACGGCCCTGTTGGCGATGTTTCCTCTTGTGTCGCCTGCGCAGCAGCAGGTGTTGCTTCAGATTCACAGGATCAGTGCATTGTCGATGGTGGCATGCAGTGTTCTGTTCGCCTACTGCGCTCTGGCAGCCGAGTGGGAGCACCGCGGGAACTGAGAAAGATGCAGACGCTTTCCGCCACTCCGCGATTGTCGCCCCGGACCTGCATGGTGTTCGGCTGCCTGATGCTGCTTGCTGCCGCGCTTCGGCTGCCTCAATTGGCTGCGCGTCCCATGCACAGCGACGAAGCCATCAATGCGGACAAGTTGGGCGTGTTGCTGGAGCACGGGGAGTATCGATACTCGGGAGTTGACTACCATGGGCCGACATTGATTTATCTCACCTGGGTCCTGGCCAGGGCCGAAGGAATCACGCACTACGCGGATTTGACCGAGTACACGTTGCGGCTGATTCCAGCGTTGGCGGGCATTCTGCTGGTTGGATTGCATATTTTCCTGGTGCGGTACTCCAGTCTGCTGGGCGCGGCAACATCCGCTCTCCTCACTGCGCTGTCGCCCGCCATGGTCTATTACAGCCGCGACTACATCCACGAGATGCTTCTGGTGTTGTTCACCTTCACATATCTGCTCGCCGGCCTCCGCTATTGGGAACAGAGGCGCGCAGTCTGGGCCATTGCCGCAGGCATCTTTGCCGGGCTCATGTTCGCCACCAAGGAAACAGCCATCATCCCGCTTGCATGCATGGCTGTCGCGGCGGCCATAGCGGGCGCATTTCAATGGAGGCGGAGTGAGCATTTGGCAGTGCCCCGAATCTGGTTGGGACACGCGGTGCTTGCGTTGACTGCGGCTGCCGGCACAACCGCTCTGCTCGTCTCATCCTTCTGCGCAAATCCGCGAGCTATCACGGAGCTGATCCTGTCCTATCGCGGGTACTTGCTGCGCGGCTCAGGCGTGGGAACGGCGCATGTTCACTCCATGAGCTACTACCTTTGTCTGATGAACGGCTACCGCGCCCAAAGCGGGCCTCTGTTCACAGAGGCGCTCATTACAATTCTCGCGCTCGCCGGAATCGTCGCCGCTATGCGCAGAACCAGCCAAGCCAGATACGACTCCTCGTTCCTGCGCTTCCTGGCCGTCTACTGCGTAGCCATGATCGTGGCATATTCGTGTCTACCGTACAAGGCGCCGTGGAACTTCCTCGGCCCCATCCACGCCATGATCCTGCTCGGAGGCACAGCCCTTGCCTCTCTATACGAGTCCGTTCGCAGGAACTCGCTAAAGGCCGTCATCGCAGCTTTGCTACTTCTCGGTTGCGGTCATCTTGGGTGGCAGGCGTGGTTGGGCAGTTTTCTGCTCGCCTCGGATCCGGCAAATCCATGGGTCTACGCCCACACCGGCAAGGATGTCTTCCTCATTGTGCGGAAGCTTGAACTTCTGGCTTCAACCTACCCAAGCGGCCGTGCCGAGATGCCCATCGCCATTGTGAGCCGGGAGAATCTGTGGCCCCTGCCTTGGTACCTCCGGCACTTCAAACGAGTGCAATGGTGGAATGGAGTCTCGGATACGGCGCCGGTTGCTCCCGTCTACCTCATCACGCCCGACATGGAGCCGGCCCTCACTCGCCGGCTTTACGAGGTGCCCCCGCCCGGACAACGCGACCTCTATATGAACCTCTTCGAACACCCCGTAGAGCTGCGTCCAGGCGTGGAACTGCGCGGGTACGCCCGGTTGTCTGTCTGGGAGGGACTGTGACGCGCTCTCCCACCACCCTGCCCTCGACCTCCCCAATGGAGCCGGCATCGAACCCGGTTCCTCTCGCCGCTTTCACGCACCGGTTCGGCCATCAAGCCATGGCGTCGCTGTTTGAGATTCTCTGCGTGCATGAGGATGCAAACTACGCGCGTCAGGCAACCAATCAGGCGTTCGACCTGCTCGACAGGCTCGAGAATGACCTGAGCCGGTTTGTTGAGAACAGCGACATTGCGCGCATCAACAACCTTCCTCTAGGCTGCACAGTCCGGGTCAACCGCTGGACCATGGAGTGTCTCTTGCTGGCGCGCTTTGCCTTCGAGGAAACTGCCGGCGCCTTCGATATCTCGTTGGGTACGAACCTTGGCAACCTTGAGCTGCGGCCCTCTCAGTTCGAGGTGCGGGCGAATACCTCCGGCATACGCCTCGATCTCGGCGGCATCGGCAAAGGCTACGCCGTCGATCGAATGACCGGCGTGCTTGCCGATTGGGGCATCGAGCAGACGCTGATTCACGGCGGGGGCAGTTCAGTGCGAGTCTTGCAGCCACCTTCGGGGAAGTCCGGCTGGCCTCTGCAAATTGGCCTGCCTGGGAACCGCGGCGAAGATGCGTTTTTGTATTCGGCGTCGCAATGCGTGTTGAGTGCCTCGGGACTGCGGAAAGGGAATCATGTCATCGATCCAAGAAGCCCGAAACCCGCTCGGCTCCGTCCCGCTGCATGGGTCATTGCCAGCACCTCTGCCCTCCAGCCCGCCTTTCGCCGGATGGAATGCGTAGGCGCGAGCGGCGAACCAATCTCTGAGTCGCCCGCCGCCTTGGCTGAGGTGTTCTCTACCGCGTTCTTGATGTTGAGCCGTCAGGAGGTGAATGCGTGCCGTGCACGCTGGCCCGGCTTGCAAGCGTGGCTATCTGAACCGGACGACGCGTTCCCGTCGCATGGATGTTCTGTTGTACGCCTCGGTTGAATGAGCAAGAGAGTCGAGAAATGAAAAGGAGCCTTATGCAATTGAAGATCTATTCTGTGATTCTGGGCCTTGCGTGCATCGGCACCGCAGCGCCCGCACAGTTGGCGCCGGTTCCCATTGAACTGCCGAAGCCCGGTTATGAGGGCACACCGGCAAATCTCCTGACGATACGCAATCTCGAAAGGTTTTCGACCAAGAAACGCCCACCGTTTCTCGCCCCGGTGGGTGTCATCAACCTGGCCAAGGGCAAGAAGGTCACCAGCACGGAGACGGATCCTGTGGTTGGGGATCTCTCCATGGTTACCGACGGAGACGCAACGCAGGCGGATGGGAACTATGTTGAGCTCGGGCCTGGCGTTCAATCCGTCACCATCGACCTGGGTGCGCCACAGGAGCTCTATGCCGTGCTCTTCTGGCACTATTTCCAGCCGCGTGTCTACTTCAGCATCGTGGTCCAGACCGCGGACGACGAAGCCTTCACAAAAAACAAGCAGACCTGGTTCAACAGCGATACCGAAAACAAGGTCGGGCAGGGCGCGGGCACAAACATGCTTTATGTCGAAAGCAATGAGGGCAAGCTTGTGGCCACTAAAGGCGTTAAGGCGCGTTACGTCCGTCTCTACAGTTGTGGAAACAATGTGAACGAGCTCAACCATTACATCGAGGTCGAGGTGTTCGGGTTGCCTGCAAAGTGATATCCCACGATGCCGGGCCCGCTCAACTACGGGGCGGCAGCCCAGCATGGTTGCTCTTGGTTTCGAAGCAAATCCGCGGCTGTCTTTCGCTTAAAGGAAGCCGGCAAAGGCATCAGCTTGCAAGATGCCTTCGAACTTGGCTAGATGCCGCTGCGGATATTCGCCCTTGCGGTTGGGCGAGTAGCCGAACCGTTATCGTCCATTTTGAGCAATCCAATCACCAAAAAATGATCGCCCTGAGCGGACCCCGCCCAAATTCGGCGACTGTACCCGCGCAACTGTAAGCCTTGGATGCAGAGTTTGGGAGCGCTACTGACCAGTACACTGTGCCCGGTGGCACGGATTTAGTCACCGAAGAGTCACGAGGAAATGACTTCGATGCGGGTTAATCGCTTAAGTTCTTCGTTTTATCTGGCGTCCCCGACGGGATTTGAACCCGTGTTATCGCCGTGAAAGAGGCTTAACTGTGCAATTCTTAGCAATTCGTAGACGATGATGACTTTTGTAAGCTATTGAAACGATTGGAACAATCCAGTCACACGTCCATCAATGTCCACCAGAGTCCCCTTGTGCTCGTACCCGGTTATTGGATATATTTTGGATATGGCAAGACAAGCGAAATCCGCCCAGCTTAATAGCCGTAGCTCCAGACGCAACCTGAAGCAACGTCCCAAACCATATTCGGCTAAGCTCTTCAACGGTCTATTTCTGGACTACTACAAGGGACGCAAAGACAGCACATGGTACGCGCGTCGTTATGTGGGCAATGCGGAGTATGAACGTGGTCAACTTGGAATCGCCGATGATCTTGAAGACAGCAACGGAATAAACGTTCTGTCATTCGATGAGGCGCAATCGCGGGCGCGTGAATGGTTCACTCGCAAGGCTCAAGAGGACACAGGGGAAGTTCATGGCGGGTCGTTTACGGTTGCTCAGGCAATGGCTGAATACGTCTCACACCTAACCAAGAGCAAACGGAAACCTCAAGATCGCACAACGGCCATTGTGAAGGCTCACATCCTGCCCACGTTGGGGAATGTGGAACTTGTAAAGCTGACTCACGGCAAAGTGAAGGCGTGGCGGGATGGACTCGCTGAGAGCGCACCACGGCTCCGCACACGACCAGGCAAAGAACAGGCTTATCGCTCCATTGATCCGAGCGACCCGTTGCAAGCGCGCAAACGTCAAGCGACTGCAAACCGCATCCTAACGGTGCTCAAGGCTGCGCTAAATTATGCCAAGTCTGAGTCCAGGCGAATCGCAACGGATGCTGCATGGGTCGATGTCAAGCCATTTAGGAAAGTGGACGTGCCAAAGGTTCGATTCCTGTCCAATGACGAAGTGACCGCTGTAGTCGGCAAATGCGATCCTGATTTTCAATCGCTGGTGAAGGGTGCATTGCTCACAGGATGCAGGTATGGAGAACTCACAGCGATGACCGTTGCAGACTTCAATTTCAAAGACGGGCAAGTCTACATTGCGCAAAGCAAGAATGGCGAATCCCGCTACGTCGATTTGAACGATGCTGGTATCGAGTTCTTTCATCAACTCGTCACCGGACGTAAGCCGAAAGAAACGCTGTTCCTGCGTTCAATAGGAAAAGCATGGAAAACATCAGAGCAGTTCCGACCCATGAACGCGGCGTGTGAAGCGGCGAAGGTTGAAGGCGTGACGTTCCATATTCTCAGGCATACCTATGCAAGTCATGCTCTCATGGCTGGAATGACCATCGAAGTCTTAGCGCAGCAGTTGGGGCATAAGGACACCCGCATCACCACGCGCCATTACGCGCACCTTTGCCCGACATTCAAGCAAGAGTCTGTCAGGCAGAATGCTCCATCGTTCGGCTTTTCCAGCAAGCCGGGTCCGGTGCTGGTAGCGAAGGCTGGTTGATCCATCCTCGTATGCTACCCATGTTAGGTTGCATTCGATCAATGGATGCAGCCTTTTTATATGCTGGCGTTGCGTCGAAACCGATAGCTTTTCTCTACTTCGAGGTTAGGAACATTTGGAAGCTATCTACGTTTCCTTCTCTTCCGTATCTTCCATATCTTCGTAGATTCGCACTCTACGAAGATGAGTAAGGTAAGTCCTTTAGATATAGAATATATGTATATATAACTAATACACATCTTCCCTCCATATCTTGGGTCTGCGAAGATGAGCAACGGGAGCATGTCAGCGGCGAAGATGTGCAACCAATGCGTCTACCGGGCATTGATCGATATAGGTAATTCCCACACCCAACCGCCGTTCATGGCGAACTTACGCGGCACAATGGACAGAGCTTTACCTGCCCGCCTTATGGTATCCGGTGTGATTCCATGCGTTTCGCGGGCGTGTTCAAAAAGCTCCTTGGACGGAACAAAGCCATTCTTTAGCATCCCCAGCAGAAACGCTTTAGCCTGTGCGAGCTTGCTTCCGCCGTCTTCTGGTGAGTCGCCTTCAATCTCTGACAGAATGGACCGTGACGATCCTTCCAACGGTTCGCCCCAAACAACGCGAGTCGCAATGATTCCGCGATGTAATGTCAACGCTTCGATTGAATAGCTAAAGCCTCCGCTATCGACTGAGTTGTTAGACTTCGCACGAGTGAATACCCGTCTATCTGAATCCTCTTCTTTAGCTGCTACCAGAACCATGCGAGCCAATGCTGCGAACGCTTGCGAACCGATGACGCGCTCTGCTGAGTTCTTGCCTGCTGTTCCCTTGGCAAAGTGAGTTATGCCGAGAACTGCGCATCTCATCTCTGCCGCGAAATCAACGATTGCTTGCAAGCTACGGCGCACATCGTTTGCCTTATGCATATCGCCGGTCACGGCGGTCACAATTGGATCGATGATAAGCAGAGAGATTCCGCCGATGCGCGATACAGCGATGCGCAATTCACCCATGTCCAACGCCGCATCGAATGGGCAGCGCAAACCTTGCTCATCAATGGTGCCACTGATAACACCATACCGATTCTCGTCTGCGTTTACGGCCATTAGACGCGGTTTGATGGTGTCCGCCGGATCGTCTTCAGAACTCCAGATAAGCACATTTCCAGCAACGTTGCATCGCGAGCCGTCCGGCCATATTCCCGCGTTCGTAATTGTGGCAGCAAGATTGAATGCGATGGTTGACTTACCCGTCCCTCCGGCACCAGCAAGCAACGCCAGCTTGCCTGAAGGCAGGTAGCCGTCCCATAGCCAATCAATTCGCTGTTCCTCAATCTGCGAGCCTTGCAGTACCGTCACAGTGCGCTTGCTGCCTGCTGACGTTTTAGCTTGGGAATACTTGCACCTATACTCTTCAATGCCGTTAGCAATCATCGCGCTAATGTCGATTTCTGGTGCATCAACTGCGAGTGGCTCACGCGGTTTCATCATGCCAGCATTTAAGCCTGATTCAATTGTTGCTCTCGTTTGGCGCTCTCCATGTTTAGCCACATGGCCGTTAATGCGGGACGCTTCAAACAATGTATCGAAGACAATCTGACGGTCAATCCAGCCAGCGGCGACCATCGTTCCGTGAGAATGCCCGAATGAATTCAAGGCAGCATTACGGCCATCTCCATGCTCCATTTCAGCCAGTTTGGAAGCATCGTCTTCCATGGCTTTCGCTGCATAGGAGCGTTCGCGCTGTGTCGCGGTCTCTGGCGCTCTGACCGGCTGAAGGGGGCCAAAGTCCACCTTGGGACGTAGCAAAGCCGCCAGTGCATCTGGCAACGTAGGGATCGCGTCCCATGTGCCTTGCACGATCCGGTATGCCCTTCCATCCGGCAACACCGCGCCGGGAGCCACACAGAAGCCCCCGATGCCACGGCAATCGATACCGGCAGGTAAAGAGCCGCGCGAATTGCCGTAAGGCGCTTCTGTGCGCCAGTAGAAATGCAGGCCCGTCGATGGAGTCTCGACAACGAATGCGCTATCAAGCGCAATGCCACGTTCGGCGCACAGTGCGGTGAATGCCGCGACACCATCCGGCCCATTAGGCTTGCGGTCGCAATCGATGACCAAGAGTCCGTGAGCGCCAACAGGAATTGCGGGCATTAGATGGGAAGCACCCTGCCACGCTGCGATGAGCTTCAATGCGTTGTTGGTTGCCCTTTGTTCCCATTCGTCCCAAATAGGTTTCTTGCTCTCTTTGTGTTCTTGAGTCTCAGGGGAATACCTGCAAGGGAAAACATGAAACATCTCAGCCAGCTTCAAAGCAGCATCTTGATTAAGTAATTGAGTTGGGGTCATTCAGTTAATTGCCTCGGAAGACTTCAATGCTTTCGGTGATTGCAGCGTAATAGCTTCTTCAAACTTTTTGCGCCATTTGTCAAACGCTTCGCTATCAGCGCCGCCTCGTGAGTCCATTTCGGCAAGCAAGATGCGCGTTGCACGATCACTGAATACATCGGCAATCATCAAACCGCGGCAGATTCTTACCGGGAAAAAGTGAGCACCACGATATACAGGAATGGTGAAATACAGCGATTCATCGCCTATACCCAAAACCCATAGCTTCGGTAGTTCCAAATAAACTTGCATGAGCCTCAGTTGAAGCGCCGCATCGAAACCGTTCTCAAATTCGTTCGCACCAGATTCACGAATGAACATGGAACGTTGCGGATGCTGTCGAAAGAACTCGACATCATGCTGGTAACACTCACCACCGCTAATTGCGGACGAAGGAGTAAACATCCGCATGTGTCCACTGCGAATGATCGTATCTGCGGCAAATCGAATAGGTGTCGGAGTCATGGTCAGTTTCCTTTCGCAGTTGACTTCAGCGGTTCGGTAGGCAGAGACGAGCACCAGGCTTCCAAGGATGCAACATCCACCAATCGTCTACGTCCCGCTTTAACGCTGCGGACGGAACCATCTGCCATACGCTCATAAAGGAAACTGCGGCCAATGCCAGCGCGAGCGCAGGCATCAGAAATTGAAACGAGTAGGGATTGGGTCATGTGGCGCACTCCAGGCGAAAGAGGATTTCACCGAAACCGGCACGGCACCACCGCGCGCAACCCCCGGCACCACCGGGAAGGGTTTGCGATTAAGAAAAACAGTAGCAGACAAATGCGTATCTGTAAAACTATTTTTCTTGACTGCTACTTTTCCGAGGCTTAGAGTGACAACAATCAGAGGATGCAGAATGACGAATGAACGTACGCAGCTAAACGTAAAAATCAACGCTAGAGTGCATTGGCTCGCTAACCTTTGCGCCCGCTACCAGGGATTAACCCTCTCGCAATTCGTCGAGAGTGCGCTCGGCGCAGCGCTCGAACCAAAGAACGTTGTTATTGCCAACGAAGCAAGAACAGTGGAGAGATCATATTCAGACGGTCCATCGCCTGAGCCTGCTCTGTGGCAAGACGCACTCTGGAGCGAGGACGAAGCAACACGGCAATTCAATGTCGGCCTTGTCGCTCCCGAATTGCTGGATGGTTCGGAGGATTATGACTTGTTCACTGAATCGCAACGCAAGGTATGGAGCAGCATTTCATCCGCTGTTGCGAAAGAAGGCAAGAAACTGACGTTGAAAAACTTTCGACAGCATTATGCCATCTTGAAAGGAAGCAAATGAGCGAGCAAGTACAGCTAACCCCCGAGCAGATCGCAGCATTGCAAGCAGAACTTGCTACGCTCAAACAGGCTCACGCAGAAGTGCTGACCAAACGGCAGAAAGACAAGAGCAAAATCGTAGAACTAGAATCGGCCACTGCCGATTTACAAGGCAAGCTAACTGTGAGTGCCGGTGCGATTCAGGAGATTACGGTTGGCGGTCCATTGAAGCAAATGGCAGAATCGATGAGCCAAGCACCGGAATTGTGGCTGGAGCAATTCTCCAAGTATTTCAAAGTGGAGATGGTCAATGGTACTCTGACGCTGCTAAACGTCAGTGATGGCAGGCCGGTAATCGGCAAGGATGCTAACGCCGTTCCATTTGAGCGTGACGCGCTGGCAAAGCTACTCACTGAAGGAAACGATGCCCGCGCCAAATCGTTTCAGGCAATCACGATTACGAACCGGGCATCAGGCGCCATATCAAACTCAAGGCAGTCCACGCCCCGTGCGCCCGCTGCCGCAAGGCCAGGGATGCAATTCGGCTTGCGCTGAAGCCTGATTTAAGTTAGTGTCTTGTTCTGGGTGATGGCATGAGCCGTCACCCATTTTCGTTTATGCCCTCGGATGCCAAGACGGGGCAGCGTAGACGGGCGCTCGTGGGACCACGGGAGTCACAGGGACCGCTTGCTGGCCACAGGCAGCCGTAAGTATCACCGGAGGCCCAAAGTACGCCTGAGCGTCAGACTGTGCGGCCTGGGGAGCCTTAATCTGAAGCGGCGCGCAGTCTTGTATCAAGGCGTGTTGCTGTGCGGCCACTTTCGCGGCCCACTCCTCATCGGTGCCATGGTCCACTACCACCATGACAGGATTTACCTGGGTGACGTTCACGTCTACAAGTTTGCCGGAGCCGGGCTGGTCATACTGTTTGAATTTTGCCTTCAAGGTGAAGATAATTCCGGCAACGTTGCCCTTGCCAGCGCGGGACATCTGCAATAGCTCCAAATACAGTTTGTGCATGTATGCTTCACGCGCCGCTTCATAGGTCTCACGCAAATTGTCCTCGCGGTCAAACCATGCGCGAATTAGTGAATCCGATACTCCGATTGCACGCGCAAGAATCTTGGTTGATCCGCCTTCCCCTGCGACAACACGTTCAATGATCGCAAGAATATCTTGCGGCGGATTCTTTCGCGGTGCGGCCATGATGAATGCTCCGGTGAAATGCGAGGGTACACGGCAGGTCCAAGTGCGTGTACCCTCATCCCAGGGTTGTGGGAATGCTGCGTTACTTCGACACGAGGAAGCACAACGGCACGGTCTTGCGCTGGAATGCCGTGCGAGTCCAATTGGCAGCCAGCGCAAGCTCTGCGCTCGTCGGTGAATCGCCTGCTACGCTTGCGCCAACAAAGTTGAACCCTAACGGGTGGATTATTGAATTCTGCCGGGTATACAGCACGCTTGCGCCACCGCCCATGCCTTGATCGGGATACCGCCATACCTCTACGGGGTAACCCGTTGAGGGAGCGCCGGTAGCGAAGCCTACGGCACCAGGTCCGAAGATCACTGAGAGATAAACTCCGGCAGTTGGCATGTACAGCGAATCATCTTGGATCACGGCTAGGCCCGCATAAGTTGCGAACATGATGTTATTGTCCGAATCGCGGATAAACTCAATTTCGTTGTTCTTGCTTGCCTCGCGATACACGCTTGAGTGCATCGCTATGGCTCGAAAATCGCTCTGCCTGTCGCCAATCGTACTTGCCGCGTCGATCACTGCATTGCGGGTGAAGTTGGGAGCCGCGTAAGCGGTCCCATTGATCGTGACTGGAGCTTCGCTGGTTGCCGCGCTAATGTCCACGACCATATCCGAAGCATTGTTCGCAACATTTGACAGCAGAATGCCGATGAGTGATTGCACCAGCCGAAACTCATAAGTGCGATTCCAATAAGCTACAACACGCTCTGCGATGCGAATCATTGGATCGGAGCCAGCAAGTTCGCCAGCAAAGCTCATGCTGCCCCATGAGTTGTTCAAAAAATGCTTCCGCACTTGCTGACCGTGCGCGATGATCGGGCTTGGCGTGCTGAGTAGCGCCGGATTGTCGTTGCTGATATTCGGATCGACGCCGCCAGGATCAGCAGGTGAAAGTAGGTCACCCCAAAATGGGATGGTGAGCGAATTGCCCCCGGTGCTGATTTCAGCTTCCATGAGGGGGTTGGGAACTAGCACGCCGCTTTCCAGAAGTGCGCAGCTTGTCATGCTGTTCTCCGCAAGGTAATTCGCGAAGATTTCTGGAACGATTACATCTGCAAGATTTGTGGATGCCATGTGGCGACCTCGATTCAAAGTAGTGTTCTTTGATCCAAGGCGCGGCGACTGCTTTGCCTACGGCCCCGACAGGGGCGGCGTTACATGGTACGGATGCCCGACTGGGCATGAGTCACACTAGCGCCTATTGAACGTTTGCACAAGTCTCTTATTCATAAACACATAGGTGAACGCTGGTGGACGATCTGGTCTGAGTGCATCACCGAACAATGTTGGAGTGTGGCTTGTCTGGCTTCCGCATTCCAGGTTTAAAGCCTCCATACATCCAACGAACAAAGCAGTTCGCGAAATCAATATACATAGCTTTTGAAGAGTCGGACAAATCGCTGCTGTTCACTTCATTTGCGTATCGGCCAAACAACTCGCGAACCTCCCGCAATGTAGCGGGAGCAGGCGCAACGATTGCAGCTTTCGGCTCTTTGCGTTTTGCCACAATACGGCGCTTCGCTTCTTCACTTTGCTCGTCCATCGGAACACGCTCGTTACTCAGCCCATCGGCCGCTCAAAAATGAGCCATTGAATTTCAAATCGATCCTCAACTATATGCTCCGCTCCATCTGAGCCATCCTCATTTGCTTCGTTAAAACGCTGGCCCTCTGGCCATGGAGCAATACTCGAACACAGTTCCCAACCTCGCTCTCCCGCTGTTTTGAGGAATCGAAGCAGGCCCAACTGAGTTTGAACTTCGGCTACATCATCCATCGGCAGTTCACTCCCGCGACAATCGATCCTTGCGTGTTGCTCGTTTGCGGTGCGCTGATAAAGCGCCATGCCATATTGCCATCCTCGCATCTTGTCAACCTTTCACGTTGGGGTCTGCCACCAATGGATCAACGCGGTCCTCAATCTTCGATTCAAGATCGCAAAGCCAATCGTATGCATCTTGTGCCGTTCGCTTGCTGATGACTCCATCGATCATTGCTAGAACAGCTTTTGTATCCGGATCGTCTTGGAACTCGTCTACGTCTTCAAACGGATCTAATGGCTCGCTCATGATTCATCCACCCTTTTTGCAAGAGATGCTGCCAATTGATTGTTCTCATTACTGCACGCGGTTCAACAACATTGCTCCTTGGCTTGCGATTGAAGCGTCATTCGATGTAACTTCGGGTTTAGGCTGCTCATCCATTTCAAAGACCCTGCTTCCATCAACCCAGTACCCATTGTCCAACGAAGGATGCCCAACGTTTAATGAATGGACAATTCTGTATATGCGTTTTCCAGCATCGTTATTTGCGATTTCAAGAACAATAGCGGTCGGAAAGTCATCCTTCGACTTAACCAAGACCCAATTCCCAACTTGAATCATCCCTCACTCCTCACTATTTGAAGTGACCTAATGCTACGCCGCTCGCTGGTGGAAAAGTGGGATGGAATGTTGCACAACAAGGTACGTTATTGGCGCGAGACCAAATGCCGCTTTATAGGGCTGTGACTCGTGTTCGACGCCCGGTAAGTTCCTTTTCTGTCAGGCGCTCCAGGATCGTCTTCCAATCGTTCTTGTATGGCTTCAGTTTCTTGATCGATTCGTGATAGCGTGCGCGGGGCCATCCTTCTGGGCCTGCGGCAAAATACCTCGCTATGACCTTCGATGGAACGATGAACACGTCTGGCAGTTCCTTAAAATTCTTTAGATCGACGAGTGCGAAAAACAGGGACGGGTTATTGAGACGCGCTGACTTCCAGCCAATCTCCCACTCGTAATGATCCAGCTTTCGATCATCCCCGCGCCCTCTCCACCGAATTCCCCACATAGTTGTTTTAACTTGCAACGAGATCAATGCGGAACCCCCGATGCTGCTGACTAGGATGTCAACGCTTGGAACATTGCCGAATGTCGCAGCGCACTGAAGTTGCATAGCATTCAGGCGCGATGCGACAAAATACACCCCTGCTGAACCAACTAACGATGTCTGCATGAACCGGAATCCTTTCAGTCTCAGCGCAGAGCATTCCTCTCGCTCGAATACCTAAACACGATATACGGTCATGCCCCAATTTCCATTTGACTCCTCGGATTGGCGGAGCGGGCACCCCCTGATTTGCCAGATCGCTTCTGGGGGTGTGGGGGGCTCCAGCTCTCCGACTTGTCACATCAGAGGAGTGAGCGCAAACTACACTCCCGTTACCGGCATTTGGATATATTTTGGATATGCAACGCTCGATTGTTAACCCTGTTGCCACTAATTTCAGGTTATCTCTTTGATTCTATTGGCGTCCCCGACGGGATTTGAACCCGTGTTATCGCCGTGAAAGGGCGGTGTCCTAGGCCGGGCTAGACGACGGGGACGCTGGAAGGGCTGGAATGGCTTGAATTGGCCGAATGCGCCCTTTTGAAGGCTACCAACCTTGGTGAACTGTGTCAAAAGCACCCGAACAACGGTGATGTCAAGCCGCTTGTGTAAAACCGCGGTGGGTACGGTTTTTCCATTCCAGGTTGAATCTCCGGAAGATGGAGCAGATGATGCGGTCCACCGACTGCACGTTGACGATGCAGACCATGGGCCGGGTTCTGCGCCGGACTTTGACGACGCAGCGCTCGACGATGTTGGCGGTGCGCAGCTTGCGGCCTATCCTCAGGTCTACCGGCTGACTCTTACGCCGCCTCAGAGGTTCGCGTTCGCTCCACCTCGGTCATGAGCGCTTTGCGCAGCATGTTAGCCGCATCCTGGACACTCAAGGGTCGACTGAAATAGTAGCCTTGACATTCGTCGCATTCATGCGCCCTGAGAAACGCCAATTGCGCCTCGTTTTCAACTCCTTCGGCGATGACCTTCAGGTTCAGGCTTTTCGCCATGCCGAGGATGGCGGCGGTAATCGCTGCATCGTCGGGGTTAACCGCGACATCGCGAATGAACGATCGGTCTATCTTGAGTTTCGTTACTGGAAACTGTCTCAAGTAGCTGAGACTCGAATACCCCGTCCCGAAGTCGTCGATGACCAAGTTCAAACCCATGGCTTTCAGTTCTCCAAGAACATCGAACATCACGTCTTCATTTGACAGGAGCAGGCTTTCGGTCAGTTCCAGCTCGAGGAATTCAGGGTCGAGGCCTGTCTCCTGCAACACGCGCCTGACAATTTCCCTGAAGCCCTCCTGGCGAAACTGCACGGCAGAGACATTTACCGCGACAGGCACCATGGGTAGCCCCTCTTGCTGCCATTTTTTCATCTGCGTGCAGGCGGTTCTGACAACCCATTCACCGATGGGAATGATGAGGCCGCTACTTTCGGCGACACGGATGAATTTATCCGGCATGACCAGTCCCCGATCCGGATGTTGCCAGCGGATTAGAGCTTCAAGCCCTGTGACTCGGCCGCTTGCAATGCTGAACTGGGGCTGATACACGAGAAAGAATTCCTCTCTGTCGATAGCGGATCGCAGCCCGTTTTCGATGTTCAACCGCTCCATGACCTGCGTATTCATTTCGTCGGTAAAGAAGCAGAATGCATTGCATCCTTGCTCCTTGGCACTGTACATGGCGGCATCGGCGTTCTTAATCAGCGATTCTCCATCGATGCCGTGCTCGGGAAACATGCTGATGCCGAGGCTGCAAGTTATCTTGAGCGAATGGCCCTGAATCGCGAATTCTCCCGTAACCGATTCGACGATGCGCTTGGCAATGGCCGCCACCTGGTCCGCACCCTCCGCACTGGTAAGAACAATCAAGAACTCGTCGCCACCTACCCGGGCCACGGTATCTTCTTCGCGGATCTCGTTCTTGAGCCGCTTTGCAACCTGTTGCAGAAGCAGGTCGCCAACTGAGTGCCCAAGTGAATCGTTTATGATCTTGAAGCGATCGAGATCGAGGTATAAGAGCGCGGCGCCGCATCCTCGCCGGCTGGCCGCGGCAACCGCGGTATTCAAGCGATCGCGCAGAAGCATCCGGTTGGGCAGCCCTGTTAGAGCGTCGTAATAGGCCAAATAGTTCACTTGCTGCTGGGCGAGTTTGCGCTCGGTAATGTCCTCCACCGTTCCGTCGTGAACGACGACGCCATCGGCGTTGCGTGTTGCCCGCACGTTCATCAGGACCCACTTGCGCTTACCATCTCTGCATGGCACTTCGGCTTCCAGGCTGCGTATGGTGCCGTTCTCGTTCAGCGCCTCGTTCCACTCTTTTATCTGCGCGCGATCGATAGGACTTGAGCGTCCGTCCGCGTACATTTCCGCAAGCAGCTGTTGCGGAGATTCGTAGCCATGCATGGTCGCGAATGCGCGGTTAATGTTCACCAGCTTTCCTTCGGATGTGGCCTGAAAGATTCCAACAACAGCATCGTCAAAGATGGACTGGTACTTTTCCTTGGCCTCGCGCAGCGCGGCTTCGGCCAGTTTCCGCTCCGTGATGTCCTGATTGATGGCAATGAAGTGACTGATTTCGCCGGTTTGCGATGCCACCGGGGTGATGGTCATTTCTTCGGGAGTCATACTTCCATCTTTGTGCCGATTGACCAGTTCTCCATGCCAGATTTGCCCCGACGAAATAGCCGCCCACATCTCTTTGTAGAATTCTTCGCTTTGCAATCCCGACTTCAGGATGCGCCCGTTTGTCCCGAGCACCTCTTCTGGGGAGTAACCGGAGAGAGCCGAGAATGCCGGGTTGGTCCACACCATGATCCCCTTTGAATCGGCGATGGCTATGGAGTTCGCGGCGGCCTCCAGCGCGGCCGCCAGCAACCTGAGTTGTGCGTTCGCGGCGGACAATTTCGAGGTGCGCTCATCGACCAGCCGATCGAGTTCTCCCATTTGCAGCCGGGCCTGAATCATCGAGGTCCATTTTGCGGTCATTGCGTGTGCAAGCTGGATGACCTCAATGATGTCGAATGGCTTCTTGAGAACAACAAGATTCTGTGAAACGCCCAACAGCTGCGAGATGTCATTCCAGTTGTAGTCGGAATGGGCGGTGCAGAGGACGATCTGCAGGTCGGGGTCGGCCTCCCACAGGTAACCGATGGTTTCAACGCCGTCCCAACCGGGGGGCATTCGCACATCGACAAAAGCCAGCGCGTAGGGCCGGCCCTCCGCTTTTGCGCGCCGTACGCATCCCAGTCCTTCCTGGCCCTGAAGAGCGGAATCGATTTCAAAGGTTATGCCGGTCGCAGCGGTCGTTCCGAACAGGAGCGCTTCATCGGCGGCAAGCTCAGGGTCGGCCTCGCGGGGCAGCAGAATCTTCTTCAAATCGTCGTGAATGGCTTCGTTATCGTCCACGATGAGCAAACGGTAGTGATTGGCTAGAAAGGTCATGAGGCCTTCCTCTCTTTCGCGGTCCCAGTGCTGTCGATGGGGATTTCGAGTGTGAAGATGGCGCCCGCATTCGCGCCTTCGCTCTCTGCGGTAAGCGAGCCTCCCAATTGCTTGGCAGCCAGAGCGCCGGAGTGCAAACCGAACCCGTGACCATCGATCTTAGTCGTGAATCCATGAGAGAAAATGCGCACCAGATTACCAGGTGGTATGCCGATGCCGTTGTCCTTCACGCGGATCGCAACGTGCTTCTGGCCAACGCGCAGCATGCGAATTGCTATTTGCCGGTCAGAGTTGCCGGACCCTTTTACCGCATCCTTGGCATTACGCAAAAGGTTGAGGAGGATCTGTAATACTTTGTGCCGGTCGGTGGTGATGAGGGGCAGTTCTTCGCTCGCGATTTGTATGGCAATGCCGTGGCGTTCCATGCCCGGATTCGAGATTCCAAGTGCGTCCTGCAACACATCTTTGAGCGCCACCTTCTCAAATACACCTGAGGATCGAGCGTAAGTCTGCTGCATTGCCACGATCTCTTTAATATGACCAACATTCTGCACGAGGCTTGCAACTTCCCCGCCAAGCAGGTTGCGCTCCTGTTCCAGGTGACGCGAGAATTTGCTCAAATACGGAAGCACTCTTTGGCCGCGCGGGTCATTGGTCAGGAAATCGCTCAACCCGCTCTTGTGGGCGTCAAGGACACTCACCAGTTCGTCAATCTGGCCGATGCGCAATGCGCGCAGATGATCGGCCACGATGGTGGCAGACACATTCACGCTGTTCAACACATTGCCGACATTGTGAAGAACCCCGGTTGCCACTTCGGCCATTCCCGAAATGCGGGAGAGATCGATCAGGCGTTTTTGCGCGTCCGCCAGCGCCGCCAGGGCAGAGTCCCTGGCGACGATCTGCTCGCGCAGTTCCTGAGTCCGTTCGGTTACGCGCAGCTCGAGGTCGCGCTTGGCCTCCGACAATTCCCGATTGCGATGGAGGATCATATCCGCCATGCTGTTGAATGCGGCGGCTAACTGCTCAACCTCATCCCGGCTGTGGATGTCGGCACGAGCCGTCAAGTCTCCGCCGGCTACGCGCTCGACCACCGACCTCAATTGCAGGATGGGCCTCACAAAGCGTCCCGCGTACGCGATGGAAGCCAGCAGGCTGATCAGCACACACACCACGGCCAGAATGCCGGTGCGCAGATTCACCTGCCGCGCGCTTTCGTCGTAGGACTCGAGCGAAAGACCAACATGAATCCATCCCCACTGGATGCTGCTGTAGTCGAATGGCACGGCATAGTGGAAGACTCGCCGGTTGAACATGGGCACGACGCCCAGTTCGCTCGAGGGGCGGCGCAGAGCGGGGTACCAGTAGGGATCGGTCTTCGGCTCCATGCGCCAGCCTTTGCGGTCCACCACTATGGAGAGGCCATCGTCCTTTGTGATCATCAGAAAGTCGACTGCCTTATCACCCTTCAGTACCTGCATCGCGTGCTCGACGACCGAGGAGTAGTCCTCGGAGATAGTAGCTTCGGCGACCTCACCCTGAAGCGCAACCGCGACGCCGCTGGCTTTCGATTCCAATCCGGCCCGCAGATCGCGCTTCTGTTCCGGAATCATGACGGCCACAAATATCCCTACGGTGACCAGAGTGATAGTCCAGGCCAGTAGCACAGTGCGTCGCGCGATCCCGGTAGCAAACGGAATGAGCATTAACCCGGTCCTTTCCGCAATTGCGGCTGCAGCACGGACAACTGGGCTGGCCATGGCCGTGGCGCGATTTTGCTGTCTTGATGCGTCATCCGTCGCTTTCCCAAACAAATGGCCTGCGCGTCGAACTCGGAAACCGAGTCCTTCAGTAATACAAGATCGGCGACAAATAGCCGTCTGAATCGAAATAGGACACTATTGCAGGGCTTGGGGCGATTACTTTCTGTCAGTCGTCCTGTCCGGTTGCAGCCGCCTGAAGTCGCGAACCATCTCCAGGGTGCCCTTCATGACCGAAACCGGCCTCACCACGAATCCGGTCGATTGGTACAAGGCGACGATCTGCCTTCCCGCGGGAATGGAGTAGACGCGCTGAATCGAATCGATAAGTGACTTGCGGGCATTCGCCGACGTGCTGCGGCGGAAGCCCAGCACCACCGGGATAACCTTGGGCGAGATGGTCAGGACGCGTAGATCCCGGCCCAGCTGAGGATTCAACTCCACAGCCATTTCCCAGTTGCGGCGTGCTAACAAGGCTCCGTCCGCACGATGAAAGAAGACCGGAAGCACGACCATATTCAGCTTGTCGCAAAGCGTGTTGCGGGCAAAGAAATGTTCCGGCGAGGGCAGGTTGTTTGCGGCCAGCAGGATGCTCAGCCAGGCAGGCAGCAAAGCCATGTCGCGGTGCTGGTGCGACAGAATTTGCGCTCCGCGAAGGTCGGATAGCTGCTTGAAGCGGCCGGCGCTGTGCACCAGCAGCACATACTCCACCCCGTCGGCCATGTAATCTTCAATGAGCAGCGAATCGGGATCGGTCAAGTCGACAATCCTCGCAAACTCAAGGGCGGTGGTTACGTAAGCGTCGACCCTGTCCTGGCGGACACCCAGAACCAGATCTTCGGAAGCGATGAAAACTTCAGAGACCGGCTCCGCGATGACGTACCCCAACTGGCTATTGAGTTCGAGGACCCAGACCTTGTAGGCCGCCCGGGCGTCGTTAATGTTGGCTCCGGCCAGCGTCTCGGCGCTGACCGCTAAACGCAAAACAGGCTTGGAGTTCTCGCCGAGGCAATATCCTGGCGTAAGCGCGCCGCCGGCCGCCGCGGCCAACATGGTCATGCACTGCCGCCGGGTCATCTGCCGGTGCGGCCGCTCCATCTCGTTTGGTCCCCAATAAGTCTCGTCATGCCGCATCAGGGGTGTCCTTTTGCTGAGGCTGCCTGCTTGGCGGATAACCGATCGAACTGGCGTATTAGATCCAGGGTGACCTTCATGGCTGCGATCGGCCTAACGACGAATGCGGTGGATTGGTAGAGAGCGACAATCTGCCTTCCAGCGGGGACAGAGTAAACACGCTGAATCGAATCGATCAGAGCTTTGCGGGCATTCGCGTTTGTGTTGCGGCGGAAGCCGAACAGAATCGGAGTCACCTTGGGCGACACTGCCAGCAGACGAAGGTCGCGGCCAAGCTGGGGATTCAACTCCATCGCTGTTTCCCAGCTTCGGCGAGCCAGACACGCTCCGTCTACACGGCCGAAGAACACCGGTAGAACAACCTGGTTCAAGCTGCCGATGAGCTTATTGCCGGCAAAGAAGTGTTCAGGCGCGGGCAGGTTGTTCGCGGCCAGCATGGTGCTCAACCACGCAGGCAACAAAACCATGTCGCGATGCAGGTGCGACAGAACCTGCGCTCCGCGAAGATCGGCAAGCTGCTTGAACCGGCTGCCGGTATGCACCAGCAGCACATATTCCATCCCGTCGGCCATGTAATCTTCAACCACCAGAGAATCGGGATCGGTCAACTCGACAACTTTTGCGAGCTCCAGGGCGGTCATTCCATAACAGTCGAGCGTCCCCTGGCGGACACCTCGAACCAGATCCTCTGAAGCGATGAAAACTTCGGGAACCGGCGTCGCGGTGAAGCTCCCCAACTGGCCATAGATCTCGCGGAGCCAGATCTTGTAGGCCGCCCGGGCGTCGTTGAGGTTGGCCCCGGCCAGCGTCTCCTCGCTGACCGCGAAGCGCAGGGGACGCGCTTCACTTTCCCCTCGGCATCGTCCATTGGTCAACGCCGAAGCGGCGGTTGCCGCCATGATTGCCAGAACCTGGCGCCGCGTCATTTGCTTAGAGCGTTCCATGTCGATGCCCTTTCATTCGTCCCCAAGCGCGGCCTCAGGGCTTTAGTTTCCGCGAGCCTGCTTGCTGTGCAGACAATCGCTCAAACTGGCGCACCATCTCCACCGTGCCTTTCATAACCGAGGTGGGCCGCGCCACAAAACCGCGCGCCTGATACAACGCGGAGATTTGGCGTCCCGCAGCCGAGTTGGAGATGGTCAGCATGGAATCGAGAAGCATCTTGCGGCCATTCGCATTACAGCCGCGGCGAAAGCCGATAGCAATCGGAATGATCTTTGGCGAGACCTCGAGCGCCCGCAGATCGCGGCCAAGCTGGGGATTCAGCTCCACGGCTGTCTCCCAGCTTCTGCGTGCCAGGCAGGAGGCATCCGCCCGCCGAAAGAAAACCGGCAGCACGACCTGATTCAACGCGTCGCGAGCTTCAATGCTTCCAAAAAATCGCTCTGGGGCGGGAAGGTTGTTGGCGGCCAGCATGGTGCTCAACCAGGCAGGCAGCAAAACCATATCGCGATGAAAATGCGTCAGCACCTGCGCGCCCCGCAAGTCGGCGAGCTTATCGAACCGGCTGCCGCTATGAACCAGCAGGACGTATTCGATGCCGTCTGCCAGATAGTCTTGCAGCACCAGCACGTCGGGGTCGGCCAACTCGGAGACCTCTGTAAACTCCAGCGCGGTAACGCCAAAGCAATCGATCATGCCCTGGCGAACGCCTCGAATCAAGTCTTGGGAGGAGATAAAAACGCCCGGGACGGTCTCCGCCGTGCGGTGTCCAAACTCAAGTGTGATCTCGCTGATCCAAACCTGATAGGCCGCGCGTGCGTCATTGATATTTGCGCCGGCCAGCGTCTCGGTACTCACGCCGACGCGCAACAGCTTGATCTCATTCTCGGCCCGGCAGAATTCAGGAGCTAGCGCGGCCGTGCCGGCTCCGGCAAGCAGAACCAGGCATTGTCGCCGCGTCATTCGCTGGTCTGAACGTCCCACCGTAGCATCTCCGTCGAGGTCCGATGCAGCTCTCGGATTCAAAGTTCCCGCGAACCGAATCCACGAACCCAAGCCCTCCAACCCTGCCAGGGAAGTCACGCAATTCCCTGAAAATGTTCCCGTATATCTTCAATGTCCCTGGGTAAGCTCGGCCTGGACACCCTTGCCCACCACAAGATCGATCCTGGCTTGCAAGGCTCGATGGTCATAGACCGCTTTGTCGTGCGCCGCGGTAACCAGGGCTTCCTGCAACTGCACTCGAATCACTTTTTCCGTGGCAACCAGTCCGGTCTGATAGCCCCGCATAGTCAGCTCCGTGTCGTCCTTGGCCGAGGTTGCGGCATCCTGCGTGGCCTGGACGACCTTTTCGCTGGCTCCAAGGTCCTGGAACATGTTGCGAAGCTGAAGGCCGAGACCCTCGGCCAAGAGCAGCTTCTTCTCCTTGAGCTGGCTGATTCTCGCGCGTGCTTCTGCCACTCTTTCGCGCGTGAGCAATCCGTCGAATATGGGGATTTCAACGCCCAGATCGACCGACCACCCGGACTTGTTCTGTGCGGTTGAAAGGCCGCCATCGTAGCTGTTCCACATGCGATGCAACTCGCCCTTTAGTCCGACCTTGGGAAAATATCCGCTGGCCGCGGTGGCGCGTTGGCCTTCGAATGCCTTCAGGCCGGCATCGATCTCGGCCCAGTCGGGGTTGAATTCATAGGCCGTCGAGACCAGATCGTCCAGATTCCCCGCATAGGGCTGAAAGGGAATTTCCTGGTCGCGGGGGATGACGGTCGATTTCCACGACAAGCCGATGGTGTAGGCAAGTGCAGCCTCGGCCGATACCTCGTTGGCCTCAAGAGGCGCCACAATCGAACGCACCGTCTCGGTCATCACCTTGTTGTCCAGATAGTCGGTCTTGTTGACTGTGCCGGAACCGTCCTTATAGATCGATTCGGTCATGGTGAGCGTCGCTTCCATGCGCTCCAGTGTGTCCTTGCCCAGTTGATGCAGTTGGCGCGCCAGCACGGCGCCGTAGTAGAGCCGGATTACACTTTCTGTCAGCTCCAAATCCGTGCGCCGCACCTCGGCCTTGGCCACATTCACCGCGCCCTGTGACTGCTCGCTGTAGCCCTTGCGCATGCCGCCGTCAAAGAGAAGCCACTTGAAGTCGCCTGAGACCGCTTCCGTCAGCGGGCTCATCAGCTTGATGTCTTGTGCAGGAATGGGAAATACCTGCGCGCTGGTATTCACCGTCTGGCCGGGAAAGCTTACCGGCATCTGCACGGGGGCGGGAGGAAATCCTGGGCCAAACGCATTGGCTGGAATGGTCACGGTGGCCGATCCACCGGGAATGGTTACCGATTGAGCCGGAATCTCCATGGCGCTGGCCGGATAAATGAAGTTGGGGGAGGAGCTCATCTCGTCCAGCCCGCCTTTGGCGTTGATCTGCGGCCAATAGGAAGCCAATGCCTGGCGATGCTGCGCCTCGGCCATGGCAACCGCAAACTGGCTGGCCGGACGACTGTGATTCTTCTCCATCGCAATCCGCAAGCAGTCGCTGAGCGAGAGCACTTGCGGTGCTTCATCGGCCCTCTGGCCATACCCCGAGATGCCACCGGGGATGAGCACAATCGCCGCAAGCAAAAGTGAGATTCGGATCGAAATCAATCTGTTCATGCCTGAGTTATCGGCAAGAATCCTGTGTTCGTGAGCAGTTTCGCGGAGCGCGAGAACTTGCGGCAGTCGAATGAGATCGGAGAAAGATTGTTTTCACACTCTTGCGTTGTACTGTGCGGCGGCGCAGCAAACAGCGTTCGTCGCCACCAGTGCGGTGAGTCCACAGGCTGGAGTTCACACCCCGCCGAGCCGCTCGTCAAAATCGAACGGCGGACCGTACCGGAGTGTGTGGATCTCCGTTGAAGGCGCGCCGATTTCGATCCGTCTCACAAACGAATATGGCTCGACCCCTGCCGATTGGCTCTTTGGCCGTTGCGGCTGCGACGCGAACCTGGACCGGGCGCGGTGCGAGGCGATGTTTCCCCCATTCTGGGCTCTCAAGTGTTCACAACGAACGCTTACCGGTAGCTGAACACGGCGCGGGTCTTTTTTGGATTGTGGACCCTGGCGCCGGCTGCTAGATTGGATGCATTCGCTTTTCCCCGAGGTGACCTTTGCGAAAAACTCCCATCGTTTGGTGTGCTCTTGCCTGTGTTTCTTTTGCTGCCTACGCCGATGGCCCGGCCGACCGCAAACCGACGGACCCCCTCTCCGTCACTTCGGCGAATGGACCGGCGTCGACACCGCTGCCCGTTGAAGCGCTGTTGACCACCACACGCATCTCCAGCGTCGCGCGCTCCAACGACGGGCGCAAGCTGGTTTACACCAGCACCGCCTCCGGCCGCCCGAATCTTTGGATCATGAACGCCGACGGCACCGGTGCGCACCAGTTGGTCACCAGCAATGACCGCCAGGCCGGCGCCCACTTCACCCGCGACGACGGCGCAGTCGTCTATAGCCAGGATCGTGGCGGCAATGAGTACTACGACATATACGAGGTGCCTATAACCGGCGGCGAGCCTCGGAATCTGACCAACACTCCCGACATCAGCGAAACGGTGGACGAGTTCTCGCCGGACGGCAAGCTGCTGGCCATCGGCGTGAAGCAAAAGACGGCGCCGGCCACGAACCTTGCTGTGATGCAGTGGCCCGGCGGCGCCATTCGCCAGCTTACCCACGAAACCGACCCGAAGGCCTCGTGGAGAGAAGATGCGTGGAGTCCGGATGGGCGGTTCCTCTTTGCGACCCGCTCAATCGGGATCGACGACTCGGAAATCTTCCGCATCGATGTGGCCACGGGCGATAGCCAGCAATTGCTCGAGCATAAAGACAAGCAGTTGATCTCGGTCTCCGCCGTTTCGCCCAAAGGCCGCACGCTGCTCGTCACTTCCAACGCGAATGGCGGTTATGAGAATGCTGCCCTGCTCGATCTGGCCACAAACAAGCTCCGCTGGCTCACCCATACGCAGTGGTCAGCGAACGGCGCGGTCTTTACGCCAGACGGCGACAGCGCGGTGGTTGTGCTTAACGCCGATGGGCGAATCTCGACACGCTTCATAAACTTGAAAACGATGCAGGAGTCCGAACGCGGAGTGCCGCCGGGGTTGAACGTTCCAGCCGCCATGCCCAAGCCGTTCCTCCCCGACGGTTCCATGCTGCTGTCGCATGAGGACTCAAGCCATCCAGGGGAGTTGTATCGCCTGGCCCCGGATAACTCGCTCACGCAGATCACGCACAATGCCGATGAGGCGCTGCAGCACATCGCACTGCCCAAGTCGCAACTCGTAACCTACCGCAGCTTCGACGGCCGGCTGATCTCGGCCTTCATGTGGGTACCGTTCAATCTCAAGCGCGACGGAAAGGCCGCGGCCGTTGTGATGCCGCATGGCGGGCCCACCGGCCAGACCATCGATTCGTTCAATGGCCGTGCCGAGTTGCTTGCCTCGCGCGGATTGGTGGTGATCGCGGCCAACGTGCGCGGTTCTACCGGCTATGGCATGGAGTTCCAGAACGCCAATGTCAAGGACCTTGGCGGAGGCGATTTGAAAGACGAAATTGCAGGCGTGGACTTCATCAAGGCGACCGGGTTCATCGACCCCAAACATGTCGGCATTTGGGGCGGCTCCTACGGCGGCTACATGACCCTGATGGCCATCGCCAAAACGCCGGGCGTGTGGTCGGCCGCGGTCGATGAGTACGGCATCTTGAACTGGCTGAGCATGCTCCAGCACGAGGATCCGAGCCTGCAGGAATATGAGAAGACTCTACTCGGCGATCCGGTGAAGGACCGCGCCATTTATGAAGCAAGCTCGCCGCTCAAATACATCCGCAACGAGACGGCGCCGCTGCTTGTGCTGCAAGGCGAGAACGATATCCGTGTGCCCCGCGAAGAAGCCGAGCAGGTGGTAGGCATCCTGAAGGCCGAAGGCCGCACCGTGGATGCGGTTTACTATCCCGAGGAGGGACACGGCTTTGTCAAACGCGAGCATCAGCGAGACGAGCTGACCCGTTCCGTCGCCTGGCTGCAGAAATATTTGCAAGGCGCTCAGTGAGCCGATCCAGGAGCTGATAGGTTAATCCGCGATTATCCTCCATGACCATGCGCTGGGAGATTGTCGAGGATCGCAACATCCCCTGGCCTCGGTTTGGGACGCAGCGCCTGCTCCACATAGCCCTTGAAGACTTCTGGGTCCGCAGCCGATTCGATGGTCATCGCCGCATCGATGCCGCGCAAGCTCATGGCCGCCCAGCGTGGTCGGCACTCCCCAATCGACCCACGGCCGGCACGCCAATGAGCATATCCGGAGACCCATTGGATGCAGTCCATTCCATCTGGCCAACTGATCGGCATGCGCAGAGGATGAACTTCATCCTCCGCGCTTCCACATGCCGCCGTCCACAATGCCGGACCGGTGATTCGATTCTCAAGGGGAGGCCAAACCGTCTCCCCCCTTTTGCCCCGCTTTAGAACGATAGTTTGAGGGCCAGTTGTACAAGGCGAGGATTGTTGACGGTTGAATTCACCGCGCCGAATCCCGGCTGGTTGATGTCGTTGATCGGCATGCCGTACTGGGGATGGTTGAAGATGTTGAAGAACTCGGCGCGGAAGTTCAAGCCCATCTCCCGCGGCAAAGGAAATTGTTTGATCACCGAGAAGTCGGAGTTAACAAAATCGGGTCCGACGACGGGAACGCGCGCCGCGTTGCCGAGCTCTTCGCCAACATTAACGCCGTTGACCACCAGGCCGGGCGCGGTAAAGCACGCCGGGTTGATCCACTGGTACTGGCTGTGGTTGGCGGCGTAGGGGTTGCAGTTGGGTACCTGGTTGGGCCGGTTGTAGTTGTTGTCGTTGCCGCCGTTCTCAAAGTAGACCCCGGATGTGTTGTTGCTGTCGATCAGGGGAACAGGAAATCCCGACAAAACCTTTTCGATCAGCGTTGCCTGCCAATCGCCGAGAATTGCGTTGGTCACACCGTTCCAGTTGTTGCCCAGCATCCTGCCCTTGCCGAAAGGCAGATCGTAAATCACGCTGGCGGTGAAGCTGTTGTTGAGATTGATCTGCGACAACGACCAATCGAGACTCTGCCAGTTGGGCAGCGGGTAATAAGGGGCGCTCAACACCGAGCCCAGGCCATCAGTCAGACCGTTGTCGTAGGTGTGCGAGTAGGTGTAAGCGACCAGCGCGTAGAGACCGTACCTGGGCGTCTTGGTCTCCGCCTTGATCTGCATTGAGTTGTAGCTCGTTTGACCCGCGCCGCCCATGAAGAAAATGCTGTTGAAGTTCGGAGGGTTGTAGGGATAGATGTACGGTGCGCCATTGGCCATGCAGCCGAGCGTATAGCCGGGGATGGTTCCGCAACCCGATGGGCTGTCGGTATTGAGGTCGTTGCCGTACACCAGCAAATGGCCGCCGTTGGAACCGGCGTAGCCCGCGGTGAGCAGGACATTGCCGGGCAACTGGCGTTCGACGTTCACGTTATATTGGCGAACCCTGCCCGGCTGGTTGTTGGTTGGCTCGTAATTGTACGAACCGGTGAAGAAGGCCACATTTTGCGGAGTGGGGAGGGGTTGAAAACCGCTCGAGAGGCTTATCGCCGAAGGCGACTGGCCCAGGGTGACGGCGCAGTAGGACGTTGCATAGGCGCAGCCGGCGCCTGTAAATGCATCGGACTCGCCGAGGTTGGGCGGATTTTGCCACAGACCCTGTGCGCCCATGCTCCAGGCCGAATCGTGATAGATGCCAAAGCCGAGACGAAGCACGGTCTTGTCGCCGCCGAGAACCTTCCACGTGAGGCCTACGCGAGGTTCGATTGCGGCCCAATACATATTAATGCCCGCCGAGTTGCTTACTCCGTTCTGTCCGGCGATCAGCAGCTGCCCCGTTGAGGGGATGTAGTCCGACATGCGGTTGTGGATCTCAGTGATGGGAGTGGTCATGTCCCACGCCACGCCTAGGTTGAGGGTGAGCGACGGGGTGACGCGCCAGTCGTCCTCGACGAAGGGGCGATATATCTTCCAGCGGCGGCCAGTGACAGCGCCGTCGTAGGTCTGATCGTGGATGGCTCCTCCAGTGATGCCAAGCAGCAGATCGGCCTCGGAGTTGCCGGGCGAACTGATGCAAGTGCTCGGCGCGCCCGTCGGACAGGAATAGCCGCTGAAGTTTCCGCCGCTGCCGATCAGCCAAAAGCCGTCTTGAAATGCTTCGGTGCCGACGTTCATCTGATTGTCGCGGAAATCGATGCCGGTGCGAATCTCGTGCTTGCCGCGGATCAGGTCGAGAACATCCTTGAAGGAGAAGATATTCGTCCCGCCCTGAAACGGTGAGTAGCCGCGATCGCCAAGCGACCAATAGCCTCCGTAGACCTCGGTGGAAACCAGGCCTTGACTGTATGCGCCGCCTGAAGTTGGGGAACCGCTGGATGAGCAGCCCAGATCGGCGTTGGGAATTCCCAGCTTAGCCGACTCGCACGTGAAATTGTCTTGCGAATCAATGTAGTCGAAGATGCGGTCGTAGCCAACGCTGGCCTGGTTGAGCGTGCGGGACGAGAAGACGTGCGTTTCGCCGATTGCGATATTGCGTGCGTGGTTGACGAGAGTCTCATTGCTGCCGAATGGATTGCCTTCCGCGAGGTACGGCGCGGGCGCGCCGCCCGGAGCAAACGACCACGCTTGATCGTAGCTGAAACGAGCAAAGGCAGTATCTTGGGCGGCAAACGTCTGATCGAGCCGAACATCGAACTTGGTTTCGTTCAGGCTGCGCACCGGCTCGGTAACGTAGTTGTATCCGAGGGCTGCGTTGTTGGCGTTGGTCGGCGGATAGAGGTTCACCAGAGCCTGGCCGACACTGTTCGTGAGGTTGGAGGGAATCTTGTTGCAGTTGACGCCCTGGGGCTGGCTACCGTCAGCGTTCGCCGGCAGAGGGTTTCCCGACGAACCGCACTGGAAGTAGACATTGGGAAAGACGGACGGAGTAGTCGACGCGCCAATCATATTCGGGTTGACAATTACGGGACTGAAATTGGCGCCTATTCCGGAAAGCGTATTGCCAAAGGGGTCGGCGGAAAAGTCGCCGCCGCGCATGGCCATTGAAGGCAGCAGACCGGTGAAGGTAATGCCTTCGCGTTGATACTTCTGTTCACCGTCCACGAAGAAAAACGTCTTGTTGTGGCGGATAGGCCCGCCGAAAGAACCGCCAAATTGGTTCAGATTGAACTTCGGGGTTGTGGTATCAAAGTCGCCCTTGGCGTCGAGGTCGGTGTTGCGGACGAACTCGAACAGCGATCCATGGAAGTCGTTCGACCCTTGTCTTGTCGTGACTAGAACGGTTGGTCCGGCCCGCGTCCCGAACTCGGCAGAATAGCTGTAGGTCAGGACTTTGAATTCCTGAATGTCGTCGATGGACGAAAAAATGCCGATGCCGCCTGCGGTGAGTTCGTTGTTGTCCACGCCGTCAAGCAGCCAATCCGAACTGTTCGGCCGGGAACCGCCCACCGACAGCGAGTACGAACCGCGCGCGGCAACTTCGCTGTCCGGGCTGGAGTTGAAAAAGCTGCCGGGATTCGATTCTGCTGTAGCGCCGGCCGTGAGCGTGGCCAGTTGCACGAAATCGCGGCCATTGAGCGGCAGTTGCGTCACCTCTTGCGCGGTGATCACCTGGCCGAGAGACGGGTTGGCCGTCTCCACGGCAACCGCTTCGGCTGAAACCGAGACGGTGGTGACCACAGTTGCCGGCACGAGCTTAAAGTCCAGTTCCCGGGCTTCGTCAACCTGCAGGCGCAAGTCTCTTGTTTCAGCGCTTCTGAAGTTCGCCGCGTCTACATGCAGGGTGTACATGCCGACAGAAAGCAACGGAACCAGATAATGCCCCGCGCCGTCTGTTTTCACGGCACGAACCTGACCCGTTTCCTGGGAAGTGACCGTCACAGCTGCGCCAGGAATGCCCGATCCGGATTTGTCGACCACATTCCCGGAAAAACTTCCAGTGGCCTGGCCTCGCAATGCGGGCGAAATCCCCATTGCCAAAACGCAGACAACGGCGCAAAGTAGCGTTCCATAGGATTTTGCCCTGGCCAAGTTTCTCACCGTTCTCAAACAGTTTGCGCCGATCATTCTGCATTTCATCGTCAAACCCCTTTCGGATGAGGAGGCCTTGCACCGACAGCGCTTCGCAAGCGCCGGGTCGCCAAGACCTGTAGCATGTTTTGTCGTTTTGAATTGAAACGGACTCACCACTCCCAGCATACGATTTGAAAAACCAAGCGTTCCGGCTGATGGGACCCTGGTCCTCTCGTTCCTCAGAAAACTGAAAGCGGATGCAATGAACGTCGCAACAACTTGCAGTCAACTGCAGCGGAAGGACTTCAGATGATTAGACTCTATGAACTACCCGTAAAAAGTCAATGAAGGTTGTGCAAAGCCTGGACGTTTCGCGCTGCCTTAACGAGCCGATACCTCAGAAGCCTCTGCCGAATTCACCATTTGGGCCGACTTGTCGGGCCAGTTCAGTGCGCCGCACGGGATGACCCCGGAAAACGCCGTTTGCGACGGGAGCACGCAGGCGAGATAGGCGGCGAAGCCATTGCTCCTGGAGTCGCAACAGTGCCGTGGACGCGACTGTTGCCGCCAGCCAAACCCTTCAGACCGTATTCCAAACGGGTGGAGCGCCTTGCGCCGGATTGCAAGCGGGCGCGCCGGGCTGTCAGGTCAGAGCCGATGGCTTTAGGCAGCGGCGCCGACGCCAGTTTCAAGTCGGATTGCGTGAACAGAGCCGGGCCAGCAGACGAAACTGACGGAGCAAGCGAACCAAACCAGGCTGTCGCACTCCAAACTGCGCGGCAAAATCAAAGTCCTTTTGAGTCAATTTGGCGACCATGACGTAAAAAGCTCTGGCGAGCCGCAGCAAGCGACCGCTGGCCGTGGACTCCACCGCGAGAAAAAAGAGTTGCTCGGTTCGCCCGTCGAGAGGCGTGGCGGGACGTTGAAGCAGTTCGGTCCACAATCTGTCAGCAAGGTTGTTCATGTGCTTTTCCGTTACCGCACGCACACAGATTTCGGGACCAGGATCGCCGCGCGGATCGAGCCGCATGGCCATGGCACGGGCAAGGACAATCAAGGGACGGAGCTTCGCCGCGGGGCCATGTTCATATGCTTTGGGATCGATCTTCGGCGTCAGCAATCTCAACGCAAGAGCAATGTCGAGCACCTGACTTAGGCATTCGAAGCCGTGCCTCACGGCGTGCAGGCTGAGATAGAGCAGTTCATCCGACGGCGCAAATTGCCGCACTGGCTGGCCAAGAAATTCTCTCGCCTTGGCCCTCTTCCATGCGCCGGCCGTATCGAAATGGAATTCCATCTGATTCAGGACGTCGAAGTGAAGCTCGACGAGCGAGGTCCCGCGATGCCATCGGTAGTGAAATTTGTTGGGCCTGGGCTCCAATGTGAATCCGAGTTTGTTGAGCAGCGCGCCGCCAGCGTCGATGTCCGGCCGCGTGACCAGCAGATCGAGATCGCGCGACTCGCGAAGCGCGATGCTGCCGTAGACGCGTTCGGCCAACATCGGACCCTTCAGCGGAATCACGGGTATCGCTGCCGCGGCGAAGGCTTCAAGAATGCCTCCAAGTTCCGATGTCCACCAGAAACTGTTCTGGACTGCTTCGTGCTCGACGCACGAAATTTCGTCGAGAATCGGAACCGGAACCACAGCCCCACTCTGACGCAGCCTGGCCGCAAAGAATGGAAGAATTCTCTCCTGCTCCGCCACTCGGAAGGCATCCAGCCATTCCGCGCATGGGGCTTCCCGGCGGTTCGCCTCGCCGCGCAGCACGTCCAGAACGCATTCCATTCCGGGTCTCATCCCAGCAAGGCCTCTTCCCGCCGTTGAATCTGGATTTCGGGCGCGCGCACCGATTTGAGCGCTTGAAGCAGAGAATGTGCCACAGCATCCGCTTCGCCGCGAGCCGAGGCCCACGCGGTTGCGCCCTCAACCATCGCCGTCAAGGCGGACATGACCCGGCGCGGCGTGCGCTGCACCGGAATCGCATGGCGCAACAACTCCAGCACCGCCATACCGGAACTGACGGGTTGAGGATTCCATGGAGCGCCCGCTTGATAGTGGGCAAAGACCACCTGCGTCACGCGCACCGGCTCTTTTGCCGTATGGCCGTGCAATGCCTCCACTGGTGTGCTTCGCTGCCCCGGCAGCCCGGGTTCGCGCACCTGGAGGTCGCGCGCGTAGGGGTAAACCCACCCCGCTTCATCGACGACAGCGAACTCGTCGGAATGATACGTTGCTCCGGCGCGCACCAGCGCCGCGGTCAACGTCGTCTTGCCTGCAAAGCTACGCCCCGGCAGAACCAGAGCCTGGCCGTTCCAGCTTACGACCCCCGCGTGGACGAAAACGCGGTCCGCGCAGAAATTGGCTACATGGATCATAAGGTCGCGGGCAAGTTGCTCGAGCACAGGTCCGGCTTCCGCGCTCTCTTGTGTCAGTTCTGCGCCGACGTAACACCGGAATCCACGACCTTCGCTCGGCGGCAGAACGGTGAAACTCTGAGCTCCCGGCACCGGCGCAGTCATCGTCTCGGTTGCAAATGGGAGTAAACGCGGTAGACCCGCAAAAAGCGCGCCGCTGCCGACCTGGATTCGCAACGGCACGCCGTAGGAGAGGCAATCGACAGTGTGCAGAGGAGAACTCGCTAACGGTGTGGGATCTTGCACTGTCGAAGCTCTCCTTCCCTTCACTCAATGACTATTCCGGACTCTTGGCAGGCGCATAATCAGTGACCGGTTCGCAAAAGTTTACGGACTTGCCGGCGGACCCGCCAGTGGCGTTTTTATCGGGTTGGCAAGGCCGATGAATTGTGTGACAGTGCTGTTGCCGGAGTTAGAGACCCATATGTTGCCGCTGGCATCGATGGCAATCCCGAAAGGCTCGTTGAGCGGCGCGTCCAAACCGAAACCGTCAGCGGGGGAAAGTACGACGGCATTCGAACCAGCCAACTCAGTGATCGAATCTCCGCGAAAATTGGCTGCAAAGACGTTCCCGGCTCCGTCGATTGCGATCCCTTGGGCCGCATCGATTCCGTTCGGAGACTCGATCTTGGCGGCAACGGCGCCGGCGGGGGTCAGCTTGACTATGCTGGCGCCGCCATAATCGGCCAGCCAGACATTACCGCTCCGATCGACGGCAATGCCTGCCGGATCGTCGCAGCAGGCGAATCGGGCGGCCGTGCCTGAGGGTGTGACGCGGACGGCGGCCTCCTGGACCGCGAACCAGGCGTTGTTGCTTCCATCCACAGCAACCGCGGGGGTAAAGGGCAAGGCAGACGCAGCGTAGCCATTGGCGCTCGAAATCGCGGTTCCATCGTTGCGCAGCAGGCTCGCGGAAGATCCGCCGTAATTGGCGATCCAGATGTTGCCTGCGGAGTCTGCCGCAATACCTTCCGGGTAGTAGATGCCGCCGCCGGTGTAACCAGCGCCGGAGAGTTCTGCCCCCGATGAGGAAAACTTGCTGACGCTGCCCAGTTCGGAGTTGTTGGCAGCGGCCACGCTGTTCTCGTTCGTGACCCACACGTTATCGGTCGAGTCGATGGCGAGGCCAAAGGAGTTGTGAAGACCAATGCCGGGAAATCCGTGGGCAGACGCAGCCGCTCCGGTCGGCAAGAACTCTGAGACCACGCCGCCGAAGTAATTCGCGGTCCAGACGTTTCCATTGGAATCGACAGCGATTCCGCCTGGCTGATTCAGCCCGCCGCCGCCATATGTGACCGACAGGGTCCAATCGTGCGGGGGGGCGGTCAGTGCAGGGGAGAATGGCACATTCGACGCCGCCAGCTTGTAGAGAGCATCGACATTTGCCGCCGGGTTGCGCACAACATTAATGGCGGCATCGAGCACTGTCGTCGGCTGAGTGCCTCCTGCCGCCGCGGCGGAAAAGAGCGCAGAACATGCGGTCGTGCCATCGGAGGCGGCACAGGATGCAAGCACGTTTGCAAGCGCGTTGATCTTCGCGATTTCGGCTTCGGCTCCCTCCGGCAAAGCCGCACCCGGAGCAAGGCCGGTAGTTGTGCCGGCCAGATTTTGCGCGGTCTGGAAGGCATTACCGAGCCCGGTCGAGTTAGTCGCGCTCGAGTTGATTTCGGCGCCCGGTCCTAGAAACTGCGACAATGCCCAGGCGGAGGCCACAGTGGTGACTTCGTTGACCATCACGGAGGTCGAGGAACTGAGACTTCCGCAATCTCCGAGCGCCGTCATCAGAACGAGTGCGGTGTTGTTAGTGCCGGAGGCCAGGCCGGGGTTCCCGCCGCGCGCGACCAGGTAAACCTGAGCAGTCGAACTGGGGCATTGGAATGGAGATGTGACATTGAAATTGCCACTCTGATCGGTGGTGACTGAGTCTGTCCCCAGCAGGTTCACCGGTCCGGTTGCCTGGGATACAATCCCTGTGGCATACAGTGCGATCTGCGCATTGGAGACGGACCGTTGCCCCGCGCTGACGTGTCCCTGGAGCGTTGTCGCGGTGATGGTGGTGTGAAGATTGCCTACAAACACATCGCAACCGCTGAGGAGTGCAACGCACAGGCAGCTCGCGGCAATGACAGCGTATCGGACGAAATCTTGGGTCTCAGATCTCACTCGTTGAGAATAACTCCACATTCGATAACCCTGTCGGGAATCGTCTGGAAGCGCTATGTGCGGACGCCTGGCCCTGGCCCGCGGTTCCAATGGCGGCAGAATGCGGGCTCCGATGCGAGCCGCTCATCTACCTTATTGGGACGGTGGGCTGTCGACTGGGTACGGTTCGTCGTCGACGCCGCCGTTGTATGCCTGGGCCGCTTTTGGAGCGGCGATCATGGCAATCGCCGGCAGCAACATGGCGCTTCCGTAAGCCAGTCTCGTCATCATGCTGCGCCGCGAGATGGCGCCGGGCGCGACCGCATCTGCCTCTGAAAACGAGTACGCCTTCGCCTCCAGCAGACCGTTCTGCTCCAACTGCGCGAGCGCCAGGGAGACGATCTCTTCGGTCACCGGCTGGGCTGATTCGGATTGAATTGCCGCCGCTATTTCCGCGGCCGTGCGAGCGCCGTCGCAGCGCGCCCATACCGCCGAGGAGATGCGGTTCAGGCAGAAGGCGAGGTGGCGGCGTTCATCGTAGATAAGCGTCTCGTCTCCGGCCTGCTGAATCGAAACTCCCTGGCTGAGACGGCGGGGCCGATCATGCTGATCCATCGAAATCTCCTCTATGTCTGGCAACACTACTTACTTAGGATTGACGGCGATGCTTGTGGGTGCGTTGAGTCCTCCGCCGCTGCCGCTGTACGGGGAAGCGGGAAGCGGAGAGCCGGTATTGCTAAAGGCGCTGAAGGTGCTGTTGCCGTTATTGACCACCCAGACGTTGTCCGCGCCATCGATGGCGACGCCTTCGGGAACGTCGAGCCCATTGTATTGGAAGGTGGTATAGGACAGTCCAAGCGGCGCGATCTGGGCGAGTTGGTTATTGCCTGAACTTGTGACCCAGGCGTATCCGTTCAGATCGATCGCAACGCCGTAAGGCGCGCTTAGCGTCCCGCCGGCGGTAAAGCCGCTGCTGCCCGAGATGGCCGCGCCGGTGTTGCTCAGTTCGGTTACACTGTTGCCGCTCGGATTGGTCACCCAGACGTTGGCCGATGCATCGACGGCAACCGACCGGGGTTTCGACAAGCCCCCGCCCGTGTAGTTGATGGCGATGGTCCAGTCAGTCGGCGGGGCATTGACGCTGAGAGACGGAGAGAAGGCCGGCGTGGGCGATTGCAGATCGTTCAGATAAGCAATATTCAAGCTGCCGGGGTGCTGGGCTATGTTCAAAGCCGCGGTGATGGTGTCGGTGGGAGCCGTGGAGGTCTTGGTCAGGAAGAAAAGCTTGCCGCAGGGGGTTCCGTTGGTTAACCCATCGGTGGTGTCCGAGGCCGAGCCGCCGGCCGAGTTGATGCAGTTCTGCAGGATGTTGCCGAGCGCGTTGATCTCTGCAATAGGCAGGGTGGCGCCAGCCGGCAGGGCCGGTCCGATGGCCTGGCCGGTCTGCAGATTGACCACCTTGTTGATGGCGGCGAAGGCGTTGGCCAGCCCGGCCGTGTTGCTGGCCGGCGCTCCGATATTGGTGGGGCTGGTCATGAAGCCGGAAAGCGACCAGACCGTGGCCACCGTAGTCAGTTCGTTCATGCTGATATAAGGGAGCGACGCGACGCCGGTGCAGGAACCCAGTCCGGCCATCACGGCCAGGTTGGCGTTGGGTGAGCCGTTGATGGGCGTTCCGCCGGTGCCCACCAGAAACGTCTGGGGATTGCTTGCCGGGCATGTGTAAGACGGGAAATTGAAGTTGCCGGAGGCCAGCGTCTGGAAGGCCGGCCCCAGGGGTATCGCGGCTGCGCCGTAGCTGCCTGACCCAACCGTGTAGAGCTGGAGGTTGACACCGGCGACGGGCTGCTGGCCCCCGAGAACAATGCCTCGTGCCACAGGAACGCTGTGCTGCAGGCTCCCCAGAATGGACCCGCTGCATCCGCCGAGCAGAAGGGCAGCACCGCCTGCCGAGACCAGAAAAAGCAGTTTGATGCGATCGCTTCGGGTTCTTCCGCCAATCATGGATTCCATCGTGTTTGCTCCTGTTGCGATTCTACGAACGGTGATGCGGTGTTACAGAGCGCAGATTGCTCGATCGCTGCAAGTTACGGTTTTGTGGCCACGGTATTGTTGGCCACGCCGGTGGCAAGGGGGACGGTGGGCGTTGCAGCCCCGAGAACTTCGGTGACCGAGTTGCCCCCGGAGTTGGCGATCCACACGTTGCCCGAGATATCGATGGCGATGGCGGTGGGCGCGCTGAGCCCGCCGCCGGTGTAGGCCGCCGGCGAGACCGGGGTACCGCTCGAGTTGAACACCGAGATGGAGTTGCTGGAGTTCACGATCCAGACTTGTCCGGAGCCGTCGACGGCCACGGCCGCGGGCGCCGATAAGCCGCCGCCGGTGTAGCCGCTGCTGAGGATCGTGCCCGTGTCGGCGAACTCGGCCACGCTGTTCGAGCCTTGGCTCACGCTCCAGACATTGCCCGCGCTGTCGATGGCCACGCCGCCCGAGCCGCTGCCCGATTCAGGCGCGGTCAGGTAGGGCGCTCCGGCCACCGAGAAGGCTGCCGTGGTGTTGTTCGAGTCGCCGATCCAGAGCTCGCTGCTCGATACCACGGTCAGCGTGAAGCTCTTGGTGGCGTTGGGCGAGATGCCGTTCTGCGCGGTGATCACGATCGGGTAAGTGCCGCTCGTGCCCGCCGCCGGCATGCCCGCCAGCGTCCCGGCGCCGCTGCCGCTGTCCACAAAGGACACACCGCCAGGCAAGGCTCCGGTTTCGCTAAGCGTCGGGGCCGGGTACCCGGTCGCAATCGCCGTGAACGAGTTCGAAGCTCCCGCGACAAAGGTTGTTTCATTGGCGCTGAGGATGACCGGGGCCTGGAGGATGGTCAGCGTGAAACTCTGCGTTGCGTTGGGCGAAACGCCGTTCTGCGCAGTGATGGTGATCGGATACACGCCGCCGGTGCCGGGCCCGGGTATGCCGGAGATGGTTGCCTTGCCATTGCCGTTGTCTTGGAAGGTAACGCCCAGCAGGGCTCCGGTCTCGCTGAGGCTGGGCGCGGGGTAGCCGGTGGTGGTCACGGTGAAGGAGCCTGCCGTGCCCGCCGTGAAGGTCACGCTGTTGGCGCTGGTGATGGCCGGAGCCTGACCGGTGAGCAGCGTGAAGCTCTGCGTGGCGTTGGCGCCGATGCCGTTGGCCGCCGTGATCGTAATCGGGAAGGCGCCTGCTTGCGTCGGCGTGCCGGAGATGGTTGCCGTGCCGTTGCCGTTGTCATGGAAGGACACTCCGCCCGGCAAGGGTCCGCTCTCGCTCAATGCCGGCGCGGGATAGCCGGTCGCCGTTACCGTGAACGTGCCCGGAGCCTCGAAAAACAAGGTGGTGCTGCTAGCGCTGGTGATGGCCGGAGCCTGGTCCACCGTCAGCGTGAAGCTTTGCGTGGCCTTGGTGCTGACGCCGGCGCTCGTCGCAGTGATGGTGACCGTGTACACGCCGCCCGTGCTCGCTGCAGGCGTGCCGCTAAGAGATCCACCGCTGGTCAGCGTGACGCCGGTGGGCAGAGAACCGTTGGTTACGGCAAACGTCGGCGCGGGATAGCCCGTGCCCGTCACAGAGAACGAGCCCACCGTCCCCACCGTGAAAGTCGTGCTGGGGTTGCTGGTGAAAGCCGGAGCCTGGTCCACCGTCAGCGTGAAGCTCTGCGTCGCGGTGGGGCTGACGCCGGCGCTGGTAGCCGT
>Ga0326727_10004397_pt1 | contig 42474 bp, 37 predicted proteins | sample MB2enrmetagenome_FD_207643 | JGI IMG/M metagenome (GOLD analysis project Ga0326727, IMG submission 207643) | Lab enriched peat soil microbial communities from McLean, Ithaca, NY, United States - MB29MY | ecosystem: Environmental > Terrestrial > Soil > Wetlands > Peat | place: USA: New York...
GGCCCCGCCCATTTCGGAGTGAGCGCCTACGCGCACGGCACGGGCACGGTGGGAGGGTTGTTGCCGAAGGGACGGGACCTTCTGCGCGCCATGGACGAGGTGGGCATGATTCTTGATATCAGCCATTTGTCCGACGATAGCTTTTGGGAGGCAGTGGAGCTTTTCAGAGGCCCCTTGCTGGCCAGCCACAACAATTGCCGGGCCTTGGTTCCCCGCGACCGGCAGATCTCCGATGAGCAGATTCGTTACCTCATTGGCCGTGGCGCGGTGATCGGCGCTGTCTGCGATGAGTGGATGCTCTATCCCGGGTGGGTGTCGGGCGAGACCCCGAACACCGTGGTTACGCTGGAAGCCGTCGTCGACCACATCGACCACGTCTGCCAACTAGCCGGAAACTGTTCCCACTCCGCCATCGGCAGCGACCTGGACGGCGGATTTGGGACCGAGCAATCTCCGTGCGATTTAGATACCATCGCCGATCTGCAAAAGATACCAGGTCTGCTGCGCAAGAGAGGTTATAAAGAGGCCGACATTGGAGCCATCATGCACGGAAATTGGCTTCGGTTCTTCGAGCGCGCATGGGGTGCGGCTTGAAGTTAGGGCGCAGAGCTTGCTGAAAAGTCGCTGGTAGTGTGTCAGTTTGAATTCGTAGCGGCGAGTTTACCTCGCCAACTGGCGGCCTGAAGCCGCCTCTACTTTAAACTGCGAGACTGCCAAAAGGCTTGACCTTTTGCGGTGAGATGCGCCAATAATACATATGAATGCATATGAGAACGACGCTCAACATCGACGACACTCTGCTTCAGGAAGCAGCTCGGCTGACTGGCATTGGTGAAAAGACCGCGGTGGTTCGGGCGGGCCTTGAGGCTCTGATCGCACGCGAGAGCGCTCGGCGCCTGGCAGAACTGGGGGGGAGCGAGCCAGGAATTCGGCTGCTTCGCCGACGCCCAGCGAAGCCGCGCAAACCCCGTGCCCATGCTGGTTGATACTTCCGTTTGGGTTGACCATTTGCGCCGGGGCAACCCCCAGCTCCGTGACCTACTCAACCGCGGCGAAGTCGAATGTCACCCATTCATCGTTGGCGAGCTGGCGTGCGGTTCGCTTCATCGACGCGCCGAGATGCTATCGCTGCTTCAAAGCCTACCCCGTGTGCCGGTGTGCAGCCACAATGAAGTTCTCTTGTTTATTGAGCAGCGCCGCCTGATGGGTCGCGGAATCGGTTGGATTGACGCCCATCTCCTGGCCTCGGCATCGTTAGCGCGGTCGCCCCTTTGGACGCTCGATCGGCGCCTCGCCGAGATCGCTCGAGCATTGAACCTGCATGCTGAGCCCTAACACCCACATCACGCTGAAAATTCGAGAAGTTCAACCGGCGCGCCGCTATCGAGGATCATCGCTACCATAACGCCTTCCGAAGGCGAGTTCGGTTCCGTAAGAATCTGCTTCCCTGCGATAGCCGATTGAAGATCGTCCACTTCGAACGCGATGTGAGGGACTGACTTGACCAAGGCGTGCACTGGGCTATCGGGCTCGAAGCGCATCCATTGAATACCACAGGGACTGGTCTCGAACGCCGAGACGTACATCTTGAACCGTTCCAGGTAAATCTCGTCGGGACGCTGAATGTCAGTCGGAATGCCGATGTGGTGATATCGCCAGCCGCATACCGAAGTAGCCGCCGGTTGCTCGTGGCCCTTCCGGCGAGTTACAGGCCCATCAGACTTGGGTTCTGAAATACTCATGATTCCTTCCTGACTAAAACACCACCGCGCCTTTCGCGGAGCGAGGACGGTCAACGGCGCCACCGATATTGTGCTCTGCCTTGTCCCGCCTTGCGTTCACTGATAATACACAAAAAAAGTGGTTTTCAAGCCAAAGAAACGAGCGACTGGTAAACGCGGTAACCAGCCATGCCCGGTAACCCGATGACCAGTCCGAGTTTTTGTGCTAGTTCCAGTGAGAGAGTCTACATCACAGCCTCGGGCTGTGAAACTTGCTGGAGGCGAGTCCAAGGGCTAACTGTGTCTGCAATCTACCGTTTGGATAGATTGGAGTCAACGAGGCTGCTAGCTGGAATTCAGATTGGCTTTGAATCGATAAACTCACAGTTGCCTATATCGGGGGGATTCGCCGAAAAAAGGGCGCAAAAGAGTGGCGCGCCTGGAGGGATTCGAACCCCCGACCTTCAGCTTCGAAGGCTGCCGCTCTATCCATCTGAGCTACAGGCGCGTGATTCGAGTTTACTCCAAGTTTCCGCTGGAGAGAAGTGGCAGGGCAACAATACAATTGACACGACCGTCCGACCGGTCGGACAATGAGCAGAATTGGCTTATTGAATCATCGGGTCATTGATTCATTGAAAGGCAGGCGCAGACGCCGACTCGTGGAGGCAATGAAGAAATGATTCAATGACCCAATGACCCAATGATTTAATTCTGGAGGGGCGATGTCCGAGCAAGTATACGTTTTTGACACGACGTTGCGGGACGGTGAGCAGTCTCCCGGATGCAGCATGGATTTTAAGGAAAAGCTGGAAATGGCGCGGCAGTTGGAGCGCTTGCAGGTGGACATTCTGGAGGCCGGTTTTCCCATTGCTTCGCAGGGCGATTTCGACGCCGTCAAAGCCATTGCCTCGGAGGTCCGGACGCCCGTCATTGCCGCCCTGGCTCGGGCCAATCAATTGGATATCGACCGCGCCTGGGAGGCGATCAAGGACGCCGCGCGGCCGCGCATCCACACCTTTCTCGCCACCTCGGACATTCATCTGAAATACAAGCTCCACAAGACTCGCGAAGAAATCTTGGAGATGATAAGTTGGGCGGTGGGGCATGCGAAATCTCTTTGCGCCGACGTGGAGTTTTCACCGGAAGACGCGGGCCGCACCGACCGCGATTATCTGATCGAGTGCTGCCATGCGGCGGTGCAAGCCGGGGCGACCACCCTGAACCTTCCGGACACTGTGGGGTACTGCCTGGAGCCTGAGTATCAGGGGTTGTTTGCCGACGTCAAATCGCGCTTGCCGGGAGCGGATAAGGTCATCCTGAGCACCCACTCTCACGACGACTTGGGCCTGGCAGTGGCGAATACGCTGGCCGGGGTCCGGGGCGGGGCGCGGCAGGTAGAGTGCGCGATCAACGGCATCGGCGAGCGCGCCGGTAACGCCGCCTTAGAGGAAGTTGTGATGGCCATTTACGTTCGCAAAGATGCCCTGGGCGTGCACACCAACATCTGCAAGGAAGAGCTTTACGCCTCCAGCGCGCTTCTGACGCGCCTGACCGGCGTTGCCGTGCAACGGAACAAAGCCATTGTGGGGCGCAACGCTTTTTCTCACGAGGCGGGCATTCACCAGGATGGAGTGCTCAAGAACGCCATCACCTACGAGATCATCACGCCTCAAACCGTGGGCCTGCCCTCCAACCAGATTGTGCTGGGCAAACACTCCGGCCGGCATGCGTTGGCCAATCGCTATGCAGATCTAGGCTACCAATTGGCCAAGCCCGAACTGGAGCGCGCTTACCAACTGTTTAGTCAGCTCGCGGACCGCAAGAAAAACGTCTACGACGAGGATCTGGTAGCGATCGTGCAGGAAGGCTTCAGCCATATACCCGAGACGTACACGCTAAAACTCTTACAGAGTGTGACCTCGACCGAGGGCCGCAGCACGGCGACCGTCGAACTCGAAAAGGACGGCAGGGTCATGCACGATTCGGCGACGGCGGAAGGGCCGTGCGATGCGGCTTTCCGCGCCGTTGACCGGATCATCGGGATTACGGGCATCATTGCCGACTTCTCAGTCCATACGGTCGGCCCCGGGACGGACGGCGTGGCGGAGGTTTCGATTCGGGCGCGGTTTCAAGGACGCGAGTTCACGGGAAAGTCCACCAGCCATAGCGTGGTGGAAGCTGCCGCCCGCGCCTACCTGCAAGCGGCTAACAAGGCAGCCTACGAGCTGAAACGGCTGGCAGAGGAAGGGGCAGCCGTCGCTTCCAGTTCCGTGCACGAGAACGAGGCCGTGGACCGCCTTCTCCGAGGGTACTGACACTTAAAGATTAAGTTTAAAGTGTAAGGGCTAAAGTATAAAGGCTAAAGGCTAATCTTTCGCCTGTTCCATGCGCGCCTTTATCCTTCACCCTTTAACCTTTACCCTTTATCCCTGCCTTTGTAGCCTCCGGAGTTTGCAATTCTGCCTGTTAATCTTGTATACTATAAACCAGAAAAGCTATGCAGAGTCTTCATAGGGTCGCGGTTCTGCCGGGTGACGGCATAGGGCCGGAGGTCACGGCCGAGGCCACGAAAGTACTGCAGGCCGTCGAGGCGCTCGCCGGACCGGCCTTCAGGTTTCAAACCGGACTGATCGGGGGTTGCGCTCTAGACGCAACCGCCTCGCCTCTCCCTGCCGAAACCATTTCCATCTGCAACAACTCTCAGGCGGTATTGCTCGGCGCAGTAGGCGGTCCCAAGTGGGATTCGGTGCGGCCGGAAGTGCGTCCCGAGCAGGGTCTGCTCGAGATCCGGAAGCGTTTGGGTCTCTACTTCAACCTGCGTCCCGTCCGGGTGTTGGACGCCCTAGCCGGAATCTCGGCGCTTAAACCTGACCGTGTTCGGGGCACGGACATGCTGATTGTCCGTGAATTGACCGGGGGAATCTACTTCGGCAATCCGCGGGGAATCTTCGCCAAGGATGGGGAGCGGGTGGGGATCAACACGGAGGTCTATCGCGAGCACGAAATTGAACGGGTGGCGCACCGGGCCTTCCAGCTTGCAAAGGTTCGCCGACGCAAAGTCACCTCCGTAGACAAAGCGAACGTGCTGGAGTCCTCGCGACTCTGGCGCGAGGTCGTTTCGCGCGTGGCCCAGTCTTATCCGGATGTCGAGCTGGAGACCCTGTACGTAGATAACTGCGCGATGCGGCTCATCGACCGCCCAACCAGTTTCGACGTGCTCCTCACCACCAACATGTTCGGTGACATCTTGAGTGACGAAGCCGCCATGCTGACGGGATCCATCGGCCTTCTGCCGTCGGCCAGCCTGGGCGAACATCATGCCCTGTACGAACCCATCCACGGTTCCGCCCCGGACCTCGCCGGACGCAATCGCGCCAACCCCGTCGCCGCCATCGCCTCTGCCGCCATGATGCTCCGACATTCATTTCACATGGAGACCGAGGCTCAGGCCATCGAAACGGCCATCGAAAAAGTCCTGAAACGCGGCCACCGAACACCCGACCTTCCGGGCAAATCCCGCGCTATCACAACTTCCCGCATGGGCGACTTGATCGCTGAAGCTACCCAGAAGATCTTGAAATCGAGCCGATAGCGCGGGTTTCGCGTAGCACAGGCACTCTTGCCTGGGCTTGTGAGACCAAGAACCCCCCTGCAGCACAGGCAGGAGTGCCTGTGCTACCCGTAGCTTCCTAAATGAACAACTCAACTGGCACATGGAAGAATGCGGCCAATTTCTTGGCTTGGCTCTTGCTGATTGAACGGCTCCCTGCGATGATTTCCGAGACCCGGCTCTTTGAGCCAAGGACAGGCCATAGGTCGCTCTTTTTCAACCCTTTTTCTGCCAGGAGGTGCCGCAACATCTTGTCTGGCTTGGCGGCCGGAAGGGGAATATTCCGGTCCTCATACTCCTCCAGGAGCACAGCCAGAAGTTTCAAGAGGCGGCCCTCCTCCGGACTTATCGAGGCGTCGTCTTTCTCCATAAGCTGCTCGAGGCGAGCCAACATCCGCTCATACTCTACGTCGGTTTCGATGACCATTGGTGCAGCTCTTTCCAAAAGGCGCCCGTATTTGCTCGGGTTAATCCTGGGCAGTTTTTGGGCGGTACCTGGCCGCGTAGATTGGACGCCAAACCTTGCAACGGTACTCATAGCCAAGCTCCCTTATCGTACTCTGCATGGGTCAGGATCGCGCGGATATATACAACCTGCCACTTGTATTTGATCGTGGCAATCAGCCGGAAGTTATTTCCCCCGATGTTGAAGACCGTGTATTTTCCGGCAATATCCGCGTGCCGGAAATCCCTGCGCACAGCGGCAAGCGATGACCAGGAAGCTCTGCGGGCAACCAGGTACCAGTGCGCCAGGGGTTCGATGGCCTCGGGGTGAATTTGAGCGAATTCCCGAATTGCCTTCCGGCTTAGGACGCGCACAGTTACAGGTTCCCATATTGGGAAGCGAGTGTCAACAGATGGTGAGAATCCCGGAAACTGCGGCTGAGGATTGCGGGGGCGGCATCGCGATGCGCCCCTACGCTTGATTCGTCTGCGCCTGAGGTGCGGCTGGCTTGGAGCTGCCTCACTCCATAGCACTTGCGCCGGAGTATGCTCCCACTGTATATATTCTGAATGTTCATCTGGCCGCGGGGATCGATGGATCGAGGAGTTAGAGTCTTACTCATAGTTTCCTGGCTTTCTATACCCATGCTTACAAACATCACGCAAGCAGCACCGTCAGCGGAGGCGAGCGAGTTGTCACACGGGGTTGATTTGATTCTCCTGCACGGCAGAGTCTGGACAGGAGAGCCCGCTCCCGGCGCATCTGCGGCGAGAATCGTCGAAGGTGTGGCTATTGCCAACGGGCGCATTCTAGCCATGGGCAGCGATGAGGAGATCCGCGCCTACGCGGGCCCCAATACGACGGTGGTCGATCTCAAGGGGCACTTAGCGGTTCCGGGTTTGACCGATAGCCACGCTCATTTCATCCAAGGTGGCTTCCAACTTCTCTCGGTTGACCTGAAAGACGCGCGCAGCGAGGAGGAGTTCGTGCGCCGGGTCGCGGAGAAGGCGCGGACTCTGCCTCCCGGGAGGTGGATGCAAGGCGGTGATTGGGATGAGGAGGCCTGGTCTTCGGAGAAGTTGCCCACTCGCTGGCTGATTGATTCGGTTACCCCGCGCACACCTGTTTTCATCAGCCGGTACGACGGCCACGCCGTGCTGGCGAACTCCCTGGCGCTGAAGCTCGCCGGGGTCACCAAGAATACCCCGGACCCACCAGGAGGTGTGATTGTCCACGATCCAAAGTCCGGCGAGCCCACGGGAGTCCTGAAGGACGAGGCGCAAGACTTGGTCGCGAAGGTGATCCCGCACCCCTCCGAAAGTGAAATGGAAGAGGCTTTGCGCGCCGCCCTCAAGGAGGCTGCGCGTGTCGGTCTGACCTCAATTCACGACATCACGGTCGGCCCTGAAGCGTGGAACGGAAACTTCACGGGTGAAATCGAATTGCTGCGGCGCGCCGAACTCGAGGGCTGGCTCACTTGCCGCATCTACGCGATCACTCCCATCGCCAACTGGAAGAATCTGGAACAGGCCGGAATTTCGCGTGACATGGGCAGCGATTTCCTGGAGATGGGAGCGGTAAAGGCCTTTGCGGACGGCTCGCTGGGTTCCCGCACCGCCTGGATGTTCAAGCCTTACGATGACGATCCTTCGAACAGCGGCCTACCCATGCCGATTATGGCTCCGCCGGCGAAGCTGGAAGAACTAGCTCGCCAGGCCGACCAGGCGGGAATTCAGATTTGCACCCATGCCATTGGTGATCGTGCCGTATCGAGCCTTCTCGACATTTATGAGCGGATTGGCGGCGAGCATCCGGCCGCGCACCGCTTTCGAGTCGAACACGCACAGCACGTTCGGCCGGAGGACCTTGCGCGCTTTGGGAAGCTCGGAATCGTAGCCTCCATGCAGCCTTATCACGCTGTTGATGATGGGCGCTGGGCCGAGAAGCGCATCGGGCACGAGCGCGCGCGGTCAAGTTACGCTTGGAAGTCCATGCAGGATGCCGGCGCGAAGTTGGCTTTCGGTTCGGATTGGCCCGTGGCGCCCCTGGACCCATTGTTAGGCATTTACGCCGCGGTTACGCGCGCCACGCTCGACGGGAAAAACCCCGGCGGCTGGTTCCCGGAACAGCGTTTGACGGTCGAAGAGGCCTTGCGCGCTTACACGCTTGGCGCGGCCTACGCTGCTTTTCAAGAGAAGGAAAAGGGCGCAATCTCGCCGGGAAAGCTGGCGGATGTGGTGGTTCTTTCTGATGACTTATTCCGAATACCCCCGGAAAGAATCAAAGACGTGCACGTGGAAATCACCATTGTGGGGGGGAGAGTAGTCTACAAGTCACTTTTGTAGGGGCGTCACAGACGCCCTAGGTCAGTTCATTTTTGCATTGCGCTCCTGGGCCATAGCATGTAATATATCGGGCGGTCATGTGCCAGAGAGTAACGAGCTAAGCGGCCATTACCAAGGATGGAGCCGAAATGTCAATGTGGCGGGACAAGAAAACTCAGCCGACGGAGCCGCGCGACGTGCAGCCCACGGCGCCGCCTCCGCCGCCTCCGCCTTCTCCCCGACAGGAAACGTCTATGAATGAGATGACTTCAAAGCTGTCAAGTACTGCGTCCGGCACGCCGCGCCAGACCGTCCTCGGTCCCAGCGTGGTGCTGAAGGGTGAAATAACTGCCGATGAGGATCTGCTGATCGAAGGCCAATTCGAGGGGACCATCTCTCTCGAACAACATTGCCTGACCGTCGGGGCGAATGGCCAAGTCAAGGCTGAAATCCGTGCTCGCCAAGCCGTGATCCTCGGCACCTTGACGGGCAAAGTTGCAGCGCGGGAAAAGGTTGAGATTCGCCGCAGCGGGCATCTGGTGGGCGACCTCGCGACGGGCGCAGTGGCCATCGAGGAAGGGGCCTATTTCAAAGGCAGCATTGAGATCCTTCGGGACGAGGCCAAGGAGAGCCCCAAAGTTGCCTCCGCGCCCCGCCCCTCGGGTGAGGTCAAGGAGAGCCCCAGAGGTGCCTCCGCACCCCGCCCCTCGGGAACGACCGTATAAGCCGGCTTCGGCTTTTGATGTTCCCAACGACAACATTCTTCGACTCTCAAGGCTCTCGCAAAACTACCCCGGCAGCACCCAGTCGCGCCCTCGAATGGTTGTGGCAAAACCTCCGGGACGTCAAACGTCCGCATGTCCTTGATTGTGGTCCCGCGAGCCCCACCACGATCGATGTCCTGCTCAAGCGCGGGTCCAAGCTTTATGTTTCCGACCTGATTGCACTTGCCCGGGAATCTGACCCCAAATACATCCGGCGGCTTGGGAAGACCACGACCTTTCTGATCGACGCTTTTCTCGATAATATTCCTTCCATTCCTCCCGATTCGTTATCTGTGATTGCCTGCTGGCAGCTCTTGGACCTGCTTCCACGCGAGGCGATCCCGGGCTTATTAACGAGGTTCTGGTCATATCTGCGGACCGGGGGGGTGCTGTTTTGCCTGCTTCGCGAACCCAGCCTGCCAAATGGCGCGGGAACGCGCTGGTGGCTCGACAGTCTTATGACGCTCCGCTCGGACACGGAAAGTAAGCTGCCGTTCCTCTACCCGGTTCTAACCAATCGCGAGATCGAGCACTTGGTCCCTGGCGGTAATGTCAAGACCTTCCTCACCCGGTCCGCACGCCGGGAAATCGTGGCGATCAAATGAGGCAGAGGCCTGTGCCTCGTACCAGGTGGTCGGTTATTCGCTGTCATTCCGAGCGATGCGAGGAATCTTGCCTTGGTCCTTCTTCTGGCTACGCTGTAGTCGGTTATTCCAACCGTGCCAGAGCGAGATTCCTCGCTTCGCTCGGAATGACGGCTTAACTAGCTCGATGAGTCCCAACCCCGGACGATTGCTGACTCCTGAATCCTGGATCCCGTCTCCCGTCTTGTCCGAAATTGGACAGTGGAATCCCAAAAGCGGACACTCCACCTGCGAAAGCGGCCTCGGCAGAACAGATAACTCCTTCCTAAACAGTGAGTTAGGCTTATTCTGCGATTGGTCCATTTCTTGCCCTTGCCTAAGCTGCCGGCTAAGACTTAAGAGCTGAGTACCTTGAAGAGGCAGAGCAATGGAGACGATTGTGCTGGACCCTGAGAAAACACGAACATCTTCCACGGCGCGAATCCTGATCGCGGATGATCAGCCGGATGTGGTGGAGGCTCTTCGCCTCCTGCTGAAGGCGGAAGGCTACGAAGCCGAAGGCGTGGGCTCACCGGCTGCTGCCTTGCAGGCACTGGAAGCCCGGGATTTCGACCTGTTGCTGTTGGACCTGAACTATACCCGCGACACGACTTCGGGTCTCGAAGGTTTGGACCTGCTTTCCCACATCAAGGCGACGGATAGCATTGTCCCGATCGTCGTGATGACCGCCTGGGGCAGCGTTGAGTTGGCGGTCGAGGCCATGCACCGGGGAGTGGGCGATTTTGTCGTGAAACCGTGGAACAACTCACACCTGCTTGATATTCTGCGCACGCAAATCGAGTTGGGCGCCTCGCGCCGCCGGCAGTTGCAGGCTGAGGAACGGGAGCGGGAGGACGTCGAAGCCGTACAGCGCGGATTTCTGCCCAAAGAAATCCCGCAGATGGAGGGCTTTGAGATTTCTGGGGCCTGGTTTCCGGCACGTAATGTGGGCGGAGATTACTTCGATGTCCATGCCTTCAGCGAAAAGAAGCTTGGCATGTCCATTGCCGATGTCTCAGGCAAAGGGATGTCCGCTGCGCTCCTGATGTCCAACTTGCAAGCGGCGCTCAAAGCCACTGCTTCCGAGCAGGCGTCCCCTGAAGAGCTGTGCGGCAAGGTCAATCGGATCATTTGCGATAACATTTCTCGGGATCGATTCATTACTGCCTTCTATGGCCTGCTCGACAGCACGTGCAATCGTCTGGTCTTTACTAATGCGGGACATAACTCTCCCATTCTGGCGCGTCGAGACGGTTCGTGCATACGCCTTGGCGAGGGCGGAGTCCCTCTAGGGCTTTTCCCCGATTGGAAATACGAAAGGGGCGAGGTGCAACTCGCCGCCGGTGACCGGCTCGTACTTTTCACGGATGGGGTGACGGAAGTGAGCGGCGCGGCCGGCGAAGAATTTGGCGAAGAGCGTTTGGTAAGGGTCCTGTTGGAGAACCGTCACCTCAGCGCAAATGCGTTGCAAGAAAGGATTCTGGCAGAGGTGGCCAAATTCAGCGGTGGGCGATTCGAGGATGATGCCACGCTGGTTGTGGTGGCAGTCAAATAACTCGAAAAATCGAAATCCGAGATTCGAAATTCGAGAATCGGGGTCGGGATTCGGTCTTCAGGCTTCGGTTTTTTGAATTTCGGTAATCAAGTAGGGACTCCTTATGACTACTTTCATTCAGGACGTGCGCTACGGCTTGCGGATGCTGGCCAAGAATCCCGGCTTCACGGCCGTGGCGCTGCTGGCCCTGGCGCTCGGCATAGGTGCAAATACCGCGATCTTCAGCGTGGTGAACGGCGTGCTATTACGCCCGCTGCCGTACCCAGATCCAGAGCGGTTGATGATGATCTACGAAAAGACGACTGATTTCAGCCAAAGCTCCGTCTCCTACCCGGATTTTCTCGACTGGCAGCGGGAAAATCAGTCTTTCACGGACATGGCATGCTTCCGCAGGAATGAATTCAACTTCACCGGTTCCGGCCAGCCGGAGCACCTTGAGGGTGAACATGTATCCGCCAGCCTGCTGCCCGTCCTGGGCGTGAATCCATTTCTGGGCCGCAACTTCTTGCCTCAGGAGGACCGGGAAGGCGCAGGCGGCGTCGTCATCCTCGCCTATAGTCTGTGGCAAAAGCGGTTCGGCGGCGACTCGCACATTCTTGGCAGGACCCTGACTTTGAATGCCAAGAGTTACACGGTGATTGGCGTTTTGCCCCCGGATTTCCGGTTCCGTAGGCAGTCTGACCTTTACGTCCCCCTGGGCCAATGGGATTCCGTGGAGCTTCGTGATCGGGAAAATCATCCCGGACTGCACGTCGTAGGACGTCTCAAGCCCGGCGTCACCATGGCTGCCGCGCAGGCTGAGATGACCTCCATTGCCCGTGCGCTTGCCCAGAAGTACCCCAAAACAAATGCGCGGGAGGGGGCGGCGGTGGTTGGCATGAAAGAGGATATGGTGGGGCACATCCGGCCCACGCTGCTGCTGTTGCTGAGTGCGGTGGGATTCGTGCTGCTCATCGCCTGCGCCAATGTCGCGAACCTGCTGCTGGCACGCTCGAGCGCGCGCAGCCGCGAATTTGCCATCCGCTCAGCGCTGGGGGCAGGCCGCCGGCGGGTGGTGCGGCAGCTCTTGACGGAAAGCATCATGCTGGCTTTTGGGGCTTCGCTCCTCGGCTTGTTGCTCGCCAGTTGGGGCACGCGCCTCGTGCTGGCTGCGGTCCCCGACGCTTTGCCGCGCAGCCAGGAAATCGGACTCGACCCTTACGTGTTGCTGTTTACGCTGTTAGTCTCGATTCTCACCGGCATTCTATTCGGCCTTGCCCCGGCATTTCATGGTTCGAAAGTGAATCCGCAAGAGGCGCTGAAGGAAGGCGCTCGGGGCAGCGGAGGGGGACGCCATCGCGCGGAAGGGATTTTTGTGGTTGTGGAGATCGGCTTGGCTATGGTGTTGCTCGCGGGCGCGGGATTGATGCTGCAGAGCATATGGCGGCTGTTCCGGGTGGACACCGGCTTCGACCCCCACCACGTGTTGACAACCGATGTGGCGCTGTCTCCCAGCGTGATGGCCAGCCCGGCAGGCATCCGGCTCGCTTACCAGCAGTTGCTCGATCGCGTGTCCGGCATCCCCGGCGTCCAGTCGGCTGCGATTACGTCGTTGGTTCCCCTCAGTCGCGATGACAGCGAGATTGCATTCTGGTTGGGAAAAGGGCCACAACCGCCGCAAGACCAGATGGCTTCAACTCTCATGTACATTGCGACGCCCGGCTACCTCCGCGCAATGGGCATCCCGCTCAAGGAAGGACGCTTCTTTACCGATCACGACACGCTCGCCTCGCCGCCTGTGGTAGTGGTTGACCAAGTGATGGCCGAGCATCTCTTCCCCGGCCAGGATGCGCTGGGCAAACAGTTCAGCCTGATGGTCATAGGACCGGTCCAGATTGTCGGTGTCACCGGACACGTGAAGCACTGGGGTCTTGATGTCGACGACACGGCCAAGATCCGGAACGAAATCTACTTCCCCTTCCTCCAAGTGCCTGACAAATTCATGTCCGAGGCCGTGGCAGGATTGACGCTCGTCTTGCGCACCGGTCCTGATCCCTTGAGCTTGGTTTCGGCCGTGCGCGCGCAGGTGGCGGGGCCCACCGAGGACCAGCCCATTTTCGACGTCGCGAGCATGGAGCAGATCATTTCGGACTCGCTCACGGAGCGGCGCTTTGCCATGCTGCTGCTGATTATCTTTGCTTCCACCGCGCTGGTCCTTGCGGCGGTAGGGATCTATGGAGTGATGTCGTATGCGGTCAGCCGGCGCACGCATGAGTTGGGCGTGCGCATTGCATTGGGCGCGTCGCGCCGCGAGATTCTAAGGCTCGTTGTGCGGGACGGAATGGCGATGGCGGCGTCCGGGGTTGCGGTTGGCTTGGCCGGGGCGCTTGGGCTGACACGTTACCTGGCGAGCCTGCTCTATGGCGTCCGGCCGGCGGACCCGCTAACCCTCGCGGCCGTGCTGTTACTCTTTGGAGGAATTGCCGTGCTTGCCTGTTACATTCCCGCCTGGCGGGCAACACGGGTCGATCCGCTGGTGGCGTTGCGGTACGAATAGGCGCCAGAGTAGGGAACAGGGAACAGGTGACAGGGAACAGGCGGACGTCCGCTGCATTTCAGGTTTGAGGTCAATAAATTATGTCTCGACTCAGACGGCTAGGAGGCAGGACTCTACCGGTTTTCGCGATCTTACTGGCCTGGGCCGGTGTCGGTCAGGTCGCGGCTAACGCTCAAACGTCTGCGCTGAGCGACACCAAGGATCTGGTCCTGGTTAACGTAAAGGCGGACGCCGTCGAATACAAGGGGCGCAACGCTGTACGTCTCACAAACGACACGCAGAAGGATGGCTTCGCGCTCTTGCGGGGCACCGACTTCCAGGATGGAACCATCGAGGCGAACATCGCCCTGAAAATTACCACACCGCCAGGCGTGAGAATGCCCGGCTTTGTCGGCATCGCCTTCAGAGCGCGACCGGACGCATCGCGCTACGAGCTCTTCTACTTGCGGCCAGGGAACTCGCGCTCAGACGACCAGGAGATGCGGAACCATTCGGTGCAGTACGTCTCCGAGCCGGACTTCGACTGGTACAAACTACGCCAGAGGTGGCCTTGGGTCTACGAGGCCTATGCGGAATTACAGACGGAGACATGGACGAAGGTCAAGATCGAAGTTAAGGGCCGCTCCGCAAAGCTCTACTTAAACGGATCGGAACAGCCAAGCCTCGTGGTGGACGGCCTGAAGGGAGAGGATTTGCGGGGTGGCGTGGCGCTGTGGGCTTACCCCGGCGAGGAGGCCTGTTTCTCAAACGTCCGAATCACGAACTCGACTCCGCTTCCTGTGAAGAATGGCTCGGACGCCAGCGGCACGTGGCAGGTGAGGTTTTCGAGCTACGCCGGAAACTTTGACGGTACTCTGCAGCTAACACGCGAGGGCAATAAGGTGACTGGAACTTGGTCCGGCGACCTTGGTAATGCTCGCCCCGTTTCCGGAACATGGCGCGATGGCTACGTCGAGTTCAGCTTCGATGCGCAATGGAAGTTCCCGCAGCTCCAGGGCCAGGGTGCCGCGACGCTCGCCGGTTGGATCGATGGCGATTCGGCTGGCGGACGCATGAAAGTGGAAGGCCTGGCCGATGGGCGATGGACGGCAACGCGGAAGCCGTAGCGAATTGAGGCAATAGACCAGATACGCGCGGGCGTGGCAATCGTCGCGTGCCTTGTCCCCGCGCGCCGCGGGGGGAGAATGGACCTCAAGGTCGCGCTGCAATGCGAGAGAGAATCAAGGCAGCAGGAAGCAAGAGGATCAGGAAAACCCAAATGCATTTAAGGAGGGCCTCATGTCAAAGCGTATTTTTCAGTTGCTGCTGGTTGCCTGTCTGGCTGCGGCTACGGTATGGGCCGGGGACGATCCGTTCGTAGGCAAGTGGAAGCTCAACCCATCCAAAAGCAAAGTCATCGACTATATGAAAGTTGAAAGTGCAGGCGCAAACAAGTACGCCTTCGATCTCGGCGGCGGCGATGTCGAGACTATCGTGGCTGACGGCACGGACCAGCCTGGCGTAAACGGAACCACGCTGTCCGTCACCGTCGAGGGGCCCGTCAACTGGAAGGTAGTCCGGAAGAAAGGTGGGCACACTTTCATTACCGGGATTTGGACGCTATCCCAGGACGGGAAGACGCTCAGCGATCACTTTACGGCTAACCCGCCCGACGGGTCTACGTTCAGAATGGATTATGTGTATAAGCGGACGACACCCGGCTCAGCTTTCGTGGGCACATGGGTAAGCACCAGCGAGCCACAGTCGGCTTTCGAGCTTCAGATCCGGCCCTACGCGGGTGGAGGCCTTTCGTTCATCAACTCTGGTGACCGTGAGGCTCTGAACCTGAAATTCGACGGGAAAGATTATCTGGACCTGCGCTCGAACGTTGCGCCTGGCTCTGCGCGCTCCGGGCGCCGGGTGAACGAGCGCACTCTCGAGCTGACCGTCAAGATCAATGGCAAGGTCACGGACACCCGGCAGATCGAGCTATCTCCCGATCTCAAGACCTTGACGATGACCGTGCACCCCGTGGGTCAAAGCGAGCCGAACATCCTTGTGTTTGATCGGGAATAGAAGAGGGGGCTGGGGGTTTTGAGGTATGAAACGAGGCTGTCAGCCGTCAGCTATCAGCTGTCAACATGAGCATGGAAATCAAGGTGCTCGCTGAATGCTGAGAGCTGAAAGCTGACAGCTCTCGAAAGGAGGAGCCATGGCTAAAGTCGAGCGAGTTCGCGAAGTTATGGAACAGCCGTTGGAGCCGGAATACTTCAAGCTGAAGTCAGCGGCGGGATGGAAGCTGGTCGCCGTTGAGTGGGAACGGGAGGTCGAAGAACCCCAGGAAGAACCTCGCCACTCCCTCGAAGAAATACCCTATGGTCTGCGCGTAAGCGATGACTGCTTGCACCTTGTTGAAAATCCCGCCGAAACCCAGGTCCTCATTCATATGTTGGATGGCATCGTGCAGGATTTGCCTTTCTCCAAAATCGCCGAAGAGTTGAATCGCAGCGGCCTTCGAACCCGCGGCGGGACCAAGTGGGAGCCCGTTCTCGTCTACAACATGCTCCCCAGACTTATTCAGGTTGGCCCGCGTATTTTCTCCAGCGAGGAATGGCAGGCACAGAAGAAGCATGTGGTTAATTATGGTGGCTAGCTGTGGGTGGCTGGTAGTAAGCGATGGATTCAGCCGGAAATCGCCTCCATCAGGTACTGGCAAAAGGGTTGATGACCTTGAGCCCTTCAAAGCGCGTGAGATCGCGATCTCCGGTGATGATCTCCGACACCCCGTGCTCGAGGCAGAGAGCGGCGATGTGAGCGTCGTGAACCAAGTTGCCAATGGCGCCGGACTGGCGGAGAACCTGCTCGAGGAGCGAAGTGTGTCGTGGCGTTTCGGTTAGCAGAGAGAGCGAAGGCGAGGCCAGAATCTGCTTCAAATCTTCCAGCGCGACGTTCAGCGGAACCGGTGGGTGAAACACCCGGGGATGAGTGACCGCCCTCAGGAACTCGTACAGGCATGGCCACGGAATCGCCCAAGGGAGCGCTCCCTCCGCCAAGTGGCGAAGGATCTCGATCGCGGCGCTATGATGCCGGCTCGACTCGACTTCCGCGTGAATGAGAATGTTTGTGTCAATCGCTTGCATCGGTCAACGCCCATCCATGAGGTTAAAGAGGGCGTCGCGGTCCAGGAGATCGACCCCAGGTTGTTCGGCGGCCTTCCATCCCCGAAGTCGCAGGCGGAAAGGTTTCACCCGTGTGGGGGTCAACGACCGCCGAAGAAGGTCGTTCGTCACGGCCTGCAAGGTCCGTCCTTCTTCGGAGGCCTTCTTCTTGAGTTCGCGGAGAAGCTGATCGTCGATCGTCAAAGTGGTTCGCTTCATATGCAAAAGCATCTCATGTCAGCATCAAGATGTCAAACGCAGCTATTTGCATTGGAGGGAGAATAGGATGAGTACGTTGCTCCACGATTTGCGCTACGGTTTGCGCGTGCTGGCGCGGAAGCCGGGGTTTACGGCGGTCGTGGTGTTGACCTTGGCGTTGGGTATCGGGGCCAACACGGCCATGTTTTCGGTTGTCGCTAAGGTGCTCCTTAACTCGCTGCCGTTTCCCGACCCTGACCGGCTGATTTCGCTTCACGCCAGCAAGCCGAACTTCGAGCGGGGATCGATCTCCTATCCGAATTTCCTCGATTGGCAAAAGGATAACAGCAGCTTTATTGCCATGGCTGTCTACCGACCCGTTGCCATGACCTTGACCGGGATGGGAGAAGCTGAGCGAGTGGCGGCGGAACTTATCACCTCGGACTTCTTCGCCTTGCTTGCGGTGAAGCCCGTTCTGGGCCGCACATTCACGGCAGGCGAAGATCGAATTGGCGCCGCACCCATTGTGCTGGTAAGCGAGGGTTTCTGGCGGCGCAAGTTCGGGTCATCGCGGGAAATCCTGGGCAAGTCGCTGAGCTTGGATGGCCGCGGTTTCACCATAGTCGGCGTGATACCTGCGTCTTTCCCCGTGGAGACAGTGTCGGCCGGCTTGCTGGATCGAGACGTCTACGTGCCGCTGGGCCAGTGGAATAACAACGCGCTCTCGTATCGTGGAGCGGGCCTTAATATCCACGGCATCGCCCGGCTCAAACCCGGCATAACGCTGGCGCAGGCCCGGGCCGACATGGCTCTTGTGACGCAAAACCTCGCTCGAGCCTATCCCGACACCGACAGGGGCCTTGGCGCGACGCTGATTGGTTTGAAAGAACAAATCGTGGGCCGCGCCCGGCCGTTATTGCTGATTCTGTTTGGTGCCGTTGGATTCGTGCTTTTGATCTCCTGCGTCAACGTCGCAAATCTCCTGCTTGCACGCTCCACCGGACGAACGCAGGAATTCGCCATCCGCGCGGCGCTGGGTGGCGGCCAGGGGCGAATTGTGCGGCAACTTCTGGCGGAGACTTCGCTGCTCGCCCTGGCCGGGGGCGGGCTTGGACTCTTGTTCGCTTCCTGGAGCACACGGGCTGCGCTCAACCTGCTCCCTGCTGCTCTGCCGCGTGCGCAGGAGATCAGCGTCGACTGGCAAGCCCTGCTTTTTACATTGGCCATCTCCCTGCTCGCCGGGATTCTCTTCGGATTGGCCCCGGCGCTGAAGCTCTCGAGGACCGACTTGCACGCGCGACTTAAGGAGGGGGGCCGCGGCGCGAGCGGGACACGCCATCGCCTCCAGCGAGCCCTGGTGGTGGCTGAAATGGCTATGGCTTTCGTGCTTCTCATGGGCGCCGGCCTCCTGATTCGCACCCTGGCGCGCATCTGGAGCGTCGATCCCGGCTTCGACGCGCACAACATTCTGACCTTCAGCTACGGCTTTCCTCCCTCGATGAACGCAGCTAGCGCCGACGCGGTTCGCGCCGCTTGCCGCCAACTCGATCATGAACTCCAGTCCATCCCCGGCATTCAGGCGGTGTCGATCACCTGGGCCGCATTTCCGTTGAGCGGTGAGGATGACGAGCAGTTCTGGTTCGAGGGCCAGCCGAAACCGCAGAGCGAGAGTGAAATGAACTGGGCGCTCAGTTACGTGGTCGAGCCAGGGTATTTAAAGGCGATGGGCATTCGGCTGGAGAGCGGCCGCTTCTTCTCGGAACTGGACAACGAGCACTCGCCACCGGTTATCGTTATCGACGACGTGTTGGCGCAGAAGTTTTTCCCCGGCCAGGACCCCCTTGGAAAACGCCTTCACCTCAACGGGTTCGATCAACTTGCCGAGATCGTTGGCGTGGTCGGCCACGTCAAACAGTGGGGGCTCGATTCCGATGAGGCCAACCCGCTCCGCGCCCAGATCTATCACTCCTTCATGCAGCTCGACGATGTGCCGTTGAAGTTGTCCGTGCCGGGAATCGGCGTCGTGGTGCGGTCCCGGAATGCCTCTGTGGGCTTGGCGGAGGCAATTCGCCGTGTGACCGGTGAAATGAGCAAGGACCGGGTCCTCTGGGACTTCGAGACCATCGAAGAGATTATTTCCGATTCCCTCGCCGCGAAGCGTTTCGCCATGATGCTTTTGGGAGCATTCGCCGCGGCCGCCGTGCTCCTTGCCAGCGTTGGCATCTACGGCGTGATTTCGTACTTCGTTGGACAGCGAACGCACGAAATCGGCGTGCGTATTGCTCTCGGGGCGCAAAGGCGCAACGTTCTGGGGCTGGTTGTGGGACAGGGTTTCGCGCTGACCTTGGTGGGCATCGCGTGCGGCTTGGCCGGAGCGATCGGCATGACCCAGTTTCTCTCGAGCCTGCTCTATGGAGTGCGTCCCACCGACCCATTGACATTCGCGGCCGTATCGGCGCTGCTCGCGGGAGTCGCGCTGCTGGCCTGCTACATTCCCGCACTCCGCGCCGCTCGGGTTGATCCCATCGTGGCGCTGCGGCACGAGTAGAACAGTGGCGAGTGGTTAGTGGCTGGTGGCTAGAAAATATAAAGGATGAAGGGTGAAGGGTAAAGGCAAAGGAAAACCAGGGCGGAGTGGCTTGTGGTTGGTGGCTAGTGACCAGCGACTGCTGGCCAGAATGCTGGAATCCTTTAGCCTTTGTCCTTTGCCCTTTAGGGCTAGCCACTAGCCCCTAACCACTAGCCACTTCTTTTAACGGAAGGAACATCATGACAACTCTCATTCAGGACCTTCGCTACGGCTTGCGCATGCTCGCCGCCAATGCAGGCTTCACGGTGGTGGCGGTGCTGACGCTGGCGCTCGGCATCGGCGCCAACACCGCCATTTTCAGCTTGATTGACGCCGTCATGCTTCGTGCTCTTCCGGTGCGCGACCAGTCAAGCCTGGTGGCGATGAGCTGGCGAGCGCACAAAAGGCCTCGCCGCAATTCCACGAGCTCATTCGGTGACTGCGCGAGCGATCGAGGCCGGGACAAGAACCCGGGCGGCTGCTCGCTACCTTATCCTTTCTTCGAGCTGATTCATTCGGAGAAGGAAGCGTTCTCGAGTGCGACGGCGTTTGCCGGGCCCGCTCGGCTGGTGCTCAGCGGCAACGGGCCGGCCCGCATGGCAGGCGGCGAGCTTGTAACCGGAGACTACTTCTCCACGGTGGGCGTGAACGCCGTGGTGGGGCGCACGCTGGGGCCGGCCGATGATTCCCCCTCCGCTCCGCCGGCGGTCGTCCTGACCTATGCGTTTTGGCAAGACGCATTCGGCGGCGACCGGTCCGCCATCGGCCGAACCATCGTGCTGAATTCCGTCCCGTTTACGATCGTCGGCGTGACGGAGCCGAACTTTACCAGCCTGACACCAGGGAAAACGCAAGACCTGTTCCTTCCGCTTTCCATGGATTCCCGCCTGAGCATTCCCTGGATGGGCCGACGCGAGGAACGCAGCCTCAATTCCTGGTGGCTGGTGATCGTGGCGCGGCTGAAGACTGGCGTGACGCTCCAAAGCGCGCAAGCGGAGGCCAGCCTGCTATTTCGCAATGAAATGCTGACTGGTGAGAAGCCGTTGTCGAAGGCTTCGGACGATCCCCGCATCGTTCTTAGGCCGGCACAATCGGGCCTTGACGGGGAACGGAGCTTCATTTCAATGCCGCTCTACGTCCTGATGTCCGCGGTCGGCCTTGTCCTGCTGATTGCCTGCGCAAACGTGGCGGGCCTTCTGCTTTCGCGCGCCGCGGCGCGGCAGAAAGAAATGGCCGTTCGGCTGGCGCTGGGCGCTGGGCGCCTTCGGATGATGCGGCAATTGCTGACGGAAAGCGTGATGCTTTCGCTCGGCGGAGGCGTGCTCGGCGTGCTCGTGGCGATTTGGGGCGTGCCCGCCCTGACTGGCCTCATGTCGAGCGGCGGCGACCGCCCGTTTCCTTTTGTGGTCGGGCCGGACTGGCGCGTTCTGGGTTTCACGATCGGCATTTCACTCTTCGCGGGAATCCTTTTCGGCCTGGCGCCGGCGCTGCGCAGCACGCGACTGGACTTGTCGCCGGCGCTTAGAGAGAGCGCCTCGGGGCTGCCGGGTGGCGAGATACGCTCCGGCCGCCGGTTCCACCTGGGCAACGCGCTTGTGGCCCTCCAGGTTGCGCTATCGATCGTGGTGCTGATTGGGGCGGGTTTGGTGGTGCAGACACTGCGGAATCTCCGCAGCATTCATCCCGGCTTTGACACCCGCAACCTCTTGCTCTTCAGCATTAACCCCACGCTCCAGAAATACTCGGACTCCAAGATTCAAAGTCTATATCGCGACTTGCAGGAGCGGCTTGCGGCGCTGCCTGGTGTGATCTCCGTGAGCTATTCCTCGGACTCGCTTTTGAGTGGGAGTCTGTGGACCAGCGACCTTCACGTAGAAGGGCAGGCGGAGAAATCGACACAGGAAGTGGACATGCTCGCGGTGGGGCCGGATTTCTACAAGACCCTGCGCATTCCTCTGCTCGAAGGGCGAGCCTTCACCGGCGCCGACTTCGAGCAGGCGGCTCAAGCCGCCGCAGCCGGGCAAGCGCCGCAACAAACTGCGACTCCCTCCGGCGTGTTATCGGCGGCGAAATCTTCGGCCACGGCTGCTCCGCCGATCCCCGTGCTGGTGAATGCCAGCTTTGTTCGTACCTATTTAGAGGGCCAAAATCCGCTGGGCAAAAGGCTGACTGAGGGCGACAGTTCGGGAACAAGCGGCGACGCAACCGAAAAGCCGAAGATCACGAAGGCTTGGGAGATCATCGGCGTGGCGGGCGACACGAAGTACGTCGACTTGCGGCGCGATGTCCATCCCGCCGTGTACGTCCCCGTAACGGGCGGCGGCGCCACTTTCGAGCTGCGCACCGCATCGACTCCAACAGCACTGATTCCCGCCGTGCGCAGGACCGTGAGCGATGCGGATAACAACGTTCCCATTTTCGGAGTCCGCACACAGTCGCAGCGGATCGACGAATTGCTGACCCAAGAGCGCCTGATCGCGCGCCTGGGGAGTTGTTTTGGCGGCTTGGCGCTGCTGCTCGCCTGCGTCGGGCTCTACGGCCTGCTTTCTTTCGAGGTGGCTCGCCGCACGCGGGAAATTGGCATTCGGATGGCGCTCGGAGCGGAACGGGCCGACGTGTTGCGCGGCATCGCGGGCCAGGGGCTTCGGATAACAATTGTCGGGGTCGTAGCGGGCATCGCCACCGGAGCGGCTGTGACGCGTTTCCTCTCCAGCCTGCTTTTTGGCCTCAAGGCGAGCGATCCGGTCACGTTCGCGGGTGTGTCGCTGATCCTGATTGCAGTGGCGCTGCTGGCCTGCTACCTGCCCGCCCGCCGAGCGACGAAAGTCGATCCGATGGTCGCCTTGCGGTACGAGTAGAACAGGGAATAGGGAACAGGGAATAGGGAATAGCAAGGGGAGCGGTGCGCTACGAGGCTGCGGCAAGCCGTTCCACTGGATATTGTAGCCTTCGGCGGTGAGGAGTTAGGAATAAGGACCGCTCCCTGAAACTAGTTTTCCATTCCCTATTCCCTATTCCCTGTTCCCTATTCCCTGTTCCCTGCATCGGCTGGCGCGCCAGGGTTGGGTGATCTCAAGGTGGGAAGCAGCCAAAGACAGGAATCGCCAGTTCAAGTATTACCGCCTGACGCCGACAGGTAGAAAGCAATTGGCTCGCGAGAAGTCGAAATGGAAGCAATTGGTCGCGGCCATTTCGAGAGTTATGGCGCCGGCGTAGGTGAAGTTGAGATCTGCCCTCTCCCTTGGGGAGAGGGTGTCGCGCTGCCGACGTTGTCATCAGCCGGAGCGCGACGGGTGAGGGGTCGGTTGTCGGCTCAGGCCTCTTTTGTGGCCTTTGGAAGTAACCCCTCACCCGTCCGTCGACAGCTGGAGAATACGCTGTCGCCGGACACCCTCCCCAAGGGAGAGGGCTGCTCGATCACACAAGGTTCTGGCTCGGAACGGCGGGAGGCATAAATGAAATTCTGGCGGAGCTGGCAAAGTCGGCAGCAAGCTCGCGAAGAGGACATGCGGAAAGAACTCAGTGCCGATCTCGAACTGGAAGCAGAGGAGCGACGCGAGGCGGGTGTTTCTGCTGAAGAGGCTCGCTATGCGGCACAGCGCGCGCTGGGCAATCGAAACGTTGTCGAGGAGGAAATCCGCGATTTATGGGCCTGGACATGGTTCGAGCATCTCGGGCAAGACATCCGCTACGCGTTTCGCACCTTGCGGAAGAATGCCGGATTCACGCTGGGCGCTTCCCGCTCGGGCATTTTCGTGATGGTGATTCGCCAAAGCCTCGAATTGGTCATCGCCGGGCTTGGTTTGGGCGCGGCGGCGGCGCTGTTGCTCAGCCGATTGCTCTCCAGCTTTCTGTGCGGGATCTCGGCCCAAGACCCCCTCACCTTTGTGGCCGTGGCCGGACTCCTGGTCCTGCTGGCGCTCGCTGCCGGATACTTTCCCGCGCGCCGGGCCACCAAAGTCAATCCCATCACCGCTCTGCGCTACGAATAGGTGTCTGACAAAAAGACGCTGTGAAAAAATCGCCGGCGCGAGAGGTAGCGGCGGGTTTACCCCGCCATATCTCCAGCGTTTTCAGAACCGCGATGGCGGGATAAACCCGCCGCTGCGATTTTTTCACGGATTCAAGGCTTCAGGACGTACGCGTCATCGACCGACAGAGATAATGACAATTTTACGACTTGACAGACCTTGGTTTCTATGCTACAATGCTAGCGTACCCTGTGGCAAAGGGCCGCAGGCGTCAGGGAGTCAACAAGTCGAGTGGTCAAGAAGTCGGAGTCGACATCAGCGCAGGGTCGAGGCAGCTCAGTAAGGGGCCAGTCTCCGGGCCTCTGCGGTTCCTCAGTTCGACCATTTGTCCTGGGTTCGCGCCATGGGCTTGATCGCTGAGGCGGCGGGAAGTCCGGAGAAGACATGCGAAATATTACGAACGAAGCCAGTATGTTATTGAAAACACAGGAAGGCGGATTTCAGTTCGTGCGAAAACGAACCCAAGACGACCTCAATATTGCATGCCAATCGCGCAGATTAGACCTCGCGAACAACTCTTCAGTGATTCACCTGCTCCGCCCGACGGCCAGGCTGCCAGAGTTCGGGCCGTTCGAATGCGGCCCGCCAGGAATGGGTAAGCCGTAGATCCGAGAGAAAAACACAAAATCGTGGAAACAAAGCCAAGAAGTCTTTGAAAACAAAGGAAGTCAGTTTGGAAACGAACCTAAAATGTGCGCGATTTACGCATCAAGAGTGCGTGTTAAACGCTATTCCCACAGCTTTCAAGATGCTGGTACCGAAGGTGCCTTGCAGCGCGGTCGTGGCAGCTACCGTTTTTGCGCAAGCGATTCCAAGGCGGCAGCTTCCCTGCCGCACTCCAAAGGCTTCGCGAAGCATAATGCAAAATCGTGGAAACAAAGCCAAGAAGTCATTGATAACAAAGGAAGTCGTATTTCGCTCAGTGCGAAAACGAACCTCAGAATGTGCAACCGAACCCTAGAAGCTCCTCGCTTTACGCTCCTCAGTCGCCCTTGGTGGTTTGCTGAAAGCTGATCGCTTACGGCTTCTGGAGCGCAAAGCTGACGGCTGACAGCTTCTGTGGTTATACTGTGGAACGAAACTTCTGGCCTGCTGCCAGCGTATTGATGATTAAAGCCTGAAAGGAGTGCAAACTGTTATGAAGGTGCAATCAATTCGCAGTCTGGTCCTCATCCTGGGAATGGGACTGTTGGGGACGTTGCTCGAATCCAGTGCGGTTTGGGGTCAACAGGCTCCTGTGCCAGCCCCGACCGTCGGCGAGAACTTTATGGCCCATGACTACACCAGCACACACTCATTTCCGAATATCTTTGATTCCTTCCTGTCTCTGCCCGTTCCCCAGCCGAGCATGCAGAACTCTCCCAGGCTGAAGGACCTGATTCGCGATGGGAAGCTCTGGCTCTCCCTTCAGGACGCCATTGCTCTGGCGCTCGAGAACAATTTGGACATCGATTATGTGCGGTTCAACATACCCCTAGCGCAGACGGATTATCTCCGCACCAAGGCGGGCTCGGCGGCTCGCGGCGTTGCGGGCGAAGCGATATCGACCGCGCTGTTTTCAGGAGCCCTTGGCTCGACTTCGAGCGGCAACGGGTCAGGCTCAAGCAGCGGTGCAGGCGGCGCAGGCTATGGCTCCGGCGGCCCAATTAGTCTGGGTTCGTATGGCTGCTGCGATCCGTTTGTTTCTGTCTCTGCGGGATTGAACCAGGCTGTCACTCCTCTTGGAGTGTCCGTCCTTACCGGTCTTTCCTCCGTAACCACGCATTATGGAGGATATTCTGCCTTTTACGGCCAAGGGTTTATGACCGGCACCAGCTTCGCCGTGGGAATGTTCCAGGATCGCTCGACCACCAGCGCTCTGACGGCTTTAGTCAACCCGGCCATTCCCTCGTTTTTCGGAATTACCGTGAGCCAGAACCTTCTGAATGGCTTCGGCTACCGTGCCAATGCTGCGAACTTGCGTATCGCGAAGAACGGCCTCAAGTTTGCCGACAGCGCATTCCGGCAAAACGTCATGACGACCTTGCAGACCGTCGTCAATGACTATTGGGACCTCCTTTACTTCCGCGAGAACATCCGGGTGGCAGAGGAAGCGGTCAAATGGGCGGAGGCGGACTTAAACAACAACTCCCGCCAGGTGGAGATCGGTAACATGGCGGCTATCGAGGTCACGCGGGCCAAGTCCGAAATCGCCACTCGAAAGCAAGGATTGATCCAAGCCCAAACCGCGTATCAGCAGCAGGAAGAGAAACTGAAAACCGAACTTTCGAAGCATGTGGATGCTGATCTGGCCGCGGTGCCCATCGAAGCCACCGATAAGCTGCCTGAGCCGCGTCCTAATGATATTCCTTCGCTCGAAGAGGCCCTTAACCTGGCAGCCAAGAACCGGCCGGAGATCGAACAGGTCCAGTTAAACATGCGGAACCAGGAGATCACGATCCAGCAGAACAGGAACCATCTGCTTCCTTCCCTGAGCGTGTACGCCACCTACGCCCCGGAGGGACTCTCGGGGCATTTTCTCTGCGGAATCAATCTCTATGAACCGGCCTGTCCTTCGGGAGTAACAGGGTACGTGCCCGGAGGTACCGCCGACTCGCTGTCGCAAGCGTTTCGCAACGTTTATCCGAACTACTCGTTGGGAGTCAACCTGTCGATTCCGATTCGCAACCGCGCAGCGCAAGCCGACGCCGCAACCGCCCTGCTCCAGGGGCGGCAGTACCGCGTTCAGTTGCAGCAGAAGATAAACCAGGCCCAGCAGGATGTGCGCAACGCCGTGATTGCCGTGACCCAGGCTAAAGCCCAGATCGATGCGGCTGTGGCAGCGACGGAGCTCGCCAAGGAGACGTTGGACGGAGAACAGAAGAAATTCCAACTGGGAGAATCGACCCCGTTCCTTGTCATCCAGCAGGAGAGAGATCTCGCGACCCAGGAAGCTACTGAAGCTCAAGCGCGCGACACTTACGCCAAGGCGCTCGTCCAGTACGCGCAAGCCACCGGCACCACACTGGAGAGGTTTAATGTTGAAATCTCGGAGGCCAAGAACGGACAGGTCACCAAAGCCATGAACATTCCGGGCACTGCGGCAGCGCCGACGGGGCAGTAAGGGCAGGGAAGAGGGAATTGTAAATCATGAGTTATAAATACTAAGTATAGTCATACTTAGTATTGAATTACGGTCGCCCCTATGATTCGCAAGCCTTCTCCCTTGGGGAGAGGGTGTCGCGCTGCCGGCGTCTTCTTCAGCCGGAGCGCGACGGGTGAGGGGTTGCTTCCGGTGTCCGAGTGCAAGATCAGGAACAGTTCAAAAGGCAAATGGCAAAGGTCATGGCAAATGGTTTGACAGTTAAGTAATCTCGAATTGTAAATCGTTTTGTTTTTGGAATTTTGAATTTGGTTATCTAGCGGTGTCTGGAAGGAACCCCTCACCCGTCCGACGACGGCTGATGAAAGCGCCGTCCTCGGACACCCTCTCCCCAAGGGAGAGGGCTGAAGTTTCCAAGGCCGCCGATCTGCCGATCTGCCCACCTGCCGATTTGCCCACCTGCCCACCTGCCCACCTGCCGACCTGCCCACCTCACGGTTGTATCAAGCCCTTCTTCACCGCGAACAGAACCAGCTCCGCCGTGCGGTGGAGGTCGAGGGTCTCCATGACCCGGGCGCGGTGCACGGCGACTGTATTAACGCTGATATTAAGCAGTGTAGCAATTTCCTTATTGGATTTTCCCTGAGCGATTAACTGGAGGACTTCCTTCTCGCGCAGCGTGAGCCTTTCATACGGATCCTGGCTCGTGCCCTGGAACGTGCCTGCCTTCATGCTTTCCAGAACAATGTGGGAAATGCCGGGGCTGAAGTAGGCCTGGCCCTCCGCCAGCGCCATGACGGCGCGCGTCAGGTCGACCTCGATGGCGTTCTTCAGGATATAACCTTTGGCGCCCAACTCGAACGCCTTGCGGACATAGGCCTCGTTCGAATACATGCTGAGGATGACGATCTTGATTTGCGGGTTGGCCTTGAGCACTTCCGCGGTCGCCTCGAGCCCGCCCAGTTCCGGCATGGAGAGATCCATGACGACCACATCCGGCTTGAGTTCCTTGCACAACTCGATGGCCTCGAGGCCGGTGCGCGCTTCTCCCACCACGGTGATAAGGGGATCATCCTCGAGAATGCGGCGGAATCCCTGGCGGACCAGAGTGTGATCTTCTGCGAGCAGGACTCGAATCTGTTTATCCTTGCTGGGGGATGTCACGGTTCAACTCACCTCTTGGATGGCGTGGTTTAGCGAGGGCCTTTGCAGGGGAACGGTGACGCTGACCACAGTTCCCCTGTTGGGCGAAGAGCGAATCGAAAAAGAGCCCTTCAGGTGCTCTGCCCTCTCCCGCATTCCCATCAAGCCTATTCCCTGACCCGCCACGCGATTGCTTTCCGGGCCGGTCACGAAGCCTGATCCGTTGTCCCGGATTTCAAGGCTTAATGTGCCAGCTTTCTCTTCCACCTTCACCCAGGCTTCTTTGGCCCCGGAGTGCCGGGCCACGTTGTTCAAAGCCTCCTGAACAATTCGGTACAGATGAATCGCATCCTCGGGCAGGAAGAAGCCGTCTGAAAGTTTGCCAGTATAGTGTACCAGAACGCCCGTCTGCCGTGAGAACTGGTCCACAAACCACTCGAGAGTCTGCCCCAGTCCGAAATCGTCCAGAATCGCCGGGCGGAAAATCTGCGACTCGGAGCGAACGGACTGGAGAGTGTCTTCCACGATCTTCTTGACGTACTTCACATCCTCGACGAACACGGGGTCCTTGTCCAGCGCTTTTTGACTGGCGCGGCCCAGCGTGACGCCGATGGCCGTCAGGATCTGGCCGAACTCATCGTGCAGGTCGCGCGCCACCTGCCGCAGCGTCTTCTCCTGCACGTCAATCAATTTCCAGGAAAGCATGCGGAGTTCTTCCGACTGGGTTTGCAGCCGCTCCGCGAGGTGGTGCAGGCGATCGAACGTCTTGCGATTCGCCTGCAGCGTATAAAGCCCCGTACCCAGTGCCACCAGGAATAGCACGCCGATCAGCACGAGAATGTCGCGCTTGACTTTGCCGTAGGTCAGGCTGACCTGTTGTCCCGCCTCGGTCTGAGCCTGATCGTTCAGCGCCAACAAGCGCGTGATGATGGAGGAAATGCTTTCCCGCTTGCTTTCGAGTTGGGACCGGATCATGTAGCGCGCGGTCTCCTCGTGACCCTGGTCGGCCAGTTGGAAAGCTTCGTCGGAGCTGAGCCAGAAGTCGTCCAATACGTCGCGCAACTGCCGGCGTTTTTCGTCTCCAGCGGAGGTGCTGGCGGAATACTGCCCTTCCAGTCGCAGGGCTTCATCCATGTCTTGATGCACCCGCGTGAATTCGCCTTTCCAATAGAAGATCGGGTAGCGGCTCTCGGGCAGCGTCATGTCTCGGAGGGACACGGCGAGTTGGTAGGTGTCATCCTGTAGCCGCAAGAGCTGCAGAGAGGCCTTGCGGTTCTGCTGCACAACGTTCACCTGAAAGTCTTCCAGCCAGCGGATTTCACGGATCGTGTAACCGGCGAAAATCAGGAAGACGGCGAGAGTGACGCCCAGGCCCAGCCAAAGGCGCGCAGAGGGCGACGGAATCGCGCTCAACACATCGTGTTCAGTTGCGGGCATCCTGCTCAATATTCGCACCGATTGCCGGTAGGTTCAAGTCACCCTCCACGCACGATTGACTCCCGTGGAGTCGGCGCCGGAAAAGACTCATCACAGAGGTCACTGACAGCCCAGGGGTTCCTTTGTCGAGGAATGAAAGCACCGAGGACACGGAGACTTTTGATTTGGACCCCGGGTCGTCGATCGAGAACCCGGAGAAGGGCGCAAGTCACTGCGACGACTCGAGGAAGAGTGGGATCTCAGATGGTCCCGTTGATAAACCGCCGAATGCCGTCCTTCAAAACAGTTACATTGAAATTAATGAGAAGGGCTAGCTTGTGCCCGGAGAGCCGTAAGTAGGAGAGCGTCTGGGCCTCGTGAATTGGTGCCAGGGCGTCAACCGACTTGACTTCAACAACGACAGATCGTTCCACCAACAAATCCATGCGGTAACCGCACTCGAGCTTGACCGCTTCGTAGATGAGAGGCACGGGTCTCTGCTGTTCGACAGCAAGACCTTTCTTTTGCAACTCATAAGCCAAGCACGCCACGTAGGCTGACTCAAGCAGGCCGGGACCGAGGACGCGGTGAACATGGATAGCTGCACCGATGATCGCTTCCGTGACTTTGTTCAACCGATCTCGTTCTGTCATCGAACCGGGGGGCACGGATAAAACGAACGGAGCGCACCAACCGCCCGACACAAACTCTGTGTCCTCCGTGGCCAGCGAGTATGCAACACAGTTCGCCACGACTCTCTGCGCCCTCTGTGTTAGGGTTTTAGGCCTCCGGAGCACGCCCGGCTAACAGGATCGCAGAAGGGTTCTTACGTATTCTCTAAACGACGCTTCAATCGTCGTGGTGATCTTTCCCGGCGCATCGAACCGCCACTTTGCGTCAATGCTTCCCACCGCCGCGACCTCACGGGTGGTGGAGCTGATGAAGACTTCGGATGCCGAAGCTAGGTCATCCGGCGTCAGGTCTTGCTCCCGGAGTTCGAAGCCCGCCTGCGGCACAACTTCGTGCAAAGCTTCGCGCGTTACGCCGGGCAGGCAGCCCGAAGCAAGGGGTGGGGTTAGAACCCGGTTCTCGCGAACCAGAAAGATATTTGCCGACGTGCATTCAGCAAGGTGGCCGCTCTCGTTGAGAAGCAGGACGTCATCAAAGCCTTCCGAGTGAGCCTTTTCCAGAAGCCCGGCGTTTTGAACCCAGGAGAGCATCTTGGCTCCCGCCAGCCGCGTAGCAGAGTAGAGGGCGTGCTGCTGCAGCTTGAGCCGATGGACTGGCGGCCACTGCACCAGTTGTCGGGTGAAGATCAGCAGATCGGTCTCGGGGGAGTCGCCCGCGTCCGCCCAAAGTCCGCCGTGGTTTTTCACAAACGACACCCGGGCCGTGCCCTCCGGACGATTGTTAGCTTCTGCCAGCTTGCTGACAGACTGGCAAACGCTGGCCTGCTCGTAGCCAAGACTCATTCCAAGCCGCTCGGCGTCGTGCGTCATCCGTGCCCAATGTCGATGGAAAGCGAAGGGTTTCCCTTCGTAAACTCGCAAAGTCGTAAAGACTCCCCAGCCCATCAGCAATCCCATTTGACCTGGGGAGAGGCGAGCTTCTGACAAGGGGAGCATACGACCATTATGAAAGATTAAGGTGTCCATAAGTTTGAGGAACGTGCAGCGCACCACCGCACGCCGACCGGAGGGGGGTCGGGTCAGGGGGCGTATTTTCCAGAGGCCGACGGTTTACCAGGAGATGCGGACCGTGAGCGGGTAGTTCAGGCGTACGCGGCATTGTGTTTCGGGAGGCAGATTCACCTCGTGCCCTTTCGGCCAGAGAAGCTCGTAACCGACCGCTGCGGCGCCCGCGACGGAGAGGCCCACGGAAGCGGCTGCGGCGCCGGTGGCCACGGCTCTGATGGCGCCGAAGCTGCCCAGTCCAGCTCCGCCAATGAACGTCTTCCACGAACGTGCTCGGCCTCCGGTCAAATGGCCCTCAGCATCGAGGTGCAAATCGGGATTGCTGGACTTCTCCAGTGCCGCCAACACGCCTGCCATCGGCTCGGCTTGGCCGTCCGGCAAGACGACCTCGTCAAAGCGCAAGCGCAGCTCGGCGGGACGGTGAACGTGGCCGGACTTGCGGATCATGGTGATACGCCCGTCGAGAATGCTACCGGAGGGCAGTGCGACGTGCCCGTCGACGTATACAGTTTTCATTACACGTGCCGTGACCAGATCGTTGGGGTGATTGACTTTGGTGTGAAGACCGGAAAGCATCTGAATGCTTACCTGGGTTTCGGCGGGGACTGTAACGCTTCCCCCAGGAGACACAGGACGAGTCAGTTCCGGACCGTTACGGTGCGGCAGCACCGGGGGTACCTCGTTTTCCTGCGCAAACGCTGCGATTGCGAGGAAGCCTATCACCGTGATTGCTGCAAATACCCGACGCATTTAGTTTTGCCTCCAAGGCCGCGCCCGAAGGCGTTACGGATGCACCCTTCCCCTGACTACAAAGGCATACCCCGGCCAAAATCTTGCAGTCTTCCAGAAACCACTGTTCAAGTAACTCGCTATTGTCCCGCTTTACCGCGCGGAAATCAAGTACGCATCGCAGTGCCCTGGTTTAACTCGTAGCGCGCGCCTTCAGGCCAGTACTCGCCGACCCTTCGCTTCGCTCAGGGCAGGCTCTGAAGGTCGGCACTACTCTCAGCTTAGGACACTTCCAGCATGTACTAATAGACGCAAAATGAGGCCTTTAAGTTCCATTTATTGTGGAGCTGTAGCGAGGCCAACCCTTACGATGGCAGGACCAGATGCGGACGGCAAGTGTCACGGCGCTTCAAATTGAGGGGGGAAATAGAAAGGCCCAACCACTGGGGTTGGGCCAGGAAATCGACAAACGGATGCTGCTGTTTACCCGACTTTCGTAACCTTGTCGGCCTGAGGTCCCTTTTGCCCCTGAATAATCTCGAACTCAACTGTGTCGCCCTCTTGCAAGGTCTTAAAGCCCTCACCCTGGATGGCCGAGTAATGAACGAAGACATCAGCTCCGCCGTCCTGGCCGATGAAGCCATAACCCTTGCTGTTGTTAAACCATTTTACTTTCCCTTGAAGTCTTGCCACTTGCACCCTCCTTAACTCGTCTTTGCGGGTACCACGCAGACGATGTAGCCCAAAATGGAAAAAGCCGAGAATCCCACTGGACCTCGGCTGCTCCTTACGTGCACATGTCTTCGGACACCTCGCTGACTCCTTGACTTAACATAGATATAGCAGGGTGTACTTGTCAAGAGAAATGTTGACCGGGGGTGAATTCGACGCTGGGTGAAGGGAGCCGGACATGCTCTGAACGCGGCAACGTAGCCATCTGTAGGCTGCGGCTTTGACGTGCGGCAGCGTATTACTAATTAGATTTCAGACAACTTGTTGAGCATTAACCACATGAGTCCTGCCAAGGTCTTGCCATCGCGGATTTCCCTGGATCGAATCATTTTCCGCAAATTGGCTAGGCTGAAGCGTCCCACTTCGATCTTCTCGTCGGGATCGGGCGAAGCCTTGGACTGTGTCAGACCGGTCGCCTCGACCAGGAACATCCTCTCCGTCAGGATTCCGGGACTGGAAAAGAAATCGAACAAGAGCCGGCATTTCCCAGCGTAATACCCGGTTTCTTCCAAGAGTTCGCGTCGCGCAGCGGCGAGGGGTCTTTCTCCAGGCTCCAGGCTTCCCGCGACCAATTCCCAGAGGAATTCTCGCACAGCATATCGGTACTGCCTCACCAGGACGATGCGGCCGTCACTCGAATGCGCCAAGACCACCACCGATCCCGCGTGCTGCACCACCTCGCGCACCGCCTTCACACGGCCCGGCTCGACGATGTTATCGACTTTCAATTGGATGACGCGACCCCTGTAAATTTCTCTGCTTTCGAGTACTCGAACCGGCTTGGGCACGAAGATCCTCCGACTCGGATTCTCTAGAACAGTACTTTCCGAAGGCCATGCTAGCACAGAGCCGCGTTGTTGGAGTAAACTAACTTCCATGAAGATCACGGCGTTGATCGTTGACGATGAACAGCCCGCTCGAGATGAGCTGGGGTATTTGCTGAAAGAGTTTTCGGATGTGGAAATCGTGGGGCAAGGGAAGAACGGCGTGGAAGCCGTTAGCCTGATCCGCGAATTGAGTCCCCAGGTTACTTTTCTCGACGTCCAGATGCCCGGCCTGGACGGCTTCGGGGTTATCAAGAAGCTGCTTGAGAAGAAGATCCGCCTTCCTCAGTTCGTCTTCGCGACGGCTTATGACAACTACGCAGTGCAGGCTTTTGAGGTCAACGCCCTCGACTACTTGTTGAAACCCATCGCCAAAGCCCGTCTGGAGAAGGCGATCGCCAAGTTGCGCCGTATGATTGGGACTGCCGAGCCGACCTATGAGAAGCTCGACCGGCTGGTGCAGATGATGGGGGATCGTCCCGCGGCGCAAAAAAACAAGCTCGTGGTGAAAAGCCAAGGACGGTTGTTCCTGGTCAATGCCGAGGAAGTCATCTTCGCCACCATTGAGGACGGGGTCATTAGCCTCTTCACGCGTGACCTCGAGGGGATCTCCAACTTCCGCACCGTGGAAGAGCTTCAGGGAAGTCTTGATCCCAAGGTTTTCTGGCGGGTTCACCGCTCCTACTTGGTAAACGTAAACCACATCAAAGAGGTCGTGCCCTGGTTTAAGAGTTCGTATCAGCTCAAGATGCAGGACCGCAAGCAGACTGAAATCCCTGTCTCCCGAGCCCAAACGCGCAAGCTTCGGGAGTTTCTTAACCTGTAGGGGCACGCCGTGCCGTCCCCATGACGTCATTGCCGTCGTAGGGGCGGCCCTCGTGGCCGCCCAGGGCAACCACAAGGGTTGCCCCTACCACGGGCCTACGCCTACAGCACCGCTGTTTCCTCAATAAGCCGCCCTTCCGCAAAGCGATCGAGACTCAGCGTACGCGGATCGATGAGGTTCGAGGTCCCTTTCAGAATCAGGTCCGCTAAAATCCTTCCGGTTGCCGGCGAGTGCATTACCCCGTGGCCGCTGAACCCGTTGGCAAGGAAGAAACCGGGCACTTCGGGAACTGGGCCGAGGACCGCATGATGATCGGGCGTCATTTCGTAGAGTCCGGCCCAGCCCCGTGCCGGATTTACCGGCAGGTTCTCGAAGCAGGGCACTCGCTGCACCGCGCGCGTCAGGATTTTCTCCACGAATGACGAATCGAAGCTGGTTTTGAATCCCGGCTGCTCATCCGGGTCACTCCACGCCAGCAGCAGTCCCAACCCCTCCGGTCGGAAGTGGAATCCCGTCGCCATATCGATGGTCATGGGCGCCTGGTGCGAGATTTGTGGAAATGGCTCCGTGGGAACGAGCATGCGGCGCAGAGGTTCGACCGGTAGTTGCACGCCGGCCATGCGCGCCACTTCCGCTGCCCAAGGACCGGCGGCATTCACCACCGCGCGCGTCTGGACGGGTCCGCGGCCGGTCTCGACGCCCGCCACGCCGCAGTTATCCCGCAGAATCGCCGTGACTTCCACGCCTTTCTCGATGCGGGCGCCACGCTCCATCGCCCGGGCCCCAAATCCGTTCATTACGCTGTAAGGGTCCACGAAGCCGTCTGTTGCGCAAAAGCTGCCGCCTCGCACGTCGTCAGCCCGTAGTTGCGGCAGGATTCGGACCACGTCCCCCGCCCCCAGCATTTCGCACCCTTTGAAACCCAACTCCACCTGCTTCGCCTGGTTCGCCCGCAGGTACTCGAGGTGTTTCTCTGAGCTCGCGACAAACAGATAGCCCTGCGGCCTGTAGCTCGATGGATGCCCTGTCAATTCCTCGAAGCGCGCCAGGAAGGGAATCGAGTAGAGGGACATTTGGATGTTGACCGCAGTGGCAAATTGAGCCCGCACGCCGCCCATGCTCTTGCCTGTTGACCCTAACCCCTGGCGCGTCTCGCGCTCCAGTACCAGGACGTTGCGGCAACCCTGATCGGTCAAATGATAGGCGATGCTAGAACCGACAATCCCCCCACCGACAATCACTACATCGGCCGATTTGCTCAATGGCCCCCTTTCCTCTGCTTTAGATTTCTGCCCGGCGTCGCTTCGCCCTTGCACTCCTACCATCATTACAGCAGAATCCCAGGTTTGCCAACCGGGGGGCTCGCGGTGGGCTAGGTACCTGCGCACTGAGTTCTAGGATTTTATCTTCGAGAGGAGTGATCTGCCGCGTACGAACTCTTCAAAACGTTCGTGTGTCACAAGGTTGTGAAGGAGCCGCCGGCGCTCTTCGGAGTCAATGGCAAGCGCGAACAGGTCCTGGCGCTTCTGGCCGAGCGCCTTGAGCCACGCTTCGTATTCAGGCCCGAACTGCTGCTCCAGTTCCTGGCGAAGGCGTTGGGCCAATGCCGGACTCCGGCCATTGGTAGAAATCGCAATCTGTAGTTCGCCCCGATTCACCACTGCCGGGTAGTAGAAGTCGCATCGCGGCGGATCGTCGACCACGTTGCACAAAACGCCGCGCTGCTGTGCTTCACGATAGATGCTGTCGTTCAACTCGCACCACGGCGTCGCCACCACAACAAGGAACTTGCCGTCCAGGTCGGCGGGTTCGAAGCAGCGTGGCTGCCAATTGAGCCTGCCGGTGCGAGCCCACTGCCTCACTGCCTCTGTCGCTTCCGGAGCGACGACTCTGACTGCCGCTTCCGCCGCCAGCAAGCTCGCGATCTTTGGCTCGCCCGCCCGACCCGCGCCCACCACCAGACACGGGCGGTCCATCAGTTTCAGAAATACCGGGAATAAGCTCACTTCATCTCCATGGGGCTACGGGCTACCCGCCGCGCGCCGGGACGTAGCGCCGACGCTTTACGTCAGCATCTCCCGGATACCGACCTAAAGGTCGGCGCTACGCCCCCAGGCCGCCCGCCGCCTACTTCGCTACGTGCAGCCCGCATTCGGTCTTCTGGAAACCGGCCCACCGCCCTGCCCGCAGATCTTCGCCAGCCTGCACCTGACGCGTGCAGTAGGTGCAGCCGATGCTGGGATAACCCCGGTCGTGGAGAGGATTGTACGGTATGTCGTTCGACCGGATGTAGTCCCACACCATTTCCCATGTCCAGTCGGCCAAGGGGTTGAATTTGACCAGGCCAAACCTGGCATCCCACTCGAGCTTGCACGCGTGGGCGCGGGTCGGCGCCTGGTCACGGCGGATTCCCGTGATCCAAGCGTCAAGTTCACTGAGCTTTCGGGTGAGCGGCTCGACCTTGCGAAGGTTGCAGCACTGGTCGGGCTGACGGCTCCAAAGTGCCTCACCGAAAGCTGCCGCCTGTTCCTTGGGGGAGAGCCGGGGTCTGGTCCGCTCCACCTTGATTTGATAACGACGCTCGATCTTGTCAATAAGTCCATACGTTTCGCGAAACAGGAAGTCGGTATCGAGTGTGAAAACCCGAAAGCCTTGACGCGCTTGGGCGGCGAGGTGAATCAATACGACATCTTCGGCGCCAAAGCTGGATGCAATGGCGATTTTGGGGCCGAACCGCTCCAGGGCAAAACTTACGAGGTCAGCGGCGCTGAAAGTCTCCGCATCCGCTGGGGTCAAGCCGACTTCACCGAGAGCTGTACTCATTCATGTCCTCCATTTGATTTAAGACCCAATTCGGGGCGCCATCGCCAGTAAGGCGCCGGCCTTGCGTGCGGTCGAGTTGCAACTCCGCGATATCGGTCCTGATCATCCCTCCACACCGTGCGGAACACGTCCGGGCGAGGGATCACGGGCAACTGCCATTACCTGGCTGCCGGACAGAAAGGTGCGAAGTCCCTCATCACTATAACGAGCGAAAAACTGGCGTAGGTTTTCGCCTTGAAGGCGCCTGTCAAGATACGCACGAAGCAGGCGTTCGATGGCGTCCGGAACCTCGATTGCCGTGCAGCGATAGCCGATGGGGCGCGCGAAGGCTTGGTGGGAGCCCACAGAACCCCCGACGCAGAAATAATAGGCGTCCATCAGCTTATTGTCCACTTTGATCTTCTTGCCCTCGATGCCGAGATCGGCAATCCAGTGTTGGCCGCAACTGTTGGGACACCCAGTGACGTGCAGCCTCAGCGGCTGATCGAACTCCGGCAGGCGCTCCTCCAGTTCCTCGACCAGCCAGCGCGTGAAACTCTTGGTCTCCGTTATGGCGAGTTTACAGAACTCCATGCCAGTACAGGCAACGGCGCCGCGCGCGAAGCTCGAGCCACCCGGCGACAATCCTACAGCCTCTAACTCCCGCGCCAACTCGGCTGTTCGATGGTTGGGGACATTGCCGATCAGCAGGTTTTGCATGTTGGTGGCTCGAAGTTCACCCGAGGCGAAACGATCCGCAAGCTCGGCAGCGGCTCGCAGTTGTTCAGCTCGGATGCGCCCCCGGAGCACTTCCGCGCCCACGTAGCTGAAGCCGGCCTGCTTTTGGGGGTGAATCCCAACGTGATCGCGGTAGACATCGGCGGGTGGACGTTCGTGCACCATAGGATCCAGCTCGAATCCGATGCGCCGCTCGAGTTCCGCCTGGAAACTTGCCGTGGTCCAGCCGTGGCGCAGGAAGAGATACTTCAAGCGAGCGCGCTCCCGATTCTCACGCAACTCGCTGGCATCGCGGAAGATCTCTGTCACGCCTTGTATGACGGGGATTACCTGATCCCAGCGCACAAACGCATCCAGGCGCTGGGCAAAGGCTGGCTCGGTTGAAAGCCCGCCGCCGACGCGAAGCGAAAAGCCGACTTCCGGGCGCCCGTTCAGGCTGCGCGTGATGGCGGTCAAACCGACGTCATTGATTTCAGGATAGGAACACCATGCGCGGCAGCCTGTAATGCAGACCTTGTACTTACGTGGCAGATTGTAAAACGCCGGGCTCCCGACCAGCAGGCGCGTGGCTTCCATCACGAGGGGTGAGGCGTCGCAAATCTCATCTCCGTCGATTCCAGCCAATGGGCAGCCCGTGATGTTCCGGGCGTCGTCTCCGCAGGACCCCTTGGTCGTGAGCCCCGCGCGCCATAGCATCTCCAGCAAGTCTGGAAGCGCCTCGATGGTCACCCAGTGCAACTGCACGTTTTGCCGCACCGTGATGTCCGCCAGTCCGCGCGCGTAGCGTTGTGATGCCTCTGCGATCGCCCGCACCTGGTGCGAGGTCAACAGGCCGTTGGGGACGCGAATCCGCACCATAAAGTAAGGAACGGCCTTCCCTTCGCCGCCTTTGCCTCCCAGTGCCCCCGCGCCATCGCCCTGAGTGTAGATGCCCCAGGGGCGGAAGTACGTACTGAGCCAGTCCGCGGGAATCGACTCGTAGCCCTTGCGGGCAAACTCCCGAATTTCATCAAGGCGCTCCCAGGCGTTCTTCTCCCGCTTGAGTCGCTCGACCCGCTGGGTCTTCGTTTCCTGGCCCGTGGTGGCCATTGCTTCTCCTTTGCTCATCCGGGATGCCCCGAAAACAAAAAAGCCCACCCGCCATCGTCTGGCGTGTGGGCTTTGATCTCCCAATCTTGGGTTATTCGGCTCTTACTTCATGGGCGCCCCCCTGCCAGACGACACGTGGATGTGGCAACAACAGATGCACGCGTTTTGGCAGCAGCGCTTCATCTCACCCTGGGCCCGCGGGGTTTGCTAGAATCACCCGCCAGCCGTCAAAGTGACAATATGCCTGAATCAGCACTCTTTTGTCAAGATGACAAATTCTTATCACGATCATAAGTGTTTTTTCACGACTGAGGCACGGAGACACCGAGAAATGCGTTCCTGGTTTTTCAATCGGCTGCGTTCAGATTTCTGAAATATCCTTCGATGGCTCGTACCAACGCGGGGATCGTGGACTCCTTTGCTTCTATTGTTACAACGAGTCCCAGCGTTGCGACTGTTTTCGACGTGATCGGCCCGATGGAGGCGATAGTGACGCCCCGCAGCAAGTCAGGGACCTTGAGTTCGCCGGCAAGCTTGGCGAAGTTGGAGGCGGTAGATGAACTGGTGAACGTAATCACGTCCGGGGCCGGAGAAAGCAGGCGCTGCAACTCCCCGGGGGCAAACCGGGGAACAACGGTTTCGTACGCTTCGACGACTTCCACCCGCGCGCCCTTTTCAGTCAGAACGCGCGGGAGAACATCCCGAGCCACTTTGGCGCGAGGGATCAGGAGAGCTTTGCCGCGGAGGTCGCGATCGCCGAGCGCATCGAGCAGACCCTCTGCGGTGTATTCTCGCGGCACGACGTCAGCTTTTGCGCCGCTCTTTGACAGCTCAGCCGCGGTAGTAGGGCCGATGGCCCCTATAATCACGCCCTTCAAGTCAGCCACATCTCGCCCACAGGCTTTCAGCCGACGAAGAAAACTGCGCACCCCGTTCGCGGAGGTCAGGAGCACGTAGTCGAAGTACTCCAAGCGCCGAATGGCCCAATCGAGCGGTTCCCAGGAGGCGGGGTCGCGGATTTCGATGGTCGCGATTTCGATGACCTCAGCGCCCATTGCCGTTAACTGATCCCTTAACACGCCGGCCTGCTCGCGGGTACGCGTAACGGCAATTCTCTTGCCGTACAGCGTCTGACGAGCGGAGGAATTCAGGACGACGTGTCGGCGCGTCATAAATTCAGAATCTCTCCTGCGCCTTTCGCGAGCAGGTCCTCCGCCACCGCCGCTCCCAGGCTTTCCGGATCTCCTTGGGGACCGGTAGCGGCGGCTTGAATCAAGCGGCTGCCGTCCGTGGCGGCCACGACGCCTTGCAAATGCAACTGCGCGTCCTGGAAACTCGCGTGGGCGGCAATCGGGACCTGGCATCCTCCTCCCAGACGCTGCAACATGGCGCGTTCGGCTCTGACAGCAAAATGTGTGGGCGAATCGTCAAATGGCGCCACGGTTTGTGCTAGTTCCCGATCGCCCTGCCGGATCTCAATCGCCAGCGCGCCTTGTCCCACGGCAGGGCAGATTTGGTCGAAGCTGAAATACGTAGTGATGTGGTCCCGCAGGCCAAGCCTGTGGATTCCCGCTGCTGCCAGAACCAGCGCTGCGTAATCGCCGGCTTGCAGCTTACGGAGGCGTGTGGTTAAGTTGCCGCGCACGGGGACCAATTTCAGGTTTGGACGGAGCCAACGGATTTGTGCCTGCCGGCGAGGGCTGCTGGTACCCACGGACGCGCCGGACGGAAGTTGCTCGAGAGAGATTGCGCCGGCAGAAATGAGCACGTCACGAGCATCTTCGCGAGGCGGAACCGCGGCCAGGATCAGGCCAGCCGGCAAAGCAGTCGGAAGGTCTTTGAGGCTGTGGACGGCGAGGTCGACTTGGCCCGACAGCAAGGCCTCCTCTATTTCTTTGATGAACAGTCCTTTGGTTCCTGCTACCGCGACTATTTGAGCGAGCGAGGCAGGCAGCGGTTCCGGGAGCGCGTAACTTTGCAGTTTGTCGCCGCTCGTGCGGATGATTTCGATGGCGACCTCGTGGCCCGCCTCGGTGAGCCGGTCCTTTACCCAGTTGGCCTGCCAAAGCGCCAGTTGACTGCCGCGCGAACCAATGACGATATTCACGATTCCGAGACCTTTCACGAAGTGACAAGTGACGAGTGACGAGCCGAAACTCAGGTTCGAGGTTAGGCTGCCCAGCGGCAGCACTAACTCGACACTCGTCGCTTGTCACTCGTCACTCGTCACTTGTCACTCGTCACTGCCCTTCAGGCCGAAGACCTTTCGGACGAACTTCACCAGATCCACCTGTTCCGGCTGGCCCGCGCCGCTCTTAAGCTCCGTGATGGGTCCATGCAGAATCTTGTTCATGATCCCCCGGGTGAGGGCATCCACAGCCTGGCGTTGCTCCGGCGTCAGATTACCCAAACGGCTGTGGTAGCGTTCGATCTCCCCTGCGCGGATGGCGTCCAGCCGGTCCTCGAGCGCCACGATGGTGGGCACAAGGTCGCGCGAAGCGAGCCGGCGCATGGTTTTCTGGACTTCATCCTGGACGATCTCCTCAGCCCAAACGGCCTCTCGGGTGCGCTGCCGCTTATTAGCCTCCACCACTTGTCCCAGGTCGTCGATATCGTAGACGAAAGCGTTGTCCACTTCGTTGACCAGGGGATCGACATCGCGAGGGACCGCAATATCCACGAAAAACACCGGCCGGTTCCGCCGCGCAGAGAGGATTTTCGCGGCGTGCTCTTTGTTTATGACGTAGCCTGGCGCGCCCGTGGAACTAATGACGATGTCAGCTTTGGGGATCTGTTCGAAGAGTTGATCGAACTGAACGGGGATGCCGCCGAACGCCGCCGCCAACTGCACGGCGCGCTCGTAAGTGCGATTGGTGACATAGATGGCGCTGGCGCCGCTGCGAATGAGGTGCTTCGCCGCAAGTTCGCTCATCTTGCCCGCGCCGATCACAAAGATGGCTTTGCCCTGGAGACTCCCAAAGATCTTCTTGGCCAACTCGACCGCAGCATAGGAGACCGAAACGGCGGCGCTGCCCAAGGCGGTCTCTCGCCGCACGCGCCGCGCCACGGCCAGGGCCTGGTTGACAATTTCCTGCAGGCTGCCGTTCAACCCGCCCGCTTCGCGCGCCAGCGCATAAGCGCGCTTTATCTGGCCGAGGATCTGCGGCTCTCCCAGAATCATCGAATCGAGGCTGGAGGCCACGCGGAAGAGATGGCGCACGACTTCATGTTGCTGGTAGCGATAAAAAAAGTGCTGGTAGGGGGCAAGGTCAAATTGGTGGTGATCGGCGAGGAACTGCTGCATGATGGGATCAGCATCGACGCTGTCTTCTGCCGACGTCACGATCTCGACGCGATTGCAAGTGGAAAGGATCAGCGCTTCGCGGATTCCCTGGCGATGAATCAGGTCGGATACCGCTTGCGCCAGACGCGTTTCGGGGATATGCATCCGCTCACGGACTTCGACCGAGGCGGTGCGATGATTGATGCCAATGAGAGCTAAGTTCATGCCAAGAATTTCAAATTTGAGATTTCAGATTTCAAACACAGGACCCGGCATCCAAAACCTGAAAACAAATCCCCTACCGACCGCCAACCGGAAACCCCGGACCCTCTGCAACTTCCTGCCCGCTGTCTACTAAGCACCGCCAACTGCGTACTGCCTACTGCGCACTGCCGACTGCCGACTGCCGACTGCCCACTGCCGACTGCCGACTGCCCACTGCCTTCTTTCCCTACGGTCCCTGCCGAAGCGTAGGCACATAACCGTGCGGTCCGCTTAGCAGGCTCACGCCCAGGAAAGTCACCATGATGGCGGCAAAACCAAAGATCGCAACATAGGCTGCCCGGCGGCCGCGCCAGGCGCCGCTCATCCGCGTGGAAA
>Ga0326727_10004398_pt1 | contig 42471 bp, 40 predicted proteins | sample MB2enrmetagenome_FD_207643 | JGI IMG/M metagenome (GOLD analysis project Ga0326727, IMG submission 207643) | Lab enriched peat soil microbial communities from McLean, Ithaca, NY, United States - MB29MY | ecosystem: Environmental > Terrestrial > Soil > Wetlands > Peat | place: USA: New York...
TTGACGTGCGGGCGCTCTCGAAAATCGATCCTGAGAGCGCCATCATCAGCAAACGGATGCTCCGTCTCGGCCTCGCCGCCCTCATCGCTGCTGTGGTACTCCTCGTCAGCCGAGGCTATCTCGAGACGGCATTCGCCATCCCGTTGAACGTCGCCCTCGCCGCTCTCATTCCTGCCTTTGCCTTGCTCCTTGTCGGCAGAGGAGGTGCCGAGGATACCCTCAAGAAGGTCGATTACGAACTGCTGCTGTTCTTTATCGGCCTCTTTGTTTTAGTTGGCGGACTTGAAAAGACCGGGATCATTGGCGTGTTTGCAACCGGCTTGGCAGGTACGTCTATGGGGAACAACACCGCACTGCTCTCGCTGCTGCTTTTCGGGTCGGCCTTTATAAGCGGGCTGATCGACAACGTCCCCTTTGCCGTGACGATGAGCTACGTTATCCGAGACCTGGCGCTCATTCCGTCACTTCTCGCCACGGCCCTGATGGTCTGGGCGGTATCGCTGGGCACCGACATCGGGGGCAATCTCACGCCCATCGGCGCCTCGGCGAACGTTGTCGCGTACAGCTCACTGGAGACGCACGGGGTGCGCATGGGGTGGGTGCGATGGATAAGAATAGCGCTCCCGCCGACCGTGGCGGCGCTCATACTTTGCGATCTCCTGCTCTACGTCAAATACGTCGTGGGATTCTATTGACTCGATGGTGGTAAACATGAAAGTCCTGGTCTGTTTTGATGGATCGCCCTCAGTCATGGAGGGTTTGAAATGTGCAGTAAACGCACTCCGACGCGACATCGACTACACGCTACTGTACGTTCTGGCTGAGCACGGCATCTACGAGAGTTACAAGCGCATATTTCGGGAAGATTTGGAGCGGATCGAAGCGCTCGTCGGAGACGTTGACTCAGAGAAAAAAGCTGCAAGACAGATCTTCCTCGGCCCTCTATGCGCATATATGCGAGAACAAGGTCTCGCCGTCCGCGCGGTTGTGAGGGAGGGGCGCGCTGCCGAAGAGATCCTGGACCAGGCGAGCGAAGGACAGTATGATATCGTCATGGTCGGAGACGCACACTCTTTCTCAGCGTCGAGAGTGCTGGTGGGGAGCACGGTGAGCCAAGTAATGCAAAACGCCCGCACGTGCGTCATGGTGATACGCCCCGCGCGTATACAAATCGCAGAACGAAACCATTAAGCCGCGAGCCTCGCCGCCGCAAGGGAGAAAGACCGCGAGCTAGCAACGACGCTGAAAGTAGTACGAAAAAACTCTAAATACAGAGTGCTGCGATTTAATACGAAGACCGATTGCTGTTTGCGCACATAGTGTGAAGGAGAAACGCGTTTATGGACAATACGACTGAGACCGCGCTGATAATGCTCCCGGGGCCCGTTCCGGTAGCGCCTCAAGTGCTGCGTGCTATGTCAAAACCGATGATCAATCACAGGGGGCCTGAGTTCAGGAAGCTCCTAGACGAGAGTCGAGAAAAACTCCGCAGCGTTTTCAAGACAGAAAGCGACGTCCTTATCCTGAACGGGTCTGGGACGTGTGCCATGGAAGCAGCTGTCGGAAACCTCGGGACAGACAAAAAATATATTGCGCTCGAAAACGGCAAGTTCGGAGAACGACTGAAATTGCTGACCGCACTTTACGGCAGCTCAACGGCGGTCATTGCTGATTGGGGGACGTCGATCGAGGTTGAACAAGTCAAACAGGCACTCGAAACTGGGGCAGATGCAGTCACCCTTGTCCATAATGAGACCTCCACAGGCATGACGAATGATGTTCAAAAGATAGGCGCTCTCTGTCGAAAGCAAGACGCTCTGCTGATTATGGATGGGGTATCGTCCATCGGCGGCATTCAAGCCCCTATAGACAAATGGGGTGTCGACATAGCATTTACCGGCTCTCAGAAATGCCTTGGCTTGCCGCCAGGCCTTTCGATGGTCTCAGTAAGTGATCGGGCGTGGGACGTCATCAAAACCGCGGAGAGAAGACCTTACTACGCCGACCTTCTCGCATACGCGGAAGCAGCTGAAAAAGGGCAGACCCCCTATACTCCCGCCGTGCCGCTGTTCTTCGCGCTTGAAGAGGCTCTTAAACTGTTGGAAGTTGAGGGACTTGAGGCACGCATCGATCGGTATAGCGTTTACGCCTCATCGATTCGCACAGCCGCTCACGCTATGGGCCTGGAGCTATTTCCAAAGCTTGGCCCTTCAAGCGCGTATTCGAACACCGTTACGGCAATCAACGTGCCTCCTGAAATGGAATTTGCGGCGCTGAAGGAGGGGATGCACCGCCGAGGCATCGTCATCGCTGGCGGCCAAGAACGGCTCAAAGGCCATATCTTCCGAATAGGCAACATGGGCAATCTCAGCAAGGGCGACATATTGCAAGTTGTAGAGAAGCTCGAGCTAATATTGCTTGAGGGCGGCATCGTTGACGAGATGGGGGCAGGAACGCTCGCTGCAGATCGCGTGCTCGAGAGATTGTGATACGCTAGGCTCGTCTTGAACGTAGGAGTGCTATGCATGAAAATAGGAATAGCCGACACCACTTTTGCCAGATATGACATGGCTAAAGCGGCGATAGATGAACTGCGCCGGTGGGTACCAGGCACAATTCATAGGTATACTGTGCCAGGCATCAAAGATCTGCCAGTCGCGTCAAAAAAGCTCTTAGAAGAATCAGGGTGTGACATTGTGATGGCGCTCGGTATGCCTGGATCAGCCGCCATTGACAAACAGTGTGCACACGAAGCATCGACGGGCCTTATAAGGGCGCAGCTAATGACCAATAGGCACATCATAGAGGTATTCGTTTTTGAGGATGAAGCCGCGAGCGACAAAGAGCTGGCGAGGCTTGCTGACGCACGAACGCGTGAACATGCCCAGAACGTTTATAAGTTGTTGAACAATCGTTTGACTCAAGAAGCCGGTAAAGGCAAGAGAGAGGGGTTTGCTGACGTAAAACCAGTGGATTTTTAGAGCGCTGCTCAGGAGTATTATCGTGGAACAGAAAGATGAAGTGCGTGTAAGGCTTGGATTCGTCGTGGCTGAATTTAATCGGGACATTACGTACCCGATGGAGATTCTTGCTAAAGAACATGCGGCGTTCCTAGGCGCTGATGTCGTGAAGACCATTTTAGTTCCTGGAGTTTTTGACATGCCCTTGGCAGTCAAAAGTTTGGCCGCAGACGACGAGGTAGATGCAGTGGTGACAATCGGCTGCGTGATTGAAGGAGCGACGGCGCACGACGAAATCGTCGCACAGCACGCGACGCGAAAGATTACCGATCTAGCCCTTGAGTACAACAAGCCAATCACCTTGGGAATATCAGGTCCAAGAATGTCCCGCCTAGAAGCACACGAACGCGTCGACTATGCAAAAAGAGCTGTAGAAGCCGCTGTAAAGCTTTTTAAGAGACTCTGATGAACCCAAATCCGGTCATTTCCTCAAGAGTCCGGCATATACCTGAGTCCGCAACAATGAAGATTGCGGACACCGCAGCCAAGCTCAGAAGTGAGGGTCGAGATATTATTAGTTTCAGTCTCGGTGAACCTGATTTCGAAACCCCGGAGAACATAAAAAAAGCAGCAAAAATGGCCCTCGATCGTGGTGAGACGCATTATACGCAAGGCAGCGGAATTCCCGAACTTCGGGAGGCGATAGCAGAGAGATTGAAAAATGAGAACAACCTCGACGTCAGTCCAGCCGACATACTCGTAACACCGGGCGCCAAACAAGCGATATTTGAAGCGATCTGCACGCTCATCGATGAAGGAGACGAGGTTTTATTACTTGACCCTGCTTGGGTTTCCTACTCGGCGATCATTAAGTTCGCTGGTGGGAAGCCCGTGATGGTCCCTGTTTCCGAACAGGATGGCTATGTGCCAGTAGACTTGCAGAGTCACATGACTAGAGATACTAAGCTCTTGGTTCTAAACAGCCCGTGCAACCCTACCGGGGCCGTTTACGGCAAAAATGCAATAAAGACCGCAGCTGAGACGGCCGAAGACCACGATGTCTTTGTACTGTCAGACGAAGTCTATGAAAAAATCATTTACGGCGCTCAGCATCACAGCATAGGCAGCCTAATACCTGACAGGACGATCACGATAAACGGATTTTCAAAGGCCTATGCTATGACGGGCTGGAGGCTCGGTTATGCGACTGCGCCAGCCCCCATCCTTCAAGGCATGCTCAAGATCCAACAACACTCAGTAAGCAACGCCACGTCTTTTGTTCAAAGAGCTGGCGTTGAGGCGCTAAGAGGTGACCAAGGCCCGATGCATGCGATGGTGGCGGAATTCAAGAAGCGGCGAGACATTATGATCGACGGACTACGCAAAATGGGGATAGAATGCGCGCTCCCACGGGGCGCATTTTATGCGTTCGCGAATGTCTCGCAGTTCGGCAATTCTGTTGAGGTGACTGAAAAACTATTACAAGATGCTCTTGTCGCGGTGACGCCTGGCTCAACTTTCGGACCGAACGGCGAGGGTCACGTACGTTTGTCGTACGCCGCGAGCCGTCAAAACATAGAGGAGGGCATCAACAGGATAGGAGCATCATTGGCACAGGCTTAGCACTTCACCCGACGCTTAATGACTTCATGAATGATGTTTTCAGTGCCCGATAGCTCTCCGGTGTCTTGAAACGGCAGCCGGATGACTTTGGACGGGATGTGCCTCTTTTCAAGATCTTCTTGGAGTTTCTTCTCGTCAAAGTACTGATCGAAGCCAAGGGCTACGATGTCTGGTTTTATTGTCATCAAGGGCTCGAATATGTCGTGTTCGCTCCCAAGTTCAGCGTGATCGACGACCTCCAAGGCCCTGACCACTTGCAGCCGTTGCCGCTCGGGGATTACTGGTTTTGACTTATGCTGGACCATGGTATCGCGGGACACAATTACAAATAATTCGTCGCCCAGCTCCTTTGCTTTCGTTAGATACAAGATATGACCTGGATGCAAAATATCAAACGTGCCTGTGGCGAGTACTCTAGTCATTTTCGCCACCGAAGGTTTCCTGTATATCTCTATACACGGCGCTCTCTTCAATTTCAACGTCTAGCACGTCAAGTTCTCTCCTGTCGCCGATTCTATCGTAGCAAGTCCAGCTCGTAATATCATAAGGGTAGCCGACAATAATATGGTAGTCACCGCTTTGCATAAACAGCCGAATATCTGCATCCGAGGGCTGGAGCGCTCCCGACGGGTGGCTGTGCACTGATCCGACAGTATGTGTGTTGACGGGTAGCATAAACAGATTCATGACAGCGCTTACGTTTGAAGACTGGGTAATAGGAACGTCTACGTCCGTGATAATCCCGTCCGTCTCGTATAACATCCCAGCGAATTCTTTTGGGTGCGAGGACGCGCTCACTTCAAGGACAAACTTCAATGCGTCACGAGCTATGCCTTTGATTTTCTTTTTCATGAGTGACCGCAATCACTAACACTCAGTGGATGTGTTTCTCCGCATCGAACCATGAAGTACAAAAAAGCCGCTTTTCGGCGGTTCAGCCAGTTGCTCATCTAGTGCCTCAGAACTCATAGGGATCATCATTGCGTCTTTGACGCTCGGAAGTCGGTGCACATCATCGGCACAAGTGTTATTGACCTTCCAACTATTATAGATATACCCCCCGAAGCCTGTAGCACTTCCGTAACCTTGCTCCAAGAACAAGCAGTGCCTCAGACCGAATAACGTCGCTAGACGTGCGCCAGACTAAACTCGCAAAAAGAATGGGGATGATGGCTGTTCACGATGCGGAGGGAGGGATTCGAACCCGCGAACTCCTTTGAGAGTGGATCTTGAGCCCACCGCCGTTGACCACTTGGCTACCTCCGCTTCTTTTTTAGTATAGAGTTGACGTATTTCTATTTAACTAATTTCTGCGTGGGAGCTTGTTTTCTCAGCGAAGGGTTGGACCTCAATAGAGTATCCTTTGTGTCGAACAACGTCAAGCGACTTAGTTCACGGACCGGAGGAGACAACTGAAAGACTGGCGATACACTAAAATTAACTCCAAGAGGCAGCAACTGAGCAGTAACTTGCTGAGATTCGAGCAGACCGGCTTTGTCGAGAGACTTGCAATGAGCTATCGCAATTTCTAAATACGCTTTTCGCTTTTATAGAGTGGTGATTATCGTGGTTGTCGGAGTTACAATGGTCAACGTCGTTCCGGGAGAAGAACGATATGTTTATCGAACGCTTTTGGAGTTAGGTGGTATACGAGAAGTATATCATGTCTTTGGAGAATATGACTTTGTGGTCATTATCGAAGTCGAGGGACTGACAGCACTGAATAATTCGGTTGATAACATACGAGATATCAAAGGAGTCACTACAACTCACACGATCGTTGGCGCTGAACTGTGATTGGGAGAACACCAGATGGCTGAAAACATTGCCGAGAAGCTTGCCCAGAAACAACGCGAGATTAGCATAGCCGAATTCTTTGAGAAAAACCGTCATATCCTGGGTTTCGACTCATCTACACGAAGCCTTATAACAAGTGTCAAGGAAGCGGTCGATAACGCACTCGATGCCTGCGAAGAGAGCGGCGTACTTCCTGATATTCTGATAGAGATTCACAAGGTGGACAAAGACAACTATCGGGTTGTTGTAGAAGATAACGGCCCTGGCATCGTGAAAGAGCAGATACCACGAGTTTTCGGAAAGCTCCTTTACGGCTCTCGATTTCACGCCCTGAAACAGAGCAGAGGGCAGCAAGGCATAGGAATCTCGGCGGTCGTCCTGTATGCGCAACTGACATCTGGACGGCCTACGGCAGTATACTCCAAGACGGGAAAGAACAAGGAAGCCCATTACTACGAGCTTGTTATCAACACGAAAACGAACGAACCCGAGATATTAATGGAAAAAATTGTGCCGTGGGACAGGCCTCACGGAACCAGAATTGAAGTCGAGATGGAAGGTACATACGTCCGCGCTCGCAAACAATCGATATATGGCTATGCAAAATCGACTGCAATAGTCAACCCGCATGCCAGACTGACGTTGATTGAACCGACAGGAGACACGCAAGTGTTTGAGCGTGTGACGGAAGTCTTGCCGGTCGAACCCTGTGAAATACTGCCACACCCTGAAGGCATTGAACTCGGCACGCTAATCAAGATGCTGCGGTACACGGAGAGAAGGCGGCTGACCTCATTCCTGACAAACGAGTTTGCCCGCATCGGACACAAAACCGCGAAAGAGATATGCGCAAAAGCTGGAGTCGATCCCGACGTAAATCCCAGTGACCTCTCACGCGATCAGGCAAAGCGCCTGCTCGAAGCTTTCAAGACCGTCAAGATCATCGCGCCTTCGACGGAATGCCTTTCCCCTATAACGGAAGAACTGATCAGAAAGGGGCTGGAAAAAGAATACGACGTTGATTTTATCGCGACGACTACGCGGGACGCCTCTGTGCACACAGGCAACCCATTCATCGTCGAAGCGGGCATTGCCTACGGAGGGAATTTACCAAAGGAAGAAAAGACGGACCTCCTGCGATTCGCGAACCGGGTTCCTTTGCTCTATCAACAAGGTGGGTGCGCGAGTACTCACGCCGTAGAGAAGATCAACTGGAGGAACTATGAACTGCTGCAACCAGGGGGGAGCGGCATTCCCCAAGGCCCAGTCGTCATTCTCACACACGTCGCGTCAACGAATGTTCCTTTCACTTCAGAGTCAAAAGAAGCCATCGCGGATATCCCCGAGATAGTGGACGAGATAGAACTTGCGGTCCGAGACGTAGCGCGCGGGCTCAAGAACTACTTGGCGAAGCAAAAAGTCCTGGCGAAGAGAAAAGAGAAAGAAGAAATAATAGAAAGGGTGCTTCCCAAGCTTGCGGAGAAGGTATCCGAGGTAACGGGCGGGCCGCAACCGGATATTCAACCCATCGTTGCTAAGATTATGGGGAATGTCCTCGTGCAAAAGATGACCGAACAGAGCGACGACATGTTATTGGTGACGATCCGTATCAAGAACTTTTCTGAGAGCCAAAAAGAGTTTAAGCTGCACCAGGTCTCTGCAGTAGAGATCGAAGATCCAACTCCTAAGCCAAGAGTGTCAAGTTTTGACGGCCAGTTCGACAACATTTGGAAAGTATCAATCAAGCCTAATGCAGAAAAAAAAGTTAGATACACCGTTAAGTCCGAGCAGTCCCCAGGCGCCAATCCCCTCGTTGAAGGGATACTTGCAGAGATGGTTACAGGAGCCGACGCGCTACCTAAGAAGCGAGCTAGTGAGTGAGGCAAAGCATGAGCGTTGAAGAAGAACTACTGAAAGCAAAAAAGGAGAAGGATAGTGTAACCAAGCAAAGGCTCCTGCAAATCATTAAAACCATCTACGATCAGTTTACCAGTGAACAAATTCCGCAGCTTCTGATCCCAACAAGAACGAAATCGAATATCGCGTTCAATGAAGAATCAGAGGTTTGGGTTTATGGTGAAAGAGAGAGCGCCAGGAGCTGCAAGACTGTGAGAGGCGCCTATAGCCTCCTCAAGTCGAGTTATACGATTGAATTCCTCAATAAACAGCTCGAAGAGAACCGCTCATCAACACTCAGAGAGCTTTACTATATTTCTGAAGGCTGGAAACTAGCAAAGTTCAGAGAGCAGCCCGAGTCCGACAGAATGATCGAGGATCTTGAAATCATAACTGAACTCCAACGCGAGAACTTTCACGTTCGGCCTGAAGAGAATGGCGCTACGATTTTCGGTCCCATTCGGATTAAAGAAAACGTTGAACGACGCGGGCAGGTATCGGAACGAGTCATCCATTGCATTGATGACGTTGGGGAGGGGGGCTATCAGATCCCTTACAACGTCGACAACTTAGATTTCGTCGAGCACGACGCTAAGTTTATCATCGCTATCGAAACCGGCGGTATGCGCGACAGACTTATTGAAAATGGATTCGACACCGATTACGATGCAATTATCGTGCACCTGAAAGGCCAGCCAGCGCGAAGCACACGGCGGCTTTTAAAAAGGATGAACGAGCGGCTAAAGCTGCCAGTCGTCGTTTTTACAGACGGGGATCCGTGGTCCTACCGAATATTCGCCTCCGTCGCGTATGGGTCGATAAAGAGTGCCCACATGTCGGAATATATGGCAACCCCGGCAGCGCAATTCATCGGCGTGCGCCCGAGCGACATCGTCAATTACGACTTGCCGACCGATAAGCTGTCTGATCAGGACGTGCGAGCACTCCAGTCAGAGCTCACCGATCCGCGTTTTTGTACTGATTTCTGGAAGGAAGAGATCAACATTCAGCTTGAACTGAAGAAGAAGTCTGAACAACAGGCGTTTGCAAGCAGAGGCCTAGACTACGTTACCGACGTATACCTTCCCGAAAGACTCACCAGTCTCGGGATCATCTGATTGCCTGGTGACTAGTAGCGCAAGAGCTCTTTCTGTTGATATGAAAGTTGTGTAGGTGACTATTCGAACGCATGCCTCGGAAGCGTCTATCTATCGCCACGCAGAAGACTAGCCGGGTTCGCTGCAACCAGCTCCACAGACTTGTCTGCCCCACCCCTGCTTCGCTGTGATAGACCCTTCGTTGAAAACAACTTCGCCGCGCACCATCGTGAGCGATGGGAAGACGCCTTCGAAGCCTTCAAAAGGGGTCCAACCACACTTGCTCCACATCAAGCTCGGCGTTATCGGTTTCTTATCCTTGAGATCAACGAGTATAAGATCTGCGTCAAACCCTTCAGCTATGGCTCCTTTACTCTTGAAATTGAATCTGTCTGCAGGAGCCGTGCACACCAAGTCGACAACACGTCCGAGACCAATCTGATCGAGCTTTGAAAGTAGCAACGGAAGCAGAGTTTGGACTCCTGGAACCCCCGGAGGAGCGTTTGGCATTTTTTTGTCGGCAATTGAATGGGGTGCATGGTCGCTCGCGACCATATCAATATCATCGAGGTGTGACCACAGCCGATCGACGTCATGCCGGCTTCTAAGCGGCGGGTTCATTGTCCCAAACGGGCCAAATCTTCCCTCATCGAGCTCAGACAGAAAAAGGTGATGCGGAGTGACTTCGCAGGTGACGTCCTGATCAGAAGCCCTCACTAAATCCAGCCCTGCCGAAGTGCTTAGATGGCTGACGTGTATTTTGGCCCCAATACCCCTATTGCATTCGAGAACTGTTTTAATCCCTGCCGCCTCACCCAAGATTTCATCGGCGCGTGTGGCCGCATGGACGCACAAGACGGCATCAAGGCGCTTGATAGTTTGCAGCGCGCAAAGTAAATCCTCGCGCGACTTATGTTGAATGAATGCCTCTCCAAAAGCCGTGGCCCCGAGTCGCCAAACGTCTTCGAGCTGGTCGAGCCTATCGATAGCCGCGTTGATGCCATAATCAACAACGGATTTTCGTGCCGCGCGCTGCTTCGCGAAATAGGAGCCTTCATCACATATCGCCGGTTTCGTATTTGGTTGGTCTATAACGGTGGTGACGCCCCCTGCAGCGGCCGCGCACGAACCGGAATACCAATCCTCTTTGTAGACTTCGCCCAAATCGCGAAAATGAACGTGCGCATCGATTGCACCTGGCAGAAGCAATCGGCCGCGTGCGTCTAGCACTTGCTCTCCGGCGCGGACGCGTCCGATCTTTGTAATGGTGCCGCTTTCGATGAGTACGTCACGGACAACGATGCGACTCTTGTGAAAGACTTTTGCATTTCGGATGACCGTGGTGCTCATCGTGCGTCACTCAAGAGAACGCTCAACGACGTCGCCACCAGGACGAAGCTCGGAAAAGACCTGTCCTTCAAACACAAATATTTCTACGCTGTCGTCTCGAGGGGTCAGGCCTGCCTTGATGTATGTTTGATCCAAAAACTCCTGAGGCGTCCAGCCGTAATCTGTCGCAACTTGAGGCAAAAGCAATCCTTGCTGTAACCCTTTCTTCACAATGAGACCGTGCTTGCCGATCACTATGTCAGAGAGGCCGAAAATCCTTACCGGTTTCGACAGGAACGTAATCTCCATCGTGATCCGGGCCAACTCGTCCACCCGCACGGGGGGAAATCGGTAATCGTGTAAGGCCGCGCTGATTGCTGAATCGATCAGGGCTTCCTTTATTATCACGGTTGGGTAGGGGTACCCAACACAGCCCCTCAGGCCGTCTGAATGCAGGGTTACAAAAACGCCGCCGAGTTCCTCAAAAATGGCAGGAAGGCCTTCCGGCGCTTCTATCCGTTCCCCGGAGTTTACCGCGATCTCGATAGCTTGACGTGCGAGACGCATACCCACACGCGCTTCGTCCAAATCCACGCTTCACATATTAGTGAATACTTATATTACGTTTGCCTTCGAGATAAAGAGAGGAGAGGGGATGAGTGGCTGCCGGTGGAACACGCTGAGGAAAGTCCTCCCACCCTCTGGACGTGTGAGCGGGGAAACTCGCATGGCGAGAGTCATGGCTCTGGCACAGAAACGGTACGTCCCTGCAAATATGAGTATGAGGTGAAGAACCGACGAGAGCAGGAGTTACGATGAAACGGCGAACCCTCACAGGTGCAAGCTAAAAAGGGTGAATGAGCAGTCCAGACGACACCCAGGTTAAGCGCTTAGATGAATGCCACTTGAAACAGAAGGAGGCTTACAACCCCCACTCCAGCCTAATTATTAAACACTTTTCTGGCACGCGAGAAAGCTTTATATCGATTTCGTACAACATATTGCTGCCTTTCAAACTAGAAAACCAAAGGCTTGAGGGAAGAAATGGACTTGAGAGAGCTAGCAGAAGATATTCGTACTCGTTTTTTGGAACAAGGTGTCACAGTTCCCACGAGCGACATAGAACAGCGGCTAAACAGCCTGGTTTACGATTTTAAAGTGCCAATCGAGGAAGCAAGAAGGAGCGTGGTTTCGTATTTTGCCAAACTCCATCCCAAAGAAGGTCTCGCTTCTGAAACCGAGGTAATCTACGCGAAGATTACAGACATAAATGCGGAAGATAGATGGATCAACCTCCGCGTTCGGGTCGTGCAGCTGTGGGAGCCCAATTCGCCATCAATAGCACAAGTCGGCCTCCTCGGCGACGAGACGGGAACCATCAAGTTTACGAGCTGGTCAAATGCGAACTTGCCTATTCTCAGGGACGGACAAAGCTACTCGATACGCAACGTGGTCACAAAATCGTGGCAGGGACGCTTCAGCGTTAGCTTGAACAAAGCATCCGAAATTACACCACTCGATGAAGAGGTAGCAGTCGGTCGCGCAGAAGACGAGCTCTCTGGTGCGATTATCGATGTGCAGTCCGGCTCGGGATTAATCAAACGATGTCCGGAGTGCAGTCGCGTCGTCGTTAAGGGGCACTGCGCGGAACACGGTGAAGTAACTGGAGTGTACGATTTGCGCGTGAAAGGTGTGCTCGATAACGGCGAGATCGTATCAGACGTGCTCTTTAATCGAGAGATGACGGAAAGATTGACCGGAATCACGCTGGAGGCAGCTAAAGAAATGGCTATGGAAGCGCTCGACCAAAACGTCGCGGCAGACGCCATGAAGGCCATCATCATCGGACGCTACTATAGGGTGCGCGGCAACAAAACCCCGCGATGGTTGCTGATAACAGATTTTGAAGAGCTCCCTAAGATGGACGAGGATGACATTGATGCCGTCCTCAAGAGGGCGCAGGGGAGTCTTTGATGTCGCTAAGACAACGAGAGGTAGCACGACGCCTCTACGCGAAAGAGCTCAGCGAGTCGACGCTCGTCTACAAGGAACACGAAGATACCTACGCGCCACAGTATCTTCTGACCCCAACAGGCGCCAAATGTAATCGTGTGTTTGTCGTCGGTACACTTACGGAAAAGGAAAACGTTGGCGTTGATTCTGACTACTGGCGCGCTCGACTGGCCGATCCGACAGGCGTTTTCCCCATATACGCCGGACAGTATCAGCAACAGGCAGTCACCCAGTTGAGTGCAATAGAAGTACCGGCGTTCGTGGCTGTCGTCGGCAAGCTGAACGTATTTCGCACTAACGACGGCCCGGTCAAAGTATCCATACGGCCTGAATTCATCAACGTCGTCGATTCCGAAACACGAAACAGATGGGTATTAGAAACTGCCGAAAAAACCCTCGAACGGATTGAACGGTTGCAACTCGACAACGAAGACGAGGCAAGAGTCCGCGATCACTATGGCACCGATACTCACCTTTACGTGGAGATCGTTATCGAAGCTCTTAAAGCACTCAAGAAAGAGTACGAGACGTGAGCGCAGTCGGCTGAATCGGTCAGAAGTCGACGTCATCCCACCTCCAGTCGGAGTTTAGCAATGCTGTATGGTGTCTCTTCAGCGATTGAACTTGACGTTAGTGAGTTTATCGTAAGCGCCGCTGCGACCTTCACTGCTATCGAGCTAGTTTCTGAGTTTCCGCACGTCCACTATAGCACACCCAACGTGAGTCTGCTCTCTGAGCTTAAGCGGAGCTACGATCTCACGTATACGATGCACGCACCTTTCTGCAGCGTGAATCTAGCTAGCATTAATCCCAAGCTTCGTAACGCATCCCTTTACGAAATACTCAACTCGATCACGTACGCAAGCGAACTCGGCTGCGAATTAGTCGTGGTTCACCCTGGCATCGTTAGCTATCCGAGAAGCCTGCAAAAATTCGAGCAAATTGCAAAGGAAAATGAAGGCGACTCTTTTTTGCGCATATGTGAAAAAGCAGAGAACGAAAAAATTCTCGTCTGCATAGAAAATATGCCGCGCTTCCCGCCCGCTTTTAAAGAAGCTTGGACTGGCGACGCTCTCGTGGAAATCGTCGATGAACTGAGATCAAGGTTCTTGCAGGTGGCCCTAGACGTGGGCCATTGCAACACCACCGACATTCCAGTTCCACAAATGATTCATAAGTTCGGCGCGCGAATCAAGCACGTGCACATCCACGATAACGACGGGTTTCGAGAAACGCATGCGGTTGTTGGGCAAGGATCAGTTCCGTGGCGAGCTGTCATTGAGGCGTTAAACAGAATAGGATATGACGGGCTCCTAATAGACGAACATCGGACGATTGAAGGACAAAAGCGCGGAAGAGATTATCTGGAACCAATTATTCAGTCTTTCTGCTAGATGATGGCGCGTCATAACTCGGTTCCTTGAGCAGTGACATTGCGGTTTCGAATGGTATACCTTTCTTTTTCGCCCCAATTTTCGCTATAGCGGCAAGATCGACGCCTGAACTGAGTTCTATATATCCCAGGCGCTGTGCTTGTTTCAAAAAACCTTCGCCGACATCTGTTCGCACGATTACAACCGTGTGTCCAAGCGAGGCGCCAACGCTTCCGAACGACAAATCGGCGTCTTCACTAGTAAAGTCCACGCAGTGCTCGCATCCAGTTCTCTTTGACGTGCGTAAGTCTTTTAGAGGCAACTCTAGCGCAGCTTTATCTCTCAGTTTTACGATGAACTTTCCCTTCACGTCGAAACCGCTTATCTCCCAGGGCTTGATCCCGTGGCCTATTCGCAACTCTTCGAGGAGACTATCTGTAAATATTTCTGTGCAAAACAGCCCGAGAGAGACTCGAATTGCGTTTTTATATATTGACAAGACGTCGACGTTCGATTGCCGAATCCTTCTGACCGCACTAGTCACGCAAGGCGTCCCTACTATCGCAATCTTGTGCAGCTCTCTGTCTGCTATGGCTTCTCTGAGTGCCTTCAAAATAGGCGCCCATACGTATCTCGATCCTGCTGCCCCAAGAACCGCGTCAGACGTCTGAACGAATGCGGGCTGAGCTGCTTGGCTCCATCTATCTACGCCCATCACGATCGCGCCGTCAATCGCGTTCGATTCGAAAGCGGCTGCGAGTACGGAGCTGACAACGCCGCCTGATTGGGCGTCAGAAACGTGAATTTTGGATTGTGATTCGTATATCGATATGATAGGACCAAAACCGTCAGAACAGGTTTCATCAGCTCTCGGACAAGCATAATAACAAGCCGCGCAAGGAACCTCATCACGCGTGACCTTACAATAATCGTTGGACGCGGGATGGCGAGGCTCCTCGTCAAAATAAAGGGCTTCTGTCGGGCATACGCCAACACACGCTCCGCATCCGCAGCATTTTTCCGTATCCCAGACTTTCCGTTTCAGGTCTTTGTATGAGAGAAGGTCCATGTCGCCTCCACAACTTATTCACACGTATATAATGCGGCATATGGCCTATGAGAGAGTGGGGCGATCTTTGTGAATTCGGAGTCAAGTATGCTATCGAGGTCTAGGCCAAAAACCTGGCAATACTCCTCGAGAACTTTTTTAACAGCGATTTCGTCATCTGCAGTCAGTGGAAATTGCGACGCGCCGTTGCCTAGCTTGCTCTCGTCGACGTTGCCCCTGACGTAAATAGCTCCGCCGTGTTGTCCTGTCGCTATCCAATCGCCTAAAATCTCGGCTTTTTTGGCCCTATTATGGATTCCCAAAACAATGATCATGCCACCAGCCATGTACTCTCCGAGGAAATCTCCAGCGTGTCCACCGGCAACTATTATCGGAACGTTGGACTTGTAGGTCTTCATATGTATGCCGACTCTATAACCAACGTCGCCACGGACAAAGATCTTGCCCCCCCTCATACTGTGACCCAAGATGTCTCGTCCGTCCCCGTGTATGATTATCTTCCCTGAACTCATGGTGTTTCCGACGCCGTCTTGGGCGTTACCAAAGACTGTTACCGTTGGACCATCCATGAACATTCCCAAATCGTTTCCAGGGGTGCCATAGATATTGATCTTGAGCTTGCCTTTGAGACAGTCAGCAATAAACCTTTGGCCGTTTACGTCCTCAAGAGTCAACTCAGCTACGCCAGCCTGAACCGCCTGAAAGATCTCCTCATTGAGCTCCTTGTAATGCTTAAAATTAGCTACTATGCGCATGCGCTTACCTAGCTGCCTGCTGGTTGGACACCGAGTATTTCCAACGTGGTGTGATCCAGACCATAGCCCCTAAGCCTGTCACGATTTCCTCTCAAACTTTCGATTGAGTTTATTCCTGCTGCGCCGAGGATCTCTTTCAGCTCAATCGACCAAGCCAATAGCAAGTTCGACACACGCTGCGCACCTTCAACGGGATCGAGTCGCGACCTTAGTCTCGGATCTTGCGTAGCTATCCCCCAAGCACATTTGCCGGTATAGCATCGCTTACACACAGTGCAGCCGAGCGCGATGAGGGCAGCAGTGCCTATCTTCACGGCGTCAGCGCCAAGCGCTATCGCCTTCGCGACGTCGCCGCTATTACGTATAGTGCCACTGGCAATTATGCTCGTTTCATTCCGTATACCTTCTTCGCGTAGTCGTTGATCTACACTCGCTAGCGCCAATTCGATGGGGATGCCAACGTTATCGCGAATTACCTTGGGAGTGGCACCCGAGCCTGCTCTAAATCCATCGATTACGACCGCATCCGCGCCTGCGCGACAAATACCACTGGAGATTGCAGCAACGTTATGAACGGCAGCTATCTTGACCAAGACGGGTTTTTTGTATCGCGTGGCTTCCTTTAGTGAGTTTACGAGTTGGGCGAGGTCCTCGATCGAGTAGATGTCGTGGTGCGGGGCCGGACTTATAGCATCGGCCCCTATCGGGATCATACGCGCTTCGGATATTTCTTCGGTTATCTTAGTTCCCGGCAAGTGACCCCCAATTCCCGGTTTCGCCCCTTGACCGATCTTAATCTCAACGGCGGCCCCGGCTTCCAGGTAGGCTGGGTGAACGCCAAACCTTCCGCTAGCAACTTGCACAATAATGTGGTCTGCATACGGGTAGAGCTTCTTATGGAGGCCCCCCTCTCCAGAGCCCATAGTTGTACCGCGCATCACCGCAGCACGTGCCAGCGCCTCGTGTGCTTCAAGACTAATAGCTCCATAGGACATTTGAGCTATCATAATTGGAATCTCAAGCCTAAGCGCTGGCAAAAGCTCGGTCTTAAGCCTAATACTGTCGCCTAGCTCTTCAAGCTCAACGAATCGAGGCTTTCGACCGATATAGGTTCGAAGTTCTATTGGCTCCCGCAAAGGGTCGATTGCTGGGTTGGTTACCTGACAAGCATCAAGAAGCAGATTGTCGAAGATGACACGTTCGTGAAGTTCGTTTCCAGTGCTCGCTAGGAGCATGGCGCCTGTTCTCGACTGCGTGAATACGTCCCTCCGAGCGTTCTCGGTCCAAATTGGGTGGGCACTCATAACCGAGGGCATTCGACGAAGCGCTATGGCATCTTCAGGACACATACTAACGCATCTCTGGCACGCAACGCATCGATCGTCAAACGCCTTGACTTTGTTATCTCGCCATTCTAGTGCGCCGAATGAGCAATTCTCGATGCACCTTTTGCACAGCCTACACGCTTGCCTGTCAATGATAACCCTGAACTCAGGAACGGAACTATACATCTCCATTCACCATCGCGACTGTCGGCTCCCCCGCGCGTGGCGCCCACACGTTGTCTGGATTCTTGCAAACTGCCTTAATCGCACTCTCCTCGCTCGCCATAAATGTCGTGTCATTTTTTCGAGCGCAGATGAGTGGCCGCAACTTGATTCGGTCCGAGAGCCCCACCATAGTACCATCGCCCGCAACTCCGGTGAGCCCTGAACCATTTGCAATCACAATGCCAAACGGCCCGTTGACCATTGCAGGACCGTAGGTCATTCTCAGCGCCTCAATGATCCGCCTCTTCTCAGGTGGCATTCGCTCGATCTGTTCCCAGAACGGAGGAGCTAGTACCTCGGATGCAAGTTCGATGGGCAGCTTATGGCGTCTGACTAAAAGATCCCACAAATAAGCCAAAACTTCAGAATCGGTAAAATAGCTGCACGTATACCCGTACGACTCAAGGAACCGTTTGTTAGTTCCGTAACTAGTAATCTCTCCGTTATGCACAATGCTATTATCTAAGATGCTGAATGGATGTGCCCCACCCCACCAACCGGGCGTGTTTGTAGGGTACCTCCCGTGAGCTAACCACATATACGCTTTGTAATTCTCAAGCTTGTACAGCTTTGCTACTTCGTCCGGGTAGCCAATAGCTTTGAAAACTCCCATGTTCTTGCCACTCGAGATGACTAAAGCGCCGCCTGTATTGTTGATCTTCATCGCAAGATCAATGATATAGTTGTCTGCGTCGTTTGTGTACCGTTCAGGAACGTCGACAAAGAAGCGCCAGGGGGTGTAATCTTGTGATATACGTTCCACGTTGCGCGTTTCAATTTCTTCGTCTTTATAGATACTAACATAGTCCTTTAGCATCTCAGTTACTTGTTCTTTCAGTTCAACATCCTTCAGAAGCATGTGTAGGGCGTAGTAGTCTTTGTATTCGGGATATAGACCATAAGCTGCGAATCCTCCTCCCAGCCCGTTGCATCGTTCATTCATTATGCTAATTCCATCAACAATGTATTTTGAAGAAAAAAGATTACCGTTTTCGTTTACGATGCCTAATATGCTACACAAGTTTACTACCGCCCTACTCTTTTTTATTTTTTCATTTTTATAAAATGGTTGTGCTTCCAACGTCTTCTAGAATAACACAGAAATAGACCTTCACCACTAGTGCAATCTATTTGACCTGCAAAATTGTTTTAGAAGCGCTCCGTTCTCTTTCAGCTCTGCCAACGGAGAAGAGAGCTTTTGGAAACACAGTTCCTATTATTCATATATATACCTATTGTGAAATATAGCTTATGTATGCAGCGCTGAAGACGACAGTGAGGTACCCTCCAAAAAAAGACTTTTTTACTGAAAGAATTTGAATAAACAAGTATGCGGGACATCTTTCCATTCTATCGCCTAGACCATAGAAAGCGGAGGACTGCGGGGTTTTTGAGGCAGCTTGCATTCGTAGACTAAAGGCACGCTTGATCGAGCATTGGCTCAAACGAGTTGGCCGCTCGACCCGCGCCAGCTCTGTGCCTTTCACAGGTGAGAGCTTTTTATGTGAAGCGTACTTTCTACTAGTTAAACGCGCAATGCTTGGAGGGATCTTATGGTCGAAACTAAAAGCATTTTGATCGTCGACGACGATGAGACAATCCTAGCAGTCTTGAAAGAGATTTTACGGCTAGATGGCTATGTAGTGGAAACAGCTTCTACCGGCAAAGAAGCTATTGAGAGGTCGGATGCTACCTTTTTCAACTTATGCCTGTTGGACATAAAGCTACCAGACATGGAGGGCACTGAGCTTATCACTAAACTGCATAAGACTAATCCACAAATGATTAAGATCATCATCACCGGGTTCCCGAGTTTTGAGAATGCAGTAAAGTCCCTTAATCTCGGAGCGGACGCGTACATTATGAAACCCGTAAATTCCAAGGAATTGCTTGAGGTAGTGTCAGAAAAAATCAAAGAACAGCAAGAGGCAAACCAAATGAGCGAGGACAGAGTCTCCGATTGGGTGAAACATAAAATTCGCCAGATTGAGCGAGAACAAGATAAAGATTGAGACTTTAAGTAGGGGCCAGCTGCGATATTGACTCAACCCTTCTAAGCGACAGACATAGGTCGCAGCAAACCTGCGCTGCATATAGTCTTTGAATAGAAGTTTCCGGGGCCATGTTATCTCATAGTAAGCGCAAAAATGCAGGGATCAAGAAAGCCAAAAACCTGTCACCGACCGAAGCAGAGATCGAGCAACTCATAGCAATGTTATCAGAAGTGCAGACCCCACAAACAAGGATGAGGGCGACGGAAGCACTAGGCAAGATCGGAGAGCCAGCGATTAAGCCTCTAGCCTCAGCGCTCACAGAAGAAAGATGGGAAGTGCGCAGTAACGTTATTTTGGCGCTTGAGAAGATAGGACAGCCGGCAACACACGTATTCCAAGAGGCAATGACCGATCAAGATTGGTTCGTGCGGGCAACTGCAGTGAAAGCACTCGGCCAAATCAAGGATCCTCGAGCCGTCAAAAGCCTTATTAATATCTTGAGCGACAAAGACTGGTTCGTTCGTGAGCGCGCAGCCGAAGCGTTGAGCAAAATCGGAGAGCCCGCGATTGACCCGCTGATTGCCGCTCTTAAGGATCGAAACGGGCTTGTTCGTGAGCGCGCAGCCGAAGCGTTGAGCAAAATCGGAGAGCCCGCGATTGACCCGCTGATTGCCGCTCTTAAGGATCGAAACGGGCTTGTTCGTGAGCGCGCAGCCGAAGTTCTCGGCAAAGTAGGTGACGAGACGAGCATAAAACCCTTGATGGAAGCTTTCCACGACGATGAGCTTTACGTGAGAGCTAAAGCTGTTCTGGCATTTGAAAGAGTAAGCAGAAGGATTGCCGCAAGCGCCGCGCGCTAGAGCTCTCGCAAACGGTAGTAATAGCGTTTCGGAACTACCTTGACATTCAAGTTGCAGGAATAGTTTAGTATGTTCATTATGATCGTGCGCGTTTTAGGCCGTATTTTTATGCGCACGAGATTGCTGGCTTTGTCCTCACCTATCAAAATCAAAGAGCCTCAAAAAATACTCGTGAAATCTCAAATCATTGCCTAATTCGGGATGAAACGCCAGTGCCAATTTGTTTCCTTGTTGTGCAGCAACGCCATACTTCTCGAAACGAGCTAATACGTCAGTTGCATCTCCGATGTGCGTAATCGCGGGAGCTCGAATAAAAATACCATCAAACGGAGAATCGAAAACTGTCACCGTCAATGGCACCTGAAAAGACTCCGCTTGCCTCCCAAACGCGTTTCTTTTTACCTGCATGTCTATAAGTCCCAAACCTTCCACACGCTCGTTTTTGTAATCAGACATGATGATTAACCCAGCGCAAGTCCCCATCATAGGGATGCCCTTGTTCTCAAGTATCTCCTTATCAATCCCTTCAAAACGCAATATCCTTGAAATTGTGGTGCTTTCTCCGCCGGGAATTATCAAACCGTCACAGTGTGGGACTATGCCTGCGCGCTTTATGGTCACTATTTTGCAGTCCAAATCCTTTGAGGACTTTTCTAGAGCCGCTATATGCTCTGAAACAGCACCCTGAATGGCAACTACGCCGATAGTTAACATTGAGTGATTCCTTCATGACGGGTCGCATGCGGTTCTAAAAACGCCTACTGCGACCATTTTATCTATTCCTTATAACGGAACGGCGATGACAAGATCTGTTGCAGCAACTGCGCACGTTCGCGAGAGACTCTGTAATGAGTAGCATTAGGCTTCCGATATATAAGAATCGGAGGCATTGCGAACGTTTGACCTAAGCAAAACTGTCACTCTGGAATAGCATGCATTTGAACACAGCAATCGATGAAATCGATAGGTATTTAGCCCAAAATGTTTTACGTTTTACATAATGGCCAAGGACAAGATTTTCAACATTAGAGTCTCAGAAGATGACTATGCCAAGCTGAAACAACTAGGCAGTATCCGGGCACGTGAGATTTTGCTCGATGCCGTTAACGATGAACTTTTCGGGCAAGTTCCGAAAAGCGAGATGGAGAGACTAATTTATAAGTACGACAAGCTGGATACAGCTTTGGCCAATCTTGAACAAAAGGTCCATATCATCGACCAAAAGGCTCTTTCCAAATTGATTAACGATGATTACGCACAAGCTGCACTCAGCGATTTTGAGGATCTTTTTCAGCGCGTGGATCGGTCCGTTGCAAATCTCAACAGAGAGAGGTTCGAACTTCTGAAGGTGAGGAGGGGCGGAGCACGCTATGTTTACACCGGTGTCAGGGAACTCGCGATTAAGCACCGACTGAACGACCTGCTCGACCGTCCAGACCCAGAATTGTACAACGAGTTAGCTTCGAGACAACTGATCGATAACAAAGACAAATACAAGAAAAACGTCAGCGAACTTATCAAGGGCACTCAGGACAGAATCAAAGAAGAAGAGCTACTTTTGAACTCGCTGAGAGCGATGAGCCCGTACATCATAATGAGAGAGAACATTCAAAGTCAGGTCGACGCTTTGCAGGAAGAAATGAAGGACGTGCTTTACGTTATTGAACACATAAAAGCTCTTGAGCAAAGATACGTGCGAAACTTCTTAGAAAGTTTGAAGTTTAGCGGCGAGAACGAAAAGTCTTCGGCAGCCAAGCTCTTAGAAAACGAGGAATTTGTGGTGCGTTTCTACGACTCAGGTCTCTCGTTGTACGAAAAATTCGAAAAGTATCTTATCTGTTGCGGGGTCGATGAAGCTCGAGCTAAAGCAATAGTGAAAAAGCACATGACATGAACCCCTCAAGCATTCATCTGACTCAAAAAACACGAAAAGGGAGCAAAGCACTCAGAAACTATTGGACTCGACGGGAATCGAACCCGTGGCATCCACGTTTTTCTCCTAAGATGCGAACGTGGCACTCTACCCCTGAGTTACGAGCCCCGAACGCTAAATGATGCCGGGCTTTAAATAATTTGCCGATTCTCAAACAGATGTTCGTGCTAGATCTAAGTAGCCGGTGGCATTAGCAAAAAAATATAGAGAAGGAGCTGCCTCAGAATAGGATCTCAATATCCAGCTCCTCCGCCAGTTCTTTGTAACGATTTCTAATTGTTACTTCGGTTACACCGGCAACGTCAGCCACCTCTCGTTGCGTACGCCTGTCACCGCATATAACCGAAGCTATGTAGATAGCTGCCGCGGCGACCCCAGTCGGGCCTCGCCCACTCGTTAGTTCTTTTTCCGCTGCTTGTCTCAGTATTTCGACCGCCTTGGATTGAACTTCACCCTTGAGCTTTAGACCGGAACAGAATCTCGGCACATAATCTATCGGCGATGTCGGAGTCAGCTTCAGATCAAGTTCCCGTGAAATGAATCTATAAGTTCTTCCGATCTCTTTTCGACTCACCCGCGAAACCTCTGCAATCTCGTCGAGAGTCCTTGGAACTGAGCACTGACGGCACGCAGCATATAGAGCCGCAGCCGCAACGCCTTCGATGCTTCTTCCTCGAATAAGATTCTTGTCGACTGCTTTTCGATACACGACAGCAGCCGTTTCCCGCACATTTCTTGATAACCCAAGCGCGGACGCCATTCTGTCAAGCTCAGACAAGGCAAACGCTAAGTTTCTTTCGGTAGCATTTGACACGCGAATTCTTCGCTGCCATTTGCGTAATCGATAGAGTTGCGCCCTGTTCTTGGAAGAGATAGATCGGCCGTACGAATCCCTGTTTCGCCAATCTATCATCGTGGACAATCCCTTGTCGTGGATGGTATACGTCATAGGAGCACCCACACGGCTCCTTTTCATGCGTTGATCGTGATCGAATGCCCGCCATTCAGGACCCATGTCCATGAAATCTTCATCAATAACCAAACCGCATTTGTCGCATACAAGCTCCGCTCTTTCGTAGTCTTGGACTAGCTGTCGCGAACCGCATTCGGGGCAAACAGCTTTCGATTCCTCGTACTCTCCAAGCTCTTTCTGGCGCTCTTTTGTAACTTCTCGCGCTTTTGCGCGCTCTATTATCCTCTCTTTTTCTACTTCAACCATATATTCACCTTTGAGCTCAGATGTAGACCTTCTCGCCACGGAGTTCTCGCAAGTTAGCAAGAGTAAGGTTCTTAAACGGCTTCACAGAAACATATGGCGACGTTACTGGACCAAATACGTCATGCACCGTGCCAATTCTCTTCATTCGCTTCGTTACTACCGGAGAATCAATCGTTGGGAAGAATTCAGCTTTAAGAATAATATAGCCGTGGCTCGATACGTGAACTATACTACCTACCCTTCTCAAATCCTGACCTCAAACGTTACTTATATATATGATATATTAAACTATTTAAAGTTTTGGAAAAACCTATAAAATTTTGTTGAGAAGAGACGTAGCGTTTCGACGAATTAAGCGCAGCGCTTTAGCTTCGTTCAAACCTGCCCCGCGTGCAATCTGTTCGGCCTCAGCATTCGTTATCAACTCAGTGCCGTGGCAGTCTGAGTTTACGAGGAGGTTCGAGGCAATTTTAGCCACGTGGCCGTTAGTAACGTTGTGGCCGCATCGGGCTGTAAGCTCCAGATAGATTCCATTCTGGTTCGCAAGCTCTACATCTTCCTCGCTTACAAGGCCTGGATGTGCAATGATGTTGACATCGCTAACACCTGCAGCCGCCTTGTTTGTTCCTAGCGCCACCGGCTCAGCGGTGGTTTCACCGTGCACGATTATTAGTTGTGCACCAAGTGCTTTCGCTTTCCCAACAAGCTTGGGAATTTTTTCAGGCACGACGTGAGTAATCTCAGCTCCAACGACAACTTCAATCCCGCTGGATCCCTCCGCCGCTCGCTTTGTCGCGCGTATCACTGAATCGATGTTAGAGAAGTCTACGTGATCTGTTATCGCAATGGCTTCGTGATCTGCTACATACGCCCGTCTTATAAGTTCACTCGGCAGAAGCGCACCGTCGCTAAGAATAGTGTGCGTGTGAAATTCTATTCGCTTGTTCATTTATCTTCAAGAATCGTGCGGAGCTCGCGATGCTTTTATCGCGCGCGCAATTTGCCGTATCGCCTTTCGCTTTGCGCCACTGACGTCTATGAGCAACCGCCCTTTGTGTTCCCACCAAAGCCGTGGATACTCCTTTTCATCTTCATAGGTGGGACTCAATCCTAGTTCCTGCGCTGCGCGAACGATTTCCTTGATATCTGGCGCTCCTATAGAATCTCCCTTGGCTAAGATTCGACCTTCTTTTCGCGTTTTATGCGCGTCGATGTAAACAGGCCAAACGACCTTTTTTGTAGTCTTCGCCATTGTTTGACCATCCCGCGTTGCAGATATTTTAATATTGTCAAAACAGACATTAAATACTATGCACAAGCTGGAGATCGAGGTAGGCAGAGATATTCTTAAAAAGAATAAGGAGGAGGCAAATCAGAACTTAACGGTGCTCAAACGATATAACATCCGGGCGTTCGACATACTGGGGTCAATCGGCTCAGGAAAGACGTCAATTATCGAGAAGGTTGCCCCAATCTTGGAGCGTCAAGGATTACAAGTCGGAGCGATTGCAGGCGACGTCGCTGGCGAGGATGATTTTCTTCGAATGAAGGCGCTAAATATCCCGGTTGTTAACCTAAACACCGGAACAGAATGTCACCTCGATGCGCATCTTGTTAGCCACGCCATTGAAAGCCTGCCTCTCAAAAAGTTGGACATTCTGTTTATAGAAAACGTCGGAAACATGGTGTGTCCAACGGACTTTGAAGTTGGGACTGATGCGAGAATTGTCGTTGTAAGTGTCACCGAGGGGGATGACGTCGTAAACAAACACCCCATGATCTTCAGGGTCAGCGATATTGGGATTATCAACAAAATCGACTTAGCGGAGGCAGTCGGGGCGAGCGTAGCACGTATGAAAAATGATATGAGGCGAATTGCCCCACAGGTCAAACAAATCTCAATGAGCGTAAGAACGGGTGAGGGGATAAGTCAGCTTGTCGACGATCTTCTGAGCTACTAGTATCTCTTGTCATTTCGGATGAGCAGCTATTGTTCTGCAAGGAGAATCGCGTTGATTGATCCGTCCTGGCCAGGTCGGTTGGTGACTTTCGCTTTGCCTAAGGTTGTATGAACAACTGCACCTTTCGTGATTATGTTACGCCTGACGTAGTTCCTATTTGCAGCGTTAAATTCGACCGTCTCAATATCCGCTTTGCTCGTCTTGCCCGTCGAAGCGTCAGTCACGCTCACGTGAGCGCCCTTGAGAAGCCGTACCTTTGAGTTGCCGCCGAATCCCAAAACCTGCTTCTTTCTGGTTTCTCCAAGCTGCGTAAGCGTCGACTCTCTTCCCATCTCATGTTTCCTCTTGCCGGCAGAGTGCTTTACTCTGCCTCCGGTGCTGCGGCGCACAGATTTTCCTTGCCACTTCATGTGTTAGCCCGTTGCTTAATGTTTGATAGGGGCTGTTATAGCAGATTCCTTATTTCAAGCTTTCGTATGGCTGATTTCCGCGTCACTGCGTCTGAAATGCTTATCTACGCGAGCAAGATTTGACCTACCGCCACACTGGACGACGCTCATCGCATTCAACATCTCGAGCATTCAAGCGGCGACACTAACCTAGGACTCGAATTAAACGTCGCCCGTGCGGAGATCCCGTGAGAATCGAATCACTATCCATCTTCCATAAAAACCGACTTGCACAGCTTGTCGGGGCAGCAGCTTCACAACAGCCGCTACGTGGAGGTGCGCTGATTTCTCTGACTCAGAAGCACGAATTCTGCTATGAGGGCCTCTAGTTGTATCCTTTCATCGGCCCCTTCGCTGAGTCGAAAATCAATCTCTCCAACACTGTTAATGAGCTGCACTTTTGTCTGGTCAGAGATATCGAGGTCTAAGAGCGCTTTGTGTATTTGTACTACAATTTCACTTCCGGAGAAACCTTGTTCCAGAAGCAGAGCGTCGAGCGACGACAGCGCAAGTTTAAGCTTGCCTCCTATGGAAGCGTATAAAAGGTCCTTAATTGCTTGCGGATCGGGAGTCGCTGTAATTTGATAGATTGTTTCCTGATCAATCTCTGTTTTTATCGAAGCTGCCGACTGCAGTGTGTTAATGGCTCGACGCAGATCTCCCGCCGCGACATAACTAATTGCGTCCAAAGCTTCGTCGCTTATTTCTAGCTGCTCTTTCGTGACAATGTATCTCAACTGTGCTGAAAGCTCGGTTTTGCCAAGTGGTTTGAAACGATAAACAGCGCATCTGGATTGTATTGGTTCAATTATTTTGCTCGAATAATTACACGACAAAATGAATCGACAGGACGTGCTGAAGCTCTCCATAGTCCTCCGCAAAGCCGACTGTGCGTCAGGTGTCAACGAATCAGCCTCATCCAAAAAAATAATCTTGAAAGGCGCGCTAACAGGAGCGGTTCTGGCAAAGTTCTTGATCTTGTTGCGAACAACTTCAATGCCACGTTCATCGGAAGCATTGAGCTCAGTGAAGTTGCTCCTCCACTCATCTCCGTAGAGCTCGTGTGCCAAGGCGATTGCCGCACTGGTTTTTCCCGTGCCGGCTGCTCCTGCAAACATCAAATGCGGCGTGTTTCCTAATTTGACGTAGGACTGAAGTCTCTTAACGACTTGATCTTGTCCAACAACTTGGCTGAGCTTGCGGGGGCGGTATTTCTCAATCCATATTTCTTCGATATCGATCGCCCCCGTCCCTGCTAAGACTCGTCAGTAGGCACGCCCTAGCGTTTCCTTTTTCCTTCGACGCAATTCAGTTTCCTGTTGCCGTTTACTGGCGTTGTTCGCGCAAGTCATACCACGCGCTCAAACCTGTCCTCAAGTCTCCTAAGTACTCTAGGGAGCGTCGTATACTCCATATCCTTAAGGGGTAACCGATGTGGCTCAAAAGGTCCGTGTCGCCTCATATAGTTCGCTATCACATTTGCTTCATCGCGTGCTGCATCATATGCAGGATCGTTAAATAGATCCACAGGCCCAACGAACTTCCCGTTGGCTATTTGAAATCCGGCTGCGACGGCACGCGGAGGGCCATCAAAGCGAGTGCAGTTCGCGTTTTCAAAAGCAACCGGCATAACTGGGCCATTATGGCTGCCTCTCATCCAGCCGCTAACCAGGTGAGGGAATGTCCACGGTTCGAGCACCTCACCGAGGGCGGGCAATCCCGACTGAGACCGCACAAGTGCCACCGGATCGTCCTTGCCAACATATTCGCCTGCGATTTCATACAGCTTCTCAGTACTTACAGCTGCTACTGGCTCTTCAGGGGGCAATTTTCCCCCTTCTTTTGGATAAACCCGCTTAATAACGTAGCGACTCTTGGCGCCGATTAAGGCCAGCATGTCATACATCTCTGCGGGGCAATCCATAAAGACGCGCACGTGGTCCTGAATGTCCCATATCTCGAACTTGAAACCACTGTGCATGCTTGGATCAATCACCAATCCGGCCGTATTGAACGGATCGGCAAACATCTTAAAAATCGGAAGATTGAAAGCACCAGGTTCAGTTTTGTCCATCATAAATGCGATAAGGGGCTCTCCCGTTCGTTCTGTGAACTCGAGTTCCGTAGCACCTGGGCCCATTCCGCGTATGTTTCCCGAGAACGAGTCCTTCAACATATCTTGACCCGCTCCATACAGCTTCAAAACCTTAGCAACATCCGTGCACGCAGTAAAGATCTTCCACGCGAGTTCGTGGACTTCTGGATCATTTTCGCCTTTAGCGTGCCCCATAAGCAGCTCGAGGTCATCACCACACGCCATAACCCTGAAATCAGCAACTATTCCCGTTTTAACTGCTTCGCTAAGAATCTCCTCTGCCTTTTCGCAGAGTTGTGGGTGAACAGTCGCGTGTCCTGGAAACCCCCCCACGTCTGCTTTTATCAAACTTATTGTTACCTTAGCCATACTTGACCACCGATGCTGATTTGAAAAATGATCAGCCAAACTTTAATATACGTCCCGCATATTTAACATTCGCGAAAAACAAACAGCCTGTTATTCTCCTCAAGCACCTGTGCGCGGATGAGGAAAGGTTTAAATTGACCGAGCTTATATTAAGGGCAGTGAGGTTTTCCTATCGCTAATTGTGAAATTGCAGTTGGCCTGTTAGAGTACAGTATCGAAATATGTAGAGGGCTCGTAGCTCAGTTAGGCAGAGCACCTGGCTTTTAACCCGGAATCTAAGGAGAGATACCAGGCGGTCAAGGGTTCAACTCCCTTCGAGCCCGCCTTCTATTGCCGCTAAATGACAAACGCAACAAATCTCAAAGTAGCCGGTAACAGAACAGATTGAACGACGCTTAGAGAACAAAGATCTGCTTGTAGAATTTCGAATCGATTCGTCTTTGTCCCTTTAGAATGCAGTTTGTGGTGGTGCGCATGAAAAACCTGAATGTTATAAAGCATGAGATGGTACCGGAGCACTTCATCATGTCTGACGAAGAAGTGCAAGAGTTGGTAGCGCGATACGGCATCGAGCTCAAGCAACTGCCTAAAATATCGGTAACAGATCCCGCGTGCAAAGAAATTGCAGCGAAAAAAGATAACGTAATAAGAATAAAACGCCGGAGTCTGACAGCGGACGAAGCCGTATCCTACCGTCTCGTGATAGACACAAAAATGGGGTGAGAATTTGATAGACAGACAGGCAATATCCAAAAGCTATTTCACCCGAGACAAGATTGCGCAGCATCACATCAACTCTTTTAACGACTTTATCGAGCTAGGGTTACAGAAAATCATTGATGAGCAGACAGTAATCGATACTGACGTCCCAGGCCTTCTCGTCAAACTTGGCCGTATTCGGGTTGATACGCCAAAAGTCCGCGAAGCAGACGGCTCGCTCGAGGAGCTTTACCCCACGGAAGCGCGACTTCGAAACATTACGTATGCCGCACCCATATTTCTCGAAATGACCCTTATACAAGGAGACATCGAAAAAGAACCTGAGGAAGTCGAAGTTGGACTAATGCCGATAATGGTGGGTTCAACTGCGTGCAACCTCTCCAAACTCTCCGACGCTCAGATGGTCAAGCTGGGCGAAGATCCGGCGGATCCCGGCGGATACTTCATTGTCAGCGGATCAGAGCGGGTAATAATAACCCTCGAGGATCTTGCACCGAACAAGATCTTTGCCGAATATGATGAACGCTATGGCGGACGAATAGAGGTCGCCAAAGTTTTTTCACAGCGCAGAGGGTACAAAGCGCTGGTCATGGTGGAAAGGGGGCGTGATTCCATTCTGGAGGTCTCATTCCCCTCAGTGTCTGGGCGAATCAACTACATAATGCTTGTCAGAGCGCTTGGTCTGGTGACTGATCAAGACATTGTCCAATCAGTATCCGACGATCCGGAAATCATCAAATTCATGTTAGAGAATATCGAGGAGGCAGAAGACTTTCCTCAAGACGCAGAGGAGTCGCTTGAACCATACCACCTAAGAATTCAGGAATCGGCAATGAAAAGACTCGGCGAGAAAGTTGCTGCTGGCCAAGCTACCGAATATCAGGCGAAACGGTCTAATTATGTTGTCGATCGCTATCTCCTGCCCCACTTAAATGATCCGCTTCTCTCCGAGGAAGAAACGCGACTAGTCAAAGCACACTTTCTCGGGAGAATGGCGGAAGCCTGCTTCAAACTTGCTCTGCGCAAACGCGGAGAAGATGATAAAGACCACTACGCTAACAAGCGTTTGAAACTCGCTGGCGACCTGATGGAAGATCTCTTTCGCGTGTCGTTTAGTCGACTTACAAGAGACATTAAGTACCAACTTGAGCGAGCGGACATGAGAAATCGCGAGCTCAATGTGTTGACTGCAGTGAGGGCAGACGTCCTAACAGAGAGGCTCACCCACCCCCTTGCCACTGGGAACTGGGTCGGAGGGCGAACAGGGGTGTCGCAGCTCCTTGACCGAACCGACTACATGGCGATGTTGTCGCACTTGAGAAGAGTGATTTCACCGCTTTCTCGAGCGCAGCCTCACTTTGAGGCCCGCGACCTGCACCCAACTCAATGGGGCCGCATCTGTCCGAGTGAGACACCTGAAGGCCCAAACTGTGGTCTTGTAAAGAACTTTGCTCAGCAGGTCGAACTTTCAACCGCTCTCGAGGACGAGACCACAGTCCTGTCGGCACTTGAGGAGCTTGGCTATACGCCCATCGGACGCGAATTCGTGTCGGAGGTTGAAGCTGATGACCGAAGCTAGGATTTACCTTGATGGCGCCCTAAAGGGAACGCACAGCAATCCAAAGCAATTTGTTGATCAATTTCGAACAAAGCGAAGACGCGGCGAGCTTCCGCATCTGATCAATATTGCTTATCATGAAGACACGAACGAAATCAATATCAACACGGATTCCGGAAGAGCGCGTAGGCCGCTTATAATTGTCGAGAGAGGGGTACCGCTCATTTCCGAAGAGCACATCCTAAAACTCGAGCAAGGAGAGCTTTCTTTTGATGATTTGATAGAAAACGGACTCATCGAGTATATCGATGCCGAAGAGGAAGAGAATATCTACGTTGCTGTCGCGCCTGAAGATCTCACGAGTGAACATACACACCTAGAGATCGATCCATCGCTCATTTTGGGGATAGCTACGGGATTGGTCCCATATCCAGAGCATAATGCCTCGCCGCGCAACACAATGGGGGCGGGTATGGTCAAGCAGTCGTTAGGCGCTTCGTGCGCCAACTGGAAGCTGAGGCCTGATACTCGTTCGCACTATTTACATTATCCGCAGCTCGGAATCGTAAAAACCAACGCAATGGAAGCGGTAGGCTTTGACGACAGGCTTTCGGGACAGAACTTCGTTGTCGCCGTCCAATCCTACGAAGGCTACAACATTGAAGATGCGCTCATTATCAACAAGAACTCGATCGAGCGAGGCCTCGGCAGAAGCCACTTCTTCCGCACCTACGAAGCTGAAGAACGCCGGTACCCAGGGGGACAAGAAGATAAATTTGAGATACCGGACGCAGAAGTTCGCGGCGCGCGGGGCCCGGAAGTTTATGCAAACCTAGACGAAGACGGTTTCGTCAATCCAGAGGCCGAAGTGCAACCCAATGATGTGCTGGTAGGAAAGACTAGCCCGCCAAGATTTCTCGAAGAGCCCACGGAGCTCGGTGGCATCAGCACCCAAAAAAGGCGTGAAACTTCTGTCACGATGCGTTCGAACGAGAGAGGCGTTGTGGACGCAGTCATCATTACGGAAGGTGAGAATGGATCCAGATTAGTCAAAGTCAGAACTAGGGATCAAAGAGTACCAGAATTAGGAGACAAGTTCGCTTCGAGACACGGGCAGAAAGGTGTAATCGGGCTCATCGTACCGCAAGAAGACATGCCATTTACCGAAGAAGGGATCGTTCCTGATTTAATCATCAATCCTCACGCGATCCCGTCACGAATGACCGTCGGCCACGTTTTGGAAATGATAGGCGGAAAAGTGGGAAGCCTTGAAGGACGGCGGATAGACGGTACTGCATTTTCTGGCGAACCTGAAGTCAGTTTGAGGGGGGCGCTGAAAAGAAATGGCTTCTCCCACACAGGAAAGGAGGTACTGTACGACGGGATCACGGGCGAAAGGCTGGCCGCCGACATGTTTGTCGGACTGATCCTTTACCAAAAGCTGCACCACATGGTGTCAGAGAAACTACACGCGCGATCGCGTGGACCCGTCCAAGTGCTAACGCATCAACCGACCGAAGGTCGAGCGCGCGAAGGAGGATTACGATTCGGCGAGATGGAGCGTGATGTAATGATTGGCCACGGCGCAGCTTTGGCATTGAAAGAACGACTCGTCGACGAATCGGACAAAGTTGAAGAGTATGTATGTACTGCGTGCGGGATGATAGCCACTTTTGATAAACGTCGTAACGTAGTCTATTGCCCTAATTGCGGAGCAGATACCGATATCTACAAAGTTGAAATGAGCTACGCTTTCAAATTGTTGCTAGATGAAATGAAGGCTCTCGGTATTGCCCCCCGCATTGAATTGGAAGACGCTGTCTAATCGGGAGGATCACATGAGCAGCCCTAAGCGAATCGGAAAAATCAAATTTGGATTGCTGTCACCAAAAGAATATCGGAAGATGAGTGTAACGAAAGTTATTACTGCGGACACTTATGATGACGACGGTTTCCCCATTGAAATGGGTCTTATGGACTCGCGGCTCGGAGTCATAGACCCAGGTCTCCGATGCAAGACCTGTGCACAGCGTGCTGGCGAATGCCCTGGCCACTTCGGCCACATCGAACTTGCCGCTCCCGTAGTCCACGTTGGATTTGCAAAGCTTATCCGGAAAATACTTAGAGCGACGTGTCGCCGCTGCGGGCACCTATTGCTCGATGAAATGCAGCAGCACGAATTCCTTCTCAAAATGCACGAACTGAAGGACAAGAATTACTCCACCGAAGAGATTGTCAAAAACGTCATCAAAGAAGCGCGAAAAGCAATCACATGCCCCTACTGTACGGAACAGCAGAAGGAGATAAAGTATGAAAAGCCGACTCGCTACGTTGAAGATAGTCACAAATTGATGCCCGCAGATATCCGCGATAGATTTGAACGGATACCAGATAGCGACATTGAGCTACTCGGTCTCGACGCCAGCAACGTACGTCCGGAATGGATGATACTAACAGTCTTGCCCGTGCCGCCCGTAACTACACGACCCTCGATCACGCTTGAAAACGGACAACGATCCGAAGATGACCTAACGCACAAGCTCGTGGACATCATCAGAATAAACCAGAGATTTCAAGAAAATCGTGAGGCAGGCGCACCGCAACTTATTATCGAAGACCTTTGGGAACTTTTGCAGTATCACGTCACCACATTTCTTGACAACGAAGTGTCAGGAGTGCCCCCTGCAAGACATCGCAGCGGGAGGCCTTTAAAAACGCTGTCGCAAAGACTCAAAGGCAAAGACGGGCGATTCAGAGGGAGCCTCTCGGGTAAAAGGGTGAACTTCTCAGCACGAACTGTCATTTCCCCTGACCCCAACCTCAGTGTGAATGAAGTAGGCGTTCCTGAAACTATCGCCCGTGAGATGACTGTGCCTATTATTGTGACGCAGCGCAATATTGGAGAGTTGCAGGAATATATTAAGCGCGGCCCTCTTAACCACCCTGGGGCCAACTATGTAAAGCGACCTGACGGAAGACGCGTGAAGATTACAGAAAAGAACGGAGACGAGATCGCTGAGACAGTTGAAAACGCATGGGTCGTCGAAAGACAGCTAAAGGATGGGGATATTGTCCTTTTCAACCGACAGCCGTCACTACATCGGATGAGCATCATGGCTCATAGAGTCAAAGTGATGCCTTTCAAGACTTTTCGACTAAATCCCGCCGTATGCCCACCGTACAATGCCGATTTCGATGGAGACGAAATGAACCTGCACGTGCCGCAAACCGAAGAAGCGCGCGCAGAAGCGCGCATCCTTATGCAAGTGGAGGAGAACATCCTTTCCCCAAGGTTCGGCGGCCCGATTATTGGCGGGATACACGACCATATCTCAGGGCTCTTTTTGCTTACCCAAAAAGGTTCTAAATTTACGAAAAGCGAAGTCTACGAGCTTCTCAAGAAGTGCACCGTTGAAAAACCGCTCCCTGAACCTGCAATCCTAGAACTAGGCGTAGCCTTTTACAGCGGCAAGCAAGTGTTCAGTCAAATACTCCCAGAGCGGCTGAATCTTACACTAAAGGCTAAGAAATGCGTCATGCATGGAGTATGCCTCAAAACTGAGTGTGAAATAGATGCATACGTCAAGATTGAAGCAGGCAACTTGATTTGTGGCATAATTGATGAAAAATCAATTGGGGCCTTCAGCGGCGCAATACTGGATGGGATAATCAGGGAATATCATGATACTGGTTTTACAGAGGCGTCGCGATTTCTGGATAACGCGACTAAGCTTGCGATAAGAAGCATCATGAAGTTCGGGTTCAGCTTCGGAATTGATGATGAGGAAGTTTCGCAGCAGGCACAATTGGAGATAGAAGAAATCATAGAAAAAGCGGAAGAGCGCGTCGAGGCGCTAATAAATGCTTATGAAGTCGGAGAGCTTGAATCCATGCCCGGTCGGACGCTCAACGAAACTCTAGAGATGAAAATAATGCAAGAACTCGGTCGCGCAAGAGACAAGGCGGGAGAAATTGCAGGGAAGAACCTCGGATTTGCAGGCGAGCTAGCACTTGACAATTCGGCTGTCGTGATGGCTGTTTCCGGAGCGCGCGGGTCAATGTTGAACCTTACGCAGATGGCCGGCAGCGTAGGTCAACAGTCAGTGAGAGGTGAGCGGATTAGACGAGGATACTACGATAGGACGCTGCCTCATTTTCAAAAAGGCGATCTTGGCGCTGACGCGCGCGGCTTCGTCAGGTCGAGCTACAAGAAGGGCCTGACGCCGACAGAATTCTTCTTTCATGCTATAGGAGGAAGAGAGGGGCTTGTCGACACGGCTGTTAGGACGTCTCAGTCTGGATACCTCCAAAGACGGCTCATAAACGCGCTCCAAGACTTGGAAGTGGAATATGACGGGACAGTGCGATCCGGAGAGAGAGTTGTTCAGTTCGTTTACGGGGAAGACGGCATTGACCCCACCAAAAGTGACTACGGCAAATCCGTCAACGTGCAGAAAATCGTACAGAGCGTCATTGACAAACACGGAAGCGGGTGAGTTCTATGGATCTTCAAGAAGCAATAAGTGGACTTAAATTGCCTTTGAACGTAAAAAATGATCTATTTGCAGAATTAAATAGCTTACAGCTGTCCGAAAATGAAATCACTGAGATCCTTCAGACGACGCAAGACGTGTACGCAAGATCGAAAGTGGAGCCGTGCGAGGCCGTTGGAACGATCGCAGCCCAGTCAATCGGAGAACCCGGAACACAAATGACAATGAGGACATTTCACTACGCAGGGGTAGCGGACATCAATGTTACGCTTGGACTTCCGAGGCTCATAGAAATAGTCGACGCTCGAAAAGTACCTGACACACCGATGATGACGATATATCTCGATGCCGAGAGCGCAAAAGACAGAGACAAAGCCTTGGAACTTGGGTGGGAGATTGAAGCGACGCGAGTAAGCGACATTGCAGATATCCTTACTGATACGGATGAGATGCAGATCTATATAGAATTTGATGACCGGGTTCTGCAACAGCGGCGTGTCGATTTGGACGCCGTTGTGACCAAACTTCAGGCGCTTCAGGATGTCGATATTCGCGTAGATGGATCGAACGTCGTATTGCGCCCTTCAGTCAAGCGCTACAGGGCGCTGCTTCAAATCGTAGAAAAAGTTAGGACAATGGTCATTAAAGGCATCGACGATATTAAGCGGGTCGTCGTACGAAAAGAACGCGAGGAGTACGTTCTCTACACGGAGGGTTCGTCTTTGAAAAAGGTGATACCGCTAGCGCACATTGACGCGACCCGAACGAAGACAAATAACATCAACGAGATGGCGGAGGTTTTCGGTATCGAAGCAGCACGGAACTCCATCATTGATGAGGCAATGAGCACGTTGCGTGAGCAAGGACTGACAGTTGATGTTAGGCATATAATGCTCGTGGCAGATATGATGACGATTGATGGCGAAGTGAAACAGATCGGACGGCACGGTATTGCAGGAGAAAAAACGAGTGTGCTGTCGCGAGCTGCTTTTGAAGTCACCGTAAATCACTTGCTAGATGCAGCCGTCCGCGGCGAGATAGACGAGCTTGCAGGGGTCACCGAAAACGTGATTGTGGGCCAACCTATTCTGCTCGGAACTGGAGACGTTAGGTTAATCGCAAGAACGAGCAAAGTTTAAATTCTGAGGCAAAAATGGAGCTAGATATCGCTAAATCCTTAAGAACGGCAATAAGAGACGGATCGGTCTCGGTAGGCGCAAAGAATACTCTTAAGTCAATCCAGAAAGGCGACGCCCAGTTGGTTATCCTGGCCTCTAACTGCCCGCAAAGGTTTCGCGATACAATATTATCAAGCAGTGTGTCTACGGTGAGTCTCAAGGTCAACAGCTTAGAATTAGGATCAGTTTGTGGAAAGCCGTTCACGATATCCGCCCTTTCGATTGTAGATGCAGGATCTTCAGACATTATGTCTCTAAGGGAAAAGGAGATAAATAATGACAGAAGTTAAGCTCACAACAGAAGGGATACGCTACATAGCCTTGTTTGAGAGTTTAACCGGAGCAATCGCCCGTGATTGCTATGTCGACGGCGAGAACGATCGCGTGATATTCGTCGTAAAGAAAGGGGATATGGGCCTCGCGATCGGCAAGAATGGCAACAACATAAACAGAGTGAAAAAATCAATAGGGAAGCACATCGAAATAGTCGAGTACTCCGATGAAGTCGACGAGTTCGTTGCCAATGCACTTCAACCCGTTTTTGTTAAGAAAGTACAAGTCGTTGTAAAAGAGAACAGGAAACTCGCCTACGTTGAAGTCATGTCCAAGGATCGTGGAATAGCGATTGGAAAAAACGGCAGAAACATTCAAAAAGCAAAAGTGCTTGCGCAAAGGCACTACGGCCTAGAAGATGTGATTATTCAGTAAAATCCTTCAAACGAGGAGTTATCATGGGAAGGGGCATCTATTCGGCACGCAAACTGAAAAAAGACCACAAAGCGCTTCGATGGAGCGACAAAAACTTCAGCCGTCGCGTACTCCATCTGGACGAAAAAGCGGACCCGTTAGAAGGGGCACCGCAAGCACGAGGAATAGTGCTTGAAAAAGTCGGCGTAGAAGCGAAGCAGCCAAATTCAGCCATACGCAAGTGCGTCAGAATCCAACTGATCAAAAACGGACGACAGGTAACCGCCTTCTGTCCCGGGGTAGCAGCTGTGAATTTCATCGATGAGCACGACGAGGTAACCGTGGAAGGGATTGGCGGCAGAATGGGTGGCTCAATGGGCGATATCCCAGGCGTGCGGTTTAAGGTTATAAAGGTGAACAACGTTTCTCTAGAAGAAATGGTCCGCGGCAGAAAAGAAAAACCAGTAAGGTAGAGAACATGCCAACCGATAACAATAGTTTACTCTTCGGCAAGTGGGAGATTGCCGACATTCACGTTGAGGACCCGGGTATAAAGCGATACGTTCACTTTGAATCACCAGGAATTCTCACCGGCGGGAGACACGCACACCAGCAATTCAACAAGTCAAACTTATCTATTGTCGAGCGGCTGACCAACAAACTCATGCGCGGAGAAGGCAACACGGGAAAGAAAATCAAGGCGTATGGCACTATAAAAAAATCATTCGAAACAATAAACAAGCGTACAAAGGAAAACCCGGTGAAGTTGCTCATTCAAGCCGTCGAAAATGCAGGACCTCGGGAGGAGACAGTAAGGTTGAAATACGGCGGTATATCGGTCCCAAAAGCTGTCGACACTGCTTCTCAGCGGCGTGTCGATTTAGCGCTTATGTACATCGCGCAAGGCGCTAAAAAGAGTGCATTTAAAAGTAAACGCACTTTTGATGAATGCCTTGCATCAGAGATTATTGCTGCCGCAAAGAATGACGTACGTAGCTTCTCGATAAGCAAGAAAGAAGAAAAAGAACGAGTGGCTAAGGCAGCGCGGTAGTACAGTATTTTCAGCGAAGTACATGGTAAGCAGGCAAAAAATGGTTGAGCGTGTCACAACGCTCATGGACCGGCCCGAAAATATACGCAACATAGGGATTGTAGCGCATATAGATCACGGCAAGACTACGCTTTCGGATAATCTGCTCGCCGGAGCAGGCATGATTTCAAAGGAGCTGGCTGGCACACAACTATTCATGGACTTTGACGAAGAAGAACAAGCAAGAGGTATCACAATCAACGCAGCGAACGTATCGATGGTTCACGAGTTTCTTGGCAACGAGTACTTAATCAACCTCATCGATACGCCAGGGCACGTCGATTTCGGAGGAGACGTCACACGGGCCATGCGAGCAGTTGACGGAGCAGTCGTCGTAGTCGATGCCGTTGAAGGGACGATGCCTCAAACAGAAACAGTCTTGCGACAAGCGCTAAAGGAAAATGTAAAACCAATTCTCTTCATTAACAAGGTTGACAGGCTTGTCAACGAGCTCAAATTGGATCCACAGGCTATGATGGGCAAGTTCGTCAATCTCATCAATCACGTGAACAAGCTGATCAAGGGGATGAGCGAGAAGAAGTTCAATGAGGGCTGGAAAGTGAAGGTCGATGATGGTTCTGTTGCGTTCGGATCCGCTCTGTACAACTGGGCCTTAAGCGTCCCTCAAATGGAAAAAACGAAAATCACATTCAAAGATGTATATGAATACTGTGCAAATAACAAGCAAAAAGATCTTGCAGACCGCAGCCCGCTTCACGAAATAGTACTAAATATGGTTATCACACACCTCCCGAATCCACTGCAAGCGCAAAAGCAACGCGTTCCTGTGATATGGCACGGAGATAAGAACTCGGATGAGGGCAAAGCGATGCTGAGTTGCGACCAACACGGTCCCGTAGGGCTCATGGTTACCGACATCTCTATCGACCCTCACGCAGGCGAAGTCGCGACAGGGCGCCTTTTCTCGGGGTCGCTAGAACGCGGACAAGAGCTTGCAATTTCAGGCATGCCAAACAAAAATCGAATTCAACAGGTTGGCATATTTATGGGCGCAGAGCGCATCGAAGTTGAGCGAATTCCGGCAGGTAACATCGCGGCCGTCACCGGACTGCGAGACGCGATAGTGGGCTCGACCGTTTCTTCTCTAAAAGGCATTGCTCCTTTTGAAAGCATTAAACACGCAAGTGAGCCAGTAGTTACAGTTGCGGTCGAAGCCAAAAACATGAAAGATCTGCCTAAGCTCGTTGAAGTCCTGCGACAAGTCTCTAAGGAAGATCCGACGCTGCGGGTGACGATTAATGAAGAGACTGGAGAACACCTGATATCTGGCATGGGCGAACTGCACCTCGAGATAATCGCCCACAAAATCGAAAGAGATAAAAACGTCCAAATCACCACGTCGGAACCGATTGTGGTGTATCGAGAGACCGTTCAAGGCCGTGCGGGACCCGTCGAGGGCAAGTCTCCGAACCGCCATAACCGGTTCTACTTCGAAGTGGAAGCGTTACCGCGCGATGTGATTGCTTTACTAAAGGATGGCGCCATCAACATGAACGCCCCGGAAACTGAACGGCGAGCGATCTTGATGGAAGCCGGCCTCGAAAAAGATGAAGCGCGAAACGTCGCCGATGTTTTCGAATCTAACCTTCTCCTAGACCTTACCAAAGGCATCCAATATCTGCGTGAAACGATGGAACTGATCATAGAGGGATTCCGGGAAGCAATGAAGACCGGGCCACTAACAAGAGAACCATGTGAGGGCATAAAAGCGAAACTGGTCGATGTCACTCTACACGAAGATGCAGTCCATCGAGGTCCTGCGCAAGTCATACCTGCCGTTAGACAGGCGATATTCGCGGCCATCCTGATGGCCAAGGACGTGGTACTTGAACCGATGCAGAAGGTTTTTATCAGCGTCCCCCAAAGCCTAATGGGAAGCGCCACGCAACAAATACAAGGAAGGCGCGGTCAAATACTGGATATCGACTCCGAAGGCGACACAGTAGTTGTAGTCGGTAAAACCCCAGTCGCCGAAATGTTCGGTTTTGCTGGAGATTTACGATCCGCGACAGAAGGACGCGCTATATGGAGCACGGAATTCCTGGGATTTGAGGTGTTGACGCAAAGCTTACAACCAGAGATAGTAAAACAGATAAGGCAGAGAAAAGGCCTAAAAGCTGAGCTGCCAAAACCACACGACTTCATAGGCTGAAAGGAGGAAAGAAGAAAAATGGCTGAAAAGCCCCATTTGAATTTAGCAATGATAGGTCACGTTGACCACGGCAAGAGCACGTTAGTTGGAAGGCTGTTGTTCGAGACTGGCAATGTAGGCGCGCACATAATTGAGTCATATAAGAAAGAAGCAGAGGCAAAGGGCAAAGGATCCTTTGAGTTTGCCTGGGTAATGGACTCGCTCAAGGAAGAACGCGAACGCGGGGTCACGATCGACATAGCACACCAACGATTCGATACAGAAAACTACTACTTCACTATCGTCGACTGTCCCGGTCACCGTGACTTCGTAAAGAATATGATCACCGGAGCATCGCAGGCTGATGCTGCAATATTAGTGGTTGCAGCGCCTGACAGTGTGATGGCTCAAACAAAAGAGCACGTCTTCCTTGCACGGACCCTCGGAATCAATCAGCTGATCGTAGCGATCAATAAGATGGATGCTTCAAATTATAGCGAGAAGCGGTTCAATGAGGTCAAAGACGAGGTAGGAAAGCTACTGAAAACAGTCGGGTACAAAGAAGAGGACGTTCAATATGTCCCAGTTTCGGCGTTTAAAGGTGATAACGTAACCAAACTTAGTGACAACATGCCGTGGTACAGCGGTGAGACACTGTTACAGGAGATCAACAAGTTCAAAGTTCCTGAAAAACCGGTGAAGTTGCCTCTCAGATTACCCATACAGGACGTATACACGATCTCAGGTATCGGAACGGTGCCGGTTGGCAGAGTCGAAACGGGCATAATGAAGCGGGGAGACAAGGTAATATTCGAGCCCGCAAATGTCCGAGGGGAAATTAAATCAATAGAAATGCATCACGAAGAGATTCCAGAGGCCGTTCCAGGTGATAACGTAGGTTTCAACGTCCGGGGCGTTGCTAAGAAGGATATTAAGCGCGGCGATGTTACCGGTCACCAAGACACGCCACCAAGTGTCGCAAAGGAATTTACGGCCCAGATCGTCGTTTTGCAGCATCCAAGTGCGATAACTGCCGGCTACACGCCCGTTTTCCATGCGCACACTGCGCAGGTGGCATGCACCTTCACGGAAATCAAGGCAAAGCTTGATCCCAGAACTGGTCAAGTAAAACAGTCCAATCCAGACTTCATCAAGACAGGCGATGCAGCTATCATCCAAGTCCGGCCGACAAAGCCCTTGGTGATAGAGAAGGTAAAAGAGATACCGCAATTGGGTCGCTTTGCCATTCGGGACATGGGACAAACTATCGCAGCGGGGATGTGCATCGACATAGTCCCTCGGTAACGTCACGAGATTGAATGCAAAAAGCAAGAATAAGGCTTTCAGGCACGAGCCCGGAAATGCTTGATCACGTTTGTGAACAAGTCAAGAGCATAGCCGACAGGACGGGAGTCAACCTGTCTGGGCCGGTTCCTCTTCCTACGAAAAGGCTTAGGGTACCGACGCGAAAAAGTCCCGACGGCGAAGGGACTGCCACGTGGGAGCACTGGGAAATGCGCGTCCACAAACGACTTATCGATCTTGATGCTGATGAGCGAGCGCTTCGGCAACTCATGAGAATACAAGTCCCGAAAGATATCAACATCGAAATAGTACTGGAAGGCTGAGGGTCTCGCCCATTCAGGATGATTTTGCTTGAAAAACGTGCGAGCCGAAGCAACTGTAGCAGACGAGTTGATGGCCGAGGTAGCCAAGTGGACTACGGCGCCAGCCTTGAGCGTTCCTTTTAGGTTCAATGAGAGCTGGTGAGGCTTTCGCCTCGCAGGGGTTCAAATCCCTTCCTCGGCGCTCCTATTTTGTAATGTGTTTTTCCCACGGCTTAATGATGCACAGCTGCTTGTTCGTTTCGTCCACGTTAACGATTGAGTAACTTATGCCTCGCCTGTCGAGGAAATCAATGAAAAAGTACTCGAAGTAAGCGGATTTATCCTCATCAAATCTGGTAGCCGCAAATACGAATGCCATCATATTCTGACAAAAGCGCGAGGCGAGCCAGTAGTAGTCGTCGTCCGAAATGTGGTACTTTGCTTGTGTTTTCTCTTTCGCCGACTTAGGTCTGCGCAACAACATGATTTTGGCCTGGCAAGTCTCTGTACTTACCACCACATTCAGCCTTTAAAAATTTTCTTCTCGATTGCACGAGAAACCTAGCAATAGCACGTGCAAATAGCCAGAACGGCTCATTTGCTCATTATTTACACTGCTGAAGTGTGAGTTAGCACTTTCAGGC
>Ga0326727_10004400_pt1 | contig 42451 bp, 36 predicted proteins | sample MB2enrmetagenome_FD_207643 | JGI IMG/M metagenome (GOLD analysis project Ga0326727, IMG submission 207643) | Lab enriched peat soil microbial communities from McLean, Ithaca, NY, United States - MB29MY | ecosystem: Environmental > Terrestrial > Soil > Wetlands > Peat | place: USA: New York...
GTCCTCTGGGATTGGGCACTTCATTGTGTATCGTCCCCAAGAGCAGATGAGCGCAAGCGATCGCGATCTGGCCGCGAAAACGCAGCCTGCGATCGGGGATGCTGCTGCGTTTGCCGGGATCGAATTCGACAAGGAAAAATGGAGCTACCGGCAGCTGGAGTGCCAGGCTCTTCCGGGCCATTTGTTTCTGCTCTTCACAGGAGATAGTGGCGTCGGCAATGTAAGTCTTTTTTCCGCCGCGATTCCGCGCGCCGGCACGGGCCGTGTGCGCGTCATTCCTGTCCAGCGGCGCGGCTTTGCTCTTTTCTCGCCCGCTCCCGTCAACCAACTCGCGATAGCGGCGTTCAACCGCATTCGCGCGGAGGAACCAGCAAGCCAGCCCGCAGATTGGCTTTCTACGAGCCTGTGCTATGCCGCACTGACCGAGCCGCGTCTTGACGTTTCCACCTCGCCGAGCCCATCGCCTGAGGCAAATCTCGCTTTGTCGTTCCCGCCTACGTTAGAAGTCGGGGCAGACGGCGCGTCGACGGTCCGCTTCGTCAATGTTGCGGAACCACGCCAGCCGATGCAATGGGCATTGACCTTCGATGCCAAGGGCCAGTTGCTCAAGGTCCTGTACTTCCCCACGCCGGCCTACGCCACCACCATCGTGCCTTAAAAACTGACCTTGCGCTTCGGATACCACGTGAGCTGAATGTTGGTGGTGGTCACGGTCTGTTCGCTCGTCACATAGATCGGCGCCTTGTAATGCTCCACGGCAAAGTTGCCGCGGATCTCGAAATCCTTGCCAATCCGCTTCACGGCCTGAAAACCGATTTCGCTAAGAGTCGTGCCGCCGGGAATGAAATCCGTGGTGGCCTTCTGATACCGGCCGTTCACCTGCAGCCACTCGTTGCCGCTCAGGTGATACGTGATCCAGGCCTGGCCGCCCTTGTCCTCGCGGCCTATCCAGTCACCGAAGATCTGCCCCTGGTTGGTGTAGCCCTGCTTCTCTATGCTCTCGTAATAGATAAAATCGCCATGCTGCGGAGATATTGGACCCGGGTAATGCCCAACGTTGACGCGCGGAGCCGTGGTTGCTGCCTCGCCTCGAATGTCCAGCCTCGGCAGGCCCGGTACATGCGACAGGTACAGCCCGGGACGCATGGCGGCACGGCGCGGCGCGTCCATGGGCGACACATCGTCGTGCACAAAGGAGTCGCTGTAGAGCGTGAGCCAGTGGCTCACGAAAGGCAGCCGCCAGGAAAAGTCGAAGGCTGCAAAACGCGCGCCGGGATCGGTCGCATTTCCTTTATTGGCGCTGTTACCCGCGGTGAGACTGAAGAAGCTGCGCAGAAACGAGTGCAGACTCACACCTTCATGGCCCTCGCCGCCGAACATGGCGGTTCGTTCAAAACCGAATTCCAGATCCTTATACGGCGGAAACGGCCTAAAGCTAACCTTCTCCACGTGCACCCAGGGATTACCGGGATTGATGACGTTGGCCACGCTGGGTGAAGGGTTGGCTTCGTATGCCGTATTCGGCATTTCCGTGTGACCGCGCAGTGCGCCCACCAGAAACTCATAACGGAAGGGCCCGGTGAGCATCGAGAGACCCGGAACATGCAAAGGCTCGATGCGGTTGATCTCAAATGCGTAGAAGTTCTGCGCGTTATTGGAGAACGCCATGCTGCCGCCCTGGGCCGGTCCCAGCCACTGGTCCTGTTTTCCAAAGGAAATCACGTGATTCAGAAACTGATAGGAAAGATACGCCTCCAGAAACCGTCCCTGGGTCGCAGTGCCAATGGGCCCCTGAGAAATGGTGGTTTGGTTGTACACTGCCGTGGTGTTGCCGTAAGGTGCCGTGCTCGACGGAACGTAGTAGAGCAGTCCGTCGATATCGGTCAGGGTCTGCGCCAGCGCCGCGGAGTAACCCGTAGCCGAAGGCGCACCCTGGAACTCCGCGCGCACGTAGACTGCGAATCGTCCCGCGCTGGCGTAGCCGCTGATACCGGAATAATTGTTGAAACCATTCTCATAGGGACGGCCGTAGTCGTTCACGATTGATTGCCCGAGATGGTAGCTATCCCGCAATGGCGTGCCGCTGATGCCGCGCATCACGCTGTACACCGATTCGATGCGCGTGCCGCCCTGGCGCGGTCCGCAAGGGCCTTCCATGTCGTATTGCAGCTCACGGTTGAGCACCTCGTAGATCTCGCGCGCCTCGCCGGCGGCAGGATCGTCTTGTCCTTCGGCTTCCTCGATCAGGTTCCCGGCATTCTCGAGCATGTGCATCACGCTGGCGCGGGTCCACGGCCGCAGTCCGATATACACGGTATCGACATATCCCAGCGAGTACAGCCGCAGCATGGCCGGGTACACCCAGCTATCGACTGGAATATACGGCGAGCCCAATTTGGAGGGCTCGCAGGGACTGGCCGGTACGCTTGCGCCGCCCTTCTGTGCCGCGCCATCCGACGCACTGGGCTGCTCTGCCGCCACTTGAAAGGTCCCGGCATAGGTCAGGAGCGCCATTCCGAACACGCATGGCATGAGAACGCTAACAAACCATGGCTGGTTCCTGTTCATCGTTTCCCTCGCTTGATTATCGTGTTGATTTTCGCAGATTGCGCTCGCGAAGCTGTCCGTGGCATGGCCTCTGATCTCTAGCGGAAATTCGCCTCGTCGCCAGGATAAGAGAAGAACCGGCATCGGCTCCGCCGGATGACTTCGCAAAGCGCAAGTTTCTTGCGCTTAAGCAAGATTTGCGGGGTGGAAATCCCGCTGTGCAGTTAACCGCGAGATTCGCCTTATTTCTCGCCGCCGCGGACGCCCCTTACGCGTGCCTTCACCCCGACCGCCGGCACTCCGCTGTAAACCGTCCATGGCTCCAGGTCGCGGTTGGCCACCGATCCCAGACCCAGAACGGCTCCCTCTCCCACGTTCACGCCCGGCGACACCGATGCCCGCGCGCAGATCCATGAATATGCGCCCAGTCGCATGCTGTACGAGATCATGGGGAATTCAGGATGGTTGTAATCGTGGGTCGCCCCGCAGATGTAGGCATCCTGCGAGACGATGCAGTGCGTCTCTAAATAGATCGGGGAAGGATTGTAAATCTCAGCATGATCGGCCAGCGTGCAGCAGTCCTCGCAGTTCAGGTTCCACGGCGCCCATACTTTTCCACTGGGATAAAAGTGACAACCCGGACCCATCTTCGCGCCGAAGAGCCGCAACAGCATCGACCGCCAGGCATGCATCGGAGGCGGCGACATGCGATAGAAGAGCACATACACCATCCGCCACAACTGACGCATCAGCCGGTACTTCAAACTGAAGGACGGACGGTGATAGGGATTCTCCTCAGCACTGCCCGCAATGTGGTGCACCGTCCGCTCGCGTTCGGGAGTTGTTGTGTTCATACGTGTTCAACATTATTTCGCAAAGCTCCCGCCTCGACAAATGCCCGCGCGATTCCCAGGCCCTGAGACCACAAAGTGAAGCGCTCAGGCCGCACGGTCCGCGACGTTGGCCACATACCAGTCGTAAGCCTGCTTGATCCCCTCGTCGAAGGGCGTTTGCGCACTCCATCCCAAAGCCTGCAAACGGCTTACATCCATCACTTTGCGAGGCATGCCGTCGGGCTTCGATCGGTCGAACGTAAATGTGCCCTTCCAGCCGGCCACCCGCGCGATGCTTTCCGCCAGTTCCAGGATGGTCATGTCGCGCCCGGTGCCAACATTCAGGAAAAGCTCATCGGAATAATTCTTCAGGACGAAGACGCAGGCGTCGGCCAGGTCCTCGGTGAACAGGAACTCGCGTCTCGGGGTTCCGCTTCCCCACAGCTCGACCGTGGCGCTGTCCGCCATCCTGGCGGCATGAATCTTCATGATCAGCGCGGCGACGACATGACCGTTCTCGGCATCGTACCGGTCTCCGGGGCCAAACAGATTGGTCGGCATCACGGAAACGAAATCGCATCCATATTGCCGGCGGAACGCCGCGCACAGCTTGATTCCGGCAATCTTGGCGATGGCGTACCACTCGTTGGTGGGCTCCAGCGCTCCGGTCAGCAGCGCCTCTTCGCGCATCGGCTGCTGGGCCATGCGCGGATAAACGCACGACGACCCCAGAAACAAAAGCTTCTTCACGCCCGCACTTTTTGCCGCGTGGATCACATTGGTTTCGATGACCAGGTTCTCGTAGAGAAACTCCGCGGGGCGCGTGGCATTGGCCATGATGCCGCCCACGGTAGCGGCGGCAAGAAAGACGGCGTCGATCTTCCTGTCCGCCATCCAGGCATGAACCTCTGCCTGGCGCAGAAGATCGAGTTCGCTGCGGTCTGCAGTGACGATCTCGCAGTTCTCGCGCTTGAGCCGCCGCGCAATCGCTGCCCCCGCCATGCCGCGATGACCAGCCACCCAGACGCGCTTTCCGGTCAGATCAAAACTACTCATGGCCGTACTCTCTGTGCGATTCCTGGGCAATGACCTTCAGATCCGACTCCACCATGTCAGAGACCAGTTCCGGGAAGCTGACCTTGTGCTGCCATCCCAGAACGCGGCGCGCTTTGGAGGCATCGCCCAGAAGCATGTCTACCTCTGTCGGCCTGAAGTACCGGCTGTCGATCTTCACCACCGTCTCTCCCGTGCCGGTGTCGATTCCCATCTCGTCGATGCCCTTGCCGCGCCACTCGATTTTGTGCCCGACCTTGGAAAACGCCAGCTCCACGAACTCGCGCACGCTGTGCGCTTCGCCCGTGGCCAGGACGTAATCGTCCGCCTCCGGCTGCTGCACGATCCTCCACATGCCTTCCACGTAGTCCCGCGCATGACCCCAGTCGCGCCTGGCATCGAGATTGCCGATGTACAGCGTCCTCTGCACGCCCAGGTGAATAGCTGCCACGGCGCGCGTGATCTTGCGGGTGACAAAGGTCTCCCCGCGGATCGGGCTCTCGTGGTTGAACAGAATCCCGTTCGACGCGTGAATGCCATACGCCTCGCGGTAGTTCACCGTGATCCAGAAGGCGTACAGCTTGGCCACTCCGTAGGGGCTCCGTGGATAAAAGGGCGTGGTTTCCTTTTGCGGTACTTCCTGCGCCTTGCCGAACATTTCCGAGGTCGACGCCTGGTAGAATCGCGTCTTTTTCGTGAAGCCGAGAATCCGGATCGCCTCCAGAATGCGCAACGCGCCGGTGGCATCGGCATTAGCAGTGTATTCGGGCGTCTCAAAGCTCACCTGCACGTGACTTTGTGCGGCCAGATTGTAAATCTCGTCGGGCTGCACCGACTGAATGATGCGGATCAGATTCGTAGCGTCGGTCATATCTCCGTAATGAATCTGAAAATGCGCGCCGGGAACGTGCGGATCCTGGTACATGTGGTCGATGCGCGCCGAATTGAAAGATGAAGAGCGGCGCTTGATGCCGTGCACAATATAGTCCTTGCTCAGCAGGAGCTCCGACAGATAGGCGCCGTCCTGTCCGGTAACACCAGTTACTAACGCAACTTTCGGCATAAGTCTTACCCTCTATCGAGTAGAGATTGCCTGCCTGGATGGGTAACAGCAGGTGTTAGTTTATCGCGGCAGACAATGTCTTTACGGCGTTACGAATGTTTGCGATTCCTGGGGGGATTCGCAGGCGACAACCGGAGCGAATGGGCGAGATTAAGCCTCCGCATGCGCGGGGCTTGGCACCTTGCGATCTTTCCAATGCAGAATGCGCGATTCCATGCCATACCACAGCCCATACGCAACGGCAAATGTCAGTGCAAGGCCCAGCAAATCTGTACTCACCGCATCGACCCGCCGCGGAAGATGCAACTTGACCACAAGGTCGTGACTTACGACCAGCAGAGGATAGTGGAAGAGGTAGAGGCTATAACTGACCATGCCGACAGAACGCAGCCAACGGGCACGGAGCAGGCGGACCCACAACTGGTCTCCACCCGATTTACGGATCACAGCGTAGGTGGCGAGAGCAAAGCTCAAATCCGCCAGCAACACACCCACTGTCTCCACATAGTGGTTGTCGGGAGAACCGCCGGCGATCAGGAAGAAGACGGCTGCACACGGAATCACCACGACTGCCAGCCAATCGAAGAGACGATCTCTCCCCGCCCAGGCAACAGGCGAGACCCGGCGATGGCGGATGAGCAATGCGACCGCCGAACCGTATGCCAATGCGTCCATTCTGCAATAAAAGATGAAGTATTCAAGATGGCCCGGGGAATACCACATCCAGCGCAGGCTCGGAGCGGCAATGATCATGGCGATGAGGGTTGCGGCAAACGTCCTCTTTTTCATGAAACGGACGATGGGCGCCCATATCGTATAGTAGACTTCCTCAACCGACAGAGACCACAAGACACCCAGCCCGTGGACCACGGCCGTTGGCAGGTCTTGCGTCACCCCGTGGACTTGCATGGGATCGTGCACATACAGGCTTGTGTAGTAAAAGAGGTACGGCAACCACAGCGCGAAAGCACCCATCCGCCCCTGCACGGCGCACACCGCCATATAAACGGCAAGCCCGAGATAATAGGGCGGGAAAACGCGCAGGATTCGCCGGGAATAGAAGATGGTGAAGTAGTGCTCTTGCTCGCGAAGCCCGAGCAAAATGCTGGTAATGAGAAATCCCGAGAGAACAAAAAACAGATCCACGCCCAGCCAGCCGTACGCCGAACCGGTAATCGGAAGCCATGGAAAATAGTGGTAGACAATTACTGCCAGTACTGCAATGCCTCTGAGCCCATCCAGCTCTTTGATGCGCATGACGCTCTGCTTCCTTCCGAGATCTGCTCCATGATTCCCACCGGTTGCCGTCGCACTGCCCGGCACGCTTCGCAAACCGTACGGCATCGCACCGACGGAGCCGCGTGTTTCTGCGCAGGGCGCCTCAAAAACAGTTGAAACTAGCGGCAATGACCCCGCCATCCCGCCGAGATTCCATGATTCCTGCGACTTCGAGTTCATGGCGACGGCACCACACCACTGGATATTTTAATCGTCATCTCCCGTTTACGTACTCCATGGCAGCGAGGTACCCCTGCGCCAGAGTCGAATCATCGATGCGGGAATAGCGCATAGTCATGTCCAAGCTTCCATGACCAAGCAAGACCTTCAAGAGATATCTGCCTCTTGATGCCCGCCTGCTCGGCGGCCTCAGCCACAGCTGCCCAGACGATCTCTTCAGCACAATCTCCATTTGGAGCGATGCGGCCATTGTCCTTCCCCTGGCCGTGTCGCTTTATAGGGAAAGCCCCCGCGAGTGCTTTTTCATCAATCAACATCTCACGACTTTGGCCACTCCGGCCGTGAGAAGTGCGATTTTAGTGCGCAGTTATTTTCTCGTCTGTGTTGGCACGTTCGCAACTCGGACGTCAGGCCCACCATCGCGTACGTAAAGGTCGCATCCGTAACCCCATTGGCCGCTCATTATGCGCTGCCCAAACAGTGTGATCCATAGATGCTGTGGAGCACGTTGAATCAGACGGTAGTCCGCCGGATTCAGCTGGGCTGGAAGCGGACGCACTACTTTATCGTCTCCATGGAACGCTTGGTAGCAATTTGCCACAGCAGCAAGATTCTTGTAGCCATCCTTACCTCCTGAACTGTATCCGAAAACCATGTGGTGAAAAATAGGCTTATAAATGTCGTAGGATCCCCATTCGACAGCAACGACATCTTCCGGAGACTTTAGTTTCGAAAGGAGGTAAGCTGGCTGGTCCTTTGCGGCCAGATAGGAAGGGTATTGTTCAACTCGTTGTATGAGGCTGATGGCCGCACTGGGAATACCAATAAGCATAACAAAGAGCAGCAAGGCCATCGATGGGAGCCCCAATTTCCCGCTATCGCGATTTGCTATCAATAAACAATATGGTACAAAGACACCGATGTAAATGGGATAGGCTGGCTCAGAAGGGAATATGAAAATCGTGCAAAGCAGGCAGAGAAGACTTGCCGCAAGAGGAAACCACTCGCGGGGTCCTAACTCTTTGCGACGGATCCACGCCCACACAGCTATTCCAATAAGTCCGCAATATGACAGCACATAATGGACTGTTTCGATTGCCCCTACGTGAAGACATAACTGATCAACCAGCCGTTTTGGATCAGATAGCACGTGGAGCCAACCTATTCCCCGGTCAGCACCGCTGGCGTGCTGTAAGAATCTAGATAGCGATGTGGGATCAATCGAGTAGTAAGTCAAAGCAACACAGGCAAGCACCATCAAACTGGACGATGCGGCTACGAAAAGCAAACGAAGTGCCCGTTGCCAGCCACCCATCTTGCCCCATGCTTCCGAGCAGAACAGTGCGGCCACCCAAATTGCAGCAATAACAGCCGTGAAGGGATGAGCCAAAAACGCCACCGCGAGCATCGCGCCAGTAAGAAGGGGCCGTGGCTTCTTCAAAGCGGCGGTGGCAACAGCTAGGCTCCCCAAGGTTAGTCCTAGGGCTTCTGGCCGATCATTAGTGACAAACGTTACGGGCAGCATAGCAAGCGCCAGGGCCGTCAATGAACGGAGCTTCCCGGGCGGCTGACGCATAACCAAGACGAGTCCAACTAGATCTGCGATCAGAGCGATGAGAAAATTAAAGATGGTTCCTCCGTAGCTATTGCGGGGAAAGATTGATGCGTACACCGCAAATAGCAACGGCATAATGGGAGGGTAGTGAGAAAAAAACCTGGGGGTCAGGTCTGTCATGTTGGCCAGAGCCGCAGACTCGAAGGATCCATAAGCAGCCAAATTCCAGCCGGCATCGCGAAAGTAATAGGAGTCGATACCGTTCATGCTGGGGGCCACGCGCAGTGTGATCAGGAGCCAGAAGGACGTACTGAGCGCAAACAGAAGGCTGCAGCGGATCTTTGTCACAAACTCTCCCCAATCGGATTCTCTTGATTGTAGTGATGAACTAACGGTTCCGGGAGAATCGACACGACTGCCTGCGCTTTGCTCCCGCGCACGATCGATTGCAGAATCGAAGCCTGATGCTGGAGGACATACGGCTCCACCTCAACGAGGGACCACTTGAGACCAAGGCGGCTGTATGCAGACCGAAACCAACGGCAGAAAGGCGGTTCCTTGACCTCCAGCGGCCCGCGTCGGACAATCTGCACGCCAAAATCTTCAACCGGAATCTCCTTTTTCGGCACCGATGCCATTGGATCCTATCGCTCCTGAGGCAGATCGCGAGGCCAAAAGAACGTTTGCCCCGAAAAAGCCAGTGTTTGCGGAAAAAAGCCAGGCGATTCGCTGCCGTCCTAGCCTCGCTCACCTCACCGAGAGCCCTTCAAGTCAATTGCGCCGACACCTGTCCATCCTCCTTTGGCCTTCGTGATTCGGATTCGCTGTGCCGCGGTCGGTCGGCTAGCCTGCCGGAAGCGGTAACAGCGCTATCCTGCGCAACATCGCGGCGAACCGTGCTCGCGTGAGATGTCCTTCAGCCAACACCATCCAGTAATACCGCGCATATTTTACCAGTCGCCCGCCCGTCTTCACCGCTCGCTGCTGCAAACTGGTCAGTGACCAGTCTGCGATGCCTGTGAGCAGAGTCAGCCGGCGCCACAGATTCCCCAGGTTGTAGGCCAGAATGCTGAGCCACAAGCGGACTTCATTGCTCCTAAATCGGTGGCAGCTTAGCCGCGTCATCTTCACCGCCTGCTTGCCTTCCTTGATCCATTGCTCCGCCTTGCCACGCTGGTTGTAGAAGTGAACCACTTTCCGGTTCGCGAGCTGCGTGTTGGTCGCGATAAAGCCCAGCCGTGGGAACAGTTCCCCGGCATGATGCTCAACCTTTGCCACTACTCGCCGTGCCTTCGTCCAACTGGCTGCCCTATAGAGGAAGCCTTTCTACCAGACAACGGGCCTATGTCCCGGACGGCCTACTGGCCGAATGAGCAACTCTGCAATGTCCCGCAACAGGCAGTCATTGGCAGGGATCCGAATCGCCTACTTCACACCACGCTTTTCCAATGCTTCGTAGATGTCAGACTTCGCAAAAGCGGCATCAGTCCGGAACCAGACTTCCTTACCCAGATTCTGCAGCCGCTCAATCTCTGGCAGCAGGAGTTGCTTCCAGCCGTCGGCACTGTGAACGTTGCCTGACCGCAGTGTTGCGGCGACGCAGTCGCCTTCCTAGTTGAATAGCAGCAGCGGATGATAGCAGCTGGATGCAAAGTGTTTGTTGTAGGCGCTCTGTTCCTGCTCGCCGTAAACGGGAATCTCGTTGAGTCCATGTCCAGCACCGCCCGCGATGACTAATCCTGCCCTTCGGCCCTGGCAATCATTTCCCGGCTCATGGCCGTACGGCCGCTGAGGTTCGCTGCTTGCGTCAACACCTGAGTCTCGAACCAATGGAGCCCGGAGGGCAGAGCCGCACCGCGATCGCGGATCTTCTCCGAGCCAATCAGTCGAAAGGTCGGGTCTTGGGAAAGGCGTTCGGCATCGTTGAGGTCTTCATAACCGGCTAAGCGGCTGTAAATTGACTGGCGCAACATATCCGGTAAAGGTAGTTGCGCGTTCCTGCCGCGACGGGCATCGGTCAGGTTGTTGGAGATGAGCTGGCTCAACCCGAGCCTCTCATCCAACTCTCGAACCAATAACAGGCCGGCGTCGGTGGTGATTCGTGATCCCCGAAAATCAATCTTCAGAGAGGAGTTGAAGGAAACCTGAATAGGCCGCTTTTGTTTCTCACCCATTGGGTTCGTATCTCCAGCTCGCCGTCACCGCGCTTGTATCCTCATAAACATTGACGATTCAGACGGTCTGAAGATTCAGGATTATCATTCAAAGAGGAAATGCGAGTTTAAGAACGGCGGGGCGGATTGAAGGTGAACATTTCCGGAAACGAGGATGCTTCTTTTTGCCCGCTTCGACATGTTGACGGGCCGAGGGCTAGGCTCCCGCGCTCCGCTCAAAAAGCCAAAACCAGGTTGGGTTCAATGCGAATCTCTGAACTCGCGGGTCGGAGTACTTTGGCTCCTTCGCCACCAGCCGGTAACCGCTCTGTTCGATGAGAGGCTGCATGTCCTCGTCCTCGATATTACGCAAAAACTCACCGTCGTGACCGCAAGCGTTAGGGACAATCATAAAGTGCTTCACTTCGTGCGCCGCGAGCCGGCCCAGCCACCATTGCGCTGCGTTCAGCGAGCACTCGGAAAGGCTGTGAATGTTCATGGCGAGGCCGGGCGGCGACTGCTCCAGCGTGGCATCGATTTCGGTCGCCGGGACCACTTTGAATCTGCCCTCAAGGCCGCGGAACCGGAGATAATATTCGCAGACAAAGCTGGATTCCGGGATCGCGTCCGCGCACAGGTAACTGCCGAGAGATGGAATTGCCGTCAGCATGCGGTGCGCAAGCCGCCCATAGCCCGCTCCGATGTCGAGGATCGAGTGCGGAGGACGCGTGGCTATCTTCAGGTGTCGGTCGAGGAAGTCGATCTCCAGGATCGAATCCAGGAGATCCCTCGAAACCCAGCGTCCGGCTATATCGTAGGCAATGGCTCCAAACGCTCCGTCTTCGCTGAATTTCCCCATCAGCCCTAGCCTATCGTAGGCCAGAGCATAATAGGCCGCGACAAGATACGCCAGCTCGTTGAGGCTCGGGTTGCCCCGTTGCCAGACCCAGGCGCTATGGCCGCGGAAATTCAAAATGTCGGTTTGAGACACGAATTCTTCGGTCCACAGTAACGGCGTCTTCAGGGCCGGATCGAGGCCCGCGTAGAGCGTGCGAAGTTCCAGCAGGCGCGGATTGTCGCGCCGCAAATAGGCGGCGGCATCTGCGACGGGCCCCATCTCAAGTCGTTTCGGTTCGAAACTGACTTCGCTATCGATCCGGTAAAGATCGAGAACGGACTGAGGTATCAAACGGTAGCCGAAGCGTCTGGCGATGCGATCGGTAAGCTTTCGCACTAACGAAGTCAATTTCATTCAGATCAAACCTCGCTCGATTGATCGAGTAGTGGTTCCTGCTCCTGTTATTTTACGAACGTGTAGGCTCGTCCCCTGTTCTATCCTTGCGCGTTCCATAGTTTAGAACCTATCCAATAAACCTCTGGGCATTCTGCGCAGAAAATCTCTAGCAATATGCGTTCCAGCCAGTGTTTATAAGGTTCTAGGCAATTTCCGAAAGCCTCCAGCTTTCGACGATGCGCCGTTTTCTTGCTTCCTCGCTCCCTTCATTGGCTCTGGCTACGCCGGGTTAGGGGTTGGGCTTTCGGGCAGATGCGAAGGTTGCTCTCCATGGAGAGGCCGGCAGCCCAGACGACGACTTCCCGAGAAAATCGCACTTTGAACCGATTGCGACCGATGCACCGAGGAAGAAGAATTGTATCAGCCCGATCTCAAAGCCCCCGGCAAAACGCTGCGCATTTCCATTCCTTGCCGGCCGCGGCTCGAATCTTCACTTCGGTTGCTTGGTGAAGTAATGCGTCAGGAGCCGATGATACTTCTGTACCGCGGACTGGCGACAGTAGGCCACGATGCCATCGGTTACTTCTCTTTCCGTGCCCTCGGTTAAGCCCAGTTCGTAGATCCCCAGCGATGCAAAGCTGCCCACGAGGCTGACGGCAAGCGCCGTGGCAATCCATCTCCGGAATCGCGCAAATCTCTCCAGATTCGCGGGATTGCTCACCGTCAGATGCTACCCCGGAAGCGCCAGGAAATCGAACTCGGGATAGAACTCCATCCTGCAGCGGCACGCAATGGAGATAGCCGTCATCATGAGTACGCCCGGCGCCAGCAGGCCGGCGGCAACAACCTCAGCCTGAAATGTTGCGGGCGAGATGCGCGAGCGGCGGCGCCACACCGCAATCAGCAAGAGCACGATGAAGCAAAGCGGTCAGGAAGAAGCTGGATGGTTGCGGTTCGACCGTCTGGAATAGCCGCTTCTGCGTATTTTCCAGAAGAAAGTGGCCGTCGCTCCCTCGCAGCACCCAAACGGGGATGAAGAATTACATCAGGCTGAAGGGAATGCGCTGCAGATTGAACATGCCGTATTTCTGCATGACCGGCACCCAGTTCGCGTAGCATCCCATGCAGAAACAGAGGTAATAGTTGGCGAAGGTGGCAGGATTGCCCCAGCGAGAATAATTGAGGGTGCCGGTTGCGGCGATGAGCACGGCGAGAATTCCTGTGGGGATGAGGAATCGTTGTCCCACAAGCGCTTGCCCCATCCGCAGCAGCGCCGGCCGATGCCCGTCGCGCACGGCGTTACTTTCTTGTACGGCCAATACAAGCAGAAGCAGGACGCATGCCAGAATGAGGCCGATGCCCGTGGTGACGCGCGTGAGCAGAGCCAAACCGGCGCACAGCGCCATCCAGCGCAGTGCCTTGTTTGCGAAGGAGCGATGGATGATCCCTTGCGACGCAAATAGACGAAGATTGCGGCAAAAGCGGAGGATCAGAAATCCACTTCCTGGTAAATCGTGACTTTCAGATAGCCGGTTGCGCTGCCTCCGAGGAGGATGTAGCCCAGCTTGAGGCCAATCGCCCATCGGGCAGCAGGGCTTTCGACGCTTTGCCGTCGAATCAAAAGCACGGCGCGGATCTTTGCCATTCCCGTCAGGCAAACCGCCACCAGACACGACCACAGGGTTACGTCTGTGTTCATGCGGTGGAAGATCCAAAGCGGGAAGCGCAACAATGCGCAAAATATGCCCCAATACGCGTCGTAGCGCCCACCGCGCATGAACCCTTCCCAACCCACAATTTGCGGGTCCACGTCGAACCGGCCATGCATCAGATGTCCGAATATGTTGTTGAAGGTCAGGTTCAGCGGATCGCCCCACAGCAGAAGCCTCCATGAAATACCCAGCAGCGGCGCGAAGCAAAGCACCATAAATACAAGCAGGCCCATTGCAGCTTGCGATCGTCCTGATATATGCCACGCACGCCTGCTGGTAAACCTCCACGCCCAGAGGCCGCGTTAACTGGCTCCGATGCGGGACTTGCGCCGCCCTTCGTCATTTCGCCTATGGCGAATTCTGCTCCTTCTCGAGGTTCGTGCAATGATGCATGCCAAGCTACAGCATCCTTGCATCCTTTCAATTATTCGCTGCGCGGCCTTGCAGAAAAGGGCGCGTCCGTTTGAGCACCGACTATACTCAGGGAAAAGACAGCGAAATCGTTGCCCATACTTTGCCGCACGCAAGCGAGGAAATGAATGCGCGTTTTGGTTACTGGTGGTTTGCGGGTACGTCGGATCTCATGCGGTGCGCGAGCTGACCGCTGCAGGCCACGAAGTTGTCCTCTATGACAACCTCAGTACTGGCCATCGCCGATTCAGTGAAGGCTACGAATTCGTTGAGGCAGACATCGCCGGCGAAGTTCGACTCGCAAAGGCCCGGGAGCGAGCCGAGGCCCTGATGCACTTCGCTGCCTCAGCTTATGTCGGCGAATCGGTTACGAATCCGCGAAAATACTTCCGCAATAATGTTGAAGCCGCTCTCAAGCTGCTCGATACGGTATTGGCCAGCGATCTTCGTCTCTTCATTTTCTCGTCGTCGTGTGCGACCTACGGAATTCCGCAAGTCCTGCCGATTACCGAGTCGAGCCCGCGAGCGCCCATCAATCCTTATGGAGCCACAAAACTGTTTCTCGAACACGCGCTGGCTGCGTATGCTGTCTCGCACGGATTGCGCTCCGTTTCGCTGCGTTACTTCAACGCGGCAGGCGCTCATGCCAGTGGATCGATCGGCGAGCTCCACGATCCCGAGACGCATTTGATTCCCCTCGCTCTCAAAGCCGCGCTGGGAGTCGCACTGCCTCTGCACATCTTCGGTAACACTCTGGACACACCGGATGGCACATGCATCCGCGACTACATCCATGTCTCCGACCTTGGCCAGGCCCACGTATCCGCTCTTGAGTACCTGGCAAAAGGCGGCGAGACAACCTGCCTGAATCTGGGCACAGGCGAGGGCACCTCGGTGGCAACCCTGGTGGCTGCGGCAGAAGAAGTCACTGGGCGAAAAGTGCCTCACTCGTACACCGAACCGAGGCCCGGCAACCCTCCGGTGTTATACGCGGATGCCGCGCAGGCAGGAAAGGTGCTGGGCTGGCGGCCTACGCGCGATCTGCACGAAATCCTCGATTCGGCCTGGAAATGGGAAAGAAAGTTGCAGGCTTCGGGCTACCAGTTGTGAAGTCGCGATGTTTTGGCATGTCCGTGCAAGCGGCTCACCGCCGGCTATAAAAACGCCCGATGAATGCCGCGATGGAACACGCCATGCGTTTGGCCCGCAACCGCAAGGGCGAATAGACACGGATGGGCGCATCGACCATCGTGAAGTAGAACTTCATCGCCCCGGTGGGCGGCATGCCTCTCAGTGCTCGCAGCAGAATCGATCCCCTCCATGGCTTCTCGCCTACGGTATGGTACATCATCATGGATGCGCCAAAGATGAAGCCCATCCCTTGCGGTCCGAGGGTGCTGAGTGGAGACTTCGTGTACATGATTGCGATGTTCAGTGCGTCCTGGTCGCTCATGTTGAAGGGCATTTCCCGGCTTCCGTGCGCCATGTATCTCAGGTCGTAACCCATGGATCCGGCTAGATTGATCAGCCTTTTCCACTTCTCTAAGAACTCCACGTGCTCCCGCGGAATACCGACCATGCCTCCGTTGTGAAGGTGATTCACCGGCCGCGGATCCCTAAGGCCGATACCTGCGGCGAGTTTCATCCATTGTTGGCGCAGCGGAGCGTCGGCAGGAAATATGTTGTCAACAATCTCCTGGCACAACGCAATTCCGTGACTCTGCCAGTCGGCGAAGAAGGACCAGGAGGCTTGGAGGAAGATATCCGAATCAAAATACCAGAGATATTTGCAATCGCGGGCCTCATTTGCCAGCAGGTTCAGCATGAACTCCGGTTTGTAATTCGAGAGAAGGATGCTCGTGTCAAGCTTCAGAAACGCAATCCGAATTTGATCCGTAACCTGGAACTCATCCGCATGGCCTTTCTCCACGCGTTCGAGTTGACTGATCCAGGGAGGCAAGGTACCGCGATATCCCGCCCAAACTGTTCCTCCATAACCTGCGCGCACCAGAGAATTGACGAAGGCGGCAAGACCCAAATGGTAATCCCCTTCGAAAAGCGTACAGATTGCCGTATCACGCACAGACGGCGGGGTTGATTCTCTATGTTCCTTCATGCTCACGATCCCTCAAACCTTTCGCTTCACGCGCTCAGGCCTTCTCGACTCTGACGCAAAATCAAGGGTATGCCCTTTCCGTACATTACGTGCCGGACAGGACCGGTAAAATGCCTCGCCACGATAGTTCTGTAGTTCACGTCGGTTTCCGAATAAAACTGCCTCTGCGTGCTGATCACATACCGGTCGTCGGGCAAGGCCCGCGCGTTTGCGCTGCACATCAACGCGCTCATCGTGGTCTGGGGCGAGAAATAGACAAACGGCTCGGGTTTCCATGTCGCCAGGATTTGCGCGGCTAGGTCAAGAGACAGGGCTCCCTCCGGAACGTATACAAACCCGGCATTCAGCCTGGGTATGTAATCCAGGCCGAGCGCATTGAGTCTGTCGAGAAGGAACGGGTCATGGCATCCGGGCCCCTCATCGATGAAATAGCACGGGACGCAGTTCTCGATGCATGTCAACAATTCAGCCGGAGGATTGAACGCCAGAACATCGTGATCGGAATACACCACCGGTCCCTGCCTGGACAGCGCAAGCACGAGGCCGACTTGCTTGGCCACTGGGTGGCCCCGGAGGAATACGCCCAACGCAGGCTGCTCGTCGCAAAGCCTGGAAAGCACCGACCAGACGTTATAAATCGAAATGCCGGGAAATAACTTTTGTACCGCCGGCTCTTCCCCGGCTGGGATCTCGCCGTCTACCGCCAACTGCAACTCGAATCCGTGCGGCCGAAGATACCGGTACCAGCCCCACGCAGCCCACATCGCATCGTGCAGCGCTGAGGTGGTCGTGAGCACCACAAATCGCGCCCGCCCTTTCACGACACCGAGCGGCGGCAGCTGATGAAAGCGAGAACGAATTGGATAAGGGCGCTTGCGCTCCCACCACCAGATTGGCCTAGTGAGCAACTTTCTCAGCATCGCGCCTCAGACAATCAGTGAATTTCTCATCGCGTGGTCCGGCGGGAGGGCCTGTGGGTCTTATCGAAACGCTGCCGGAATTTTCCCGCCCGCAGCATAACCAATCATTTACTTCGCACGGTGCGGCTGCACAAGGCTCAATCCCGCGGCGAGAAGAGCGCACAAGAGCGGCAGCATGCGGACTTTACCCAACGTCCACGACTTATAAAACATGCGGCTGGCGGCAGCAGCATCCTCGCGCCAATACAATTTGCCTGCAGCAAAGTAACACGCCTTGGCCTTGCTCACAATATCGCGTTCCGGCAAAATCCCGCAGTTCCGATTCTTCTCGTAAACCATTGCGGTTGCCTCGGCCATCTTCCTCGGCTCAGCCGACCTGCTGCCCGGGGGCTTCCGATAATAGTACGTTTGCTTACCCGTCGATGCGATTGGAAAGCCCAGCGCGGCGGCGCGAATCCAGTAATCCAGATCCTCCCCGCGCTGTAAACGGAAGTCTCCTACCTTCTCCATGAGCCGCCGCGTAATGGCCGCTCCCGACGGGTTGATATAACCTCGCCTGAAAAGATCCGCTGGCGGGTCCTTCACTTCAATCGTGTCAATCGGAAGCAGCTCGATATCTCCCGAAGGCGTGTCGCGAAAGACAAAGCCCTCCGAATAGGCCAGGTCGCCCCTTCCCCGCGCCATGACCGCGCACAAACTCTCAAGATGGTTCGGCAGCCAGAAATCGTCCGCATCGAGAAAGGCAATGTATTCGCCCTTGGCGGCCTTCATGGCGGTATTTCTTGCCGCCGACGGGCCCTGGCTCTGCGCATGTTCGAGGAGCACTACATTGCGGGGCGTCTGCTGCGCAAACTCTGAAACCATCCGGCCGGTGGCGTCCGTGCCTCCGTCATTGGTGACAATGATCTCCCAGTTCCGATAGGTCTGCGAGCGGACGCTTTCGAGCGCCTTCCCAATGTGTTTTTCCGCATTGAAGGCGGGTATGATGACGCTGATGAGCTTTTCAGTCATGGTAATGGTTGGACCAATGAAGAACTGAAAAACGGAATACTCGGCCTCGCACCCAGGCACATACCAGAAGGGAACTCAGAACCCTTGCGTGGACGGCTCCGACGCGCTGGACTGGAAGATGGAGCGGGCGCTGACGGAGATTCGCAAGCGCGGGCTACTGACCGCCGCGGCGTAACAGGCCTTCGAACCGTGCGAAAGGCCTGCCTGCATCACGTGGCAACGATACGAAGGGTAGTTTGGCGTTTGAAGAAGTCCTTCTTTACGCGCTTCAAACTTGTATCGTGAATCACATATCCGGCATCCTCAAGATATTCCGCTATGGCAAGACTCGAGGTTCCCCTGAGGGCAAGCAGGTCGGGATGCAATTCGACGCACAATATAGGCTTCTTCGCGAGCAGCAGCTTCCTCGCCCCCATAAGGACATCGAACTCATGTCCTTCCACGTCAATCTTGATGATGTCGGGCGGGTCGAGATTTCTTTCGATCAATTCGTCAATCGACACGGTTTTGATGGCCACGGTATCTCTTTGCGCTGAATTCTCTTCGCTTGGTCGAGCGGGCGATTCCGTGACCGCCGTGTAATGAAACCCGCGCTCAAACTCCACCACTTTGTCGGGTAATCCCACAGCGAAATCGAAGACCTCGACCTTCGCAGTTGGATTGAGATGGAGACACTCTTCAAGTTTCGCCCGCGAGCTTGGATTGGGCTCGAAGGCCAATGCCCGGCGATCTGCGCCCCAGAGTGCGAATGCCAAAGAGAAGAAACCAAATAACGCGCCCACGTCCCAAAAGGTCTTTGCCTTTGCAGCCACATTCATGAAGCCGAGATATTCTTCCGCCGCCGCCGGCTCCTTCCATCCAAAATATTGAAAAGCGTCGTAGACTTCGGCGTCCGGGGGAACTTGAATGCGGCAACCCAGCGGTAAAACGATCGTCGACTCCGGCAGTGTTGCGTTGGCTTTGGCAAATTGCGTGTGATATTTCCGGCGCTTCAAAAGATAATTGACATGTGCCAGGTAGCCCCGGTACCTGCATCCGCTTATAAAGGCGACAATCGTCTTGGGCAATATTGCTTTCGCTGCGGTCTTTGCCTTGGACTGTGGATTCGACAGAAATGTCAACATACCTCCTAACCGCACTCAAGCCGGGATCCCCATCTTGAAAACAGTTTTTCTCCAATAGTACGCCGCTTGGCACGAATTGCAAGAACAGCGAGGCATTTTCGGGGATGAAGTCGGGCGATATGCCGCCGTCCTCGCCCCGTCCACCTCGTGCAGTGCGCGGCGAGTGGCTCAATTTCCTTCAAGGGAATAGTCAATTCCTGCTACCCTCCGCCCGCCTCGCGCAAAACCGTAGAATGCGGTCAGAATACCGATCACAAATGTTGGCAGGATGGTGGCGATATTGAACCAAAGCACGGCCTTCACCGTGCTCAAATCCATCTTCCAGATAAAGATGGCCTGCACAATCAGGGTGACAATGTTGTCGGTTAGCACAAATGAGTAGTAAATGAACCGGCGCGAGCCATTGACAGAGGCGATGACGCCGCCTACAAGTCCCATGGCTCCTGCCAGAATGACCAGTACGACTTCCGTTCGCAAGCCCGCATATTTTGGTCCGAGTACCCAGAGAAAGAGCTCTGGGAAGAGGTGCGCCAGCGCGACCACGCCGGCCCCGCAGGCGCCCGCGGCGGCAACCGCGATCAGGTAATGGGATTTGAGGCGCTCTTTGGGCAACCTCGCAAAGTAGGGCTCCACGAGGATTGCGTTCATCGGCGTCAGAAGCGTGAACACCTGTCCCAGCCGGCTGAGTGCGCCGACAGATGCCACCGCGGCAGTGCGACCGAAGATGGTGATGAGGAGAACCGAGATCTGCCCGCCCAGCGCATAATACACAACGCTGGGAACGGCCGGCAGAGTGAGTTGAACGATGGCCGTGCGCTTCTCTTTTGAAGGCCTGCCCTTCACGCCGAGCAGTTGATGCGCGCGCCAGTAATATACCGCGGCAACCCCAATGATCTTGGCCACGCCGATGAGGATTGCCGTGAACGCGCCGAACCTGTGAAAGGCGAAGAAGATGCCGAGCATCACCAAACCGGCGAGGCTGGAAATGATTTGCGCCTGGTACCAGCGATAGCGATCGCGCCGCAGAATCAGCACCGAGCCATAGGAGGCTCCGACGCGCGCAAACCACGCGGAGACCAGCACAATGACGACCATCGCCGCGACGATTTGCCAGCTCCAATGGCGGTTGTGGACCAGAAGCGGAAAGGCAACGACGGTGATGGGAGCAGCAATGGCAAAGAGCCAATGCGCGATTTGCCTTATCGAGGCAAGGTAGTCGGCAATCAACTGCCGGTCTTCAATCCGTTCACCGACCAGAGGGATGAAGGTTCCCGAGAAGCCCACATCCAAAAGGACCATGAGAGATCCCTGGATGGCAAAGACCACGACAAACTTTGCGTACTCTCCGACGGGAAGCAATCGGATGCAAAGCAAACCGTAGAGAAGATTGCATGCAATTGTGATTCCCTGAGAAACCAGGAATTCCGCAACGCGATGCAATTTGGGAAGAAAGAATGTTCTTGCCGCCTGTATGTGACCTGTGAGCCGAATGATTCTTCCTCCTTGACCGGCGCCGGTCACTTTGAGCGGTTCCTGAGCCGCTTGATCTTATGCTTCACGCGGCCAAACTGGCGTTCTATCTCACGGAGTCCCGATACTTGCCACAACAGCGCCCGCAACAATTTGCGGTTGCGTTCCTTCGCCGGCAAACTGCTCGAAAGCAATTCATCAATCGGCTCCGTGCCGGTTGCGATCCCACCCGAGTAGTGCAAGTGGCTGATGGGCCGTCGCTCCACCTGAATGATGCGGATCAGATCCAGAACATTCTTGTAATCGCCTGCCCACGAGGAAGCCCAGCCGTGCGGCTGCTTGCAAAGATTCAGCACCCGCCATTGCGCCAGAACCAGCGTCACGTGCAGAAGCGTCTGGTCGTGCCAGATCGGCACTTCCGGATGCGCTTCCATCCAGGCAATCCCCGCCAGCAAATCGCCAGGGTGCCGCGGCGACCTGCGGCACAGAAAATGTCCCGCCGTCATCGCCGCCTGCAACGCCCCTGCGCCCATCAACTCCTCGAAGCGATCCGGCCGTTCGAAGTTGAACTTGCCGCCGGTCGTGAACTCTTGATCGGCGTGCACCACTTCATAGTTTTCAAGATAGGTGAACAACTCCTCCCAGTTCATCAACGCGACGACGTCATTATCGGAGTAGAGAAACTCGTCAAACTCCCCAAACCAGCAGAGGAATCTCCGCAGATGACCGGGATTGCATTGCCGGATGCGCCCCTCGAGCTCTGCCAAAAACGCCAACCCTTGCGCAGGGAAATCCGCCAGCGACAGGAGCCTGACTCCATCCCAACGCGGATCGAGAACCATCGGGCTTCGGCCATAGGGAATCACGCGAATGGGCAGATGACAACCGCAACGGCGGATGGATGCGATTAGATTGTTGCACTCCGCGCCACTATGCCGGTTCGCAACCAGATAGATTCCCCGCTTGCGGGCTTGATTCTGAGTCTCTTCCATAAGCTCACATGAGGCGCTGCTTGCGATTCTCGCACTTTCGTCCGGGAGTGCTCAGGCGCCTCAGATCCGATTTCAAGTTTGTCTCGAGCTCCAAACAGAAGCCTTTGGGTCAATGCATCATTTACCGGTTCATCTGGTACGGGTTTTTGAGGTGAAGCGTTTTCAGCGTTTTCAACACCAGTGCCCGCAACGCGGCACGGGCTTTTCGCTTCCATTCAAAGCGGCGAATCATGGCGGCTTGCCGCTTGCGGAAATACTTTTCCGGCGGGGGTGCGTGCCGTAACGATAGCGCAGCCAACTCGACGATGCGGTCAAACTCGCGTTCGATGGAAAAGTACTCGTCGAAAGCCTGACGAGCCAGTCGCCCGCGTTCGGCAGCGCGGTCCAGGTAGGGCTCCAGGATCTCGGGTAGTTTGGCGATATCCCGCTCGCGCACCTGGATGAGAAACGTGTCCCAGGCCGGCCCGGGCGTCAAGGCATATTCGTCAGACAAAAGCACGGGTGCAATGCCTGCGGCCATCACCTCAAAGAAACGGCTGCTGCCCACGCCGGCTCCGCGCGGGCAAAGCACAAAGTGCGATGCCGCAAGCGTCTCCGCATAACGGCGCTGCCGTTCTAGGCGGCCGGGCTGGGAATTGTCCCAATGCCAGTATGCCGAAGTGTTCTCGATCAGCACATCGCTGCGGTTGAATTTCAGATTATAGATACGCTTGCGCAGGATGGAGGTCGATCCGCCTTGAAACGTGAAGAAGTAGCGCTTTTCCATTTTCATTCCGATAGGAACGGGAGATGTGGTCTCTTCCAGGAAGCGGTTTTGAAACTGCCCGTTGCGGGTAATATGCGCGTAGTTGAAGATACGGCCGATCCGGGTATGTTCGCTGATCGGGGCATTGGTATGCACGCCCGGAATGAGAGGCAGGCAATCGTCGTCTTCAGTATAAATGGCGCAGCGCTCCGGAAAAGCCTTGTAAGGTCGGTAATCCAGAAGCCGCTGCGGTTCGCGTGCCGAGGTACCAAAGATCAGGATAAGGTCGGCCGCGGACAGGTCCGATACGATTTCGTGCTCTTTGGAGAATGCGGCATGAGACTGCAAGATACTGACCTGATCGGTCTCACAAACCGCTCCGAGATACACCTTCATAACTTAGAAGCTCCTCAGCGTTGCGGACATGGCTACCCGAGTTCCGTGGTCAATCGGCGCCAATGCTTTCTTTTGCTCGTGATTGCACCCGGCAATGACCCGGAACTTCGACGATTCCGCTTGAGCCGGTCATAGTTTGCGAAATAGCGCCGATCCCCAAACGTCGGGGATCTCCACGAGCCGTTCCGGCTTGTCTGCCAGATACTCATGCGCTGCGCGCGAAATAGCATAATTCGATTCGGGGTTATTGAAGTCGTGCATGAAGAAATATGCCCCCGGAACGAGGCGCGGATAAAAGAAAATGAAGGAGTCGATTGCGGATTTATAGAGGTCGAAGTCCAGCATCACCAGCGCAAACCGTTCATCCTCCAGACCAGCTGCGGTCTCGGGAAAATATCCGGCGCGGAAAATTACGTTGTGCTGATCGCCGATGAACTCTGCCACGCGCTCTTGCGAAGTATCCTTGAAACGTTCGTCTTTCTCCGCTTCAAGGGACGCGGCGGGAAATCCTTCAAAGGTGTCGAAAAGATAAAGCCGGCGGTTGGGAGCCTGCTTGTGCATCACCCTGCTTGTGGCGCCCTGGTGCACGCCGAGCTCCGCAAATGCCCCCTCAATCCGGTCGGATTCGAGCCGTTGAATTGCGAGCGCGAGCGTTGCGTAGCGCACGTCGTCACGGAATTCTTCAAAGAAGGAGACAACATCCGGAGAATAAGTTGGGAAAGTCATCGGTGGGTGAAGCGACTTCTTGAGTTTGGCGCGCAAGGAACTCTTGGCCCGTTCGGGGACCATTTTCCGGACCAGGTGCCACGGATTCATAGCTTAGCTCCGAAAGACGACTGCATCAGGCTTGATCGGCAAGCTCTCTGTAGAGTGAGATATATTCGCCAATCATGCGCGAGGTTTGAAACCTCGTACGAACATTCACAAATCCGCTCTGCCGTAGCTGCTCGCGGAATTCCCGATCGGAGGCGAGCCTTCGGATGGCATCGGCCATGCCGGCTTCATCCTCGATCGGCTTGAGAACCGCCGATTGCCCGAGCACTTCAGCGAGTGGAGCAATATCACTGGCTACAACCGGACAACCGCATGCCTGGGCCTCGATCGGCGGCCAACCGAATCCTTCATAGCGTGAAGGAAACAGCAAGCAGACCGCGCGATTGTAAAGCGCTTCGATCAAGGCAACATCCGGCTTTACGAACTGTACGATGCGGTCCTCAATCTGCAACTCGCGCGCCAGCCGGGCCAGGTTCTGGTCCAGCGCCTCACCGGCAATCACCAGCTGCAGATGGGTCTCTGCCGATGCTTTCGCAAAGGCTCTCAGCACGCCTTCGCGGTTCTTGTAAGCCGCGTTGGAGCCGAGGTGGAGAACGAACGGAGCTTGAGTGGATATGAGATCCGCGAGCCGCCGGTCCACTTCACTTGACGCAAGAGACCGAAATGGATAGTTCAGACCGTTCAGAATGACGCAGAGATTCTCATCTTCTTTCAAAATTCTGCGCGCATCGTCGAAGGTTGCCCGGGAAACGCACACCACTCGCGTGGCATGCCTCAGTCCATGGCAAATCCAGCGCTGCAGAATTCTCCCAAAGACCGAGGACCGCAACTCGGGTAGCTCGCCGCGCGAGCCGCGCACTGCAATCATGTCGTGGCAGGTGACGATCACCGGCTTTCCCTCGATCAGCGGCGCATACATCGCGGCGCCGTGATCGCATAGATGCACGATGTCGGCCCTGGCTGCCGCGGAGCGCAATGCGCGCGGGAAGATCACAAAGCGATCGATGTAGCCCAGCCACTTGCCCACGCCGTGCACCGAGGGCTTTATTTTGCCGAACCTCGGCCGCGGAGAAATTACCTGGACATCGACATCACGCTCACGCAGCTCGCAAAGCAGCGCCTGCGACCAGATGTGCATGCTTGTCGATCCGTCAAACGGGTAGTTTCCCACCAACAAAACCTTCATCGGGCTCCGCGCTTCATCTCCCCGGCATCGAAGAAGCTCTTTTCCTGGTTGCGGTTGGATCAGGCTCCCGGCGTGCTCTTGCGCTACCATCGTTGGTATGCGGCCAACCGTTATCCTTTTGTCGTTCAACTCGGAGGATACGCTCGGCGCCACGCTATCAAGCGCCAGGCGGGTTTCCGACGAAGTCTTCGTCGTAGACTCTTTCAGTAACGACGGAACCGTAGAGCTGGCGCGAAAGTTCGGAGCCACCGTCGTCGAGCACGCCTTTGAGCACTACGGCGCGCAGCGCAATTGGGCCATCGACAATCTACCCATCTCAAAGCCCTGGCAACTGCATCTGGATGCCGATGAATGGATGGACGATGCGCTGGTCGCAGCCATTCTGGCGCTTCCTGAAGAGCCCGAACACGCCGGATACTTTCTGCCCCGCTATCTGCGCTTTCTCGGCCGCGTCCTGCGTCACGGAGGCATGAGCCCAACCTGGCATTTGCGTCTGTTTCGCACTGGGGTTGGGCGCTGCGAAGACCGCCAATACGACCAGCACTTCCTGCTCACCAGCGGCAGCAGCGGCCAATTGCAGGGCACGATGATCGACGACATCCGCATGCCCCTGACGGAGTGGATCGCGAGGCACAATCGCTGGGCGGACGGCGAGGTGGCTGAATTGGACAGCCAAGAGACGTCCGGCCGTCTTCAACCCGACGCCCGCGGCAACCCCGCGCAGCGCAAGCGATACCTTCGCCAAAAATACAATCGCATGCCGCTCTTCGTGCGTCCGTTTGCCCTGTTTGTGTATCGCTACTTCTTCCGGCTGGGCTTTCTCGACGGAACCGAGGGCTTCATATTCTGGGTCTTGCAAACGTTCTGGTTCCGTTTTCTCGTGGATGCCAAAATCTGGGAGAAGCGCCACGCTTCACGCTCGTCCCAGGCGGCCCCGCTCCAGCCAACGCGCGATTGATGCGCAAAAGCGGCCTTCACCTCACTGCGGTGAACAAGCTCTACGGGATGGTTCCGCGTCCGGAGCCCGGTTGATGCATGCCACCCCTTGCAGAGGAGCTTGAAGGCGCGAATACGGAGGGTGGTTGAGACTTCCCATGCGAGCTGGAAGAACCTGCGCCGGATCCGCGGCTCGAGCCGGCGTGGCTCTGCGTGCCCGCATGCCTATGTGCGCCAAGTGAAGCCGTCTTGCTGCCCACAGATCTGCTACCGCCGGTACGAGATGCCCCGAAGCCTGCACCGGAGGCGGGATGCGCGCCAGCCAGGGAACGCGAAGCCAGAATGCCACCAGATCGCGCTCGACCGGGAACACTTACTGTCGCCGGAACCTCCGTGGGCAGCCCCGGGAGTGCTGCAGGAACTAAACCCTCGGCCGCAGGACCTTGCGTGGGAGCCTTCTTTGGGGTTCCCATAGATCCAGGGGCGTTCTCGCGCCAGATTCCGCCCGGCTGATTTTTCAAGCCGAAACTTCCGCTTCCTGCCACCCAGCTTCCGCCGCTCGTACCGCCTGTCCCTCCGCCGCCCGACGCCGCCGGCATTTTGCCTGTGGATCCGAATCCCCCTTTCCCTGCTGTCCAGCTCGACGCTCCGCTGCTTGCCCCGGCCTGGCTTTTCGCATTGCTGCTTGACCCCGCAGGGCTTGCCGCCGTAGAGGTCGCCGTGGCGTCGGTGCGCGATGAAGTTGTGCTGGTGCTTTCCTGGGTTCCGGTCTGCTGCATCTGCGCGATCCCCGCGCAGGGCAAAACGATCGCGGCAAGGATGTAGAACAAAAACGCACTTCCAGTCTTCGCGCCGCTCATGGTTTGAATCCTTTCCAGGCCAGGGAGCTCATTTCAGATCCCGCTGCCGCCGCAAGGCTCCGCTCCAGATGCCCCAGAACGCGCCCGGACGACCACCGCATGCATGCATAGGCGCGTCCGTTCTCGCCCGCCTTACGCAAATCGGCGTTCCTCAATCCGCGAACTGCCTCCAGAAGCGCCAGCGGATTCTCGGCCTCGACCACCCCGCCCGCTCCCGACTCGCGCGTGATGCGCGCAACCTCGCACTCGGGATTGACCGATGCAACCATAGGACGCCCCGCCGCAAGATAGGTCACAATCTTCGACGGAAAAGCGATCTCTGAAACCGACCGCTGCTGCGTCACCAGACAAACATTGCTGGCCGCCAGCAATCCGCGAAAATCCCTCTCATCGAGCAGCGGCAAAAACCGCACATTGCCCAAATCCAGCTCCGCGGCGCGGCGCTTGATTCTTTCGCAATCCGCGCCATTGCCCACGCACAGGAACAGCATGGAATCGTCGGCGCGGTTCAGCGCCGCGGCATCGAGAATCACATCGAGGCCCTGCTTTACGCCCATGTTCCCGCTGTGCGTCACCAGGAACTTATCTCCCAGATCATACCGCCGCCGGAACGCGTTTCCCTCCTCCGGCAGCAAATCGAGCAGCGAGTCGTCCATGCGCGGCTCAAGCAGCTGCACTTTGTCTTCGGCAATGCCCTTGGCGATGATCCGCTGTCTCATGCTCGGCGTGAGCGTGGTGACCAATCGCGCATGGCGGTACGCCAAGTTCTCGACCTTATAGAGGAGTTTCACCGCCCACTTGGGGAGCATGCCCAGGTCCGCAGCCGAATCGGGCTGCAGGTCCTCTACATCGAACACGTACGGAATACTCCACAGGCGGCTCAACAGAATTGCCGTCGCGGCCAGGCCCAGCGGCGGCGAAACCACGAGCAACACGTCCGGCCGCTCGCGCAGCAACGCGCGGAGCGTCACGCCGGCGATGAAACTCGCCTCGAACAGGATGCGTTTGAGTGGCGTGACCGGGTTGGGAATATAGGCGTAGCTGCGAACGATGCGAACTCCATTGCGCAGTTCTTTCAGTCCGGGCTTTCCTGAGTATTCCGGCGGTACCTTCCAATCCGGATAGTACGGAAATGTGGTGCACACCTCGACGTCGTGCCCCGCGCCGGCAAGATACTCCGCACGATAGGTTGTCACCGCGCCGATGCCCGTGAATTCAGGCCAGTAATTGATGCTTAGAACGATGACTCTCATCCGTCAACCCTTGCGGCAGATTCGACTTTGTTCTTCCGGGGCGCCAAATGGTCTTTATCCAATCACCGCGGCTTGCTACGACTTTCCTGTGATTCTCGCAGATCGCGCGATCTTGCCGCGCGCCTCAAGCACTTATACCCTCTGGGAGCCATGCGCCCCCTAAAACGGTCCGGATCGAGCGTCGCCACCAGGTTGTGATCACCAAGGCGCAACACATCCGCTTTCAATCGCTCTCCGAGTTGTCGGCCTTTATCGTCAGCTTCCAGGGAAGTTCCACAGCTTCTTCGCTCCCTGCTCCACGGGGATTCTCGTTGCCGCGGGAATGCTCTCGTGTGGTTTCCGGGGTTGAGAGGAGCCATTCCGGTCAAAAGGCACCCGCCCCCGGAAACACGGGAGTCCCGCAGACTAGCTGGCACTTTCATAAAGACCTGCGCATGGAGAGGAAATTCGCGTTCTTGTAGATTTCGAGATCGTGCGAGTAATGTTTCAGTTCTGCGAGACCGTGCCTCAGAATGCGATAGATCGTATACCTATTTGAGAGGCGATCCCAAATATCGACGAAGTGGTAGGGAGTATGGAGGAATGTATCGCCGAATTCAAACTGAATGAAATCAATTCGCCCCTCTTGAATCATCCTGGAGGCGCCCTGCAGTACCTCCATCTCTTGACCCTCGGTGTCAATCTTCAGAAACTGAATCCTGCCGACGCCATTCTCATCGCAGAATTGGTCGACTGTTGTGACGCGGACTTTCTGTGCCCTTGTTTGCGCATCACTTTGACGGCAAAGCGAGGCGAAACTCTCCCCCGGTTCTGCATAGAAAAGCTCCGCAGCGCCTACATGCTTACTGATGGCGGTCTTGTGAAGCGACACCCTCGGGTCGCTTTCGTAGCGTGCACGAAGAGTCTCAAAGCATGCATCCTGAGGCTCGAAAGAAAAGGCCCTTAGTCGACCATCAACCACCTGGAGTGCCGCCTCGAGATAAGCGCCGTCGTGCGCTCCCACGTCGAATACCACGAAGTCTCCCGACCTTCCTGAGATATTCAGGGCGAAACGAAGTGCGCCAATTTCGCCGCTGTCTGAAACCGCCTGCCCGCCGCCGTAGTTCAAGCCGGCATGACAGGCCCTGAGGAGCGCTGCGAGGGAGGGCTGCAGCCATGGCCTTGATAGCAGATTTCGAATTGAGTTCTTCATACTTGCGTTTCTTCTCGAAGACAGCTTGCTATAACTATTCTGCGGTTCTTGCAGATAATCTTGTCTTGCATTGCGGCTCAGGCACTTATACCCTCTGGGAGACATGCGTCTCCTCACACGGTCCGGATCGAGCGTCGCCACCAGGTTATGCTCGCTAAGGGGCAGCTCGCCCCCTTTTAACCCCTCTCTCAGCACAGGACCAGCGAGAGAGCCTCGAAGACCGAATATTGAATATCCATAACTTGCAAGCAGCTTTGACGCGTCCGAGTCCACCCCTCTAAAATCCTCGTAGATGATGTCCCGTATTCTCCTGTTTCCGAGTGAATCGCTCCCCCCTCGGAACGCCTGAAACTCGTGGCCCTCGATGTCGATCTTGAGCAGCCCTATGGGCTCGCGCTCCTCATGGATCACGGAATCCAAAGTTGTACCGGCGACTTCCACCTTGTCGAATTCCGTCTGGTCGATGCCGGCTTCGAGCGTCGCAATGCCCTGGTTCACGGCGAACTGCTCCTTCGGAATGAACAGCGTGGCGCCACCCCCCCCGGAGTCGATGGCCTCGTTCCGCACATTCACGCGCCCCGTAAATCGAGGCTCATGATCCCACCGCCTCGCATTTCGCAAGAGACGTGCAAACAAATCGGGGTGCGGCTCAAACGCAATCACCTTCTTTGCTCCGGCCGCGAGAGCAACAGCGGTCATGTACCCAATATTTGCACCCACATCAAGAACAGTGTCGGAACGGTCCACGAGTCGAAAAATTGCCTCGACCACTGGCATTTCGAAGATCCCGGTGCGCGAGATGCCACAGCCAATAATCTCAGAACTATCGACCTCCATCGACAGATTCCAGGGTAGTTCGACAATCGTCTCGCCGCCCTGATCGAGTCTTTTGCCGAACACGCGCCGGAACAGCTTGTGGGGTTGGTAGATGTATTCGGGCCGATTGAACCGCTGACCTAAATACGCACTCATAACCGGAGGTCCCTTCTTCCTGCACTGTTCAGGCTTTCCCCGCTACATGTCGGCCCATTCGCATACGCTGCTTCGCGTGCGTTCTCGAAAATCACCGGCGTCCCTTGGGACTGCGCGCTCGCGCTGCGTCCAATGATAGCTCTCATTTGCCACCTTTGGCCGTGCCTCGCCGCGATGCATCGTCCGTGACGCGCGCCGCTACCTCCGCAGCGCGGATTCAAAAACTTCCAGGTAGCGTTTTGCCGCGATCTCGGCTGAAGATGCTCCACATGATGGTTTTTCTCAGAGGCCAATCTGTCCCGCAGGGAGGAACCCGTGATCAAGTCCTTCAGGGCCGAAGACGGCGTGTCCACATCGCCCTTGGGAAAGAGAATCCCGCATGGACCGATAGCTTCAGGCCGGCCGCCGGCCCATCACATATGGCCGAATCCAGCGGCGCACGCGATCCGTGTTCTTTTCGAATGCCTCGTAGACCAACTGCGCATACAAGACGATCGCCGCCAGCACTCCTGCGCCGGCAAGAAACACATGCCAGCCTGGATAGGCGCGCGGTAAGTGCAGTGACGCCTTGAGAAAAATCAACAGGGGCAAATGCACCAGGTACAAAGTGTAGGAAGAGTGCGCGGCGCGGCGGGCCGTATGTACATAAAATGCCGGCAAAGGCGCCTTGGCGCAATGCAGCGTAACCCATATCATCGCAGTCACCGCCAGACCCAATACAAGATCGGACGGGAGTGAGCCCAGCAACTTACCCTGCACAAGCCCCGCGCCAAAAAACGTCAGAGCCAGGACAATGGCCAGTCCGCGCGTCCACGGCCGGCGCGCCGGGAAGACCGGCAGGAAAGCGATCGATGCTCCCATCAGCCAGGGAATGCCCAGCAGAACGATACTCGATCCGACAAACCATCCCCAAGCCAAAAGACCAAGGCACGAGATGGCGCGCATCTTCCAGGACCGGCCCCTGGCCAGCAGGAGAACCAGAGCCGGAAAGGCCAGATAATACCAGAACTCGTAACTCAAGCTCCACAGCGCCCCATTGGAACCGAAGGTTGGTACCGCATAGGCGCCGGTTCCGGGCAGATTGATGGTCTGCAAAAACAGGCTGTTCGCTGCCAGGATCGGCCACGTCAACGTGCTATGAACGTTGATGACCAGCGCATGCATCCCCGAGTCGCCGCTATAGACGGCTTCGGTGCCCGCCATGTGCATTCCCAGCCAGTCCAGCGCCCCTCCCAGCAGCAACGCAGGCAGAAGCACAACATAGAGCCGGCTGAGCCGGGCCAACAGGTAAGCCCTCCAGGACCAACCCCCTGTGCGCACAGAACGCAAAACGCTGCCGCCCACCAGGTAACCGCTCAACACAAAGAAAACGATGACCGATTGGTGGCCCAGGCCGGCAACCAGATACGCCGCAGCCGTCAATGGATTGTGCCGCGCGATCGCCTCATAGTCCACGAAAAGGGCATCCCGCATGTGGTTGAGCAGGACGGAGAAGGCCGCAAATCCACGCAGCGCATCGAGGTGAACCGACGGGCTTTCTCCGGGCGGTCCAGTCACCTGCATGACTGCGGCTTTACTGTCGCGGGGCATAAGCTACCGTCAGAAGAGAAAATGCTCTCCGTCATTCTCTCGGGATGAATTCTTCCCCTCAGGACGCAGAGATCGATTTCAGATCCCGCGCAGATCTCTTACCTGGCCAGGCGCCAGCCGAAAATCCGGAAAGGAGATCGGGCCCGTCGAAAACTACCCCGGTCCGACGCTTCCCCACCCAGGTCGCGCCTGGATGCGTCTCCCAGGACCCATGGGTCCCGGCGGAGCCACGCCTGCACTGCGCGTGCTCTTGTCAGCGACGCCAATACCGCTTCGCCTGATGGCCGCGATGGAGAATGCCATGCAAATCACCATAAATCCCTGGTCCGTAGGCTGCTCCAGCGTGCCGAAACACAATGTGGCGAAGAGCGAGGTCACAAGCAAAAGGGCAAGTGGTTCCTGGCGTTGTGCGCATTTGATCGCAGAGAACGTGAGGCTCAACGCCAGCAGAAATCGAAAGAGTGAGAAGACAATGCCCGGAAAGGAGCCCAACTCGGTCATTTCCCTGATAAATTCGTACTCTCCTGCGATGAACTGCACCCTGCCTGTTGCGAGCGCCGAAACCGCTGCGGCGCCACGGCCCATGCCAATACCAATGGGATTTTCGGCAAAGTCTGTCTTGACGATCGCAACGATAATGGATCCGAAAGTACGCTCCTCCATCGCCTGGCGCATTCCTCCTTCAGTGGTGTATGCGTTGACTGACCGCGAACGGAGGCTCTGGGAGGCCACCGAGAAAACCGGCAGCAGCGAAATCAGAAAATAGACGGCCAGGAGCGGAAAGGCAACCTTGACCACCTTGATGAATTGCGATGCCCCTAATATCGTGGCGATTCCCGCGCAAATCGCCACACCTGCCAATTCCGCCACCAGGGTGCGGGACCCGATCATCGGGACAGAGAGAACCAGCGCAGACGCTGCGGCCCATAGCAGCCACTTATTGGCGAACTTCTCATTCAACAGGCCATAAAGAAGAAACGCTCCCGCGATCGCATTATAGAAAGTCGGTCCGGCAACAAAGCTGAATGTGCCTGAGGCTCTGACGTGTTGTTCGACGTAGTAGATTTGCCCGGCGCCTCTGTAAGCGCCTGCGTTCAGAATCGAACCCTGCGGCGCAAGGTACTGCGCCACCTCCAGAGCCACGAGGGGCAGCATAATCCACAGCGTGACCGTGCCAAACTTGCGCAGGTCCTCTGCATCCAGGTTCTCCCCCATGATGAAGGCCACGGGAAAGGGGAGCAGATAGGAACGCAATCCATAAACTGCGGCAATCCACGAGTTATCTCCCAGCATCACCTGCAATGCGCAAAGACCCAGGAACGCGCAAGCCAGAATTCCCGTGACCACCGACCATCGTTGCGGCCATTTGTCCGTGCGATAGGCTTCAAAGATGATCAAAATTGCCACCGGATCGCGAACCAAAAGCAGGGGCGCGGAAAGCCCTGGCAGCACCCATTTGCGCAGCGCGCCTTCGAAGATCAGCAGCAGAAAATAGAGCCAGAAGAGCTTCTTCAGCAAGGGCATTTTGCTGCGCGATCTTCCCGGGATTTGCCCTCTCATGAGCACGCGACGACGGCCTCCACAGTCTCTGCAAAATTGCTGCGATAACTCTCCCACGACTTTTCTGCTGCGCTTGCCTGCGCGTTGCGCGACATCGCTGCCAGCAGTTCCCGGTCGCCGTGCAGAGTGTGCAGTCGCTCGGCAATCGGGACCGCGGAACACACCGGCACCACAAAACCCTCTTGTCCGTCATGAACCAGATCGCTTGCGCCCACGTTCGGCGTAACGATGACCGGGAGCCCGCAGGCCAATGCTTCGGTGACCACAAGGCCGAATCCTTCACCGAGCGAGGGCAGCACCAGCACGTCCGATTCCATCATGACATCCATCACCTGGCGCTGCGGCAGCGTCTCGAACCAGCGCCATCGGCGACAGGCTTCATCCACGCGGGGATTGGCCTGGAAGCGTCTTCCGACCAGCGTGAGTTCGACCTCGGAACCAAGCCGATCGACAGCATCCAACAGGTAGCCGATTCCCTTGTGCTGGACCAACCCGCCGACAAACAAGACCCGCAGCGGCCGCGCGCGATCAGTTGCCATCCGCTCCCGCCGCCGGATCGCCGGAGCTCCGTACTGCACCACGCGGATTCTTTCCTGAGGGACAGCGCCCGTCAGAGTCCGCCGCACGTGCTCGCTGGCCACAAAAATGTAGTCTGCCAGGGCAAGCTCTTCGTCCTTCCACTCCAGATGCCTTGTGGAATCCACGAGATTGGGAAGCAGACCGGCGAACTCAGGGCTGCGCTCGGCTTCCTGCGTAAGCAGGTTGCGTACCCAGTACCAATAGCTGCTTGTCAGTTCGTAAATTGTCTTGATGCCCAACCGCCTGGCTTCACGGAAGGTCTCGCGTGCGCCCCCTTCATAGCCATACACCACATCGGGACGCAGGCTGCGAACGCGCCCCGCCACCTTGCCGTCGAAGTGCCGGTAGACGCCAATAATCGAAAAGGGCCGCTCTTCGCAGGTCAGAAGGCGCCCGAGCGGCGTGGGCCCGGCGCCCAGACGAACCATCTCCATCCAGGGAACCTGCTTGATGCGCTCTTTGGGCGCCTCCGCATAGGTGCGCCGCTCCAGCAGTGTCCGCATTCCCGCCGGCAGCAGCCGGTTCCAGCGAGACTGTGCATCCCAGGCAACGGTCGTCCAGAACTCCGCCAGCATTCCCCGCTCAGCAAGGCTTGCGAGGGCATTGCGGACGTTCTGGTTGCCTGTCGGGTGAGAGATCAGGACGCGAGGCTTATTCATTTTTTCGATCTGCGCTCTTGGGCGCCGCTTCCATCCCATCCGTCGATTCACCGATCCAGCGCGCATAGAGAGCCGCATGATCGTGCAAACGGTGCCCCGAATACCAGCGCCAGGCGGCGATGGAGCATGATTCCAGTCCGGATGCCTGCGCCGCTGCCGCGGTGCGCGGGCTCAGCACATGAACTCCATCCTCCAGGCCGTCGGCTTGCCCGGGAAAATCTCGGGCAATCACGGGGATGACACCATGGGCGCAGTAACCGGCGAACACCCCGGATTTGGTCAGGCGCGTGTGCGGATACGACAGAAAACCGAAGGTCGATCGGGAGAACTGCCTGGCAATTTCCGTCACGGCTAAAACCCCCATGCGCCTCACCGGAATCCCGTGCAGTTCGCCGGGAGCCTCATATTCAGGGCCGATGTCCAGGATCTCCTGAATCCCGAGCTGCCGCAGCGCGGTTCCGAGCCCGGACAGCTCGCGATAGGCGTTCTGCCTGGTTCCGCCCAGACCAAAAACCGCCATCACAGGATCACGGTCTGCAAAGGGAATATTCTGTTGCGCCTCTCCCACCTGGGAGAACACCGGCATATATTGAATGGGCGAAGCGGATGACCGCGCGGTTTCCCGATGCAGCCAGTCCAAATAACTGCGGGTGTTGGTAATAAGCAGATCGCATGCCTCGGCAATCCTGCGCACCGCTCTCTTCTGTCGCCGCGTGTACCAGAAGGCGGACTTCCAAGGCATTCCCGTCGCAAACAGTTCATGAAAGAAGACTGCAATGCGGAAACGCCCGTCTGCTTTCACCTTTTCCAGCGCTTCGGCTAGAAGTGTGGGCGCCCCGTCGGCAGAATACCCGTACCCGCTCAGATGTGCGAGCAGGTACCCCGGCTCAACCTTACTCAAGGTAAGGCACATCTCAAGCAGTTGCGCCGGGGTGCCATATAGGATGGGGAGATGGACGTCATGAGTCTTGTTTGCGTTCAGCACTGCGATGGCTGTTTCGATCCCAAACCCAGCCTCCAGCTCTCCGGCCAGCAAAAGGGCTCCATCGCTGACTCCGCACAGGGCTGGCGTCATGCGCGGAACAACCTGAATGATCTGACGATTTCCGGACATCTCCATATCGAACCCTGCCCGCGCTCCGGGAACAGCCCCGCCCTGAGGCTCGTTCATCCGCGGAACGGGCCTTCGTCACGGCGCGGCCGATCCGCGGCAGCCCGCATTTCCGCGCGATTACTACTGGTAGGTCGTCCTGTAGATCACCACGCTGGTACCGATGCCAAGCGCTGAGGTAATAGCCTGTTCGGTGGCGAGTCTGCCGTTGCTGGTGGGAACGTACAGGATATCGCCGTCTTTCAGGGCCACGTCTGGAGCCTGCCCCTTGTAAATCAAATTCACGGGAATCGTGATCGCTTCTTTCCTGCCGTCATCCAGGGTTCGCACCAGCTGCACGCGCTTCAATGCGGATGCTTTCCCGCCGCCGCCGGAAAGCGCTATCGCCTCCTCCACGGTGAGCGCGCGCCGGCCATCCAGCACGTAAGCTCCGGGTCTGCCGACATTGCCTGCGACATACACCACACCGGCCCTCGGGACCAGAATCGAATCGCCCGGGAAGATCTGGACGTCGGGAATGATCGGCTTGAGTGCCTCGGGGTTGTATTCCACTATAGTAGGACTTCCGGGATCGTCCTTGTGCGTAATGACGACACGCGATGCTGCGAGCTGCGTGATGCCGCCGGCCGCAGCGATGAGATCGTTCAGCTTGTGAACACCCAGGGCGGGATACACTCCAGGCGCCTTGACTTCTCCGTTGATGGTGATGCCCTGCGTTGCATACTCGACGATGAAAACCGTAGCGTGAGAATTGGCGGGCAGAAGAATCTGCCCCTCCACGTAGAGTTGTTCAATCGTCGTCGCCGCCTCATCCGCGGTCATACCTGCCACGTGGGCCCGGCCGATCAGGGGAACCGTGATGTCACCCCTCTCATCGACCCGATAGCGGCCAGACAGGTCTGGATTTTCGAACATGGAGACTTCAATCAGATCTCCGGAGTCGATCCTTAGGGGCGGTACGGGGGTTGGCGCTGCGGCGCTCGATTGCTGAGCCACCCCCGCCATGCTTTGTGCGCATAAGAGAAACCAGAACGTCATCGCGCGCGCTACTGCGGTTCCAGAGTTGCTGTACCCAGGAACCCGGATGCCAAGTGGCGTTTTCCGATCCGGGGTCCCCACAGACAGGTCTTCGTCTGCGGGGTGGAAGTAACCGCCACTTTTCACTGACGCGAGCAGGGCAAGCAAACTCTGGAACCGCTCCAGTGTCTTCGCCATATTATTCCCCCTTCTCCTCATCTTCATATCCGTAGGCCCGGCTTGAAGACGTTACGCTTTGTCGATAGCCGTACCAATAATCTTTGGCATACATGCCGTAGCGGTAGGTGTAGAAGTTCTCCAGCCGGAGGTCAACGTCGTTGACGACCACGCCGGCCACAGGAGCGTTGATGCGCCACAGCAGATCGCGCGCTCGAACCAGGGCGCGTTTACGCGTCACGCCGGCGCGCGCCACCAACACCACCGCATCGGCGCGCACCGCCAGAGCCTGCGTATCCGAAACCGCAAGCAAAGGCGCCGTGTCAATCACGATCCTGTCGAACTTCTGCGTCCACTGCCGCATCTGCTCCTCCATGCGATTGGAGGAAAGCATTTCTGCCGGGGACGGCGGCCGCGGACCAGTCGGCAGGACGTGCAGAGTCGGCAACTCCGGCAGTGGAGCCGGCAAGTCCCAGTGCGTTTCCGGATGCGTGAGTACGGTCGACAGGCCGAAGCTCTGGTTCGGGATCCCGAATATGCGAGACAGACTTCCCCTGCGCAAATCGGCGTCCACCAGCAGAACGCGCTCGCCTCTTTGTGCAAGCACAATCGCCAGATTCAGCGCCGTTGTGGTTTTGCCCTCCGCCGGGAATGAACTGGTAACAACAATCACTCGCGGTGGGTTGTCAATCGAGGACAGCAACAAGGAGCTGCGCATGCTCCGATATGCTTCGGCGCCGTTCGACTTCGGGTCCCACAAGGTAATCAGCAGCTCCCGATCCTGCAGAGATCCCGGAGCCGCCTCTTCCTTGCTTTCTCCCTTCTTCCATGAAGGTCCGGACGACATATGCGGTATGGCCGCCAGGGATGGCAGCATCGACGCATTTTCGACTTCTTCCGATGTGCGCAGCCTGTCGTCGATCGATTCGATCACAAATGCGAGCATGCATCCGACCACAATGCCGCCAACCAGTCCCAGCAACAGGATCGTGTTCTTACGCGGTGCCACCGGAGTATATGGAACGTCGGCGCGGTCAACCACCGTGATGTTGGCCGCGGACATGCCCGCGCTGATGGTCGCTTCCTTGAGATTGGTCTGCAAAGTATCGTAGAGATTACGGGTCAGTTCGGCCTGGTGGCGGAGCATCGCGTATTGCGCCACATCTTCATTGAGTTTGTAGGTTGCATCTTCCTGCGTCCCAAGGCGGCCCCGCAGCGCATTTTCCAGTTGCACTGCGGCCTGGTATTCGTCCTGCACCTGCTTGCGCGCCAGTTCCGCTTCCTTGTTGATCTGCCCCTGGACTTTACTGATCTCAAGATCGATCTGCTGCATCGCGGGATGCTTCGGGCCGTATTTGGTCGCCAGTTGCGCGCGCTGCGTCTGCAGGTTGGTGAGCTGTGTGTAAAGTGTTTGCACTGTCGGATCGTCGCCCATCAGGGCTTCCATGTCCGGATTCAGGGAATTGAAGTCGCGCATCCGCGCTTCCTTCATGATCCGATCCGCCTCGGCGTCGTCCAGTTCCCCGCTGATGTGTTCCAGCGTCTGGATGGTCAGATTCGAATTCTCGTCCGTACCCACAATGTTGTGCAACCTCTGGTAATCGGCCAGCTGGCGCTGCGATTCCGCCGCATCCTGCTTCAGAGCGTCCAGCTGCTTCTCCAGCCAGTCGGACACGTGCGCCGTGCGTTCAAAACTCACCCTGAGACCTTCGTCGGAATAGGTATCGACCAGCCCGTTCACGATCTCCGCGGCAAGCCTTGGGTCGGTTCCGCGAAAGTGAATCTCGAGGATCCGCGTTCCGGGGAGAATCGTAATGGAAAGTCCTCCCTTCATGATTGCGATCATTGCGCGGCGCTCCCGGGGCGTAACGGGCGCAGAAGACGCTGATTCCCCAACCGCATTCTTCTCGCCGTTCTGGCGAACCATGCGAAGAAGGCCGATACTCTGAGCGGCCTGAAAAAGCACGGAGTCGCTCTGGATCACCTCCACCTCGGTCTGCAGCGTGGTGGCGTCCTCCTCTTCCATCAGTTCCATTTCCCCGTTGCCCATCTGATTGGGCTTGATTTCGACGCGCGAAACCGTTTCGTAGACCGGCGGCGTGCGAAACGCGTGCCAGGCTGCCACGGCAATCGAAAGAAGCGTCACCGCCACAATGGTGAGGCGCTGCTTCATCAGCACACGCCACACATCCATGAGGGTGCGCTCGCCTCGCGAGATGATTCTTGTCGGGTTTTCGACTGGCTGACCCGTTTGGGCCCCCGCCTGCGGTTCAAGGGACATGGAAACTCCTAATCAATTCAGCACATTAAGATAGCAGGTTACGCGGCGATGAATTGCCGCCGGATTGCCGCTCAAGCCATCTAAAACAATGTCGGCCTCAGGCCGGCTCTCCACTACGCATTTTCGTCCTTCACAGAACCAAATACTTCATTGATCGTCGCCGCTGTCCGCTGCATGGAAAAGCGCGCCGCAAAACACGGTTGCGCTCGGGCCGCCATCGCGGCTTGTTCAGCCGCGGGTAATCTGAACCAGCGCTGCAACAGCCGCTCTGTGCCTTCCAGCGTGTCGTCATCGGCCAAACCCACTCCGTCGTTCTCAATCTCCGGCCAGATATTTACAGAGTAGCTGAGCAAAACTGGCCGCCCGGCCAAAAGCGCCTCGGCCACGGAAACGCCAAAATTCTCCTGGTGCGATGGCAGGATCAAAGCATCGCACGCCCGCAGCGCGCCCCATTTTACGTCACCGCCAATCATGCCGGGCCAGTGCACCCGGTGGGCGATGCCAAGCTGTTCCGCTCTGCGTTCGAGCTTGGCCTGCATTCCCACCTGGTCGGGACCGGCCATGACAAGGTGCACCTCGGGGGCTGCAGCCGCCACCCGCGCAAACGCTTCAATCAACAGATCGCAGCCCTTCTTCTCATGAATGCGCGCCAGAAACAGCAAGAAGCGCCGGCCGCGCAGCTCCGGCAACGCACCATAGAACGCCTCCACCTCTCTGGCGGGATCCTGCCCGGTGGGTTCATCCTCCTTGATTCCCAGAGGAGCGATCACGCTCTTCCAATGGTTGGGCCTGAAACTCGTCTTGGCCAGATCGCGCTCGGTCTTGGTCGTGAAAAAGACCGCCGCGGCGTCGCGCAGAACAGCATACTGCCAAGGCCAGTAGGACAGCTTTTTCAGGTGCTTGAGCCGGTACCTGCGGTTGAACCAGGGATCGAGCGCGCCGTGAACGAAGATTCCATACGGCCGGCGCGCGCGACGTGCCGCGCAACGAAGCGCAAAACCAGGAAAGGTCCACACGCCGTTCATGATCATGCCGTCAAAGCGAACGGCGTTTGCCTGCAGCCAGCGCCACAGGCGCGGCGAAAATGCATATCTGCCCAGATAGGACTGAGCGAGAGCGTGCACAGGACAGCCAAGATCCAGGAGAAATTCCGCCTCTGGATGATCGAGGCAAACCACTTCAACGTCTGTGCCGGTGGCGCGCGTGGCCTTGATCAGTTGCCGCACCGCCTCCGGCGGGCCGCCGGTCAAAGGAGAAAAACTGTCGATCACGTGCAGTATGTGCATGAGCGGCCGTGGAGGAAAAAGGATTGCCTATTCAGACGCTGAAAGCTCCGCGTAGGCCTTGAAGAGTGCTTCTGGACTCGAACCGTCGCCGGCGAATAGCCGGTGCAGGGAACGGTGGCTCAGAATGATGGCAATCAGCGAAAGCACAAGCGTCTTGGCGCTCGGGCAGCGCAATTCGCCCTTGCTGACCCAGGGATCAAGGTAGCGCGCAATCACCTCCACCAGCTCCCCCAGATGCCGGCGCAGCAGTGGATCGATATCCTCGCCCATTTCGAGAGAGCAATACTGCATCAGGCGCAACAGATCCTGCCGGTTCTGGAGCGTCGCCGCAATCAACTCAAAGGTGCGCGCCACCGCCATCCTCGCATCCTGGGCTTCGGCAATGCGGGCCAGCAAATCGCCGCGCAGCTTCACTTGTTGTAGTTCGGCATCGAGCACAGCGACATACAGGTCGCGTTTGCGCGGAAAGTGACGGTAAATCGTCACCTCGTTGACTCCCGCACCGCTGGCAATGTCGCGCGTACTCACACCGTTATAGCCAAAGTTCGCAAACATGCCCGCTGCGCTCGACAGAATGCGCGCTTCGGCTTCGCCTTTTCCGGGGTTTTGAGTTTTTGACATGGGAATCTCAGTTGCGCGGCTACAGGGAAACGGTTGCAGCCATCGAGGGTTGACTTTCAGGGGAAGAGACCTGGGAAAGTGGAGACCGTGGAGAACGGCTCAGGGGTTACGTTGTGTGCGCCGAGCCCGGCACGGTTACTGCAGGTTACCGGCACAAGGCAGTTCACCGGGCATCAGCGGCTCCAGATCTTCAAGAGCCACTTCTACGGCGTAGCTTTGCATGATGTGTTCCACGGTCAGAACCACGCGGAAGCCATTCTTATTGCGCACCACGATGCCTTCGAAACCTGTTAACGCGCCGGAGCGGATGCGCACGCGCTGGCCGACCGTCAGCAGTGGATGTGGCCGCGCCAGCCGCGTTTCCAGCCCCGACCGCAGCGCATCAATCGTGGCGTCGGGCAACCAGGCAGGCTCGCCGCCCGTTCCCCCCACCACTGCAAGCGCGCCGGGCACGCCCAGCACGCGGCTGCGCTCACTGCGTTGAATGTGGATGAAGAGGTAACCCGGGAAGAGCGGCAGGTCCAGCGTCACCCGCGATCCATCGCTCCACTTGCGTTCTGACTTGTAGAGCGGAAGGTAGAACTCGATCTCTCGCTGGCTCAAATGCTGGGCAACGCGTTTTTCATGCCGCGATGCGGTGTACAGGGCAAACCACCGGGCCTTCTGTGCTCCACCGCATAGAAGGCCCGGGATGGAGCGAGGCGCGATCTGAACCGGCGGATGTCCGATTTCTTGCATGGCTTCGCCATCCTCACTTGGGTGAGGTTTTTTCCACAGCCTATTTCATCAGGACAAAAATCGCGCAGCACATGAGCCGCGGGGTCCGAAGCTGAAAGCAAGTGAAACTGCCTGCGAGGATCTGCTTCTGCCAGGCATGAAAGGAAGTGCTTTCACCAACCTTTAATGAATTCTTTTGACATGAGTCGAGGCAAACCAGTGCTTCAACTATATCAGCCCCCCTCCCCGAGTCAACGGAGAATTCGGGTTTTCTCACCCTCCCCAGCCTGACCTATGACAGCGATTGCATGCTTGCTTTCGTGCCTTTCTCCCCGCTTTGGAAACCACCTTGCCGCTCACCCGGTCTTAGTCCTGCCGCGCGCGTTCAGCCACCAGCTTCACGCTGCCCAGGAGCCCGGATTCCGCCGGCTCCCTTGGCCCGAAGAACGCGCTACCCCCTCGCGGAGCGGGTTCCGCCTGGGGGAAAACACGCTTTTCCGGCGGCACCATCCGGTCTCCCACGATCCGGTTGGTCCACTCATTGGTGACCTTGATCTCGAACTCGTTGGCGCCGTGCTTCAAGTCAGCCGTAACATTCAATCGATACGGCGGCGCCCACACCATGCCCACCGGCTTCCCGTTCACGCTGACCTCGGCGATATCGCGAACCTTGTCCAGAACCAGAAAAACCTGCTGTCCCGAATGGAACCATGAGCGGTCTGCGCGAATCGTCTTGCTATACGTCGCAGTCCCCGAAAAATACTTCACCCCGGGATCGGAACTCGCCGTCCACGAGACCAGATCCGGCATCTGCACGCTGGCCGGTGCGCCCCAGTTTGGCGGAAAGCTGAGAGTCCACGGCCCCTCGATCGTCGCCAGCGTAGTTT
>Ga0326727_10004401_pt1 | contig 42437 bp, 32 predicted proteins | sample MB2enrmetagenome_FD_207643 | JGI IMG/M metagenome (GOLD analysis project Ga0326727, IMG submission 207643) | Lab enriched peat soil microbial communities from McLean, Ithaca, NY, United States - MB29MY | ecosystem: Environmental > Terrestrial > Soil > Wetlands > Peat | place: USA: New York...
TTTCGGGGCGATACGAAGCTATCGATCCTGTCGAAGATCGTGAATGAGGAGCCGGAGCCGGTCAGTTTCGTCTGCAAAGGGATTCCGGCGGAGTTGGGAAGGATCATTGCACGCTGCCTGCGCAAAGACCCGGACCGCCGCTTCCAGCACATGGACGACCTGAAGGTTGCGCTGGAGGAGGTCAAAAAGGAATCAGACTCGGGTGCACTGAAGGTTGACGCAGCGACGCAGAGGAAGTGGCGGGGCTGGTGGCCTTGGGGCGCCGGGGTCGTGGCTGCGCTGCTCACAGGCGGATTGATGTGGATGTGGTGGCCGCGCCAATCAGCGCCGCCTGAGGATCTCAGGCCGGTCCCGCTCATCTCGACAGGCAACTCATGCTGTCCTACGTTTTCTCCTGATGGAACGAAGGTGGCTTTCAGTTGGACTGGAGAAAAGGGCGCTAATGCAGAGGCGGAGGCGGGAGCGGCACACTGGGAACTTTACGTGAAGCAGATCGGCGCGCCCGGCAATCCCACTAAACTGACCTCGACTCCGGCGGGGATCCAGTGGGGCGCCATCGACTCCGCGTGGTCTCCGGACGACCGCTGGATCGCCTACCGGCGCGGCCGGGTCGGCGGAGGTTCCGATCTCGTGCTCATTCCGCCCATGGGCGGCCCGGAGCGCACAGTTATCGACTTGACAGGAGACGCCGAAGTCCCCGCGTGGACGCCGGACGGCAAATGGCTTGCGTTTCCGCAAAAGGATTCGCCGATCGCCACGAGCATTTGGGCGTTGGCCATCGACACGGGCGAGCGCCGCCGCCTGACCACATTCACGACCAATGCCGGCGGATCGGGTTTCACTTCAGGAGGATACGACCGTGTCCTCGGCGATAGCGCGCCTACCTTCTCAGCCGATGGCCGCAGCATGGCGTTCTTCCGGCAGCTGAGTGACTCCGTGTACCAGCTCCGTGTTCAACCCCTGACCCGCGATTTGCGGCCCGACGGGGAAGGGAGGGTGGTCGCGAGCCGCATTCACGGAGAGCCCGATGGTGGCCCTGTCTGGACACCCGACGGACGGGAACTCGTGTACTCGGCAGGCTATCCCAACTTCCTGTGGCGAGTCGCGGTCTCCGGGAGACAAGCTCCACGCCGGCTCGCCTATCCGGCTACCGCGCTCCAGCCCGCCCTGGCACGCGGCCGGTTGGTGTACCCGTGGCATGTCCTCAATTCCAACATCTGGCGTCTTGACATTCGAACGGGAGAGCGAAAACCGCTCATAACATCTTCCTCGTCCGTTTGGGGCATAAACATTTACCCGCAGTTTTCCCCGGACGGCCGCAAGATAGCGTTTGACTCCGATCGTTCCGGCGACAGAGAAGTGTGGACCTGCGATGCCGACGGGGCGAACTGCCAGCAGCTCACAGCGTTTGGAGGGCCCATCGGCGGACATCCGCGCTGGTCTCCCGATAGCCGGTGGATAGCGCTCGACTCGCGAGCCTCGGGGAATCCTGAGATTTACGCAATGGCGGCGGACGGCGGCGCCCCGCGCCGCTTGACCGATACCAAGTTCAACAACATGGTTCCGAGCTGGTCCCACGATGGCCGATGGATCTACTTTTCTTCCGACCGCAGTGGGCGGTACGAAGTCTGGAAAATGCCCAGAGATGGCGGCGAAGCGATCCAGGTGACGCACGCGGGTGGTTTTGTAACGTTCGAGTCGCCGGACGGCAAGTATCTCTATTACACAAAACTCAATCCTGAGGGAACAACGCCACTATTCAGAATGACTGTCAACGGCGGAGAAGAGGTCCAGGTTGTTCCCTCGGTCGGGTCTTGGGAATTCCTTTGCGTGAGGTCAACGGGCGTCTATTTTGTTCCTGAAGCGGATGGCGCAAAGACCATTCGATTTCTCGATGCCGCGAGCGGGAAGGTGCGAACACTGGCCAACCTGGACAAGCCCCTGCAAGCTGGGTTGGCCGTCTCTCCGGACGGTCAATTCGTGGTGTGGTCGCAAAGAGACCGTGAAACGATCAACTTGATGCTGGTGGATGGATTTCGCTGATCGTCTATGCTGGCTCGCTGCGGCTGTGTGCGCCGCAGCGAGTCATGCCAGGAAGCGGTCACTTCGAGTCGAAGCCGCGCCAGTCGGCGCCCTTTCGCTCGAAGCCGTGCCAAACGTAGTTGCCGTCTGTGCCATCGATATAGAATCCGGTGATTGTGTCCTCATTGATGAAATATGGGACGGTGCCATGAAGGTTCTTGGGATCTTCTACAGGAACGTCGAAGTACGTGTACCTCCCATCGGCCGAGCGTACGAAACCGTGATGCCCGCGCGTAGGGTCGGAGTCTGGAGCGTCATTGTAAAGCCCGACAATCGCGCCCTCTGAGTTGATGTCCTGGGGAATGGTGTCAGCCCCCTTCGGCGCACGCGGAACATCAAACACAGCTATCTTCCCGTCAGGAGAGCGTACCAGACCGTGGTAGACGTTGTTGGAATCCACGTAAACTCCCGCGACTGCGCCCTCCGCGTTGATGGCCCAGATGTTCGTGCCCTGCGAAGACCAGGGGGTCAGATCCTTGTTCTGGTCTGAGTCCCGATACGCGAACGTCTCGAATGTCCCGTCAGGTTTCCGCACAAAACCGCGCTGGTTACCGTTACTGTCGTAGTAGGCTCCGGCAACTTCCCCTCTCTTGTTGAGACAAGCGGTCCATCCGGTCCAGGTGCTGCCCGTCCCATCGGGCGCGTTGAATGGGCTAATAGCGCCGTCACGAGTGCGCACAAAACCGTGCCATCCCCCCTGTGCGTCCACGTAGTAACCCGCGACTGTACCCTCCGGGTTCATATTCACTGCATAGGTGCCCTGGTTAGCTTGATTGCCGGCGCCTGTAACATTGAACGATGTGAATTTGCCGTCGGGAGCCTGCAGGAAGCCATGAGCGGCTCCGTTAGCGTCCACGTAGTAGCCTGCGACATTCCCCGAAGGGTCGAGAGCCGCGCCATAGGTGCCCGGATCATTTGAGTTGATCCATGTGCTCGGCGGGGAGAAGGGGTCATCGGAGTCGGGTAGGGACGAGGGCACGCCTGGGCCGTTGATAATGGTGAAGTGGTGGCCGTCCGGAGACTGCACGAAACCATGCGCCACGTTGTCATACGCTACATAAAACCCAGTGATGATGCCGGCCGCGTTGATCTCCTGGACTTGAGTGCCGTAGCCATTGCTCCGGCCGGCGAGCGGAGCATCGATCGTGGTGATGATGGGCTGACGTTGCGCAACGGCGGCAACGCCCAGAATCAAAATCAGCGCGCAGACGGCTGGGAGGATCGTCCTCCAAGCCTTGCAATCTCGTGTGGTCATATCGCTCCTTTCGGAAGGCTGCCAGGCACGGAATTACCCGGACGGTTTCTGTGTACTGCCGCCAGCTCTGAAGAATGGAGGTTAGCGCCGCCATTCCTGGCAGGCTGCGGCATTCACCGAGGCCTCCCTTACAGGGCTAACCGGAAAATCGAGCCAGAAAGGATAATTGGTTCGAGAATTTATTTCCGCCCGCGAGAGTGGAATCGCGATCCGTGTTGGTGCAAGCCCCGTACATCCCCAGGCTCGGGCTGGAAAGTTCCCGAAGCTACGAACCTTGATCGGCGATGCAGCGTTGGCTCACGCTTGAAGCGCAATTCAAATGCCCGGCCTTTCGAAGTCGGATATTCGCATATCTGTCGGAAGTCGGTCCGAAGGAGACGCGCGGTGGACAGATCGAGCGTGTGGTTGGACTTCCGGAATTCTCGACAGTTTCTCCTACGCTTTGCGCGCGTTGCGATTCGGGTGCTCACTTAAGTCCCCATAAGTCGGCATGTGACAAGGTTTCCTCAATGGTTGGCATCGTGCCGCTGGGTCACGAAGGCCCAGAAATCAGATGTCAGTTGACGAGAACTGGGGTTCGCACCAGTTGGCGTGCCATAACCATTTCGGTTGCCAACGAACTCAACTTTGTTCGCAACGGAGACGCGGAATTTCAGTCTCAGCAGAAAGATCCCTCACAACGCTACAAAATTCCTTGAAGATCCTGTCATCCCTCATCCGAGGTTCAAACGCCCCCACCAGCTCGGCTAAATACCAAAGCTGTTGCTCCACGCCCTGCTTGAACCGCTCGAAGACCGCCATCCCGATCACCCTGAAGTCATCGAGAATCGCCTTGGCGTTATAGAGCTTGTCCGCAATCGAGATGAGCAGCACATCCTCGTCTTCATGTTCCAGCCGATCTATATAAGCCTTCTTGCGTTCTTCCCAATCGTCCTTCTTGTCGTGGTCCTCTGCAAACGTGTCAGAAAGACCAGCCACCATCCTCGCCACTTCCGCGCCAAATTGAGCTTCAACGTCCCTTAGCCGCGACGATCCGCCCTTGCCCTCCGCAGTGTCGTGAAGCAGAGCCGCAATTACCATATCCTCGGTCACCGGAATTCGCCCGTCCGCCTCCCCCATCACGAGCGCAGCCACTCCAAGCAGATGCGCCAATTCGGGAACACTTTTTTCATGCGCGGTGTCTACACAAGCACAGTGGTTCCGACGGGGATGAGCAAGCCGCCTTGAGCCCCGTTCCCCGCGCCGATGGGTGCGGAGAGCGGACCGGCTCTCTGCGCTTCGACAAGGCCTCCTGCCTCCCTTTCAGACCGGCTGAATCTGTTTCACGGGAGGCAGGCCATGTTTGAAGACTCTACCTTCGAATCGAACGGCAGAATCCGCACACGCAGCCGTTTCTGGATGCTCGTAACCCTGGCCCTCAACGGATCGATCCTGCTGGCGTTGGTTTTGATTCCGCTGATCTATCCCGAAGCGCTTCCGCGCCAGGTGATGGCATTCCTGATGACGGCGCCGCCACCGCCTACTCCATCGCCTACGCCTGTCGAACAGCGCACGAGTCCAACTCGGCCTGTATCGGAGATGCGAGGCGTCGAGGTTTTGGCGCCGCCGAGAATTCCTCGCAATATCGTCATTCCGAGCGTCCAGGATCCGCCGAACAATGACACCCTCGCAACCTGGGAACCGCCTGGCAGCCCGTCCGGCGACACCAGGGGAATATTCTCACCCCGCAACGGTGCGACCGTCGTGCATCCCGTGGTCACCGGGCCGGTGCGCGTCCCGTCTTCGATGGTCGAAGGCATGCTGCTGCGAAAGACCGTTCCGCCTTATCCGGCCATACCGAGAGAGGCGGGCATTCAAGGCACGGTCACATTGCAAGCCACCATATCCAAGTCGGGGACGATTGAGAATCTGCGCGCGGTGAGCGGTCCGCCGATGCTGCAACAGGCGGCGCTCGACGCTGTGAAAACCTGGGTCTACCGGCCGTATCTGCTCGACGGCCAGCCGGTGGAGGTGGAGACGACGGTGCAGGTGATCTTCAGTCTGGGACGGTGAGGGGAGTAGGGAGCCGATGTGGCAGCAAGTCCGGCTGGCGTGGTCGGCGCTCTATCGGCGACAATCTGTTCTGCCATGAAAAAAGTATCTCGCAGGGAATTTCTGATGACCGCTTCCGCCGTCGCCGTTGCCGCCACTCGATCAACCAGTTTCGGCGCATCGCCGAAGCAAAGGGTCTTCATCGCATCGGGCACGCCGGACGGAATCCTGTCGTATGACTGGAACCCGGTTAGTGCCGAGTTGACGCCGGTTGGGGTTGCAGCCAAGCTCGCCAATGTGGATTGGATCACTTATTCGCCGGATCGCAAGTATCTGTTCGCCGCCTCCGAAGTGGATTCATTCAATGGCAAGCCGACCGGCGCTGTGGCCAGCTTCGGCGTTCAGGGTGGTGATTTGCATCCAATCTCCGCTCAGAACTCGGCCAGCGTTGGCACCTGCCACGTGGCAGTGGATCGCACCGGCCGCGTGTTGCTCTCGGCCGATTACGGCGGCGGCAGCGCTTCGAGTTTTCTTATCGACGGAGGCCGTCTCAGCGCCATCGTTTGGACTGAGCACTACACCGTGCATGGTCCCGATGCCGATCGCCAGCAGAGCGCTCACGCTCACTTCGCTTCTTTCTCGCCGGACAATCGCTTCGCCTACATCAACGATCTGGGTGGCGACTTGATCCACATCTACAAGCTGGACGCCGAAACTGCAATGCTGAAGCCCGCCGGAGCGTATCACGCGCAGCCTGGCGCCGGACCGCGCACGCTGCACTTCAATCCCAACGGGCATACTGCCTATTCTGTGAACGAGCTCAACTCGACGGTGGACGTGCTGGAGTGGAATCGCGCGGATGGCAGTCTTGCGCTGGTCACGCGGATCGAACTTTTGCCGGCGGGATATCACGGTCCGACGCGCGCCTGCGATACCGTGATTTCAAAGGACGGCCGATTCGTCTACTTCGCCAATCGCGACAACAATTTTCTGTATAGCTTCAAGGCTGACTTGAAGACCGGCGCGCTGACGCCCATCGCCCGCTCCAACTGTGGCGGCAAGACGCCGCGCAACTTTGTGCTCGATCCCACCGAGAGGTGGATGCTGGTAGCCAACCAGGACTCGAACCTGATCAGCGTGTTTGCGCGCAATTCCGAGACCGGGGTGCTGGCCGAAAAGGGCAAGAGCTTTGCGGCGGCTGCGCCGATGCGCATTCTGTTTGTGTAGGAGGGTGGCCGAAACAAAGGCCTCTTCGAAGAACCCCACCTGCGCGCATAACACTGTCTTACCCGCTTAGAATTCGGCTTTCAGGAAGGAAAGTTCAGCCAAGATTACGATTGTAAGAAGAGATCGGTCGCGCCCGCGGCGAGCTTTGAAGCGCGTTTCTTTTTCCCGTCCATTCTATTCATAGCCTTGTTTGCGGATTTTAGTCGCTTCTTCACTCCTAAGATACTCTCGGCCACTGGCAATTGCTCCGGAGGAGTTCCACCATTCTTGGTCATAATCCCGCGCACCTCGCGGCCCACCTTGGTCGCAGTGAACTTGAGTGCCTGAAGTCCTCTTGTATCTTGTGACTTGATGCGAGCGGCGGTCTGAGTCACGCGGAACAAATTACCTGCCAGCTCATCAAGACCCATAAAATCGTATAGAACTTGGCTTCCTCCGACGCCCTTACGAGTCATGAGATCGCTCAGGCTCATGTTGTACATCCCACGAAAACCGGCATCTTTGAAAACTGCATATTCAAGCCCTGTTTCAAGACCTGCCGAATGAGCAACACCGCTCAAGACCCTCTCTGCCAGCTTGAGATCGTCACGGGTTTCAATTCGGCCAAGGTCCGTGTCACGAATGCGCTCTTGAACCAACTGGTCGGCGATTGCGGCTAAAGATGCCTTTGCCAAGGCCACTTCTGGCTTTTTGGAGTCCGCGTACATTGAGACGAGGAAACATGCAAAACGGGAGAGCTTGTATGTTTTGAACTCTTTGCCGTCGCTTACGCAGGATGCGGAGACAAATGTCTCGCCCGGATCAATCCCCAATCTCGCACACGCTCCCATCGCTTTAACGACAACCTTTTGAAACGTGGGCCATGAATCGTAGCCCAAAGCCTTCATGAAGTCATGGGCATACCAAAACCGAACGCCATTTTCATGGCCGTCGTCCTCGAATTTTTGAATGCTGAATTCACCCATGACGCGCCTGTTATTCTCCAGAACTGCTATCAGGGTACACCTATTATTCGAAGAAGGATTGGAATTGAGATTTACCAATTCAACCAGATGTTCTTCCTGTGGAAAAATAGGAACAACCCCCGAGGGTGAGATGCCTTAGCCTAATGCGATTAGCGAATGACCGCTCGGTGAAGGGGGGAAATTGGTCGCGAGCGTCAAGCGCCCATCAACACCGGCCTGTTTATCGGGTAGGCATGCACGGGCTCAGGGGTCGCGGGTTCGACGGGCGCGGTTTCGACGGGAATATGCGCCAGCTCCCATGCCGACCGGTCCTTCATCAGGCGTGAGACCAGTGCAGTGTGCATGGCGTGACCGGCGCGTTCGGCGACAACGTGGCCCTCGATGCGCCGTCCGGCCAAAGCCAGATCGCCGATAAGGTCGAGGACTTTGTGGCGCACATACTCGTCGGGAAAGCGCAGCGAGCCGTTCTCAGGTCCATTTGCTCCCAGGATGATGGCGTTTTCCGGGCCGGCGCCGCGAATCAGGCCCATATCGCGCAGCCGGCTCTCATCGGCCTTGTAGCCGAAGGTGCGCGCCGGCGCGATGACGGTGCCATAAGTCTCTGCGGCCAAGTCAACCGTGGCGCTCTGTTGGCCGATGGGCGCGGGAAAGTCGATGGCGTACTGAATGCTGTAGCCGGAGCCGGGGTAGACGCCAATGAATTTGTTGCCCTCTCGCACCTCCACGTCGTGCAGAATGCGAATGGTCTCGCGGCGGCGGCGCTGGACTCGAATGCCCACATTGCCGAAAGCCTCCACGTAAGGCAATGCGCTGCCGTCCAGAATCGGCAATTCCAGGTTGTCCAGCTCGACAATCGCGTTGTCTACGCCCATGCCGATCAGCGCGGAGAGCAGATGTTCGGTGGTAGAGATCAGCACGCCCTGGCGCATCAGGCTGGTGGCGTAGCTGACCTTTGCTACGTTGCGGCCGGTGGCGGGAATCTCGAAGTTGTCGAGGTCGGTGCGGCGGAAGACGATTCCCGATCCGGCGGGCGCTGGAAGCAGGCGCATGGTCACGGGAGCGCCTGAATGGAGTCCCACCCCCGTAAACTCGATTGGCGAAGCGATGGTCTGTTCGAGGTGGGCGGCGTTGGGCAAAGTGCTTTGCTCTCCAAACTAAAGTTGCAATTGAGACGTAATTGCTAGGTTAGACGGGGGTTGGCTCATCTGTCCTGTGGCATTTTTGCCACACTCTGGGTCTGCGGACCACCGGCGCCAGCACGGTTCAAACTGGAACCAGGCTCGGGCGAACGGACTAAACATCGTAGAATCAGAGAGTCGTTTACTGTCCTGTTTGCGAGCACTCCCAGAAAGGCCCACGGACGATGACCGGCTCCGGCCTCCCAATTCCGATGCGCGCATTGTTGGCTGGCGCCCGGCGCAAGCAATCCGCGATGCTTGACCTGACGCGGCGGATGGTTCGCGCGGAGTCGCCGTCGGACGAAAAGAGTGCCGTAGACGCCTGCGTTGCCCTTGCCGCCGCGCACGCCAAGGCCCTGGGTGGACGCCTTAAAATTCATCGGCAACGGGAGCTTGGAGACGTGCTCGAAGCGCGGTTCGGCCCCAAGCCGACGCAGGCCAAGGCAGGCAAGGATTCCGCCGGGCGAGTACTTCTGCTTGGTCATCTGGATACGGTTTGGCCGCTGGGGACGCTCGCGAAGATGCCGTGCAAAGTTGAGGATGGACGATTGTGGGGCCCGGGAACGCTGGATATGAAAGCCGGCGTGGCCATGGCCTTCACCGCTATCGAGATGCTCATCGAGGCCAGCCTTCTCAACCGCGAAATTGTGCTGCTGTTGAACAGCGACGAGGAGGTTGGCAGCACGGTCTCGCGGCCGATCACCGAACGGCTGGCGCAAGAGTGCTCGGCGGTCTACGTGCTGGAGCCGGCGCAGGGGCTTGCCTATAAAACCGCTCGCAAGGGCATTGGCAACTGGCGAATCGACGTGACCGGAGTGGCCGCGCACGCAGGCGTGGACTTCGAAAAAGGAGCGAGCGCCATCAGGGAGCTGGCCCGTGTGGTCGAGACCGTGAGCGGATGGACAGACACCAAGCGCGGCCTGACGGTGAGCGTGGGGCTGGCCGGCGGAGGGACCAGGAGGAATGTGATTCCAGAGCATGCCTGGGCAAATGCGGATGGCAGGATCGCGCGCAAGGCTGACGGCCCACGCATAGAGCGCAGGTTTTCCGGGCTCAAGCCGCTCGATAGACGTTGCACAATTACCGTCAGCGGCGGAATTGAGCGCCCGCCGATGGAGCGCACGCGTGGAACGGTGCGGCTCTTCCGGCACGCGCGGGCTCTCGCCGCCGAGCTTGGGTTCATGTTGGACGAGGCCGCAACCGGCGGCGCCTCCGATGGCAATTTCACCTCGGCGCTCGGCATTCCCACGCTCGACGGCATGGGCGCGGTTGGCGAGGGCGCGCACGCCCGTCACGAATCGGTTCTGATCGAGCACCTGGGGCCGAGAACCGCGCTGCTGGCTGGATTATGTTCGACAGGCGGGGCGGGCTGATACACTTCCATGAGGAACGTATGGAGCTGAATCTCTCAATGAAAACTGAATTTTTGATGCTCTTACTTGCGGCAAGCACTGCTGTCGCAACCGCCCAAACTGCGGCCACACCCCCAACCAGCGCTGCTCAGTCCACAACCAGCACTGCCAAGCCTGCATCCAGCGCCGCGAAACCCGCAACCGCCGCTGCCAAGCCTGCATCCAGCGCCGCGAAACCCGCGACCAGCACTGCCAAGCCGGCAGGCAGCGCCACCAAGACCGCGACGGCCACCGCCAAGCCGGCCACAGCCGCGGCTCCGGCGGCTCACGCCGCGGCGTCTTCCACGGCCGCCAAGCTACCCCTCGGGATACCGCCTGTCAAGGGCATCGTGAAGACTGCCTTCGCCGAGCGCTGGGAGGACATCAGGATCGGTACGGGCGCCGATGCCGAGCCCAACAAGATGTACAAGGTTAACTACACTGGCTATCTTGGCGCCAACGGGCGCGCCGACGACGGAAAGAAATTCGACTCGTCCGCCGACCACCCCGGACCGCCGATCAGAGACAAGGACGGCAAGCCGGTGCTGGGTGACGACGGCAAACCCAAGATGGGAGATCCGCAGCCAATCTCTTTCCCCCAAGGTTTTGGCCGCCTGATTCCAGGGTTTGACCAGGGATTTGAAGGAATGAAAGTTGGCGGAAAGCGCCGCATATTCATTCCATATCAACTGGCCTATGGTGACAAAGGCCGTCCGGGGCCGGACCCGGCTCATCCGGTGATTCCACCCAAGGCCGACCTGATCTTTGACGTCGAGCTGGTAGACGTATCGGATATGCCCGCGCCGCCCAGCCGCCCCACGCCGCCTCGGCCCGCTGGAGCGGCGCCGCCAAAGCCCGGAGCTCCTGGAACGCCGGCGCCCGTAGCTCAGCCCGGCTCCGCAGCGCCCGGAGCCGCAACGCCCGCCCCAGGTGCGGCTCCCAAGCCAGCCACACCTGCGGCTGCTGGCGCTCCGGCAACGCCTCCAGCTCCAGCAACGCCTCCAGCTCCAGCAACGCCGCCTGCTCCGGCAACGCCGCCAAGCACCACGGCTCCGGCCCAGCCGCAGTCGAAGTAGGGGGCTTTCAATTCGATCAGACCACGCCGGCGGGCCCGTCCCCCGTGCCCCATCCATGAATCGCCCTTTGATTCATGGGTGGGATCCCACCGAAGCCCCGGGCAACTCCGGCGTGGCTGCGATCAGTTGGCGCGTGTAATTCTCTCGCGGATTGGCGCACAATTCCACGGCCTCGCCTTGCTCGACCAGCCGCCCCCGCTCCATGACCGCAATGCGAGTGCTTAGATAGCGAACCAACGGCATGGAGTGCGAGATAAACAGATAGGTCAGGCCGTGTTCCTGCTGCAATCGCCGCAGCAGGTTTACAATTTGTGCGCCCACGCTGACATCCAGCGCTGAAACCGGCTCGTCAAGAATTAGAAGTTTGGGCCGCAAAGCCAGCGCGCGGGCGATGTTGATGCGCTGCCGCTGCCCGCCTGAGAACTCGTGCGGATGGCGCGGAAGCGCCGAGTCGTCCAGGCCGACTTCCGAAAGCAACTCGACGGCCTTGGCGCGCAGCGTTGCGCGGTCCGTCTTGATTCCCGCCTCGCGCTTGTGGATGATAAACGGCTCGGTAACAATCTGGAACACGTTCATGCGCGGGTTGAGCGCGGCGTAGGGGTCCTGAAAGACGGGCTGCATCTGGCGGCGCATGCGGCGCAACACGGGTCCAGATGCGCTGGCCACATCGATGCCATCTACACACACATTGCCCCGGCTCGGCTCGACCAAGCCGAGAATCATCCGAGCCAGCGTGGTCTTGCCGGAGCCCGACTCGCCCACCAGCCCCAGCGTCTCGCCGGCTTCGATGGTCAGAGACACGTCCTGAACAACATGCTGCAACTCTGTTCGCAGACCCGTCCATCGCGGATAGCTCTTCCAGACCGAATTGACCTCGACCAGCGCCATGCCCAAATGGTACATGGGTGAGCGCAAAATTCATTGATATAGAGTTCATCGTTTGCGAGTTATAATTGCCGCACCCCGACGGAGCTTCCCCAAGTACGCCGGAAAATCCATCCATGCCGGGCATAAGTTCCCGGCAGAAAAGGACCCTCCCCATGTCCAGCAGTGGATTCGCGTTTGCCAATAAGACTTACACCGCCGATAACTTCGTCACTTACAGCGCCGGCCAGATCGAGGCCGACGCAAAGCTCCAGGCTAACCAGGTTATCGAGCCGATTCCCGCGCCGCGCGTGCAGCCGGCGGTCATGGACATCGGCGCCGTGCTGCCGGCCGGCGCGCTGGCGGAGATCAAGGCAGCCAATCAACTTGTCTTCCACTCCGTGGGCGATACGGGCGGCATTGTGCGAGCCGAGCCGCAACTGGCCGTGGCCGACGCCATGGCTGCTGACCTTACCGGCAAGACCTATGCGACCGGTTTGCCCGCGTTCTTCTATCACCTGGGCGATGTGGTCTATTTCTTCGGGCAGCAGGAGTATTACCCCGAGCAGTTTTACGACCCCTATCGCAATTACGACGCACCCATCCTTGCCATCCCTGGAAACCACGATGGAGTTATGTATAACAAGGAGCCGGTGAGTTACTCGCTGCAGCCGTTTGTGGATAACTTCTGCACCGCCGCGCCGCAGCCCGGCGCACCAAGCTTCGCGCGGACCACGATGACTCAGCCTGGTGTTTACTTCACGCTGACCGCGCCCTTCGCGCGCATCGTCGGGCTCTACTCGAATACGGGAGAGAGCGTGGGCGTGCTGGGCAACGCGCAGATTGGCGAGGATCAGATCACATTCCTGGGCGATCAACTGGCGGCGGCCGCGGCGGCGCGCAAGGCCGATCCGCACAATCAGAATCCGCAGGCGCTGATTATTGCCGTTCACCATCCGCCATTCACCGGGAGCAACGAGCATTTTCCCAGCGCGGCCATGCTGCAGCAGATCGATGCGTGCTGCACCAAGGCCGGTATCTGGCCCGACCTGGTGATTAGCGGCCACGCCCATCTCTACGAGCGATACACCCGCGTGATGAAGGCGGATGGGCGGCAAATTCCGTGTGTGGTGGCAGGCAACGGAGGCTATTACAATCTGGCCAAACTCAAAGTGGATTCAACAGGCGCCAAGCCCACCGCGGGCGCGCAGTCGGAGCCGGATGGCTTGGGCAACACGGTCAACCTGGATCAATACAACGACACGGATTTTGGATTTCTGCGCATCACGGTCAGCGCAACCGCCATTCTGGTTGAGTCGTTGGGAGTGAATGTGACGACGCCCACTGCGAAGCCGACGGTTATCGATCAGTTCAAAGTGAACCTGGCCACGCACATGGTGACCGCGCCGTGAGCCGGTCGAAACGGGCGTTGCGGAATGATTCAATTCGATCGGCTACTATTTCGCCGCCTCATCCACCAGGCTGCGGGCTCTGGCAAATGCGTCCAGCCGGCTCCGCTTCTGGACTTCCATGTTGATGCCTGTAGGCAGCCATCTTTGGGGTGAATACATCTTCAGGCGGTTCTCCAACTCCTGGGCGAAGTCAACGCCGATTCTGGAGATGGCAGCCTGCGCCTTGGGCACGGCCTGGTGGAAGTGGGCAATCTCCTCCTGCGCCGTTTCGGGGTGGTAGCTTAGCCGATCTCCCGACTGCATGGCGTCGATGAGTTCATCCGGCGGATCGGAGGCGGGCGAGGTCGCGTGCATGGCGTCGTACGCGCCGCGCAGCCGCGTCATGGCGCCGGCAAAGCCATCGATCTCGCCGCGGCGTGCGACCAGCCCGGTGGCGCGGTACACCTCAATGGTGACCTTGGAAGCGACGTTTTCACTGGGCACCGGAATCACCGTGGTCAGCGTGTTGCCTTCGAACCGCCATCCGCCCTTGCCTGCCGGGCCCGCTTGTTTTACTTGAGCTCCGTTAACGGTGACCGCGACAGGCGGCCAGTCGGCCGGCAAACGGATCTCGTATGCGCGGGTCTTGGGCATTCCAGGAAAAGAGCCTTCGACGGGGCCGATATCGAGCTTAAGGGTTTCGCCGGTTTGGGCAGCTTTAATCGGCGTGCGGGCGAAGACACCACGCTGATATTCGACGGAGACGCCGGAATCCTCGTAGACCTCGTAGTGCGAAGTGGAGCCAGGGGCAAGCGGCCACACGTTCACAATCAGCGGGTCGACAGGCCTTTCACCGGTGTAGCGCATGGGCGACTGCATGGGCACGATGGCGCCGGCGCGCAGGTAAACGGGCGTCTGGTCGATGGAGAAATTGCGCTCCAGTTCGATGGGGCCGGTGAGGTTCTTGCCGGTTGGCCATTCAATCCAGTCACCCTCGGGCAGCCAGACCTTTTTGGTGGCCAGGCCGGTGACTTTGTCGGCCGGCGCGGTCACCGGGGCGGCAAGCATCTGGTCGCCGAAGAGATATTCACCTTTGCTTGTGTAGGCTGCATCGTCCTGCGGCCAGTCGTAGTAAAGCGGGCGGAAGAAAGCAACGCCTGTGTCGTAGGTGCGGCGGGCCTCGGTGTAGATGTAAGGCTGCAGTGCGTAGCGCATCTGGAAGGTGGAGCGAAGAATTGCCGAGTAGGGCTCGGGATAGGCCCAGATGCGCCGCTCGGAGTCGGGATTCTTGGTGGTGTGGGTGCGCAGAATGGGGCTGAAGGCGCCAAACTGTACCCAGCGCGTATATAACTCAGGCTCCACGGCGCCCGGCAGGTGGCCGCCAATATCGTGACTCCAATAGGCATAGCCGACGTTGGCCGCAGTGGCTGTGAACCAGGGCTGAAAGGCCAGCGAATCCCACACTGAAATGCTGTCTCCGGAAAAACCGATCTGATAGCGGTGGTTGCCCAGCCCGCCCCAGCGATGGAAGAGCAGCGGCCGCTTGCCCTCGCGCTGCTGGTCGGTGAAGTGGACGTAGTTAAGCCACCATGTCGGCATGACGCCGGGCAGGTTGGTGTGCTGCTCCTGCTGCCAGTCGAGCCACCAGAAATCGATGCCCTGCTTTTCAAGCGGATGATGGACCAGATTCATGTAGTTTTCTGCGAATCTCTTGTCGGTAATATCGAACGGAACATACTTCTTTTTCTGCGGATCGATGCCCATGGCTTCGGCCATGGCGGGATAGGCCTTCTCCCATGGCTCGATGCCAGATGCGGGATGAAGATTGAGCGTAGCCTTCAGTCCCTCGGCATGGATTTTGGCCAGAAACTGATCGGGATCGGGAAACAACAGGTTATTCCAGGTGTAGCCGGTCCAGCCGAGGTCATGATCCGACTGATCGATATCGCCGGCGGCGGTGAGTTGATCTTTGCTGATGTGCCAGTCCATGTCGATGACCAGCACGTCGAGCGGCACGTCGTTCTCGTGGAAGCCGCGGATCAACTCGTCGAGTTCCTGGTCGGTGTAGGCCCAGTAGCGCGACCACCAGGCCCCGAAGGCAAAGCGCGGCGGCAGCGGAATGCGTCCGGCCACGCGCACATAATCGCCCAGAGCCTTGCGGTAGTTGTGGCCGTAACCGAAGAAGTAAAGATCCTGGCGCTCGCCCGCGGGCCTCAGCATCACCCACGGCCACGGACTTTTTTCGCCGTCTTGAAAACTGAAGTCGGCGGAGTCGAACAGCGGACGGGTGGAGTCGTCCACTAGAGCCCATCCCGAGCGCGAAACCAGGCCCGGCTCGATGGGCGCGCCGGTCTTCGAGCCCAACGCGCCGTCGAGCGTGCGCGTGGTTCCCAGCAGGTTCTCCGCATCGGCTGACCCCGGATGCCAGACTACCGGCTTGCCGTCTACGGTGAGCTCAATCGAGAGATTGTCTTTCGTGAACCTGCCTTGAGCGCCGGGTGTGTATGTGAGCATGAGCGCGGCGGTGCTGATTTCAAGTACATGACCGTCCTGGGTAACCGTGCTGGTGAATTGCGGGACGGGCAACCGGCGATTGAGAAAGACGAACGAAGCATGATCTTCAAAGCTGCCGTCCGCCGCCCATTCCATGCGAATCAGCTCGGGAGTGAGCACGGTGAATCGCGCGTTGCCCAATATGACCGTGGCCCTGGGATCGGCTACCGGGTCGGTGACCTCGCCTGCCGATTTTGCGGTTTGTCTGGCCGGCCGTTCAGGCGTCTGCGCGGCTAAGCCGATGCTGAGCCCGATGGCAACTCCGATTGCGGAAAGGCGAAGAAGATAATTGCGCACGGAATCCCCCTGGCGATTGCCTCATGGGAAGGTTACCACCGGAGGGCGGCGGGCTGACGAGCGAGCCGGTGCTGGAGCAACGTGCGCAAATAGGGAACCGGCGTCGAGCGTCCGGACCCCAGGCCTTTCGCCGCAGCGGACCGGACCTGGGACTCAGGCATGGTGCGAGGAAATGCGATTGTTCTTCGCCAGGCGAGCTTAGCTGCCAGGTTTGACCGGATTGATGGGGGAGGCATCGAGGGCAACTGAGTCGCGTATTGCGCCGGTCTCGAGGGTAAGAAACTCAGTGACTGTGGTGGGAAATTCAGCAGGCGCCGCACCGTGATGCGAACCAAAAAAGGCGCTGTGCGCTCCCGGTTGAGAGTCGATAAACGTAAAGGCCGCCGTCTTGCCGGCGGCGAGCGAAAAGGCCTTGCCCGGATCGGGGGATAGGATAGAAGCAGCATCGGGCGAGAAGAACAGTACAACGTGGGTTCCGTCGCTGGTTGAGAACGTGACTGTATCGCCTTTGACTACGGGCAAGGAGGAGACGCTGGGGACGTAGACGCCGCCCTTATCGACAAGCGTAACTGAAGTGTTTGCCATGAGTCAGAAGTTAAAGCAGCGCGCTTGCCATCGTCTACTTTTTTCTTGCTCTCTCGTTGGCAAGCGCCGACGCGAACGCCGAATCGGCGCGAAGAGTAGCGAGCTGCGGATTGCGCTGAAACACGTTGTCGTCGTAGCCCTGCGCCAGAGCCTTTGCGATTAGGGGAATTGCGTCGCTGCGGCGGCCAAGGATTTCGTAAGCATCGCCTGCCTGGAATTGCACCTCGGGATCCAAAGGCGCGATGGCCAGTGCCTGGCGGATGAGGATGACGCTCTGACCGGAGTTGCCGACGGAGGCATAGTGATTGGCGAGCGCTGCCAGAAGCACCGGATCCTGGCCGTTTTTCACGCGCGCGGCTTCCTCCAGTTCAATGGCTCTGCGAAAGGCCTGTGACGCATCCTGAGGATGGCTCCCGCTCCACCGGTATGCATCGCCCAGGTTGCCCCAGGCAACATAATTGTCCGGATTGAGCTGAATGGATTTCTTGTCCATCGCCACCGCCTCTTCATACTTGCCGTCGAGCATGAGAGCAGTGCCCAGAGCGGAGTACGTATCGCTGTCGGGCTCAATTCTCAGAGACCTCTCAAAGTCCTTGCCCGCTTCATCAATCCTGCCTGAGTCCATGTTGGCAATGCCCAGATCGAAATATGCAACGGCATTGTCGGGCGCCAGATCTACGCCGCGCTGAAACTGGACAATTGCGTCCTTCAAATTCCCCGAGCGGAACTCGTCGTTGCCAAGACGCACCGGCCAGCGCCAGTCGTCGGGAGCCAGATCGATCGCCTTTTGCAGCGAGCTGACCGCGTCGCCGGTCTTGCCTTCGGCTTCGTATACGTCGGCCAATGCGCCATAGGCTTCGGGACTGCGCGGATCGAGGTCCAGCGCCTTGTGCGCCAGTTGCATGGCCAAAGGAGTTTGCGATTGCATGGCCGCCATCCGCGATAACGTGATATACGGCGGAGCCAGGTTGGGATCGAGATCGATAGCCCGGTTGGTCGCGTCCTTGGCCATGTCCAGCAGCTTGGGATCGTGGCTGTTGCGGTACTGCAGAAAGTAAGCGGCCCCCAGACGCGCTTCGGCCAGCGCAAACGCCGGGTCGGCCTGCAACACGGCTTGAAATCCCTTCACCGCATCGGCAATGTTCGCGTTCTTGTAGGAGTGCAGCAGAAGGTCCTGCGCTTTTTGGTACTGGTCATATGTGTTGGCCGAAGGCGCCGTCGCCGTCGCCGGTTTGCCGAACCAATGGGACACGCGCTGCACGCTGCCCGGCCACGCGAAGAACGCAGCTGTGAGTCCCGAAACAACGGCAACGATGGCAAGCATTTTGACGCGCTTTCGCGCCCGCAAATCCTCGGGGATCGAGATGGATATGGCTTCAGGCGGCGGAGAAACACCTAAAGAATCGGCCAGAGCGGCGGCCAGCTCCCCGGCACTTTCATACCGCTTTGCCGGGTCCAGTTCCATGGCCGTGCCGATGGTGCGCATCAAGGCCTCGGGCACATCGGGACGCAGGTCCATCAGCGGTCTTCGCTTGGCCAGGCGGGCCAGCGACTCCATGGCGGAAAGCCCGCTCAGCCTCACGGGGTAATCGCCGGCAACGAGATAGTAAAGCAGCACGCCCGCGGCATAGATATCGGTGGCAACGGTGGCCTGCCCGCCCTTGAAGATCTCGGGAGCCATGTAGTTTGGAGTGCCCGCCATATTGGTCTGGCCGTGCTCCAGCGCACTCAGCCCGAAGTCCATAAGCAGAATGCGCCCGCCTTCTTCGCGCATCACGTTCTCGGCTTTGATGTCGCGATGAAGGATGCCGGCGCGATGCACGGCGCTCAGCGCGCGTGTGACATCGAGCCCGATCAGCGCCGCCTCGTGGAAGCCGAACCTGCCTTGCACGCGAAGCAGTTCGGCAAGCGTTTTTCCGCGCACGAAATCCGTCCAGAAGCCAACCCGCCCGTCGTGCCGGTCGATTCCATACACGGGAACAACGTTAGGGTGGCGCACTAAAGCCAGCGCCCTCGCCTCGGCCAGCATGGATTCGTATTCGGCCTGGCCGGATGCCGCGCCGGGCAACAGCAGCTTGAGTGCCACTTCACGTTGAAGATGCGGATCCCAGGCCCGGTAGACCTCGCCGAAGCCTCCGAATCCAACGCGCGCAAGCAGCTTAAAGTCGCCCCAGGCAGAGGCTATTGGCGGGGCCTCAGGCCGGTTGGCCTGCGCGCCAGCGAGCGGCAGTGTGGGTTCTTCATCCATGCTTGGCGAGTCAGGAGCCCATCAATGAAGGAGCCGTCCCACGGAGTGTTGGGAAGACGATGCTTCTATCCTATACAACCGCGAGTCGGGTCGCGGCCGGATTCCCTTAACCTTCAGAGCAATCGCACGAACAAAGAAGTTGAATGATTGCTTTGAAAGGGCACGACTTCAGTCGTGCCGAAGGGGGCCGGACGTAGAAGGGGTTTTAACCCCTGAGGGAGCGCCGCCCGCGCCCATCAGCACCAACGACCGTTGCGCGAATGGCGAGTAGACCAGCAGCGTCGTGCAGGCAAACGCCAGTCCGACGTTGATGTGGTGCAGCAACAGGAATGGCGAGAGCGACCATAGCACATCGAAGACCAGCAAAAACGCCCAGAGCCTTAAAACCTTTTCGCGTGCGCCAGGCGCGTGGAAGAGCGCGGCTGTTATGACAAATGCTCGTACTGGAATCAGGATCGCGGCAGTTACGACCAGGACCGTCATTGCATGAATCGCTTTGGGCAGCGGCAAAAACAGATCGTGAATCTCGGCAAGGTTGGCCAGCGCTCCAACATAGAAGCCCAGGTACATAACCTGCATCAGAACGAAAAGCGTCTGGACGACTTTATGGGACGCCTTGGGAAGCTCCTCCGGCGTAGCTAGAATGCGGCCGAAGAGCTTATTCTCACGCCGCGCTGGAATCGGCTCCGCCGGGACTGCCGTTTGCGCGCCGGGAGATTGCTTCTCCGCTCCCCGCGACGCATGAGATTCGCCCCATTGCGGCGCGGGATCTTCGCCAAGCGCGATGCGTTCAACCGGCGCCACAAAACGATATCCGCGGCGGGCCAGGGTCACAACAAATCTGGGCTTGCTGGCCGAATCGCCGAGGGCTTCGCGAATGCGATTGACTGCCGAGTTCACGCCGTGTTCGTAATCGACGAAGGTTCCATCGGGCCACAACTGGCGCGAGATCTCCTCGCGAGTCACTAACTGTGCGGGCCGGTCAAGCAGCATAAACAGCACCTGGAAAGGCTGCGCTGCCAGCTTGACGAGCACGCCGTTTCGGCGCAACTCTCCCGTGACCGCGTCGGCTTCAAACGCTCCGAAGCGATAGCGGCGGGCTGGCTGTGGATCGGTCATAACTTTCCATGAGTGTATCCGACAACGGTCCCGAATCGAAAGCCATGGTCCAATGTACAACTTCCTGCAAATCGCTCTTCCGCAAACACTTGCGCGGTGAGAAACAATTGTCGCGAAGCGATGTTCCATGCATTGCCTTGACGGCCATGGCAGAGTAAGGTTCAGGCATCATGAAGCGTCGAACGACAGATTCGCGAGTGTGTTGCACAATTGGCCGGCTGCTTTTCTTGTCAGCGCTGGTCACTGCTTCAAGCCCGGCCGTGGCGGAAGCACCGGCTGCGGCTGTTGCTGCGTTCACTTCGTATGTTGGCACGGTTGAGTCGCGGCTTGCCGAGCAGCATCGGTCGCAAAGCCGCTTCATCGCTCCGGCAGCTTCTGACAGCGAAACGCGCCTGCGCAAGGGAGAGTCGATCGTCGAGCAGCTAACGTCGTCGGCTGGCGCTGATTTGCCCGGAGCCATGCTCCACGACTGGCGCGGAACCGCCTTTGCGCCTGGCGCCACGGCCGCGGATTTTGAGCGGTTGATGACCGACTACAACGCCTATCCGCAACACTTCTCTCCGCAGGTGCTTCAGACCAGAATCCTCGCCCATCAAAATGATTTCTTCCGCGTCCTGATGCGGGTGCGACAGAAGCACGTTATCACCGTTGTTATGGACACGACTTACGACATCACTTACGGGCGGCTCGGCGCAAAGCGCGGATACAGCATCTCGCGCAGCACGCAGGTTCAGGAGATCGCCTCGCCCGGTACCAGCTCGGAGCGGGCCATGAGTTCCAAAGAAGAGCACGGCTTTCTTTGGCGATTGAATACTTACTGGAGTTACGAGGAACGCGACGGCGGCCTTTACATGCAGATCGAGTCTGTCTCGCTCACCCGCTCCATTCCCAACGGCCTTGCCTGGATCATTCGGCCATTTGTAGAGAGCATTCCCCGCGAGTCGCTGGAGTTTACACTGCGCGCCGCTACGAATGCATTGCGCAAGTAGCTTTGAACTTTGCGGGGAGACCGGCAATCGGAAAGGAAAACACCATGAGCGCGAATTCAGTTACAACCCACGATGTTGCTGCTTTTCATGCGGCGCGGCGGGTAAACCAGTCGCTGACAGCCGCCGTTGAAAAGCGTGCGTTGCTGTGGATGGCCGAGCGTGCGCCGCGCTGGCTTACCTCCGATCAGCTCACCGCGCTTGGACTGAGTGCGCAGATTGCGGCGGGCGTCTTCTACGCGTTGTCGCGCTTCAACCGCTACGCGCTGCTGATGGTGATTGTGTGCCTGGTGCTCAACTGGCTCGGAGACAGCCTGGATGGGACGCTGGCGCGCGTGCGCAATCAACAGCGTCCGCGATACGGTTTCTACGTCGATCACATGGTGGACATCTTCGGATCGGTCGCACTTATGTGCGGGCTGGGCTGTTCCGGCTTCCTGCACTGGCAGACGGCGATCGCCATGATGATCGCGTTTCTGATTTTGTCGAGCGAGAGTTATCTCGCCACTTATACCCTGTCATGCTTTGAGTTATCGCAGGGTATCTTCGGCCCCACCGAGATTCGCATTCTGCTTGTTATCGGCAATCTCGCGCTGCTGCGCAGCCCGTATTCGATGTTGTTCGGCCACAGGATGCTGCTCTTCGATCTTGGCGGCGCCATCGCAGCGGTCGCCATGTTGGCGATGGCAGTCGTTGTTACCATCCGCCATACGGCGCAACTCTACCGCCAGGAGCCGTTGCCATGAACCCCTTCATCCGCTGGCTGAAGTTCAACCTGGTGGGAGCCCTGGGGATGGTCGTGCAGCTCGGCTCTCTTGCGGTCTTCAATCATTGGTTTGCGGGTCATTATCTTTGTGCGACGTTCGCGGCAATCGAGCTTGCGCTGCTGCATAACTTCGCGTGGCACCTGCACTACACGTGGCGCGACCGCCGCGACTGCTCCGCGCTGCCGGCTCAACTGCTGCGGTTTCATTTGTCGAACGGGCTGGTCTCGTTAGTGGGGAACCTCGCGCTGATGCGCGCGCTGGTGGATGGCGCCCACTTGCAGGTGCTTGCCGCCAACGGCATCGCAATACTTTGCTGCTCAATCGTCAACTTCTTCCTTGGAGATACCTGGACCTTCGCGGCGTCAACTCTCAGACGCGATAAGCCAGCCTCTGCCGGAAAAGTAGCATCATGCACCTAGCGCCGTAAAAAACGTTCTATGGGCAGCACTTTTGCGATACGTTACAAACAGAGCTTCGGATCTCGAGCCTCCAATAATGACCGCAATCGATTCCAGCAGCAGCGTTGAATCCGGATCAACCCCTTCTGAATCGCCGCGCAGCACACGCGGCTTCTGGGCGCTTATTGTCACCCAGTTTCAGGGCGCCTACAGCGATAACATCCTGCGCAATTTATTGCTGTCGATGATCGTCGGCATGGGCATGTCGCTCAGCACGCGAGAGAGCTTCGTCTCCCTGGTCACGCTGATGTTTTCCATTCCCTTCGTGATCTTCAGCATGCCCGGAGGCTGGCTCGCGGACCGCTTCAGCAAGCGCCAGATCACCATCTGGACGAAGGTGATGGAGATCGGCTCGATGGTGGTTGCTACAGCCGGCCTTGCAGTCCACTCGCTGCCGGTGTCGGTGCTGGCGCTGGGATTGGTAGCCACTCAGGCGGCGCTCTTCGGGCCTACCAAATATGGGTTGCTTCCCGAGCTGTTGCCGGCCAAGCGCCTGTCGTGGGGCAACGGCGTCATCGAGCTGGGCACGTTTCTCGCCATCATTATCGGCACCGTAACCGGCGCCACCATGGCGCAGAGTTTGCACGGGCACGAAGTCTATGCGGGATACGCGCTGCTGGCCTTATCGATTGCGGGGCTGCTGACCAGCCTCGGCGTCGATCGTGTCCCCGCCGCTGCGCCGGAAAAGAAATTCCGCGTCAACATTGCCGGCGACCTTTGGCACCAGATCAAATCGATGCGCCGCGACCAGCCGCTGTTTCTTGCCGTTGCCGGCAATACTTACTTTTGGTTCCTGGGCTCGCTGCTGTTTTCAACCATCGTCGTATACGGGCCGGATGTGCTTCACATCGGGCAGACCAAGACCGGGTATCTGAATGCCACCCTTGCCGTGGGCATCGGCATTGGCAGCATGGTCGCCGGAATGGTAAGCGGCAACAAGATCGAGTACGGCCTTATTCCGCTCGGCTCGATCGGCATGACGGTGACCGGCTTCATTCTCGGTGGCACGCCGCACGGCATGATCGGCTCGGCTTTGCTGCTCGGCGCGCTCGGATTCTGGGCGGGCTTCTTCGCTGTCCCCGTCAATGCGCTCATTCAGCATCGCCCCAGAGAGGAAGACAAGGGCGGCATTATCGCCGCGTCAAACCTGCTCTCGTTCGTCGGCATCGCGCTGTCCGCGGTTGTGTACTACGTCTTTACGGAATACATCCATCTCGATCCCAACGGCGTCATCGTTGCTGCTTCGGCCATCACCACCGCGGGCACCATTTATGTATTAATTCTGCTGCCGGAATGGTTCGGGCGGCTGGTGCTTTTTCTCATTACGCACACGGTGTATCGCGTCAAGGTTCTGGGGCGGGATAACTTTCCCGAGAGAACGGGCGCATTGCTTGTGTGCAATCACATGTCTTTCGTCGACGCGGCGTTGCTGATCGCATCAACCGACCGGCCCATTCGCTTTCTCGTCTACAAGGGCATCTACGAGCACGGCTTGGTAAAGCCATTCGCAAAGATGATGAAGGCGATTCCGATCTCAAGCGAGCAGCGGCCGCGCGAGATGCTTCGATCACTGCAGACCGCCAGCGAAGCCCTGCGCAACGATGAAGTAGTATGCATCTTTGCCGAAGGGCAGATCACGCGCACCGGCCAGTTGCTGCCGTTCCGGCGCGGCCTTGAACGCATCATGAAAGGCGTCGACGTTCCCATCATTCCCGTGAACCTGGACGGAGTATGGGGCAGCATCTTCAGCTTTGAGCGCGGCCGATTCTTGTGGAAGATGCCCCGGCACATTCCGTATCCGGTGACTGTGAGCTTTGGAACACCCATGCCGCCATCGTCGACGGCGATCGAGGTGCGCAGCGCGGTGCAGGAGCTTCACGCCGAGGCATTCCAGCGGCGCAAGAGCCGCATGAAGCCACTCGACCGATCATTTGTGAAAACCGCAAGACGCCATCCTCTGCGCTTCATGATGGCCGACGGCAGAACTCCCAGGGTCAGCTTTGCTTCGGCGCTTGCGAAGACCATGTTTATTGCGCGCAGATTGCGGCGTCAAGTCGGTGGGCAACAAATGGTGGGCATGCTGCTGCCGCCGTCGGTTGGCGCAGCGCTCTCGAACTACGCGCTCATGCTGCTTGGCCACATCCCCGTCAATCTGAACTACACATCGTCAAGCGAGGTCATCGGCTCATGCGCGAGCCAGTGCGGCGTGGATGTGGTCATCACTTCGAAGGCTTTTGTGGAGCGTTTTCCGAACCTGGCAATTCCGGGACGAACGCTTTTTCTCGAAGACGCGCTGAGCGCTCCGCGTTTCAGCGAAAAGCTGGCGGCGTTGTTATACGCGTGGCTCGTGCCGTCTGCTCTGTTGCGCAACGCATTGGCCGGGAGTGGAGCTGCGAATGCATTGCACCAAGTTGCCGGAGCGGACGACTCCACAGCTTCCGCGGTCGATCGATTGGCAACCGTCATCTTCTCCAGCGGCAGCACCGGCGATCCCAAAGGCGTGATGCTGACCCACTTCAACATCCTCTCCAACATTCAGCAGGTGTCGCAGGTCTTCATGCTCGGCGGGCGCGACAGAATTCTAGGCATCCTGCCGTTCTTTCACTCCTTCGGATTCATGGGCGCTCTTTGGTTGCCGGCGGTGCACGGAGTGGGCGTTGTGTATCATCCCAACCCGCTCGACGCGCAAGTTATCGGGGAGTTAGTTGAAAAATACAGAGTTACATTTCTGATTGCTACGCCAACTTTCTTGCAAGCTTACATGCGCCGCTGTCCGCCGGAGAGTTTCGGCAGTTTGCAGTTCGTGCTGGTGGGCGCTGAGAAGCTTCCGGAACGGATTGCGCTTGCATTTGAAGATACGTTTGGCATTCGGCCGCTGGAGGGCTACGGTTGCACCGAGTGTTCGCCGGTGGTGACGGTGAATGGGCGCGACTTCCGTGCGCCGGGATTTCGCCAGGTCGGCGCCAGACGCGGCCGGATCGGCCACCCGCTGCCCGGCGTGTCGGTGAAGGTGGTCGATCTCGACACAGGAGAACCGGTTGCGCATGGAACCGCGGGAATGCTCCTGGTTAAAGGCCCGAACGTGATGAAGGGCTATCTTGGCAAGCCGGAGAAGACTGCCGAAGTGCTGCGCGATGGCTGGTACACGACCGGCGATGTTGCGCTGATGGAGGAAGATGGTTTTCTGACCATCACTGACCGGCTCTCGCGCTTCAGCAAGATCGGCGGCGAAATGGTGCCGCACGTCAAGATCGAAGACAAGCTGCACGAGTTGGCCGGCGTAACCGAACAGGTGTTTGCTGTAACTGCGCTGCCCGATGAGAAGAAGGGTGAGCGCATCGTGGTCATTACCACGCTGCCTGAGGCGAAGCTCGCGCCGGTGCTGGAGAAGCTGCCGCAGTGCGATCTGCCTGCGCTATGGAAGCCAAGATCGAATCAGTTCTTTCATGTAAACGCGCTGCCGGTATTGGGTACAGGCAAGATCGACCTGCGCGGAGTGAAGGAGCTTGCAGCGGCGATGTCGCCGGCCGTTGAAGCGTAGCGCGTTTCAAAAACCTGCTCGCTGCGAAGAGTATCAGGGCATGACTTCAGTCGTGCCGAAAAGGGGCCTGAAGACGATGGGCTTTAACCCCTGAGAAATGCTTTTTTCAGCCTGACCGGCAACGCGTGGCCAATGTCAAACGCACTTCTTGTCGCGGTTCTAAAATAGAGGTAACAGTGATTGAAGCGCGACAACTTCTCTTGACCATCGGAGTCACTTTCACCAGCCGCATTCTTGTTTTACGCGACAGGCTGCTTGGCAGGATCGGGCGGAAAGGGCGCGTGGGACCGTCGAAAGCAATTGCTTCGCGCCATGCAGTGCAATGCGGAAATTATCTACTTGACGCTGTATTTGTGACACCTGACGCAAGCGCGGCAAAGGCCAGCGTGCTCATCTGCCACGGAATTGGAGAGACGGTGGAGCACTGGCTCGGAGTGCAGCAGCTACTCGCCGCCAACGGCGTGGCTTCGCTGGTCTTCGATTACTCGGGCTTCGGGCGCAGCTCCGGCTTCTTCAATGCGCACCGATGCGAACAGAATGCGGTCGCCGCATTCACCTATTTGCAGCGGCTGACCGGGACGATGCCGGTTTCAGTTCTTGGCTTCTCCCTGGGCAGCGGGATTGCCGCGGCAATTGTCCCCATGGTGCCGATGCATAGCCTCATGCTCTGCGCCGCATTCACGTCCCTGCGCAAGGCGGCTGTCAGTGTCGGAATTCCCAAATCTCTTTCTTTCGCGGTTCCGTCCATTTGGGACGCGGAGATAGCGCTCGCCGCCTGTTCCATTCCGGTGCTTGTGGTTCACGGTGAAAAGGATCGGCTGTTCTCTGTCGAAATGGCGGAAGAACTTAGAGGTTATTGCGGATCGCAAACTGAGCTGGTGATCGTTCCTATGCTCACTCACAACGAGCCGTTCTATCGGCCGCATTTATCCTACTGGGGGCGGATAACATCGTGGCTGCAGTGAGCTAACTCGAAGTCGGGGAAGTTAGAGTTATCCGTAAATTGGCCGCTCCTGGCGGCGAGGACGCCGCCAGGACAGCCGGTCTGGAGACCGGCGCTACCTGAAGAGTTAGGTCGCGAATAGGTTGTTAGCGAGGCCGCGGCTTCGAGTTACTTCGATCTGCGGCGGCCTCGCTCTTACCCGACTAGAGCATTTCGGTCTAACCAATTACAAGAAGATTGAGATTTGTGTACAAGAAGATTGAGATTTGTGTACAAGAAGATTGAGATTTGTGGTCTCCCACCCATGAATCCAAAAGCGATTCATGGATGGGGCACCCAGCGCGTTGTTAACACTTGGCTCGAAAACGCTTTAGCCCTTTGGTTCATCCTGATCGGGATGAATGGTGCGATAACTCGCATTGCCCTTCGACCAGACCAGCAGAAGAAGATCCTTTCCGTTGCTGTTCTGATGCAACTCGCTCGCGAACTGGCTGGCGGATTGTGCGGGTTTGCGGTTGACTTCGAGGATCACATCGCCGGGCTGAAGGCCCGCTTCGTCGGCGGGGCTGGCGGGACGCACGTTTTCCACGACAACGCCACGGAGCTGGTCAGGCGCGTTGATCTGCTGCCGCGTATCCGGCGTCAGATCGGCGACGGCAAGGCCGAGTTTGCCGGTTTGCGCGCCGCTCTGTCCTTCGGGCCCGTCGTTCTCCGCCACTTCAGAGTTGCCGTGGAATTGGCCCACGGTTAGGTTCAGCGTGACCGGCTTGCCGTCGCGAATCACGCCCAGCGCAATCTTGGTTCCCGGCGCCAATTCGCTCACAGCCACCTGAAGGGCGCTGCCGTTGACCATATCTTGTCCATTGAGCTCGGTGATCACGTCGCCGGTTTGCACTCCGCCGCGGCTGGCCGGGGAATCCGGCGTGACCTGCGCAACGATCGCGCCGGCTGCATTCTTGAGATTGAAGAAGTGAGCATTGTCGGGAGTGACGTCGTTCATGTTGATGCCGAGATAGCCATGCTCCACCTTGCCGTGCGCAATCAACTGCTCGGCTGTGGCACGCGCAATCTGCGAGGGAATGGCAAAGCCCGCGCCGGCGAACGAGCCGCTGTTGGAGATGATGAAGGTGTTGATGCCGACCAGCTCTCCGTGAGCGTTTACGAGTGCGCCGCCGGAGTTGCCGGGGTTGATCGCGGCATCGGTCTGAATGAAGTTGCCAGGCTTGCGGGGATCGTCCGAGTAAGGATTCGGCCGGTTGAGCGCGCTGACGATGCCGCGCGTTACCGAGAACTGGAAGTAGCCGAACGGGCTGCCGAAGGCCAGCACGGTCTGGCCCGGCTGCAGCTTGGTCGAGTCTCCCCACGCGATGCAGGGAAGATCGGTGGCGTCCACCTTGATTACGGCCAGGTCGGTCAGCTTGTCAACGCCGATCAGTTTGGCGTTGAGCACGCGGCGATCGTTCAGCGTTACCTTCATCTGCACGGCGCCATCCACAACGTGGCCGTTGGTCACGATGTACCCGTCAGGCGAAATGATGATGCCGCTGCCCACCCCGTGCTCGATCTGCCGTTGCGAGTGCTGGTGCGGCATCTGCCCGAAGAATCTCTGGAACTCGGGGGGAAGATCTTGCATGGGTCCATTGCCGAAGGCTTCAACCTCCTCGGAACCCTTCGACGTGACGGCGACGTTGACGACCGCGGGAGTCACCTTTGACGCGACTGCCTCCATGGCGCGATCGAGCGAGGTGAGCGCCGCAACGCTGTTGTCGTCGATCGCCGACGCGGCATGAACACTGCCATGGCCGGCATACATAACTGCGCCCAAAGCAAAGGCTGCGGCGATGGCGGTGGGTACGGCGAATCTCTTCGCCGCTACTACTAATTGATTAGTTGATTGAGGCATGGAAGTTGTTCTCCTTGTTGATGTTTTGGGTTTTTGAGGTTGAGCGCAACCGGGAAATCAGCTTGGGAATCGCGGCTGCGCGATGCTTAAATCTGAACGATGAGCCAGCCGTTCGGTGTTCGAACGGCGGCAAACCTGCTTTCACGATCCGCTTGACGGACTGGTAAAACAGCGAACACTAGGCGCGGAGGAGCATCGGCGCCGGTCCATTCCGTGAGCACGACAAGCTCCTGCCGGCTGTCGACAGGCAGCTGCGGGCTTTCAGCAAGAAGCTGCATTGGACTGCGCTTTGCAACCGGCGCGTTCCTCCGAACCGTCTTGGCTCTATAGGCGGATTGAACCGTCCGCTCGGGCATGACCGCCTTGACCAGATGAAGCTGCGCCTGGACGCCCGCGGCCTCTCGAAGAGCCGGCAGGTTCGCCTCATGAAGGCTGGCAGGTTGCACTGTTCGAGGAGCCGCTTGAGCCTGCAGCAGCGCAGGTTGTGTTGCCGGAGCGAAGCTGACAAGTTGCGGAGTACGCGACAGCGCAATCACCCCTCCCAGCACGGCGAAAATCAGGCCCGCGGTTACGAACTGCGCTTGCCTGACGCCCATGGACTCAGCCGGCCGCCGCAGCAGACGATGAACCCGGCGCACCAACTCCGATTGCCGCTCCCACGCGCCCAGAGCCAGCGAGAGGCTGCGTCGAATCATGGAGAACTCAGCGAGGCGGGTGAGGCAAATGGCGTAGGCCTTGGGAGCAGCGCTGGAGCGAAGAACACGGTCGTCGCAGGCCAGCTCCCGCTCAGCGCAGAGCCGGCGCTCTACCCATAGCAGCACCGGGTTCAGCGGAAACAACACCAAAGCTGTCTTTTGCAGCAGATTGGTCCAGTCGTCGCGGCGGCGCAGATGCTCCATCTCATGCAGCACCACCTGCTGCAGCTCGGAGGCAGTCAACGATTCGATCAGTGCTGGGGGAATAAGAATACGCGGGCGAAAGAATCCGAAAACGCTGGGCCGCTCGACCTCAGCCGAAGTGCAGAGCGTGGCCGCGCGGGCGTTTTCGACGATCGCCAAGAGTGCGGGGTCGTGAGCAATCGGAGTCGCGCGGCCGGCCAGCTTGCTTAGGCGAACGGCGCTTACGATCAACTGCGTTCCTCTCCATAGTGAGAGCATTGCCCACAGCGAGACGATGGCCACACTCCAGCCGAGGTCAAGATGGATGGCGTGCGCTGGGCCCCCGACGCCGACACGCGCGCTGAATGAGGAGCCAATGTTGAGTAGCACGAGCAGGCAAAAGACGGTTAGCCAGATGAGCGACCGCGACGCGGCGCTGAGACGGGGCAACATGCGCAGGCAAAACGCGACGCAAACGGCCACCACCGAGCCTTCCCAAATCGCAGAGAAGAGGGCGCTCACGGCGGCGGCCGAGACGAGGGTCGCGGCGTGAAGAACCGGCTCCATTTAGGACTCCTCCCGCGCTTCATCAGGCGCCTTGGCGATTGCGTCTTTCAGGCGGCTCAACTCCTCGGGGCCGATCTCTCCGTCGCCCAGCAGGGAAACCAGAAGCCGCTCCCGCGAGTTGCCAAAGAACCGCTGCAACACGTGGCGAACCTCCGAGCGTCCTGCCTCGGCCTCACCAATCGACGAGCTGTAGAGGAACGCGCGGCCCTCCTGCCGGTGCTTGACGTAGCCCTTGGTCTCGAGGATTCGGATGGTTGTGAGAACAGAAGTATAGGCCAGCGCAGCTTCGGCGGAGGTGGCGGAAACCATGTCGGCCACGGTCGATTCTCCGCGGTCCCAAAGAACCTTCATCAGCCGGAGCTCGGCCTGGGTGAGCGTGATGGATGGTTTCGGAGGCATGACGTCTTCGGGTCCCGGAAAGGGCGGTGCTCGACCCTCCCTGCTACATCAGACGCACAACTAATGATTTAGTTGCTAAGTTTTTTAGCGGGGATGCACGCAGAGATTTGCGCCCCAGTGCACCAACCTGCCGCAAGCCGCAGATAGAGACGTCAAGGGGCTGGGCCAGGGTATCTCCCCTATTGCTGTAATGCCATCCCCGAGCCGCAAAAGCAAAGGCGCGGTGCCCGGCCCAGAAGGCTCCCCGGCGCCCAGGTGGGGCACCCGAACTTTACACCATTAGGGAAAATGCTCTAGATGTTGGGCAATCGCATTTGAAATTGAAGCGGGAAAAGAGGTATGGGCTTTACCGGCTGCGGAAGATACTCAAACCAAGTTCAGTTTTGTATCAGGGCACGACTTGAGTCGTGCCGCCAAAGCTCCTAAAAATGAGTCGGCTTTAGCCGCTGCGGGAGGGCAATGGCCGAAAACAGATACCGCAGGGGCTAAAGCCCGGCATTTTCCTGTTATTTCTTCGGCACGACTCAAGTCGTGCCCTGTTACACGACCTTTCCGGAATAGTTTTCCCGCAACCCGATCAACGCCTGGCCTTCAACGATTCAAATGCGATTGCCCTGGCTCTAGATGTCGAGGTTTTTTACATCGAGGGCGTTATCTTCGATGAATTTGCGCCTCGCTTCAACGTCTTCGCCCATCAGGGTGGTAAAGATGAGGTCGGTCTCGGCCAGGTCTTCCAGCTTGACCTGGAGCAGGGTGCGGCGTTCGGGATCCATGGTGGTCTCCCAAAGCTGCGAGTCGGACATCTCGCCCAGGCCCTTGTAGCGCTGGACCGAGTACTCCTTCTTGCCCTGCTCGACGATGTAAGTGAAGAGCTCGCGGGCAGTCTGCTTCTCGACCGGCTCGCGGGGAATACGCGTCGTGCGGCGGGCGGACTTGGCCTCGCCCTGGGGCTCGGCGCTTTCGGATTCAGCGGCTTCAATCTCCTCCGGGCTCGGTTCGCTGGCGGCTGCCTTGGCTGCGTACTCGATGAGGAAGGGCGGCTCAAGAAACTCCTTGATGAGCATGTACTTCGACATCATCTGCTTGAATTCGGGGCTGGAGGCCACGGCCCAGTCGATGCAGCGCGTGGCGCCCTGGCTATCGGTAAAGCAGACCGACCAGGTGTGGTGCTCTTCATCCTCCACCGGAGCGCCGACGGATTTGAATTGGAGTTCGCCGGCCAGCTCCCTCAACTGTTCATGCAGCAAAGCCAGCTTGGGCGGGACTTCGCTCTCCGATTGCGAAGCGAAATCGGCTCTGTGAATGAGCTCTGCGCGTGCCAGCAACTCGGTCAGCCGTTCATTGCGGATGCGCTTGTCGACCTTCTCGACGAAGCCGAGGTACTCGTTCAACGTGCCCATGAAGCGCGTGAGGTCGGCGCCCTCGATGCGGCTGGCGGATTCACCGTGGCGGACGATCATGCCTTCGGAGGCCCGACTGACCATCACCCGCACAAACTCGCGGTCGTCTTTGATGTATTGCTCGAAGCGGCCCTTCTTGATCTTGTAGAGCGGAGGCTGAGCGATGTAGATGTTGTCGCGCTTGATCAGCTCCGTCATGTGGCGGAAGAAGAAGGTGAGCAGCAGCGTGCGGATGTGCGAGCCGTCGACGTCCGCGTCGGTCATCAGAATGATCTTGCCGTAGCGGATCTTGGTGGCGTCGAAGTCGTCCTTGCCGATGCCGCAGCCGAGCGCGGTAATCATGGCGCGGATTTCCTCGTGGCCCAGCATCTTGTCGTAGCGCGCCTTCTCGACGTTGAGGATCTTTCCCTTGAGCGGCAGAATGGCCTGGAAGCGGCGATCGCGGCCTTGCTTGGCGGTGCCTCCGGCGCTCTCGCCCTCGACCAGATAGAGCTCGCAGCGGTCGGGGTTGCGCTCGGAGCAGTCCGCCAGTTTTCCGGGCAATCCGCCGCCGTCCAATGCGCCTTTGCGGCGGGTCAGGTCGCGAGCCTTGCGGGCGGCCTCGCGGGCGCGCGCAGCTTCAATGGCCTTGTTGATGATGCGCTTGGCGATGGGCGGATTCTGCTCAAGAAACATGCCCAGCCGCTCGTTGACGAACGCCTGCACGATGCCGGCGATGTCGGAGTTCAGCTTGCCCTTGGTCTGGCCCTCGAACTGCGGCTGCGACAGCTTGACGCTGACCACGGCCACCAGCCCCTCGCGCACGTCGTCCCCGCTCAAGTTTTCCTTCATGTCCTTGAACAGGCCAAGCGATTGACCGACAGCGTTGATGGTTCGCGTTAGAGATGTTCGAAAGCCGGAGAGGTGCGAGCCGCCGTCGACCGTATTGATGTTGTTGGCAAAGCTGAAAACCGTGTCGGAGTAGCTGTCGTTATATTGAAGCGCGATGTCCATCTCCACGCCGTCGCGCGAAGCCTCCATGACGATCGGCTTCTCATGCAGCACTTGCTTGCCGCGGTTCAAATGCTTGACAAATTCCGCAATGCCGCCGGCGTACTTAAACTCAGTCCGGCGGGCGTCGCCGGTCTTCGGGTCGGCCGTGCGCTCGTCGGTGAGCGTGATCTCGAGGCCCTTGTTCAGAAAGGCCATCTCGCGCAAACGCTGCGCCAGCGTGTCGTAGTTGAACTCTGTGGTGGTGAAGATGGTCTTGTCGGGCAGGAAATGCACCTTGGTACCGCGGCGCTTGCTGGTGCCGGCCTGGCGCAGTTCGCTGGTGGGCGCGCCGCAACTGAAGTCCATCTCCCAGGTGTGGCCGTCGCGCCAGATTTCTACGTTAAATTCCTGCGACAGCGCGTTCACGCAACTCACGCCCACGCCGTGCAATCCACCGGAAACCTTATATGTAGAGGCGTCGAATTTGCCGCCGGCGTGGAGCTTGGTGAGCACCACCTGGACGGCAGGCATCATCTCGCCGTTGGGCAATGCCATCAGGTCCACCGGAATGCCGCGGCCATCGTCGACCACGGTGACGGAATTGTCCACGTGAATGGTCACGTCGATCTTCTTGCAATAACCCGCGAGGGCTTCATCGACGGAGTTGTCGACGACCTCGTAGACCAGGTGGTGCAGCCCCATCTCGCCGGTCGAGCCGATGTACATGGCGGGACGAAGGCGCACGGCCTCCAGCCCTTCCAGGATCTTGATGTTTTCGCCTGTGTAGTTGCCGTTATCGCCGTTGTCGCCGTTATTGCCGGGGGGTACTTCAGTCGCCATAGGATTCCGTTCGCAAGGTAATCGCGTTAAGCTCATCACGGGTTGCGAGCCCCGTGCATCGGGTCTGGACCGGGAATCGGGAAACAACCGGAACCAAAATAGTTACACGCAAAAAGTAGCCATCCAGGAAAAAGGCTTTCACCGGGAGCATGTCCAAAAAACCTCTCTTCCCGGCTTTCGCACAGGCGGGCTGATGCTCCATCCAATTCCGCTCTAACCGCTTGCAAGATGTGGGTTTTGCGCGAGAACTCCTAGATTGATTTTACCACGCCGGAGGGTTCAAAAGCGGCGTGGCGAGAGCTGCAAAAGAGGTTTGAAGCCGTTCAAAAGTCCAAGCTGATACATGACATTAGTAATACCAACTAACATTACTGTGTTATATAGCTGAGAGATTTCGAGTTAATTTGATGCTATATTCCAATTCTGAACTGATTGGAGAGGTGTCTCTGGTCAGTCAAATCCAAGAGAGGTTACCAACGATGAAACTGACGATCCGCATCATTGCCTTGACCATTGTCTTCGCGGGAGCTGCCGCTGCTTCGGTCTCCTCCTCGACCGCCCGCCCCATCGCCAGCCACCAGTCGGCCACGGAAAGCAACCCGATTCCAACCTGCGGAGAGGGAATCCCTACCTGCCCCCAGTAGCCGCTACCAGATAAGAGCCACCGCAACGACACGAAAGTATCAGACGCATTAGCGGCTTTTGGGTTGAGCCGCAGAGCATTAGGCGCTATTCTATGAGAGTGATCTCGGGATGGTGAGAGCGTAGATGTCTTCTCAACTGGCAATGTCGACGATGAGCACGGCGGAGTTCCTATTCTCTGCCGCGCTTGGATTCCTGTTCTGGAGAAAGCGCCTGCATAAGCGCTTTCCGGCTATGGGAGCTTACTTGGCGTTGCGGGTGGCGACGACCCCGGTGCTGTCAGTGTTGCTCTTGGGGCAAATGGGGCAATTGGACATCTCCCACCAACTACAGGTCGCAAGCAGACTCGCGTACTTCCTCGTCTATTATGCGGCCTTCATCGCCAGCGCAGTCCTTCTGTTTTTCATTTGCATGGAGGTCTTCCGTTCCGCACTGGCGGCACTTCCGGGGCTGGTCAAGTTCGGCATTGTTATCTTCCGCTGGACGGTTCTAGCCTCCGTGATTGTCACCCTTTCGTCCATGTCCTTTGCGCACAGGGGGCTGATGCTCCTTCCGGATATTGCATTCGGGCTCATGCGCTCGGTCAGCATTCTTGAACTGTGCCTGCTGGCTTTCCTCTGCTTGAGCATGAATGCCCTTCGGCTTTCTGTTCGAGATATGTCCTTTGGGATTGCTTTGGGCTTCGGCCTGATGTCTGCCAACGATTTCATCGGAGCTGCGTTGATCTCGCACAGCACTTCGATGACCGAGCCATTGGAGTTCGTATACCAGTCGCTGATCCTCGTGGGCCTCGGCACGTGGATGACTTATTGCGCTCTACCTGAGCCGGTTCGCAAGCCGTTGGTGGTGCCGGTCAACTCGACCATCTACCGCTGGAACGAGATTGCTTCGGCGTTGGGCCATACCGGAACTCAAGTTGCCGTGCAGCAGCCGGCCAACAGCTTCTTCCTGACCGATGTGGAGAATGTGGTTGACAGGGTGCTCAGCAGGAACTTGAAAAACCGCGAATCGGAAACGTAGGGGGTATTACAAGGGATTGGAAAGCAGAAAAGGCCGCGGCTTGCACCGTGGCCTATCTTAATTTGAGTGTGAACCGGAGTTACTCGGCTGCCAGCGGTTCGATGGAAGCAAAGCGCCCGCGGCCGCCGCGATCCACAAACTTTACCCGGCCTGTTACCTTGGCAAAGAGCGTATCGTCGGAGCCGATGCCCACGTTGACGCCCGGCTTGATGCGTGTGCCGCGCTGCCGCATGATAATGGAGCCGCCGGTTACTAACTCGCCCGCAAAGGCCTTTACGCCCAGCCGCTGGGCATTTGAATCCCGTCCGTTTGTGGAGCTGCCTCCACCCTTTTTATGTGCCATTGCCTTGATCCCTTCTCAGCCGAGCCGCCAGCCCTCAGCCGTCAGCTCTTAGCTCATGAACTGTGAATCGACGCTCCCTGCTCTCGCAATGAAAAAGCCGATAGCCGAAGGCTGGGAGCGGAAAACTATTTCTCGGTGTAGGTTACGCCGTCGGCCTCAATGGCCTTGATGCGAACCTCGGTAAAGTTTTGTCTGTGTCCCTGCAGCTTCTTGTACTGCTTTTTCCGCTTCAGGTGGAAGACCAGAATCTTGTTACCGCGGCCCTCACCCAAGACTTCAGCGGTCACCTTGGCCGTGGCCGGCTTGGCCATGGTTCCAGGCTCGCCCGAGACCGCCAGCACATCGCTGAATTCGACGGTCTGGTTCTCTGACGGCACGCTCTCAATCTTGACCACATCGCCGGGAGCGACCCGGTACTGCTTGCCACCGGTGCGAATGACTGCATACATAACAAACCCTCCAGCGCTCCGGCTACAAAACGAGGCGCAATGAAAATCGGAAACCAGTTGGGGCGCATTCAGAGAGAAACTGCATGGGGCGGCGGGCCTCACTCACGCTGCCTTGCAGCGGTGAACCCGGCTCAGACCGCGAGTCCCCAAAACCTAGCCCTAGCCCTGCACATCCTCAAAAGGCTGCTTCGCCAAACCTTTCAATTCTATCGTTAAACCGGGTTTGGGGTCAATTTGCTTGCATTCGGGGTAGTGCTGCGATATCGGAGTAGCTGACTATTCGGGAATTGGCCGAATGGGCGATTTTCAGGTGCCCGATGAGCCCCACAGTTCATGCTACGTCTTCTTCAGCTTATTTCCCCGCCGGCATTGTCGACCCACGGGAGGAGGCCGACAACCCCGGAAACGCTCTGCCGCGTCCGGCCGGCTTTGATCGAACACGTGGAGTGGCCGAACCAGGAGGCCTCTCGGGGTTAGGCTCGGTGAATTTGTCGAGCAGTACGACATTGAGCAACGACCTGTGCACCCGGATGCGGCCGTTGTAGTCGATAAGGCCGAGCCTGCGAAAACGATTCATGAAGAAGCTGACACGGGCCCGTGTGGTGCCGACCATCTCCGCCAGAGTTCCCTGAGTAATGGGAGGCACCAAGTTTTCCGGTTTACTCGGGTCACCAAATTCGGCCAACAACAGCAGGATCCTCGCCAAGCGCCTTTCACTGGAGCTGAAAAGCTGATCGACAAGATCGGCTTGGGTTCGCATGCTCCGGACCAGCAGGAGTTTCAAGTACAAGTCGGAGAGGGAATGCTCCTCGTGCATCATGCGGATCATCTCTTCCCTCTCGATCCTCAGCGCTGTACAGGCGGTAATGGCGCTGGCCGTGGCCAGATGCAGCCCACCCACGCTGGCCAACGACTCCTCTCCAACGAATTCCCCGGCGGGGAAAAGCGCGATGGTCGCCTCCTTCCCGTCGCGCGAAACGACGGTGAGTTTTGCGCGGCCCGTCCGAAGATAGAAGATGGAGTTAGCGGAACATCCCTGCGAAAAGAAGGCTTCCTTGGGCTGCAATCGGACGATCCTTCTTCCCACTCCAGACGTTGCCAGAAAATCGGCGAGGTCAAAGGTCATGCTTCTCACCTCGAAGGGGAAAATTGATAGATGGCCCGGATTGTACTCGCTTAGTCTGGCAGTCATTGTACGGTTCATGACACAGCGCGAACTTTGTCAGGCAGCGTGAGCTTGGCGCATACTGATGCGAATGCGGTTTCGATTGAAAGTGAGGACTCCTTGAGCACGGGCGGCTATAAGAACACTCTCTTGAATGCTCTGGACGGTGACATCATTGCGCGTCTTCGTTTGAAGCCTGTTAAATTCGAGCTGGAACACGAAATCGAATACCCTGGCAACCCGATCAATGGCCTCTATTTTCTCGAAGAGGGGATGGCGTCGATGACAACCACGTTCAATGATGGGTCTCAAGTCGAGGTAGGGATGTTCGGTTTTGAATCGGTTATCGGTGTCTCAGCTCTGATGGGAACAAAAGCGAGTCTGAATCGCGTCTACACCCAGGTTGCCGGCCATGGCCATACCTGCCACGTGGAGGACGCGAGAAGAGAGTTCCGCCTTGGCGGCGACTTTCAGTCCGTGGCTCTGCGCTATGTTCAGGCACAACTCCTTCAGGCAGTGCAATCGGCTGGATGCAATGCGAAACACAGCTTCGAACAGCGACTCGCCCGCTGGCTGCTCATCTGTGCTGACCGCACGCACGTCGACACGTTCAAGATTTCGCATGAGTTTCTAGCGGACATGCTTGGAGCTCGCCGTCCCACTGTTTCCGCGGCAGCCGGATTTCTCAAGCGAAAAGGACTTATCGAATACACCCGCGGAGAAATCCGCATCCTCGATGTTCCCGGGCTCACCAAGACCTCTTGCGAGTGCTATCTGATCGTCAAAGATTATCTCGAAAACTTCACAAAGTTCGACACCGCAACCACTGCATAGCCACCTCACCCGCTGCAGCCGATGCGGGACGGCACTTCGGCAAAGTTGAGAGTAAGCTGGTTTCAGCAACGGCGTTCAGGGCAGAGCAAGTAACACCTTCGATCTACGGCACCCAGGGAACGTATCAGAACGAACCAAGCCTGTCAGAGCATTTTCCCGGCAGTCCCCAACTGGCTGGCCTGCCCAACGCGTGCCAGCAGAAAAGATACCAATACGTTGCGGCCTTCAATCGCAAACGCCGGTTCAGGCAAAGCGTCGCCGCGCACATGAGCGCACCGAATAGCCCGTTGATGAAGGTGCGGAGAACAAGGAATGCAGACACGAGATGAAACGCCGCCGCACCTTGAGACTTTCTGAAGTAGGTCAGCTTGGAACGTTGATACTCGACGCGGGCCGGCCCACGAAAACGATTGGCGGTGCGGCCCCCGTGGTGAACGGCGCGCGCCGTGGGCAGGTAGTAGATTTCAGCGCCGATCTGACCGGCACGACGGCACCAGTCAATCTCTTCGAAGAAGAAAAAGTAGTCCTCGTCAAGAAGCCCCAGCGTGGGCAGCACGGAGCTGCGCACGCAAAGGCACGCGCCCAGAACACTCTCGACTGCAATGGGATGTTCATCGAGCGTCTTCCTGCGAAAGCGATCCGGGGAGATCAATCGGAGAACGAAGAGCGGCAGAATCTCTTCGGCTACGGTTGGAAGCGGCGCAAAGGCGCTTTGCAATCGTCCATCGGGATAGCGAAGCTGGCCGCCTGCGATTGCCATGCCGGGCAGCGCATCGAAGCCGTCGGCAAATGCGCGCAGCGCGCCGGGCTCCAACTGCGCGTCGTTGTTGAGCAGCAGAATGAATTCCGACGAAGCTTGCCGGATCCCCTGATTCACGGCGCGAGCGAAACCGGCATTGCAGTGGTGAAGAATTACCTGAACGCCCGGGACATTGGTTTCCACAGTGTGAATGGAATGGTCTGCGCTTCCGTTGTCCACGATGATAATGTGCGATGGTGGAACGCCCTCGCGTACAGCCGAGCGCACGCAATCGAACAGCATCTCTCCGCCGTTGTAGTTCACGATCACTACGGAGAACCGAGCGCCGGCATAGCTTGAATTCACGATCATGCCCTGTTCTGGACTGGTCCGGAAATAAGCTGAGTTTAAATCAGGAGCGCGGCGGCACGACATAGAACAGAATGGCGAAGTAATGGGCAATGCTGCCGGCCAAGACAAACAGGTGCCAGACCGCGTGGAAGTAGCGCAGGCGGTCGAGGGCGAAGAAGACGATACCGAGGGTGTACGCCAATCCGCCGGCGGCCAGCCATAGGACCCCATGCCAGCCCATGGCGTGGAGGAGCGGCCGAAACGCGAAGACCACGAACCAGCCCTGAAACAAGTACACAATCGCCGACGCCACTTCAAAGCGATCGACGGCAAAGCTCTTAAAGATTACTCCTGCAATGGCCAGCGCCCAGACAACGGCAAACAGGGTCCATCCCACCGGTCCGCGCAACGAAACCAGCGTGAACGGCGTGTAAGTGCCGGCGATGAGCAGGTAGATGGCCGAGTGGTCGAGCACCTGAAAGACATGGCGCGCGCGCGTGCGCACCAGCGAGTGGTAAAGCGTGGAGCAGATGTAGACGAGTACGAGGGTGACGGCAAAGATGCTGCAACTGACGACTCCCCAGGCGTCTCCGCGCGTTGACGCAGCAATAAGGTACACGGCGCCCGCGATCGCCAAAAGAGCCCCGACGCCGTGCGTGATGGCGTTGGCCAGAATGTCGCCTAATTTGTAGTGTGAGGTCACAGGATGATTTTAGTTCGCGCGGGCCGCGAACGATCGCGCTCCTATTTCGTCCCTTTTGAAAACCGCATCGCCAATGGTATATTTCCGTGACTGGCTCGCATGCGATTTTTTAAGCGCCTGACAGAGGATCAGCAAGATTCGTGCACTCTGCGGACGATGGATTTGAAGGTCGCGCAAAACAAAGGAAGATTTCCAATGATTAGACTCCAAAAGATTGCATATTTGATCTGCCTGACGGCTGCTGTGGGAGCGGCAATCGCGCAAACGCCGGCGGCGGTGCAGTCCACGCCCGCAGCGCAGTCCCAACTGCCGCCGCGTCCGCCGCGCCCCGCGCCGCCTGCGCGCGATCCCAACACGCCCGGTTATGTCGCCGCCAAAGAATTGCCCGACGGGGCCAATGCTCCGATAAATGCCGACGGAAACTTCATTCTTGGTCCCACTCACAACCCGGCGCCGGAGACGGCCGTGCAGGATGGAGTGCCGCAGGGAACGGTGGTGGAGTTCACCATGAGCTCGGCTAACAGCAAGATCTACCCCGGTATCGCGCGCCAGCCGGGCACGTTTGGCATGCCCGACCCGAACGATCCCGCTACGCTGATCGTCACCACCAGCCACCCCGCGCCCTACACGCGCCACGTGGCGGTCTATGTTCCCAAGCAATACGTGCCGGGCGCGGCCGCGCCCTTCATCGTTGGTGCGGACGGACCGGACAGGTTATTGTTCACGGTGCTCGACAATCTGATCGCGGAGCACAAGGTTCCGGTGATGGTTGCTGTCTCCATCGGCAACGGCAGCGGCGACGCGCAAGGCAGCGAACGCGGCCTGGAGTACGACACCATGTCCGGCTTGTATGCGGAGTTTGTCGAAAAAGAAGTGCTGCCGCAAGTGGAGGCGCAGGCCCATGTGAGATTAACGAAAGATCCCGAAGGCCGGGCGACCATGGGCGGCAGCTCCGGCGGCTCGTGCGCGTTGATCATGGCCTGGTATCACCCCGAGTTATACCACCGAGTGCTGACTTACTCCGGCACTTATGTGAACCAACAATGGCCGCATAACTCTGAGACCCCGCATGGCGCGTGGGAGTTTCATGAGCATCTTATCCCCAACAGTCCCGTCAAGCCGTTGCGCCTTTGGATGGAAGTGGGCGACAGGGACCTGCTCAATCCGAATAGCATGGACGACCACATGCACGACTGGGTGGTTGCCAATGAGCAGATGGCCAAGGTGCTGGCTGCCAAGGGGTATCACTACCAGTTTGTATTTGTGCGCAACGCCGGTCATGTCGACCGAGCCGCCAGGCAACAGACGCTTCCCGAAGCTCTCGAATATCTTTGGCAGGGTTATCCGATCGCGGGGGCGAAGAACTGACTAATACCTTGGCCGTGTGATTTGGTAATTGCACGCGGACGAGCGCGGGCGAGGACGCTCGCACGACAGCCGGTCTGGAGACCGGCGCTACTTTCCGGCGATTACACAAACACCCGGTCGCGAAACTAGATGCCGTCACAACAGGCCGAGCTTCATGGGGAATTCTTCTTCGCCGTCTTCAAGGTCGGGCAGGTTGCAATGGATGCGCATGATTTCGCGATGCTGCCAGCGCAACGCAAGATGAACGGCTGCGATCGCCAACGCGGCCAAAATGAAATGTTGAATGCTCTTTGCGATCCACGGCTCTGCGACGACTGGAAGCCAGGCTGCGAACGGGATGAAGTAGAAGGATTTGAAGACGGTGAGGGCGAGATTGGGCTGCTCTCTTGCCGGCTGGCCGGTGAAGGCAATGATTTTCACGTTCAGGAAAAACAGATCGGTGAGCAGCAGGCACATGCCCGCGGCTATGAGCGACTGGCTCGCCACTGCAGGCCAGGTCAACAGCTCCGGCGGAGCGATGGCGCGGAAGCCGAAGCAGGCGGCGAAGGTGACTACCGACGCTACCAGGAACACCCAGAGTTTCGCGGCCGACAAATGCTGCAATGCGGTCGAGAGTTGCGGCGGCCTGCCGTGCACGATGCGAAACACCCAGCTGCCCTGCTGATTGCCCGGAGAAACAAATGCCATGCGCAGCCCGGCGATGGTCCAGAACGCAACGATTCCAATGGCCGCGCGCATGCCGTCGGGTGAGATCTCGACGCGAATCTGTCGATGCACAACCCCCAGGCGCAGAACGGTTGCAATGACGATCGACAGGCCCACGCCCCCGTAGAGAACCAGATAGATGCGATAGCGCTGCACGCGCATCACGGTCTGGCTGATGAAGTGGAATACAGCGCGGCGAACC
>Ga0326727_10004402_pt1 | contig 42435 bp, 32 predicted proteins | sample MB2enrmetagenome_FD_207643 | JGI IMG/M metagenome (GOLD analysis project Ga0326727, IMG submission 207643) | Lab enriched peat soil microbial communities from McLean, Ithaca, NY, United States - MB29MY | ecosystem: Environmental > Terrestrial > Soil > Wetlands > Peat | place: USA: New York...
CCAATCCGGTCACTTCAAGCACCATAAGAACGCCAGCGTCGCTGCGCTCCGAAAACGCCCGGCTTCACTTCGGAAACAGCGACCGGGATCAAATCGGAATCACTGACCACCTTCAGCGGAATAAGCATCTGCTCCCCTTTTTCGTGTAAATTGCGTTTCTTGGGCGCCAAAACCCAGTTCATTTGGGGTGCGTTCTTAGCTTCGTTTTCAAATGCCTTCCTTTTTTTTCAATAGGATATTGGCTTCGGTCGTATTATTCTTGTGTTGTTCCAATTCTCTTTTTCCCCAACTCTCCGAAACCACCTGACTTTCCGTTCCTTCGGCACGCGCCGGCATTCGCCTGCGACAAATAGTCCGCGCTTCGACCACTTCGATAGGCTATCTTAGCTCACTTCACTTGTCAAGTGAAAAGTGCGAAAGGAATACGGAATTTTCGCCGTACGCCGCACCACATGCACGCGGGTTTCAGGCGGCGGTCGAGTCGGAGATTCGACTACCTCGGAGAGGCGTCGATGGGGGCCATCGGGAGCGCCGCTTCATGGGCGTCGAAGCATCGGCGGCCGGAGACCGCGGCTACAATAATCGGCCTCACTGTACTTTGGGAAGGTCAGTAGAGTAGGAGATCCTGCCGGGGCGCCCTGAGGGGTCGGGGCGCCACCAGGAGGATTACAGCGAGAAACGGACTTCAGAACTCGAGCCGCAAGCCTACCAGGATTTGGCGAGCCCCGCCGCCCAGCGTGTCCCGCTTTGATCCTGCTTGCTTTGTTATCTTGCCAAAAGACCCCACGCTGATGTCCGTTTTGGGGTTGCCTAAGTTGACGGCGTTCAGGATGTTAGCGGCGGTCATGCGAAATTGAATCCGCAGCTTCTCTTTGACAGTGAAATTCTTGAAGAGCCCGTAATTGACGTTGTCCAAGCCGGGACCCTCCAAGCTGCCGTTCGAGCAATCGCCAAAGCGTCCCTCGGGAGGCTCCGCAAAAGAGCTTCTATTAAACCAGTGCGTGGCCGACTGGTTTGCCGGGTAGGGATTGCCCACGCAATCGGCACGGCCGCCGTACGTGCGTGTGTTGGAGGGATCGTCGGAATCGAAGGTCGGGGTGAGGAACAGCCCAGTTTGAAAGAGGGTGATGGCGGACATCTGCCAGCCCCCAACCAGTTGGTTCAGGCTGCTGGAAACGCCCGAGGCATAAGCTTTGCCCTTCCCGAACGGCAGGTCATAGGTCGCGTAGCTCACCCACCTGTGCCTGGGCATGTAATCGACGTTGCCGTACTCAGCCCTGCGATCATAAGGGTTCTCGATGCCGCCGCCCTCGCCGTCCGAGGAGGCGTCGGTGAGACTGTGCGCCCACGTCCAGGCCGAGTGGAAGGTGAGACCACGAGAGAACTGACGTTCCACAGTCAAGTCCATGGCATTCAGATTCTGGCTGGCGCCGTTCTCAACCAAGTTCACCACAAAGAAGTTGGGGTAGCGGAAGTAGCTCTCTCCATCTGGATTGCTGCTGGCCTGAGGTTTGTTGTAGTCGTACCCATAGGGGAGCTGTGTTCCCCGCAATCCGCGGTAGGTGATGCTGGTCACGATCGAAAAGGGGAATTGATGTTCGAGAGTCAGGTTCCATTGCTGGACCGTGGGAGTCCGCAGAAAGGGTGAAACACGGGTGATGCTTTGGGTACCAATGCTGCCCACACCCGTGAAGGGGTCGGGAAACTGCATTACGGGCACGCCACTCTCGCTGACGCTATTCGTATACCAGGGGTCCGAACTGAATGGCCCGCCGTTAAAGTCGTCCTCCCGGGTGTAGGTCAGGCGGTTATAGTACATCCCCCACCCGCCTCGCAGAACCGTGCGGTTGCCTCCTAAGGGCCGGTAAGCGAATCCGATACGAGGGCTGAAGTTGTGCGTCTGGTTGTGCATCAGTGTGCGGGCGGGCATTCCTGCGGCGCTGGCCAGCTCAAACGGGATGGGCGTCACCACGCCAGCCGCGGCATACAGAGGGCTAACGTATTTCTCGGATCTCTCGCTGGACAGAACGACGGCCCCGTTGTTCAGGTCGAAATTGTAATTCAGATCGTGCTTATCGGTTATGGAAGGGAAATAATCCCAACGCAGGCCGAGGTTCAAGGTAAGCTTAGGGGAAACCTGGAAATTGTCCTGCGCGTAGAGGCCCCACTCGTTCATTTGCATGGCGCTGGGAATGGTTCGCGTGAACAGGTCGGAGAAATGGGGAAGGCCCAGCATGAAGTCGGCGTAGTCGAACCCGGTGGCGAAACCGTCAAAGCTGACCGTCCCAAAATCCGTGCAACAGCCAACGGTTGTGTATTCATCGATATTCATCGGGCTTCTGCGGAGGAGAATCCCGACTTTCAAATTATGCTTGCCCTTGATGAAGGTGAGGTTGTCGAGGAGTTCCTCGGTTTGACTCCTCCAGAAACTGCTCGGGATTTGGTCCGGCCAACCCGACATGTCGTTAAAGTTCACGATGGGGAACCCGCTCAAGCCCCCGCGCACGGAGTAGTCAATCCCCGTGAGTCCGAGCGCTTGAGTGGTGGCCACGCCGTCCGTGTGCGAATCGGCCAAATTGGCCGCGTAGCGTGAGAAACCGACTCGAAACTCATTGAGCAGATTCGGACTGAACGAGCGGGTCCATCCGAGAAATACGTTCTGGGTCGAGCGGCCCTCATTGTAGTAGAACTGGGTGTCGTCGTAAAACTGTTTCGGCTCGGGGAGATTACGAATACTCGCCCGGAAGGAGATCGAGTCTTTACTCGATGCTTGGTGGTCCACCCGCACCACATAGCGATTGTCGTGAGTCGCCGAGGGGAAGAGTCCGACCCAGTCATAGCCATCGCCAAAATGACTCAAGGCATTGGGGGTAACAAATCCAAACTGCTGAACGTTCTTTGACACCTGCGTGATCCGCCCCGGGGGGATGACGTTTCCTGGGAACGGCAGTCCGGTGGTGGGGTCGGTGATCGTATTGCACCAGCCGGAGCTTGCGCAGATGGAACCAGTGGGCAGGAGCTCCGAGAAGTCACCTTGTTGCATCAGGGGCGTCGGCACTTCCGCAGTTCCCGAGTATTCACCCGGATGGTAATTGCCTTCGTAGGTGAAATGGAAAAAAGTCTTGTTGTGGCCGTTATACACGCCTGGGATGACCACGGGGCCGCCGATGTCCGCTCCAAAGTCATGCAGGGTAGGTCCCTTGGGCCGCGCGGTTGGGATAAAGCCGCGCGCATTCAGAGCGTTGTTGCTCTCGATGTCGAACAGGTCGCCGTGAAACTGGTTGGTGCCCGAACGGGTGGCGATCATCAAGGTTCCGATGGCAGGGTATTCGGCGGAGTTGTTGCTGACCAGGGTCTTGAGTTCGCCCACGGCATCGATGCTTTCCTCGGTCATCGGTCCAACCTGATTGCCAAACACCGCCGCGTTGGAGGAAACACCGTCGATGGTAAAGTTGGTGCTGGTGCCACGCAGGCCGCCCAGCGAGTAACTCGAACCGTCCCCTGCGTAGGTGTTCGAATTCGTCATGATGAAATACAAGGTGCTACGGGTAATCACGGGCAGGGTGTTGAGCTCATTGTTGGAGAGCACACCGGTGATTTCAGCGTTCTCGGTGTTCATGGTGGGGGCAAGAGCTTTGACCTCGACCGTTTGCGTTGAGCTGCCCACTTCCAGCACCGCGTCAAAGCGACTTGTCTGGCTGGCAGTCAAGATGATGTTACTGCTGCGCGCCTCCTTGAAGCCTACCTTGGAAAGTGCCACCATATAAGTTCCGGGCTTCAAGTCCGGAAAGTAGTAATCACCCGCTGCGTTGCTTTTCTTGGTTTGTTGGATTCCCGTGGTTACTTCCGTCAGCGTTACGTTAGATTCAGGCACCACCGCACCCGTCGAATCCGTGACGGTACCGTTAATAGAACCCAGGAAAGACTGTGCAAACATGCTTCCCGACAGTGCCAGAATCGCAAAAATCGCAAGACAAAGCTTCGCTAAATTGCGCATGAGAATCTCCTCTTATCCTTATCCGAACTTTCCAAGTCCCGTTCACGCAATGAAAAACCAGGGTTCAGTGCTACTCGTGATCGACACACATGCTCGCCACGGGTATTAGTGGGGCCACGCTGGTTGATCCGCAAGGCTATTTCTGATAGCGGCCAGGTTACAGGCCCTCACGGCCTTTCCCGCTGCGCGGTAGTCTGTTGATAATACGAGGTTTGCCGCGCGGGCTGGGGAAGTTCCGGGCGGGCGGGTTAGTCCCTTCGCTAACACCTGTCGCAGGGAAAGTTCTTTCAACATCCGCAATCGCTTCAAAACACTCGGCTTGTCAGTCACCTTCGACCCATGCTCGCTAACGGAATTGGGGCACACCAATCCGGTGTTAGTCCGCACCATTAACCGTTATTTTGGCCTCCCGTCTGGATATTGACTTCGCGCTTGCGCATGCTTACAATCCACCTGAAGCCGAGCGCCTGTGCGCTTGGATGTTCTGTGGATATTTCTGATGGAAACGCACAATCGTCCCGATCCCCATCCCGTGGACCCCCCCGAAAAGCAGGCTGAGTTGAAGCGGGTTCTGGATAGCAAGTACTTCACAAAGGCTCCCAGGCGAAAACTCTTTTTGGAGTTCATAAGTGACCGTGCTTCAAAAGGAGAGGGGGAGAAGCTCAATGAATATTTGATCGGCGTTGAGGTCTACGAGAGGGGATCGGATTTCGATCCGCAGCAAGACCCGATCGTGCGTGTGCAAGCGTACGAAATCCGCCGCGCCCTCAAGACCTATTACGAGAACGAGGGCAGGAACAGTCCTCTACGGCTGGAGCTTCCCCTGGGACAATACGCACCCCTCTTTAGCAGAGTGAAGGCGGAAGGCGGGGGCTCGCCCGCCCCTGCTATTGGCGAAGAGTCATTTGCCAAAGCCGCCGGGCAGGAGTCGGCTCGCTGGCGCGTTATCCTGCCTGTGTGCTTGGGCCTGGCCTGTGTTGTGCTGGGTTACCTGTTCGTGCGCGAGCGGGCCATCTCGCGCCGCCTGCCTGCTGCGGGCACAGTCCTTCCCGAAACCGAGGAATGGTTTTGGAAACCGTTTCTTTCATCCGGCAGCCAGCCGCTGGTGGTCGTGTCGAGTACCCCCGCGCTTCGTCTGGCCACGGGGCATGAAAGCACACAGACTCTAAAGGAGGCCTGCGCGATTCCCAAGAGCAAGTTGTCAAGGTTCCGGGACACCCCTCATTTCCAAGAGCTAGAGAGCTTTGCCTTTGTCCCAAGCACCACAGACTACACGGGCATGGGAGAAGCGCTCGGCTTGGTGAGTCTGTCAAGGCTCTTCGCAAGCCAGGGGGCGATGATCCGAGTTAAGCCCTCCCGACTGGCGGACTACACGGAGATCCAGGGCGGCAACACCATCATGCTGGGCGGCGCGAACCGATGGACAAACCGCAGTTTATTCAACCCCCAGGAGTTCTCGGCTAGCCTAAGCGAAGGGGTCATCACGAATGACCGCCCCAGACCGGGTGAGGAGTCCGTGTATGCTCCGAAGTTTGATCCCGTAACTGGCGGCTTAGTGCGGGACTACGCCCTCGTCGTCATGCAGCCCAACCGTAACGAAGAAGAGCGTCTGCTTCGCCTCGATGGAATATTCACGCAAGGAACCGAGGCCGCCGCCGAGTATGTGACCAATCCCGAAAGCCTGGCAGAGCTTCGCAAGGCCCTTCTCGCCGCTTCGTCTAACAAGAAAAATATCCCCCGGTTCTTCGAGGCCCTGCTTTCCGTCCCGGTTGAGAATTTCGTTCCCGGCGGCGCTTCCCTGGTGACCGTGAAAGTTATTCCAGAGTGACGGGACCAAGTTGTCCCGGCTTATCGTCGCGGCTTCTCCGCCGGGCCGCGGAGGCCTTCCAAGGAACCCACCTGGACTGCAAACAGCAACTACCTGGAGTGGAATGCGATCCAGCGCGGCGAGTTCGACAACTCCAACCTCGCGTCGCCGCTCAAGTGATGTTCATGGCACAAAGCGGTGGCGTAACGCCGCCTCCCAAGGAGAATGAGATGAAGAAGACAAGAACGGGCGCAGCGGACGGCTGGATTGACCGCCGCTCCTGTTTGAAATCTTTAGGAGCGCTCGCGTGGGCTGGCGTCCCGAATGGCACGCCATCCTGTCTCATGGCAGAACCGGCTGAAGCGCCTGCCGCCGAAAGTGATATGGGCACTCTCTTTCCTGAAATCCAGGGGCTCGCGGACCGATGCCAGTATCCCCTCTCTTGGCTGGAGCGCGATTATTCGGGAGCTGAGGCCTATCGTCAGGCCGTGCGGGAAAAGGTTTTGGAGCTCTTTCACTACGCCCCTCCCCAAGTTCCTAACTCCCCGGAAACAGTGGGTCGATGGGACATTGGAGAGTGCATTCAGGAAAAGGTCCTCTTCTCCACGACCCCCTGGTTTCGCATTCCCGCCTACGTTCTGATCCCGAAAGGGAGGAGGGGTCCCCGCCCCGCCATAGTGGATCTTCATTCGCACGGCGGAATGTTCGTCTATGGAAAAGAAAAAGTTATGCCCGTGCGGGAGGGGGATTCTCCCTCCCTCGCCAAGTATCGTCAGGGGAACTACGAAGGCCGCTCCACCTCATTGGCCTTGTGCCGCCGGGGCTACGTGGTTATTTCCGTCGACTGCTTCTATTTTGGCGAGCGCCGGACCCTTTTTGGAAAGGATGCTCAAAAGTTCGGACTCGACCGGTCGAAGTATTCTCTCGAAGATGTAGAGTATTTGAATCGCCGGGCCAGCGAAGGCGAAGCGACGTTGGCTAAATCGCTCTCCTGGGCTGGTACCACTTGGCCAGGGATTGTCCATTGGGATGATCTCCGGACCGTGGACTATCTGGCCAGCCGTCACGAAGTGGACCCCGCGAGAATCGGCTGCGTCGGAATTTCCATGGGGGGGTATCGCACGGATTTTCTCGCGGCTCTGGAGGACCGCATCCAGTGCGCGGTTTCCGTGGGGTGGATGTCCACCCTGCGTCCGATGATTCGCGCGCACATCAATACTCACAGCTTCATTCATTTCCTGCCCGGGCTTGCCTCCTTCCTGGACTTGCCGGATGTCATAGGCTGTATGGTCCCCAAACCGCTGATGGTCCAGCAATGCTCCAGGGATGAGCTTTACCCGCTGGAAGGCATGAAAGAATCGCTGAGAAAAATCGAAGCGATCTACGCCAAAGAGGGAGCAGCGTCGAAATTCCATGGTCAGTTTTACGACCAGCCCCATGTCTTCAGCATTCAGATGCAGGAAGATGCCTTTGATTGGCTGGACCGCTGGCTGAAGCCTTAACCCGACTTTGACAGATGGCTGGGATTTTGACAATCCTGGGGCGGTTCGCACCGTTGGGCGCATACATAAAATGCGATGTATACGCCACCCGCACATTTGCCAGCACAAGCCGCAAAGCCTCTGGAGAACGAGACCTTGCCCTACCGGCTCGCGCTCTGGGCCGGTTTATACGTTTTGAAGAATTCCGTGGCGCTTGCCTGCTGGGCGTTCTTATAAGCGATGCACAGATCGATGCCCTCGAGCACCTGGGTGAGGACGCGAGGCCCTCCCATGTACTTGGTAGACCGGCCAGTGAAGAAATTCTCGACGTCCTGGCGGTGCTCGCCATCGCAGTAGCCTCCAGCTATGTAAGGCATGAAAGACCCTGAGTCTGTCGGAAGCTTGGCAATCAAAGCGTTCCAGTTCTGTTTGACATAATCATAGGCAAAGTCGCGCGTCTGTCGCATCTGGGCGGGAGCGAAAAGAATTCCCTGCGATTCCCGGCTGTCGAATTCATCGGTCAGGACGATGGATAGAGCGGTCTTGATGATTTCGGGATCCTGGAAGGCTCCCAGGCAGAAGATCAGGTTGCCGCGGAAATCCTCATCGGTTTCCTTCTTGGCCGCGACGCGCATGCGATCGAACAATTCGCGGTCTCCGTGGCGCGCCGCGGTGAAAAGCACAATGCCCACCATGTCAGGGGCGACTGCTTTGTGATCGTCCAGCCAAGCGAGCGCCAGCCTCTTCGCCTCCGCGATGGCCTCCGGGTCTTCAGCCTGATTGGCAACTATGCTCATAACCTGCGGACGCAGCAGGCGCATATCGTCCTCCTCGCCCGGCTTCGCCTTCCATCCAAGGGAGCGCGCGCGTCCGCCGTAGAGGTCCAGCAAGTATTGCCGATAGACGGGGAGTAGGTCTTGCGAAACCAGGTTTTCTTGGAGACCGGCGGTGATATTCATTGTTTTCGTGACCACTTGGCGGGCTGAATCCCCAGCGAGGGCGGGAGCCAGCGCCAACGCCTTTGCGAGCGGCATCTTGCCGTTCGAGGTCAGGGCAGCGATGTCCCCGATGATGGCCACTTTCTCAGGAAGAGAGAGCGCCCGGGCGTTATCCTTGAGAAGATCGGCGAGCAGCTCTCCCTGATAGAGCACTCGATAGTACCCATTCGCATCCGCGTTCGCCTCCACCCAGCCCGGACATCCGGTCGCCTTCTCGAGGCGCAGCTCTGCTGATGCTTGGTCGAGCAGCATGCACTGGCGGGCCTCGCCGGCGCCTGCGGGATACCGCACGCACACAGGCACCTTCCAGAGTTGCGGCGCCGCTCCCGCCGAGCCAAGCGGGAAGAAGCGCTGTTGGGTGAGTTCAAGCTCAGCGTCGCCGCCGTGGCATCCAAGCTGCGCGGTAACCAGCGGCACACCCGGCTGGTCGAGGAAGGTCGAGAAAGCCGCAGCAACGCTGGTGTCGTCGCCGGCGAGCGCCGCTAGAAACTCAGCCGCGTTGGCATTCTTCCAGGAGTACTTCGTGAGATAGCGGTGAATTCCAGTGCGGAACTTCTCCCGGCCCATATAGGACTCAAACATATTCAATAGGGCGGAGCCTTTGTCGTAAGTGATGGAGTCGAACGCGTTGACGATGTCATCCTTCGACTCGATGGGCTGCCGCACCCTGCGCGCGCTCACCAAACTGTCGCTGTGCATCGCGCCCTGATAGCTGTTCACCGCCGCGATGTCCGCGTGCCAATCGGGGTGGTACTCACTCACGATTTTGTTCGCCGTCCAGGAAGCGAAGCCCTCGTTGAGCCAGATATCGTCCCACCAGGCAGTGGTTACGAGGTCGCCGAACCATTGGTGAGCCAGCTCGTGGGCAGCCGTCCAGACCCAATCGCGCTGCCGCGACGGCGTGTCTTGATCAGGCTTGGCGAGAATGATGCTGCTTCCATAGGTCACGAGACCTGCATTCTCCATGGCCCCGCCGAAGAGCGGAACGGCAACCTCATCCAGCTTGTCGTAGGCGTAAGGGATGCCGAAGTAGCCCTCGAGCAGATTTACGACGGTAGGCGTTGTCTCGGCGGCATATTTGGCCTCCGCGCCGTGGCCGTGTGGAACCACGATGCGAATGTGGGTATTCTTTTTGCCCGCCGTCCCGGCATCTACTACTTCCATGTCGCCCACCGCAAGGGCCACCAGATAGCTTGGCAAGGGTCTGGTCTCGGCAAACTTTACCGTCTTCATGCCATCGCCCGTGTCGGTCTCGGAAACGATCGGCGTATTCGAGAAGCCCGCCTGGTCCTTCTTGACGTGCAGGGTCAGTTGCCAGGGAACCTTATAGCCCGGCTCGTCGAAACAAGGAAACGCACGTCGAGCCCAAATCTCCTCGAATTGCGAATACACGTACCACTGGTCGCCGTCTTTCATTTGGAAGATGCCTTGCTGATCTTTGCGGCTAATCTCGCCTTGGAATGCGGCGTGGAGCGTGGCCGGGCCGGGACCAACGTCGTGATCGAAGGTGAAGCCGACATAATCGGTGGGCTCCTTGATGATGTTAGCGGCCATCTTCTCGCCTCCCACGGCGAGGGCCGCGTCCTTGATCTGCAGTTTTTCGGCATTCAGCCAAAGCACTGCCGCCGGCTTGGTGAACTGAAGGTCGATGTCGATGACTCCGGTGAACGTATCCTGATCCGGGATGAGCGTCAGGTCGACGCGGTAACGGACAGGCCCAACCACGTCGGAGGGAAGGCGAAACTTCGGTGGAGTCGGCCCCTGACCCGCAGCTTGCCCAGCGCGGACATCGGAAACTTCCAGACTTGCCAAAGCGCACATCACAATTAGGACTGCCGTGATCTTATGAGCAGACAATCGCATGATTCTCCCTGAGCCGGCCGAGCCGTTGATTTTGAAAAACAGGTAAGTCACCAAGACTGAGCCCGGAAACGACCGAAGCAATGATACGACAGGTTAAATCGTTGCACAAGTTTGCCGCACTCCAAGCTGTTAACCGGACCGTTAACAGGCTCCAAGGTCATTGGGTTGCGGCGATTGTCGCACCACGTTATACTCGAATTTCAGGGAATTATCATGGGTAACGACTATATCGCCAGCCCTCTGGTGCAAGGGCGCCTTGAGCGCCTGCTGGTGCAGGAAGGGACGATAGTGAAGAAGGGCGAGCTCATCGCTGAAATCGATCCGCGGGACCTCGAGGAGGCACGCGATGCTGCCGCCGCCAACATCCGCACGTTTCAGGCTCGGCTGCGACAATCAGGCGAGACTCGCGCCATGGATGACCAGCAGAGATTTCGTGGCTGTTGACCACGTTAGTTTCGAGGCGCCACAAGGAGAAGTGTTCGGCCTACTGGGACCAAACGGAGCCGGGAAAACCACCCTCATCCGCATGCTCACCACTCTCACTCCACCCACTGAAGGTCAGGCTCGAGTTGCCGGTCACGATGTGCGTAAGGATCCGGAAGAAGTGCGGAATGCCATTGGCGTTATTCCGCAGGCGCTCACCTCCGATCCCGAGTTGACAGCCGAAGAAAACCCGCGCATTGCATTTATCGAAGATAATACGGATACTTTCACGTATGTGGTGGATGCCCTGAAGAACCTGCTGCTGAAGGATACGGGCTTTGCCGGCATCAGCCTCGACCTTGCCATTCTAGCCGGTTTTTCGGCAGCACTGATCACAGGTTGCATTTTGCTTTTCAAACGGCAAATCTGAGAAATAATCTTTGTGTACTCCGTGCCTCTCGGGCATTAATACAGAGACGACGGAGGGTCGCAGTGATCTCTGTGTCGAACAACTGCACAAAACAACTTGCATTCAACCGCAATGGTAAAGAAAGGTGGAAGAGCCATGAAACAATTCAGTTCGGCAGTTCTGCTGGGACGAGCGGCAGTGATTACCGCCTTGTCCGTCCTCATCTTCGCGACTTACGCGTCCGCACAATTTGGCGCTCCGGCTCCGCAGACCACGCAGGCCACGCCCCTCCCGCTTTCGGGGCGAGGTGCGCAAGGGGGAGGAGTTGTAACCAGCCAGGCGCCCGTACCCAGCACCACCACGAGCGTGAATACTCTGAACCCCACCGTTTCCGTGCAGGGCGCATATAGCGGGAGCGCCCGCAGCACCGCGCAGCTTCCATTTTCCGGAAAGTTGGCGCTCGCTGAGGCGATCCAGCGCGGCATGCAGTACAACCTGGGCGCGGTGGGTATGGCGCAAGCGGTGCTGCAAGCGCACGGCCAGGCGCGGGCGGCGCGCAGCGCCTTGCTGCCCAATCTTTCGGCAGATGCGAACGATACCGAGGAGACGTTTAACCTTCGAAGCATCGGATTCAGCTTTACCGTCCCCGGATTCAGCCTGCCCGCTGTTCTGGGACCATTTAACGTCATGGATATACGGGCGCGCCTTTCGCAAAAGATCGCCGATTTCACCGCCCTCAACAATTACCGCTCGGCGCGGGAAGTGGTGCGTGCCGGACAGCTTTCGGCCGCCGATGCCCAGGATTTGGTGGTACTTGCGGTGGCCGGCGCGTACCTTCAGGTCTTGGCTGCCAAGGCGCGCCTCGAATCGGCTCAGGCGCAGCTTGTCACCGCAAAAGCTCTCCTCGAGCGCACGAAGCAGCAGCTCACCTTTGGCAGAGCCGCCCGCATCGATGTGAATCGGAGCCAAGTCGAGGTCTTGCTCGATCAACAACGGTTGGCAACGCTTCAAAACGATCTTGCCAAGCAAAAGATCAACCTTGCGCGCCTGACGGGCTTGCCCCCGAATGCTGACTTCGAGCTCACCAACGACATCCCATTTGCCCCCGCCCCGTCTCTCAATCTGGAGGACGCCATCCAGCAGGCCCTCGCACAGCGTGCTGATCTGAAAGCGGCGGAGACCCAGGTGAGGGCGGCGGAGCGAGCGCTGGCTGCGGCTCGTGCGGAGCGTTATCCTTCCGCTTCCGCCAGCGCCGATTATGGCGCCATCGGCAGTCCTTCACAGTTGCGCCCCACCTATACGGTCTCGGCCACGCTAAACGTGCCGATCTGGAATGGCGGCCGCACCGGCGCGGATATTCAGCAGGCCCAAGCAGCCTTGGCGCAACGCCGCGCGGAACTCGAGGACACTCGAGGCCAGATCGAAAGCGAAATTCGTAACGCTTATCTGGACCTCGAAGCGGCCTCCAATCAAGTGCAAGTGGCCCAGCAGAACATCGAGCTTATGGGGGAAACCCTGCACCAGACGCGCCAGCGTTTCGAGGCCGGCGTAAGCGAGAACATCGAAGTCGTGCAGTCGCAGGAATCGGTGGCTGGCGCGAACCTCGATTACATTGACAGTGTCTTCGCTCACAACTTGGCCAAACTGAGTCTGGCCCGCGCCCTCGGAAATGCCGCCAACAGGCTGGGGCAATTTCTTCCCGTGCAGCAGCCCAAACAGCAGTAACGGGTGACGAGTGCTCACGTTTTGCCTGAAGTGGCACAGGCACTCTTGCCTGTGTTTGACTCAGCAATGTATCAACCTTGAACACAGGCAAGAGTGCCTGTGCCACTTTGCTAAGCCGGGCTAGTGCATAACGCGGACAGCCTCGTCGCACTCTCGGATGGCACTTGAACAATACGGGCGTCCCAGACCGCACGTCATATCCGCGAAGGCGCGAGTCCACACCGCAAGCTCACTCTGCACGGTCTGCCGCGTCAAACAAGCTGATGATGTAGCGGCGGCTTTACGCCGCCTGAGGTAGTTGTATTCGCTCGGAGGATGGCGGGATAAACCCGCCGCTACCACAGCCTGCTGAACCAAAAGGTTAGGAGATACGTATAACCCATTACGAACCAGTGCAAATAAGGAGAATGTGCTATGACGTCCAACCGCTTGCTCGCTTTAAGTATTCTGCTTCTCGCTGTCATGTCTTTGTACCTCGCCCTGCCCGCCCGCGCCGCGGAGGGACACTTCACGCGCACCTTGCAGGTCTCCGGCTCCGTCGATCTCGAAGTCCAGACGGGCTCCGGAAGCATCGAGGTGCGCACAGGCGATAGCTCTACCGTACGCATCAGCGGCACCATTCGGTCCAGCAATGGCTGGTTCGATAGCGGGGACGCCGAGAATAAGGTCCGGTACCTGGAAACTAATCCGCCTATCGAGCAGCACGGCAATCTCATCAAGATCGGACACCTCGAGGACCGCGAAGTGGAGCACAACATTTCCATCAGTTATGAGATCCTGGCGCCCGCCGAGACACGCCTGCGCGCGAACACCGGCTCGGGGGAACAGAACGTGAACGGCCTGCACGGCCCGGTGGAGGCATCTTCCGGCTCCGGCCACCTCAAGCTGACCAATATCGGAGACACGGTCAGAGCCTCGACCGGGTCCGGCCGCATCTCGGTGGACGGTGTAAAGGGAGAGGTGCATGCTTCGACCGGGAGTGGCGAAATCGAGGCCACAGGCGTGGCGGGAGGCCTGCACGCCTCGACAGGTAGTGGCAGCGTCACGCTGCGACAGACAGCGCCAGGCGACGTCGAGGTGAACACCGGCTCCGGTACGCTGCAACTGCAGGGCGTCCATGGGGCCGTGCGCGCCCAGACCGCCAGCGGCAATATCACAGTGGAAGGCGAGGGCCAAGACTCCTGGCGGCTGTCCACCGCCTCCGGTAACGTCACTGTGCGCCTGCCCAGCCAGCAGGGCTTCACGCTCCACGCGCGCACGGTCTCCGGCAGCATCCATAGCGACCGCGAGTTGACCGTGCAGGGCGCCCTGGGAAAGCATGAGTTGGAAGGTAAATTCGGCGACGGCAGCTTCAACCTCGACGTGAGCACTGTCTCAGGGAACATCCGGGTCGAGTAATCGCTAACTCCCCGCTGCCAATCGGCAGCCAATGTGGCGCCATAAGGCGGTTGTCTGCGCCTGGGCCTCGAGCTCAAAAGGACAGGCTAAATCAACTGAAGGAGGCAGCCCACTTGCTTCCTCATTCAAGCGGACAGCGAGGTGGCCCGGCGGGCCACCCGCTTCTTACTTGTTACTATGGGAGGGGAATAACTCAGATCGAAAATATCAACCGCCCGCATCTTAGAATCCTATCTCTCCCATGTCAACAGAAAAATGGTAGTGGGTCAGTTTGCTGTAGCGGCGCTCTCCGAGCGCCGGAACTCATTGAGGATTCAAAACCGGCGGTCAGAGACCGCCGCTACAAGAATCAAACTGACCCACTGGAGGAAAAATCACGGGGAAAGAGCGGGCACGCCTGCTTTGGAGGCAGCCGTCTTGAGCTTGTCGTCCAGCGTCGCCAACGGCAGGCCAAGGCGCAGGGCCAGTTCCAAGTACGCCGCGTCATAGGCAGAGAGGCGGTGCGCCCGCGCCAAGCTCAGCACGTCACCCCAGGCCCGGTCATTGGTCTCGTCATCGACGGCGATCGGGAGGGAGCCGAGGTAGCCCAACCACCTGGCGGCTTGGGCCTCCGTGCTTCGCTGACGCCGTTCTCCCATCACCAGGGCGTTCGCCACCTCCAGGGGCCAGATCACCGGCACGGCCGCGCGCGAGGCCGGGAAGCGCGCCGCAACTGCGTCCGCGTACGGGTCCGCCTCGTCTTTGAAGTACCAGGCCAAGGCGAGAGAGCCGTCAAGGACAAACTCAACCGGTCCGGGCTTCGTCGCTTTTCTCGCCATCACGCCTCCTCTCGGTCGCGCGTCCCACTAGAAGCGCCGGCCTTCGTCAATCAGCTCGCGAATGCTCACCTGGCTGCCCAGCGTTGGCCCCTCGCGGTCCCGGAACGCCAGCATCTCTTTAACGACTTGGCGAACGTCCCGCTGGTCCTCCTTGGGCGGCGGACCAATCAGGGCCGCAGGTCTACCGCGGCGTGTGATAAGAACTTTCTTTCCCTTAGCGACTTGGTCGAGCAGCTCCGAAAGATGCGTGCGGGCTTCGTAGAAACCCATCGTGGTCATATCCGTGGACTCCTCTAGACCTGTCTATTCGACCAGTCTATCAGACCCGTGCAAGTCAGGCAAGCCATCTTCGGCAAGGTTGAGCCAGTGGATTCACCGAAGGCTCAGTTCGCGAACAGATGAGGAGGGGTTGGGGGTACTGGATCGACGAATGTAAAGACGCGCCAGACGCGCTACACTAGAGTCTAGGTTCGCCGGTGGGATATGGAACTTCGCTTTTCCGCGCCATTCGATCCGAACAGTGACCCGGAGGGTTTCTTTGAGTCATTTCCCTCCCGGCCAGCGGTTTTTGCGCTGTTCCCTTCCGAATCGGCAGCCACTTCCCCGCCCTATCTCGGACGCACCAGAGATCTTCGCCGGCGCTTGAACCGGCTCTTGGCAAAGCGCGAACACTCACGGATGTTCAACTTACGGGAATTCGCCCGACGGGTTGAATGGCAGGTTGTGGGGTCTGCTTTTGAAGGCCAGTGGCTGAATTATCTTCTGAACAAGCACTATTACCCGCGCCACTACCGCGCTCGCCTGCGACTCAAGCCTCCGCCTCTGCTCAAGTTGAATTTGCGTAACCGCTTCCCCCGCTGCTATCCCACGCGCAGGCTCCTGAAAGATGGTTCCCATTACTATGGACCTTTTCCTTCGCAAGCTGCGGCGGAGCGTTTTGCTGCGGAATTCCTGGACTTCTTCAAAATCCGCCGCTGTGTGGAAGAGCTGGATCCCAACCCTTCCCACCCCGGTTGCATATATTCTCAGATGAAGATGTGTCTGGCGCCCTGCTTCGCCGGCTGCACCGATGACGAATACCAAGGTGAAGTCGGAAGGGTGGTGGAGTTTCTGAATGGGCAAGGCCGGGCCCTGGTTCATTCGCTGGCAGAGGAGCGCCAGCGGGCGTCCGAAGCGCTCGAATTCGAGCTGGCTGCCAAGATTCACGCCAAGCTCGAGAAAGTCAACGCACTGCTCCACCAGAAGCCTGACTTGGCCCGCAACCTGCGCGACCTGCACGCGCTCATGATGCAGAAGGGTGCGGAAGAGAAGAGCGTGCTGTTCTTCCGCGTCTGGCGGGGCGAATTGCGCGGACCCGTGACGCTTTCACTGGATGAGAATGTGCCCTCGCCGCTCCCTCTTGACCGTCAGCTCCACAACTTGCTCGATTCTCTCGTCGGCGACTTGCCCCAATTCGTCCCTGGTGTTCCTCCTTGGGAACACTTGAGCTTGTTGGCGCGTTGGTGTTACAGCAGCTTCCGCGAGGGTGAGTTGGTCATGCTGAATGCTGAGCAAGCGATCCCCCACACACGTCTTATCCGCATCTGCCGCAAAATTCTGGCGGTCTAACAGCTCTCAGCCGTCAGCCGTCAGCTATCAGCGTTCACAGACCGCACGTCATTCCCGCGAAGACAGGAATCCACCCCGCAAACCGTCCGAGCTGACCGCTGAGAGCTGACCGCTGACAGCTTTGTTGTTTGACTGCGAGCTTCCCGCAACCTACAATGGTTAAGGTCCCGCGTTATGCCTGACGCGTTTCTTTCTATCACCACGCCTCCACCGCCTCGCCGGCCCGCTCCCCCCAAGGTCAGCAGCCGCAAGGTGTTCGGGCAAGCTGTGTTTCTGATGCTCCTCCTGCTTGCTGCCGGCGTAGGAGCGCTGGCGGGACTCGTCTTCGTCTACTCGTCCGACCTGCCGCAGATTCGCGAGCTCGAGGATTACCGGCCGGACGTGATGACGGACCTCTACGCGGACGACGGCTCGACTATCGGCAGCTTTGCGCTGGAGCGGCGCGTGATTGTGACTTACAACCAGATTCCTCCCGTCCTGAGAGACGCGGTCATATCGATCGAGGACCGCCACTTCGAGAGCCACTGGGGCATTGATGTGCTGCGCATCGTGCGCGCTGCGGTCACGGATTTCGCGGAGTGGCGTCGAGCTCAGGGAGCCAGCACGCTCACCCAACAGCTCAGCAAAAGACTGTTTCTGACGCCGGAGAAGAGTTTCCGCCGCAAAATCCAGGAAGCCTTGATGGCCATTCAGATTGAGCGGTACTTCACCAAGTCCCAAATCTTCACCATGTACACCAATCAGGTCGATCTTGGGCATGGAAATTTCGGCTACGAGGCTGCTTCGCAATTCTTCTTCGGCAAGCACATCTGGCAGTTGACTCTGCCGGAGGCGGCGCTGCTGGCGGGAATCCCCAAGTCACCCACGGCATATTCACCCCTCGTTCACCCCGAAGCCGCCCGCCGACGCCGCAATCAGGTTCTGCTTGCCATGCTCGAGAATGGCAAAATCTCGGGACAGCAATATCACGAGGCGATCAGCGCCCCGCTCGGCTTGAATATCCAGAGATGGAATTACACCGTAGCGCCCTACTTTGTGGAAGAGGTCCGCCAGTTCCTCGAGAAGAAGTACGGGCCGGAAGCGGTGGACGAACGCGGGCTGCGGGTTTACACAACCCTCAACACCAATATCCAGAAGCTCGCTCAGGAGGCCCTTCAACAGGGCCTGCGCGACGATGACAAACGTCGAGGCTGGCGCGGCCCGGAAAAGAACATCCTGAAAACCCCCATTAAGCTCGCCAATGGCGAGCCTGCCACACTCGAGACTTATACCGACAGCGACTGGAAGGCGGCTTTTCAACTTGGTGATTTGCTGCACGGCTTAGTCATGCAGGTGAGCCCGGACCATGCTCTGGTGCGGTTTGGCGACGTTACCGTGCGCCTCACCCCTCCCGATTTTGCCTGGACTCAGAAGACCCAGCCTGCCGAAGTTTTTGCCCCTGGCGACGTGGACCTGTTTCAAATAAAGGAAATCAAAGGTTCGAAGCTCGCCGCGACCCTCGACCAGCATCCCACCGTGCAAGGGGCAATTCTGGTGATTGACAATCCCACCGGCGCCATCAAGGCCATGGTGGGCGGATACGACTGGAACGAAAGCAAGTACAATCGGGCCACCCAGGCGGAACGGCAGGTTGGATCTTCGTTCAAGGTCTACGTCTACTCGCAAGCGCTACTCGACGGCATGTCACCCTTTGACACCATTGTGGATGCGCCCGTCGGGTTCAGCACTTCCTCCGGCTGGTGGGCGCCGCACAACTACGATGAGAAATACGAAGGCAGCATTACCCTGCTGCATGCGCTAGCGGAATCGCGCAATGTTCCTGCGGTTAAGCTGCTGGCTAAAATCGGCGTGGATAGCGTCATCAGACTGTGCCGCAAATTCGGCCTTACTTCGCGCCTGGTTCCCAACCTGCCTTTGGCGCTTGGCGCTTCGGACCTAACCCTGCTCGAGCACATCTCCGCCTTCACCACTTTTCCCGACGACGGCGTCCACATCACGCCGCGCATGATCTACCGCGTGACCAATTATGACGGGCGAGTGATTGATGACTTTCAGCCGGAAGTCACTGACGCTCTTCCAGCCTCTGTGGCGCGCCTCATGGTTTCGATGCTGCGGGAGGTATTTAGCTCGGGCACTGCCGTGCATGCCAAGCCGCTGGCGCAGAAATATCCCATTGCCGGCAAGACGGGCACCACCAACGATTTCACCGACGCCTGGTTTCTCGGTTTCACACCCTCAACTACCTGCGGCGTCTACGTGGGCTTTGATGACCATCAGACTCTGGGCGATAAGGAAGAAGGAGCCCGCGTGGCGCTGCCCATCTGGATGCAGTTCATGAGCGAGTACCTGAAGGGTCGACCCGTCGAGGAATTCCCCCACTCGCCGCTACTCACGAGTCCTAATCAAGTGAAGGAAATCCTCGCCAGCGCCGGGCCCGAGCAGTGGCAGGGCGGAAGGCCCTCAACCGTGGCCCAGGCCGGCGCCCAAGCTGCCTCAGGTCCGGCAGGAGCCGCCGCCGGGCAAGGGGAGCGAAAACCCGACGCTCCCCCGGCTCCGACCGGCTCATCGACTCCGGCCAAACCCTCATCCCTCCCTAACGGCTCTAAATCCGGAGCAAATCCTCCTGCGAGCCCATCGCCGGCTGCTAACCCTACGACGCATTGAGAGACCGGAAGTGGTCCCACCCTCCCGGCGCGAGCGTGCGGACTTTGCCCCCTGCCGCGATCAACTTTACGCCTCTCGAGCTTTCAATTTCTCCGAGGTGATAAAGGAGATGCCCTTCGAACTTCGAAGGAAGATGCGAAGCTTCCCGTCGCGAAACGGTGAAGAGCAGTCGATAATCTTCGCCCCCGTGAAGCGCCAATTGAAGTGAATCGGCGGTCCAAGGCAGACTGGGGCCGGGGATCTTGGTAGCCCACACCTTTGCCCCCACGCCGCTCGCCGCGCAAAGGCGGGAGAGGTCCGTCGAGAGTCCGTCACTCACGTCGATCATGGCCGAAGCCAAGCCCCAGCGAGATAGAAATCTCCCCAAGGCACACTGAGGTTCCGGGTAAAGATGAGCCTGGATGGCTTCCCTGGCGATTGGCGCAGGCACTCTTGCCTGTGCTAGTGGCACAGCCACTCTTGGCTGTGCGTGTCCCGCCTGGCGTGCCAGCGTTACCTTCGCGAGTCCCGGCTGCTTGTTCCGGAGCAGGCGAAGTCCGAGCGCTGAAAGCCCTAACCGGCCGCTCACAAAAATCAGGTCGCCGGCACGGGCGCCTGACCGCCGCAACGCTTTTCCTCTGGGAACCTCGCCTGCTACCAGTACGTCGATGACTGTCCTGGCGGGGACCACAGCCGTGTCCCCCCCCACCAATCGAACCTCGAAACGGCGCGCCAGCGCCTGCATTCCACGATAGAACCTGGAAATCCACTTGCGCCCCGCCTCTTTTGAAATGGCTAAGGACACCAAGACATAGCGGGGAACTCCACCCATCGCTGCCACATCGCTCAAAGAACGCGCCAGCGCGCGATGACCCACGGCCTCCGCCGGATGCACTCCATTCAGGAAGTGAACCCCCTCGATCGACATGTCGGTAGTCAGGATGAGTTCATGCCCTTCTTTGACGGAAACCAGCGCCGCATCATCGCCAATGCCGAGTTTCACCCCTCCCCCGCGCCTTCGAGATCGCGCGCTATCATCCTTGTGGGTAGGCCCGGTGATTTCCTGGAGCCATTGGACGAATTCGTTTTCGGTTCGGTACAAGTCCGTTCTCCACCCTCTTTAACTAACTCTAACATCAGTTGGGTTGGATTTGTCTCTCATCCGCCATATAACAATAAAGTGAACCTCCAAGCACTACAAGGAAGCGGAGAAATCCAGAAAACCATATACGGATTTCAGGATAACGCACAGGTGCTCGCTCCGGCCAACCGCCAACAGCTATGCGTCTCAGAGACTTAGGGCTGCAACCACTTTGGAAGCGCAGTTGCTATCGCGGTAGTGCGGTAGTCTGATTATAGCGATCTTAGTCACAACTAGGACAAAAAGTACCGGAAGGCGTTAGGTCTACTATTGAACGTTTCCGCGGACCTTTTCAACAAGGCTTAGCTCGTAGCTTGCCCTTGTGCCTAGTCACGCTGTGGCAGTCCGCAATCAGGGCGTCCGGCCCTACTCAAAGAAGGAGGAACAATATGTCGAGGAAGTGCGCGAGAAAGGCCTCCGGATATGAGCTTCCGTTTCTTTTAACGGCAGCCCTGCTGGTGGCACTCATAACATGTTTCGTTCAACCACTGACTGCGCAGGAATATCGCGGCACCATCCGGGGAGCTGTAACCGATCCCACCCACGCCGTTGTTCCAAATGCAAAGGTCACCCTGCGGAACATCAATACTGCTATCGAAAGGAACCTGCAGACTGACACTAGTGGTTTCTACATTTTCGACCTCGTGCAACCCGGAAGCTATTCTGTGACCGTAGAGGCTCCTGGTTTCCAGAAGTTCGTGCAGGAGAACATCACCGTGCAGACCAGCGGTGACGTCACTGTAAACGCGGTGCTGACGGTCGGCTCCCTGACCCAGACCGTGGAGGTCACCACGGCCGTCGGACGGGTCGAGTTCAACACATCCAGCCTGACCACCACCATCTCGGGGTCTAACCTGAAGGACCTTCCGGTGCTGGCGCGCAACCCCTTCACCTTGGCGCTGCTGAATGCCGCGGTAGTCAATGAGTATTGGGACGTCCCGCACCGCTTGCCGTTCTACATGTGGTCCAACGGTGGGATGGATATCGGCGGACCTACTGGCGGGAAGAACGAACAGTTGCTGGACGGCACCACGCTGAACGTCTCCGCGCGTGGATCTTACAATCTGCCCATGGACGCGGTGCAGGAGCTGGTTGTGCAGCAAAATGTCCCCGACGCCGAATTTGGCTTCAGCGCGGGCGGCACGCTCAATCTCTCCATTAAGTCGGGCACCAACAACATCCACGGCTCGGCGTACGTTTTGGGCCGCGACACGGGCTTGAATGCTATTGCCGACCGCATCGCGCCGCGCACCGCTGCCCCCGTGAGGCAGCGGATCTATGGCGGCACCATTGGACAGCCCATCATCAAGAACAAGCTGTTCAACTTCTTCGCTTACGAAAGGTGGAATGCCACCCAGCCATCGGCCAAGGACGAGAGCCAGCCGACGCCAGCCGAGAAGGCCGGCGATTTCTCCGGGGCTCTTACTGCAGAGGGCAAACTGCGAGTCATCTACGACCCGGCCACCACCACGTTTGACCCAGTCACGGGCACTGTGACCCGGCAGCCATTTCCCGGTAACAAAATTCCGGCCAATCGCATCGACCCCACCGCCGCAGCGCTCATGCCCTATATCTGGGGACCGAATACCACGCCGTTATCCCCCGACGGCTACGACAACTTTAGGATCTCCTACTCATGGTGGACCCATTACTGGAACTTCTCCGACCGCGGTGACTGGAACATCAACGACAAGTGGCGCATGTTCGCCCGCTTCAGCAAGTTCCAGACCCGGCTGGACAACCCCAACTGGGGCGGCACGATCGCCGTACCCTCCGACAATGGCGGCATCATGGATGCGCTCAACGCCTCGGCGGACGTGCTGTGGATGGCCAGCCCGCAGACTACCCTGGACATACGCTTTGGCGTGGTCTACGACGAAGACGACTACGCTTCGGGGTGGGCCAAGGTACCGACGAGCGTGTGGGCAGGTTTGTGGCCGAATGATGACTGGTACAGTAAAGTGCTTCAGCCTTCCCAGGGCATCTATTTTCCGAACTTCAATTGGTACGGCATTAATGGCTCAGGCGGGTACGGTTCCTACACCGGCGTTGGCGGTTGGTGGCTGGTACATCCACGCCAGTATAGCCCCACAATTAACTTAACGCACGAGCGCGGCAGCCACCACCTGAAGTTCGGCTGGCAGTTGCGCTACTCGTACGACCAGAACAACGCTTCCTCCGGCCCGGGGTATTTCAACTTCAGTTCGATAGACACCGGCAACACTTTCCAGAGCAATTATAACGCCGCCGAGACGGGAGACATGTGGGCTTCGTCTCTATTGGGTGTTGTAGACTGCTCCAGTAATGTTAATTGTTATAATCCAGCCGGGGCAGCCAACATTATCCCCAACGTGGAAATGCACCAGCAGCAGTGGACATTCTACGGCCAGGACGACCTTCGTCTCTCTCCACGCGTCACCCTGAACCTGGGCTTGCGTTGGGAGCGCGAGACCGCTCCGCTCGAGGTAAACAACCACTTGGTCGAAAAGCTGGATTTGACCCAGGCCATCCCCGAGTTGCAGGGCTTCAACGTCTGGGGTCCCCAGCAACTCGCGACCTTGCCAGCCAGCGCGACCTCTCTCCAAAACATGGCCTATAATTTCAACGGCGCGATGGTCTACACCAGCCCCAGCCATCCGCGGATGTACGATGCGCCGTGGGATATCTTCCTGCCGCGCGCTGGCATGGCGTATCGCCTCAATGATAAGACGGCACTACGGGTTGGCTACGCCCGGTATGCGGTGCCGTGGGTGACCATCCACCCGGAGACTGGTGGCTTGCCCGAAAACGGCTTTTCAGCAACCACTTCAATGCTAAGCCCGGTGGCGGGCTTGCCGTACACCGTGGCGAGCCATCCGTTCCCCACCGATTCAACCAGCCCAGACTACAATCCGTTGCAATTGCCGGCAGGCAACAGCCGGGGCCGCTACCAGGATCTGGGCAACGCTGTAAGCTGGTGGGACGGCAGCCAGATGAAGACGCCGTACAACGACCGGTACAACTTCAACATTCAGCGGCAGGCGCCGGACCAGTTCCGTGTGGACGCTACCTGGTTCATGATGTTCGAGCACAACGCTCAGGATCCCAGCATGTGGGGCGGACACTACGACTACAACCTGAACCAAATCAACCCGATGCTGGCCTACCAGTATAAGGGCATTGTTGACCAGTCGGTTCCCAATCCCTTCTACATGGCGTTCCCGACCAGGGTTATGCCGGGTGTCCTGGGCACGGAGCAGACCGTGTCGTTGCGCCAGTTGCTGCGGCCGTATCCGCAGTACGGAGACTTGACTCAGAATGCTTGGCCGGGCCAAAGGGACCATTACTACGGGCTGGCATTGCAGGTGTCCCGTCCCATGTCCCACGGCTGGACGTTGCTGGGAACTTATAACTACAGCCTGCAGTCCCATACCGCGTACTACGATGACATTGCTACCTACAACCACAGGCTGACCATGTACGATCGCGGGTACCCGAGGCACGAGATTCGAATTGCGGGCACTTACGAGTTGCCGTTCGGCAGGGGCCGCCAGTACTTCAATAACGTGCCGAAAGCCCTCGATGCAATCATTGGCGGGTGGGCCACCAGCCAGATCTTCTGGTGGAGAAGCGGCAACCTGATTGGAAATGCGTTCAATGGCTACTTCCCAACCACGGGCGTCGTTTGCAATCCGTCCCAGAATATTCCCGCCGGAATGTGGTTTAACGCGAATTGTCTGACAACCGCGCCTGCCTACACCATGGCGACCGCTCCCCTATACTACGAAGGCCTGCGCGGGCCACGCTTTTGGGACCTTGACTCGACGGCGGTGAAGTACTTCAACCTCACCGAGCAGGTTCAGCTCGAGTTCCGCATGGAAGCCTACAACTTGACGAACACCTTAATGCCCAGCGATCCTAATCTCTGTGGCGTGAGTGTATGCGGCCTCGGCGTCGCCGGCGTGTCCACCGGATTGGCAGCCGGCAACTACGGCCGCGAACTCCAGTGGTCGGCCCGCCTACACTGGTAGACGCGGATCCGCTTTTTCCCTGCCTTCTCCCTCGGCTCACCCCAAGTTCGGGTGGGCCGAGGGATTCTGTTACCACACCAACCACGCTACCTGACGCGGTGCTCGAAAGCACCGCTCCAGACGTACCCCTGCCCAGATCTCGTAGGGGCAACCCTTGTGGTTGCCCAAGGGCGGCCACAACGGTCGCTCTTGCAACCGCGCGACGCCACAGGCAAGAGTGCCTGTGCCACACCATTACAGCGCATTAGCGTGGAATTGACGCAATGTCGTCGTTCTTGTACACTCAGTCCATCGGATCCGATGTGACGCTCAGGGCGTATTTAGAAGATCTGGAGGTACAATGAGATTCAAGCGAACCCTTTGTGTACTGGCAGCCTTCGTCTGTGCCAGCGTGCCATACGCGCAAACGGGGCAGGCGCCGGCCGGGGCACAATCCCAGGACCCCGCACGTCAGGATCCGGCGCACCCTGGACCGCGTTGTGACGTGGCGCGAGACGACTACATGACACCCGTGACACAAACGCAGGTCCAGATGCAGGCCCAGGCTGTGATGCGACGCCAGCTTGAGGACCACATGGAGGGGCACATCCTGATGACCGAGACGGTGGTGATGAAGGAAGTCAGGACTGCCCCAGCGGAAACAGTGATCAAGGAAGTGAACGGCCGCGGCGTGGATTTTGACATGACCCGGAACATCGAGAAGAAGCTCCGCAAGGCCAATGCGAGCGACGAGGTGATTGAGGCAGTGCGGCAGGCGGGGCCGAAAGTGCGGGAGCAAGTAGCGAAGATGGTCTTAGGACCGAGCCCGGCCGGGGCGCAGGATATCCCTAAAGGTCAAGTCCGGGAATTCTCGGCCATCATGGTCGAGTTGGACCCCGCGAAGGCTATCGCGCTGGTCGATGAGTTCGCCAAAAAGTACCCCAACAGTCCCTTGCTCAGCCAAGCTTATTCCTTCGGAGCCAATGCTTATCAGCAGAAGGGCGATGTGGAGAAGGTCGTCGAATACACCGGCAAGAGCTTGGCGCTCGACCCTGATAACCTCACGTCCCTGATCTTGAGGCTCGGGATGTTGACTATGCCGCAATACCTTCGCGCACACGCGGCTGACCGGAACAAGATTCTGCGGGAAGCAGAGGCCGACGCCGATCATGCCCTGGAGCTTATCTCGCAGATTCCCAAGCAGCCGACGGAGACTGCTGCGGAGTATCAGAAGCGCCTGGCAGGTTTTGCTAGTGAAATCCACGGACCCCTCGGCTCCGTCCACCTCGAACTGGCCTCCGGAGGCCCGGCCGGGCTGGACAGAACCGAACTTGCGAAAGCTGAGCGTGAACTCTCGACCGCCGTCACCACGTCCGCCAATCCCGACCCCCGTGATTACTATCGTATGGGCGAGGCTTATGCCTTGGATGGCAAATGGGATGATGCCATGCAAGCTTTCAAGAAGGCCGGGGGACTAGGGCAAGGCACCCCGATTAAGACTTACGCCGATGAGCAGATCACGCGACTGAAAAAGCGGAAAGCCCAGGATTCGGTGGCCTCGAGATAGACTACAGAGAGGACCCCTCCCCTTCCCGCTCCGGCTGAGGAAGTGGCACAGGCACTCTCGCCTGTGTCCAAGGCTGATACATTTCTTCGTCAAACACAGGCAAGTGCGCCTGTGCCACTTCAAGGGAGAGGGCTGTTGATTCCACCAACCGGTGGGTCAGGATCTCGAATGTAAGTACTTGACCTTCCGAGCTTTCTTGACAACTTTGCGCATCCGGTTATAATTAGACGTTTCGCCCCTTGGAGGTCGCGGTGCGCATTACCGTGGAGGAGTTGGGACTTCACCCGATTGTGGTTTCCAGGACCTACTCCCCCGGGATACTCGATTATCATGGAGCTGACTTCCGTCAAACTGCCCCTCTCAAGGTGAACGCAAAGGCCGAATTAAGCGGGTCCGAAATCCACGTTCGCGGGCGCCTGGGGACGAAATTGGAGGCTTGCTGCGACCGCTGCCTGGCCTCTGTGGAGATCCCGGTGGAGCAGGATTTCGACCTTTACTACCGGCCTGTTTCAACCATCGCGCGCGCCGAGGAAGTGGAACTTCCCGAGGACGAGTTGGAGGTCGGGTTCTTTTCCGGAGACGGAATCGAATTAGCCGATCTGTTGACGGAGCAAGTGATTCTCTCGGTGCCCATGAAGGTTGTGTGCGAAACGGAGTGCCGCGGTCTTTGCCCTGTTTGCAGGACCAATTTGAACCTTGAAAAATGCGGTTGCCAGCCCGCTGCGGAAGAAGACTCTCCCTTTTCTTCCCTTATGAAAGGCTAGGCGGGTGGGATATACCGCCCTCATTTCTGAAGAGAGTTGAGATTTCTATGCCAAACCCCAAGCGACGACATTCCAAGGCACGGCGGGACCGCCGGCGAGCTCACGATTTCCTGGACACGCAGGCGCTGGCGGAGTGCCCGCACTGCCACGAGAAGAAAATGCCTCACCAAGCCTGCCCCTCCTGCGGTTACTATCGCGGCAGGGAAGTCATTCTGGTGAAGGAATCCGCCTGAGTTGGGACGCGACAAACCTCGGGGCACACGAGTCTGGAGTGCGGCAGCGTGCCGCCGCTTTCGCACAGGCCAGCTTCCTGGCCGTGCACCGGCTGAGGCGCGAGCAAGCTCGCGGCAGAAAAGCGGCAGCAAGCTGCCGCACTGCAAAGACCTTCATGCGACGCATCGCAATTGACGCAATGGGAACGGACTCCGCGCCCAGCGCGGAGGTTGAGGGAGCGGTACTGGCAGCGCGCGAACGATTCGCGGAGGTCTTGCTGGTCGGTCCGCAGGACGTCCTGAAGCGCGAATTGGCCCGCCGGGATGCCCGCGGCCTTCCCCTCGAAGTGGTCCATGCCAGCGAGGCCGTCACCATGGAGGATGCCGCCGCCAAGGCCTTTCGTCGCAAGCGGGACTCGTCCATCCGCGTGGCGGCGCGCTTAGTTCGCGAGCACAAGGCGGACGGACTGATCAGCGCCGGCAATACCGGCGCGGTCATGACAACAGCGAAGATCGTCCTGGGAACCCTGGCCGGCGTGGACCGGCCGGCCCTGGCTGCAGTCTTCCCCACCTCCCAAAAAAAGGCTGCGGTGTTGCTGGACGTAGGCGCGAACGTAGACTGCAAGCCACACCACTTGCAGCAATTTGCCGTGATGGGAGAGGTTTACTACCGCGTCATCTTCGGCTTGGAAAAACCCCGCATCGGATTGCTCTCGATTGGCGAGGAAGAGCACAAGGGGAACGAACTGACCCGCGAGGCCTTTGGGTTGCTCAAGCAGCTTCCTTTCAATTTTGTCGGCAACGTGGAAGGGCGAGACCTTTACAACGGTCGGGTGGAGGTTATCGTCTGTGATGGCTTTATCGGGAACGTCGCGCTGAAGATCAGCGAGGGTTTGGTGGAGACGATGTCGAGCCTCTTGAAAGAGGCGCTCTCGAGCACCGTGCCGGCCAAGGTCGGTTACGTCCTGTCCCGGCGGGCCTTTCAAAAGTTCAAGAAGCGCGTCGATTATTCGGAGTACGGCGGCGCCCCTCTGCTGGGGGTCCGGGGGGTGTGCATCATTTGCCATGGGGGCTCGAACGCCAATGCCATCAAGAATGCGATTCGAGTTGCGGCAGAATTCTCAGAGGGCAAGGTGAACGAGAAGATCGAAGGCCACCTGGCCGCCACCGCAATCGGGGACGCCCAACGCGCCCGCGTAACGCCGTAGGTTGGTTCTTGGGAGTCTGTATGGAACTTTCGGCTGGAATATTGGGGACCGGTTCCGCATTGCCGGAAAAGGTACTCACCAATTTCGATCTGGAGAAAATGGTCGAGACCTCGGACCGCTGGATAACGGAGCGGACCGGCATCAAAGAACGTCGTCAAGCGGGTCCCCAGGACACCACCTCAACGCTTTCGGTCAAGGCGTCAAGAAAAGCTCTGGAGATGGCGGGAATAACCCCGCAGGACTTGGACCTGATCATTTGCTCGACCATCTCTCCCGATATGCCCCTCCCTTCAACGGCGGCCTTAATCCAGCGCGATCTCGGGGCTCGATCCTGCTGCGCCTTCGATTTGGCGGCGGCATGCTCAGGCTTCCTGTTTGGCATGACGGTGGCCGAGCAATTCATCCGCACTGGCAAGTGCAAGCACGTGCTGGTGATCGGCGCGGAGTTGCTCTCGCGGTACGTGGACTACAAGGACCGCGAAACCTGCGTGATTTTCGGCGATGGCATGGCTGCGGCCGTAATGGGGCCCGTGAGCCCTCCCTCCGGTATTCTGGCCTCCGATCTGCACACCGAAGGCCAGTATGCGGACCACTTGTATATTCCCGCCGGTGGTACCGCCTCGCCGGCTTCACACGAGACGGTAGCGAGCCGCGGCCATTACATTAAGATGCGCGGCAATGAGCTATTCAAGGTGGCGGTTCGCAACATGGAAGAGGTGTCCCGGCGCGTCCTCGAGAAAGCACAGGTTTGTGCCAATCAGGTGGACCTCTTTATTCCACACCAAGCCAACCAACGCATCACCGAGGCGGTCCGTGAGCGGCTTGGGGTTGCGCGGGAGAAGGTCTACTCAAATATCGATCGCATCGGCAACACTTCCTCTGCTTCTATCCCGATTTGTATTGACGAGTGTGTGCGCGCTGGGCGGATTAAGCGAGGCGACATGATTCTGATGGCGGCCTTCGGAGCCGGTGTCACTTGGGGCGCAGTCCTGATGCGCTGGTAAAGCAGGAGCCAGAAGTCAGGAGTCAGGATTCAGAAGTCTGACTCCTGACTTGTGGCCCCTGGGCTCTGACCCTGACCCCGTTAGGTGATCGCGAAGATTCCCCTCCTTGATAAGGAGGGGTCAGGGGTGGTTGCACGGGTCAAAGAGGGAGACGGGTTTCTTCTGACTCCTGACTCCTGACTTCTGACTCCTGAGTACTAACCGTGCCGAAGATCGCTTTTCTATTCCCCGGTCAAGGTTCACAGTATCCCGGCATGGGCCGCGAGTTGGCGGAAGAGTTTCCGGTCGCGCGGCGGGCCTTCGAGGCGGCGGATCGAGCGCTGGATTTTCGCCTCTCTCAGCTCTGCTTCGAAGGACCTGCGGAAGACCTGCAGCTTACTGCGAACGCCCAGCCGGCGATTCTGGTAATGTCCGTGGCGGCGGCTGAGGTCTTGCGTGAGAAAGGAATCCGGGCAGATTTCGTGGCGGGTCACAGCCTGGGAGAATATTCCGCGTTGACGGTTGCCGGCAGTCTCCCGCTCGAAGAGGCGGTGCGTTTAGTGCGCAAACGTGGCCAGTACATGCAAGAGGCCGTGCCGGTTGGCCAAGGCGCTATGGCGGCGCTGCTGGGGATCGAGACTGCTGCGGCTGAAGCAGTCTGCCGTGAGTCTGCGCAAGGGGAGGTGGTCTCTCCCGCCAATTTTAATTCCCCCGGACAGGTTGTTATCTCCGGCCACAAGGGAGCCGTGGAGCGGGCCGTTGCACTGGCGCGAGGGCGCGGAGCCAAGCGCGCCATCATGTTGAACGTCAGCGCGCCCTTCCATTGCGCCCTGATGAAACCCGCTCAGGAGCGGATGGAAAAAGAACTCGACGGCGCGGAAATCTCCGATCCGCAAATTCCTCTCGTCAACAATGTGGACGCGGATTTGATTCGGTCGGCGGCACGGGTCCGTGAAGGGCTGAAGCGCCAAGTCACCGCGGCAGTCCGGTGGGCGCCGGCCATGCAGAGGTTGCTGGAAGAAAACGTAGAGTGTTTTATTGAGGTCGGACCCGGGAAAGTGCTCTCGGGTTTGCTCAGGCAAATCGATCCTCGAGCCCAGTGCCTGCGGGTGGAGGACAGGGCTACCTTGAACGAAGTGCTGGCGCGGCTGGGCGCCGGGTAGCGCGGACCCCCGGTTTTGGGGTCCGCGGCTTTTTCCTGGGCCAGTGGACAAGCCGCGGACCCCAAAACCGGGGGTCCGCGCTACCTCGTGCAAGCAGGCCGATGCCGCGAAGCCGGAAAGCAGGTGGACGCTATGTTTGATCTGGAAGGGAAAGTGGCGTTGGTGACGGGGAGCGCGCAAGGTATCGGCAAAGCCATAGCTCTCAACCTCGTGGAAGGTGGAGCCCGAATTGTCCTGACGGACATGCGGGAAGCCAAACTCAATGAGGCCGTCAAGGAGATCGAGGCGCAGGGTGGGAAAGCAATTCGATTCTGCGTGGACGTGACCGACCGTGAGGCCGTGCAGAAGATGGTGGAACAGACCTTGGAAACCTGGGAAAAGGTTGATATCCTGGTGAACAATGCCGGCATTACCCGAGATAGCCTGATTTTGCGGATGAAGGTGGAAGACTGGCAGGCCGTCTTGAAAACCAACTTAGACGGAACCTTTCACTGTATCCAGGCGGTTTTGCCCGGCATGGTCCGGCAGCGGTACGGGCGCATCGTAAGCATTGCATCGGTTGTGGCGCAGGCGGGAAACGTCGGTCAAGCCAACTACATTTCCTCGAAGGCAGGAATCATCGGCTTGACGAAAGGCGTGGCGGCGGAGGTGGCGCGCCGCAACATCACGGTCAACGCGGTGGCCCCGGGCTTTATTGCTACCTCGATGACGGAGAATCTGCCTCCTGAGATCAAGGAGAAGATGTTGAGCATTATCCCCATGGGACGCATGGGAACGGATGCCGAGATAGCCGCCGGAGTGCGATTCCTGGTTTCAGAGGAAGCTCGGTATATCACCGGACATGTTCTTAATATAAACGGTGGGATGTTCATGGCGTGACATGTTAGAATGACGGCCCGCACGTATTCAGAGGAGGAGAGAGCGATGGCATCGCCGGAAGAAAAGGTCAAGCAAATCATTGTGGAACAACTCGGTGTAGATGAATCTGAGGTCACTCCCACGGCACATTTCGTGGATGACTTGGGAGCGGATTCGCTCGACATCGTGGAACTGGTCATGGCTTTTGAAGAGGCGTTCGAGATCGAGATTCCGGACGAGGACGCCGAGAAGATCCAAACCGTGAAAGACGCGGTGGATTACATTCAGGGTCACGTTAAGCCCTCGAAGTGAGCCGGCCCAGTTCTCCTCCGCACCGAGGAGGGAACGACGGGGCGGCGCCAGCAGAAGGAGTGAAGCTTGACGCGTCGAGTTGTCGTTACAGGCGTGGGACTGGTGAGCGCGGTTGGAATTGGCACCGAGGAGACTTGGCGAAACCTCCTGGCCGGCCAGAGCGGAGTTGCGCAGATCACCCATTTTGATACGACGGGCTTCGCGTCGACGATCGCGGCGGAGGTCAAGGGCTTCGATCCCTTCCAGTACGTGGAAAAGAAGGAAGTGAAAAAGATGGGCCGGTTCATTCAGTTCGCCCTGGCGGCGTCCGGGTTCGCCATGGAGCAGGCCCAGCTCAAAATCACTCCCGAACTCGCGGACGGAGTGGGTGTATACATTGGGTCAGGCATCGGCGGGTTCGATGTGATCGAGCGGGAACACACAGCGTTGATGCAAGGGGGACCGCGGAAGATTTCTCCCTTCTTCATTCCCGCGGCCATCGTGAACCTCGCCTCGGGATTTGTATCGATCCGGTGGGGAGCGAAGGGCCCCAACTCCGCCACCTGCACCGCGTGCTCGTCCAGCACTCACGCGGTGGGAGATTCCTTCAAGTTGATTCAGCGCTGTGCCGCGGACGTGATGATCTGCGGAGGCGCAGAAGCGGCGATTACGCCAATGGGTGTGGGCGGGTTTGCCTCCATGCGGGCGCTCTCGACCCGCAACCACGAGCCGGCCAAAGCCAGCCGCCCCTTCGACCGCGACCGCGACGGGTTCGTCATCGGCGAAGGCGCGGGGATAGTCATACTGGAAGAGATGAGCTTGGCGTTGAAGCGGGGCGCGCCGATTTTGGCGGAAGTAGTGGGGTATGGCATGTCCGGCGATGCTTTCCACATCACGGCCCCGGCGGAAGACGCTGATGGCGCCGTGCGCGTCATGCGGAGCACCCTGGCGGACTCCAATGTTGCCCCGGAACAGGTGGAGTACATCAACGCCCACGGGACCTCCACACCTTACAACGACAAGCTGGAAACCCTGGCCATCAAGAAAGTATTCGGCGAGCACGCCGCCAAACTCGCTGTCAGCTCAACCAAATCAATGACCGGGCACTTGCTGGGCGGAGCGGGGGGACTCGAGGCAGGCATCACGGTGCTGGCGCTTCGCGATCAAATCCTGCCTCCCACCATCAATCTCGAAAACCCCGATCCGGATTGTGATTTGGATTACGTCCCCAACCAATCTCGGAAGGCGACGGTCGAGTACGCTCTCTCGAACTCCTTTGGATTTGGCGGAACGAACGCCGCTTTGCTTTTCAGGCGTCATCAGGGTTAGAGGGGGAAACAAGAGGTTTCAAGCCAAGTCGCCTTCTCAGCCTTGGGACACTGGATCGTATCACTAGATTTGGCAGGGGGTACGCCACCGTGAAAATAGTCGTATGCCTCAAGCAGGTCCCCGCACGTGACTCCATTCTTCGCCTGAACTCCGCCGCTACCTGGATTCAAGAAGCCGATCTTGGTTTTGAGATCAACGAGCCGGACATCTATGCCCTCGAGGAGGGGCTGCGCTTGAAGGAGAAGCAGGGTGGAGAGGTGGTGCTTTGTTGCCTGGGTCCGGCGCGCGCGCAGCAGGCCATCAAGGAAGCGCTGGCCAAGGGAGCTGACCGGGCGCTGCATCTGGATGACCCGGCTTTTGAAAGCCTCGACGCCCACGGCGTCGGACTTGCTATTTCGCGAGCTATCCAGAAGGAGCAGCCGGACCTTGTTTTGACCGGCCTACAGTCCGACGACCTCGGCTTCGCTCAAACCGGAGTCATCCTCGCAGAAATGCTGGGCTTGCCCTACTCCACCATCATCATGGAAATTCAAGTGAACGGCGCGGCGCTCAAGGTGAAGCGGGAACTCGAGGGCGGATGGTTTCAGTGGATTGAGATGCCGCTCCCTGCCCTGTTGACCATTCAGTCAGGCATCAACAAACCGCGATATGCGACGCTCAAAGGAATCATGGCGGCAAAGTCGAAGCCTATCCGGAAATTGACTGCGGCTGACTTGGGTTTGAGCCCGGCGGACGTCGCCCCACGGCAGCGGATTCTGAAAGTGTACGCGCCGGCCAAATCGACTCAAACGCAATTCTTACAAGGGAGCCCCAAGGAAATCTCCGCACGCTTGGTGGATAAACTCAGAAACGAGGCTCGGGTGATCTAGCGTTCGATGGAGCGGCGGGTCTATCTCGCCACAGGGCGGCGACCAAATCAATTCGTGACAGGTTCTGCCGCCTCGAGGAGGCAAGCCATGTTTGCCCATATTTGGAGAATGCGCGCGCGAAAGAAGAAAACCGAAGACTACGAGAACTTCGGACGGCAAGTGACGCTGCCGACGCTGCAGAAAATCGATGGATGCCAGCAGGCTTACTTTGTCAAGGTCTTCGAGGGCCGTAAACCTGAATATTTCTGGGTGGTTTTCTGGCGCGATGCAAAGGCCCTCGAAACGGCTCGAACTGGTCCTGTCTGGCGGGAACAGAAGCGAAAGTTTGAAGCCGGCAAATTCAGCAAGACTATTCCACTCGAGCTGGAATGCGAGTGCTTGGCCTCATTCAGCGGGACACCGGCTCGCGCCAAGAAAAATGTCAAGGCCTAGTGCGGACTAGTGTCGCTCCCGCGAACCACTTACCGATGTCATTCCGCGCGGGGCGAGCAAACTCTCTCTGCGTCGGCGGATTGCGAGAGAAATAAGCAGAGCAAGATTCCTCGTTCCACTCGGAATGACGGGGCTAGTGAAGCGCAGAGCTCAAAGTCGGAGGTCCGCGTTACCCGGTACGCGCGATTTCGAGAGGGCGAATAGGAAACGAATATGAGTGAAGCGATATTGGTATTCGCGGAGCACCAAGCCGGCACGCTTAGCCGACCGACATGGGAGGCGATGGCCGCCGGGCAGCAACTCGCCCAGCAACTTGGCGGAACGGTTTCTGCCGTGCTTTTGGGCCATGAAGTCGCGGCCCTCGCCTCGGAACTTGCCGCCCTCGACCTCCAGGAGGTGGTGTGCGTCGATTCACCTTCCCTCGCCGAGTACACACCGGATGGCTACACGGAGGCGCTACGAGAGGTTGTTCAGCAAGAGAAGCCACGTTTGGTAGTTTTCAGCCACACCTATCAGGTCCGGGATTTCGCTCCTAAGCTGGCCACATCCCTGCAACACGCGCTGGTGAGTGACTGCCTGGGCTACCGATTGGAAGGCGAGCGACTGGTCTTCGTTCGGCAGGTTTTCCAGGGAAAGTTTGTTGCCGATGTCGAGTTTGCCGGGGAAGCGCCGCATTTCGTTTCGTTCCAGGCCGCAGCTTTCCGAGAGGACTCTGTACGGCGTGGGACCAGTTCCGCCAAAATCATTTCGGTTCCAATCACTCTGCCAGCCGACAGAATCCGCACCAAGCCGGGGGAGCGTTTTCGCGAAGCCAAGCAAGCAGTGGACCTGTCGCAGTCGGAAATCATCGTTGCCGTTGGCCGCGGCATCAAGGCCCCTGAGAACCTCGAACTGGCCAAGAAACTGGCGGACGCGCTAGGTGCGGAAATCGGCGCCTCACGCCCCATTTGCGATAGCGGGTGGTTGCCAATGGATCGCCAAGTGGGGAGTTCGGGACAGACCGTAGCGCCCAAATTGTACGTTGCGCTGGGAATCTCCGGCGCCATCCAGCACATGGTGGGAATGAAGGGCTCGCGCACGATCGTGGCTATCAATAAGGATAAGGAAGCGCCCATCTTTGAAGCCGCAACCTACGGCATCGTGGGAGACCTGTTCGAGATCGTTCCGGCGTTGACGGAGGAAGTCAAGAAAATGAAGTGACGAGTGACGAGCCGGAAAGTCAATGGCATGTTCCTCGCCCTTTTTGGTCGTCACTTGTCTCCGCATTTCTGGCCTTCCTGCTCGTCACTGGTCACTCGTTACTGGCCACTCCTCACTGGTCACTTGTCACTGCGGTTTTGCTCGTCACTTGTCACTCGTCACTGCTTTTTCGGCTCCCAGCTAAACGGCCCCCAGCCCGTCTTCCGTACCTCACAGGAAGCGCAGTCGAAGTCCCTGAGAATCTCTCCTCCTCCAGTGATGCGATCGGGAGAGATGGAATCCACTTCGAAGCGAAGAATCATGGGGCACATTTTCGTCTTGCCGTCAGGCAGGGGACAGGCAAGAAGTATGCGCGATGTGCCGATCCACCGCGACCCGCTGTGGTGGCACTCACTGCGAATGTACGCGCCTTGCTTGGCGGCCTCGGGCGGGATGTTCGACCACTCTGCAGTGAAGCGGTCGCCCTCAACCTTGACACGGTATTCCTTGCCCGTCGACACGGATTTCCAAATCTGAGGAAGCGCCCCGGCTTTGGCCGCAGAACTCGTGCCCGGGGGCTTAGAGGCACTTTGGTTTTCAGAAGAGAATTGCAATGACGCACTAGCAAGAATTCCGCACGCTAGAACGATGATGACCCACCGAAGTGGCTTTACCCTCAAGGTGTTCTTCTCACTTTCCTCAGCGCGATTCAGGCGCTGAAAGGCCCGCTCGGCAATAATCCACCGACTTGTAGGGGCCAGCGCGGCTCGCCCGAGGGCCGAACGCCGTTCGGCCGTACGCCTCCCAAATCTTAACACGGAGGCAACGGAGGTAGTCAGTGGTCTGTGCGTCACGTCTTTTCGGGCACAGAGGACAGGGAGAAGAGCGTTCGAGCCTTGCAAGACATTTTGTCAGTAACCATCACTCGCTTTTGCCCAGCCCTGACTTAACTGCCTGTATTTTCAACAACATTCCCGCCATTAAGGGCTAAGTGACTTTGTTTTCATACACATTCCCGCTTTCCTCTGCGGTTTTCAACGGCGATCCTTTATTTTCAATAACATTCCCGGTTTGTTCCGACGAAAAGAGAATTCTTTCCAAATCGCCGACCGCTGTCAAGAGCCGATGTGGTGGCGACATTTGGGTCGGGATTCCGTTCCAAGCGCAAGCCGATCCCGCGTCTGCGGGAATCAAGATCCGTGGACAGTTTTGGAAGGCTCGGGACGTGGATTCCCGCCTGCGCGGGAATGACTGCGGGCTCTTACGGGCGCTGCACACCTCGGTCATACGCTAGAACTCTAGCTCATTGGCGGCAACTTGTCAAGCACAAAATCTCTGCCAGGTGCTTGGCTGGATCATGGGGCTTGGCTGCGAAGAGGCGAGAGTGCGGAGTATCAAATGCCGAGCCGTGGGCTGGGGCATCGCTTGTGGAGAACGGTACAAGAACGGTACAGAACGGTACAAACATTTGCCACCCGAATTCGAAGCAAGTATAATGGCACGTATATGTGTTTTGTCGGATGCGAGGGAGCAACATGGCTCAAGTGACGATATATCTCGACGATGCTGCCGACCGGCGCGTGAGAGCGGCGGCTCGGAAATCGGGAGTCTCGGTCAGCCGCTGGATTGCCGAACTGGTCGAAAGCCGGACGCGCACCGATTGGCCGCCCGAGGCACGACAACTGGCGGGCGCGTGGCCGGACTTTCCTGATCTGGAGGAGCTCCGTCGGCTGGCTGGCAAGGATCAGTCCCGCGTGCGGCTCTAAGCGGGAATTAGTCCGCCGGCACGCTGACTTGGTCCGTTGGCCGCGTTATTATCACCCCCTATGTTCTTGCTCGATACCAACACGCTCATTCACTTCTTCAAGGGAAAGCACAGGCACTCCTGCCTGTGGCTCAATCGCCAATCGAAGATCGAAAATCGTTAATTCTGTCGCTGTCCGAACTCGGGACGGGCTATCCCAAAATCGAACACCTCGACCAGAACCTTTGTCTGCGACCCCTCCTAATGAATTGAAAACAAACGTTTCCAACCCTAAACGGGTTGGCACGTCTCGTGCCCTAGGAGGTAAGAGGTGTGAAAGAATCACGTTGTACGGGCGGCCCTCGTGGCCGCCCTCGGGCAATCATAAGGGTTGCCCCTACCACGCCTTCAGGACTCACCTGGCGGAAAGAGAGTGAAAGATGAATTCGAACCAACCAACCGGTGTATTGGACATCCCGCGCGAGTCGAACAAGCGAAAGCGGCAACTTCGCAGGATCATTTACCTTGTTGTGGGCCTAGCGGCCATCGCCGGCATCACCATTGTCCTTTCGCGCCTCAAGCCCGCGGAGCCGGTGGTGGACAAAGCCACGATCTGGGTTGACGCGGTAAAGCGTGGACCGATGCTGATCCAAGTGCGAGGCTTGGGTACTATCCTTCCGCAAGCGAAAGGCGCCAAGGCCACGTCTAAGATCCCGACGGCGCAACTGAAGATCCCCGAGGCGCAGGCCAAGGATGTGCGTACAGGCCAGACGGCATCTATCGATACGCACGACGGCATCGTTTCAGGCCATGTGGTGCGGGTCGACCTCGCCGCGGTGGAAGGCACTGTGACGGTCGACGTAAAACTGGATGGTCCACTGCCAAAGGGGGCGAACCCAGACCAAAGCGTGGACGGTACGATCGAGATTGAGAAGCTGAGTGACGCGATCTACGTGGGCCGTCCGGTGTTCGCTCAGCCCAATAGCACCATAGGGCTTTTCAAGCTCGACCAGGACGGCAAGGGCGCCACCCTGGTACAGGTGCAGCTAGGCCGCGCTTCCGCGAATTCCGTCGAAATCCTCAATGGTTTGCAGCCCGCCGATAAGGTGATCCTTTCCGACATGTCGGCGTGGGATGCATTCAACCACATACGGCTGGAATGAAGCCGGCGGGCTGCCACAAGGACAGCCCCTACGAGTCTCAGAGTCAAACGGAGAAGTGAGCATGGTAACCAGAATGGTATTTTGGCGAATGATGTTGACGACAGGTTTCGTGGTTATGGTCTTGGTTCAGCCCTTGGCTGGGCAAGGCGGCCGGAAGGGCCCGGGGCCGGAGGAAGCGACCCACTTCGATTACTCGACTAGTCGCGCGTTTCCCAGCATTTTTGCGCCCTATTTCGGCCGCGATGTTCCCCGGCCGCGGCTGGAGAACTCGCCTCGGCTTCAAGATCTGATTCGCGACGGCAAATTGGTGCTCACCATCGATGACGCCATTGCTCTGGCGATCGAGAACAATTTGGACGTCGCGGTGGCGCGCTACGACCTCCCTATTGCACAATCGGACTATCTCCGCACGAAAGGGGGAGGAGCGTTGCGTGGCGCGGCAGGCGCATTTCAATCCACCACAGCTTTCAGCGGCGCTCTCGGCGCAAGTGGGGGCAGTAGCGGAGGCGGTGGCGGAGCTAGCGCGACCAGCAGTCTGGGAGGCGGCATCAACCTCGGGGGTGGAGGTTCCTGTTGCGATCCGTACGTATACACCCTCTATGGCTGGAGCAATGCCATCAGCCCTATCAACTACTTTCTGCTGGGCGGTGTGCCGGTTGAGACCTCTCATAACGAAATCTTTGAATCAGGATACAGCCAGGGGTTCCTGACCGGCACCGGCTTCTCTGTGGCGGAATTCACTCAGCGTTATTCCTCTAACACCGCAACCGATAACAGCCAATTCAATCCGGTGTTTTCTTCGGGGCTTTCGATATTTTTTAGCCAGAACTTATTGAACGGATTTGGCTACCGCGCCAACGCTAGATCGATCCGGCAAGGCCCCAATGAGCTGAAGATCGCCATGAGCAAATTTCGGTTGGCCGTAATTACCCAGGTAGCAGCGGTGATGAGCACTTACTATGACCTGCTCGCCGACGCGGAAAAAATCCGGGTTGCGCAGGAGGGGCTGCAAAATGCTCAGAAGCTCCTGGAGAACAACCAGACAGAGTTGAGGATCGGGGCCGTGGCCCAGTACGATGTGCTACGCAGCCAGGAGGAAGTAGCACAGCGGAAACAGGATCTGCTGGCGGCAGGGAACACCTTTTCCCAGGATGCTCAATCCCTGAAAGCCAAAATCTCCAGGAGTTTCAATGAGGAGTTGGCCAGGGTGGATATCGTCCCGGCTGACAAGCTGCCGGAGCCGCATCCGGAGGATGTGCCCACTCTGGACGAAGCTATGAAAGAAGCCGCAAGCCATCGTCCAGAGATCGAGAAGGCCGATCTCGATTTGCGCAACCAGGAGTACACTATCCAGCAAACTCGCAATAACCTTTTGCCCGCGCTTACGGCTTACGCTTCCTATACCTTTCAGGGACTAGGTGGGGCCTTGGGCCATACCTTCTCGAATATCCTTGCAAACGACTATCCTAACGTCGCCTACGGAGTTCAGTTGCAGTTCCCGCTTCGCAACCGCATTGCGCAGGCCGACGCCGCTCGGGCTCTCATCGAGCAGCGGCAGTTGCAAATGACGCTTCAGCAGGCCAAGAACCAAGCCGTCTGGGATGTGGCCAAGGCCGTGAGCGCGGTAGAGCAGGCCAAGACCCAGCTTGACGCAGCCACGAATCTGGAGGCGATCTCGCGCCAGGTGCTCGGCATGCAGCAGCAGAAATTCACTCTCGCTTCGGCCACGGTGGAAGAGGTGATCACCGCACAGACCAACTTGGCCAATGCCCAAGGGGCGGTCGTGGCGGCGCGCGCGGCCTATGCGAAGGCATTGATTCAGTTTGAACAAAACACGGGAACGCTGCTCGAGAGGAACCACATTGATCTGTCCGAGGCAGTGGGCGGGGAGGTCAAGAAGGCGCCCAACATTCCCGGTACAGCGGAGAAATAGAATGCGGGATTCAGGAGTCAAAAGTCTGGAGGTCTTACGGCGGCCGCTGGGGCTCGACATCCAGGAACCCGAAGACTGAGAGCTGATGGCTGAGAGCTGATAGCTTGGGACCGACTACTGAAAACTGAGAACTAAGAACTAACTGTGCGAACTCGGGACGAGCCGTCCCATAATCGGACACTAAGGGAGGGGGCATCGCCTACAGTTCGCACTAACCAGCTGAAAGCAAAGGCTTAGTTCGACAAACAAGTTGGCAGCCCTCTTGCGTTAAAAAACCTCGGGGAGTATCCATATGGACATACCACGTGAAGATGCAAAGCGACAACGCCGAATTCGCAGGATCATTTATTCTGCTGTAGGCCTATTAGCCATCGCTTCCGTCACTTACGGACTTTCGCGGCTCAAGCCCGCCGCGCCCAGCGTGGACAAGGCGACGGTCTGGATCGACACAGTCAAACGGGGACCGATGCTACTCGAAGTGAGAGGCTTGGGCACGTTAGTTCCGGATGAGCTTCTCTGGATTCCGGCGACCTCGGATGGGCGGGTGGTGAGCCGGCTGCTGCCGGGAGTGCACTTGAAAGCTGATACGTTAATCGTGGAATTGAAGAATCCTGAACTGGAGCAGGCCGCTCTGGACGCCGAATGGCAGGTAAAGGCCGCTGAGGCTGAACACAACAGTTTGAAGGCGCAGCTTGATAGCAAACTCCTGGACGAGAAGGCCCAAGCCGCCACGGTTCAGGCCGATTATAGCCAGGCGGTGCTCAATGCCGAAAAGGATGCGGCTCTGGCCAAGGCCGGCCTAGCGGCAGAGCTGAACTCCAAGCTCTCGCGGGCCAAAGCCGACGAGTTGACCACGCGCAATCAGATCGAGCAGGACCGTCTGGCGGTGAGCGCCGCTTCCGCCAAGGCCCAGCTCGAGGCGCAGAAGGCCAAGGTCGAGCAATTGCGGGCTCTCCTCGACTTGAAGCAGGCAGAGCTAGGCCGGCTTAAGGTGCGAGCAGGAGTTGAGGGCGTGCTGCAAGAGGTGCCTGTGGAAGTCGGCCAACAGGTTACGACGGGCACGATCCTGGCCAAGGTGGCCCAGCCGAACAAGCTGAAGGCGGAACTGAAGATTCCCGAGACCCAGGCGAAGGACGTTCAAATTGGGCTACTCGCTTCCGTCGACACGCGCAACGGCATGATTCCAGGCCATGTGGAGCGGATTGATCCGGCGGTGATAAACGGAACGGTGACAGTGGACGTCAAACTGGAAGGGCCGTTGCCCCTCGGAGCGCGTCCCGACTTGAGCGTGGAAGGAACCATCGAAATCGAGAACCTGAAAGACGTGATCTATGTGGGCCGGCCGGCATTTGGCCAACCCAACAGCACGGTGGGGATCTTCAAACTGGATGAGGAAGGCAATGGCGCTTCGCGAGTGCAGGTGAAGCTGGGGCGAAGCTCTGTCAACACGGTCGAGATTGTGGACGGACTGAAGCCCGGCGACCGCGTCGTGCTTTCCGACATGTCCACTTGGGACGCGTTCAATCGAATAAGGCTGAATTAGCTGTCAGCTTTCAGTCATCAGTTGTCAGTCGTCAGTTATCAGTCGTCCGTTGAAGAAAAAGCGTTCGAGGGTGGCAATTTACTGAAAGCTGACGGGCCGAGGGCTGCGAAGGGCGATTACGACCTATGGACGGTAATCACTTCATTGGGTACTCGCCCCGGAGTTCTTTCATGATGTCATCAGTGCGGCGTCCGAGTTTCAGAATTCCGTACAACCCGTCGATTGGGTCGGGGTGTAGCGTCTCCTTGGACATGACGAGACAGCCGTTCTCCTCGCGCACCTCGAGAACTTGGCCGGTGCGAATGCCCAGCCGAACACGCAGCGGCTTCGGGATGGTCACTTGCCCCTTCTTAGATACCCTCGTTTTCACAGACCGATGGTATGAATTCGTACATCCTTTGTCAAATGATCATAGCTGCTACTAATCGGGAGATGGCGTGAACAGAGAGGAATAGTGAATCATGAATCAAAGTAACGTTTCACAATTTACAATTCACAATTCACTATTCACCATTCGCTATTTGCACACGCAGGCGTAAACATACTATGAACGCACTCTTACAAGACGTTCGCTTCGGACTTCGCCAGCTTGGCCGCAATCCTGGCTTCACATTCATCGCCGTACTCACCCTCGCGCTGGCGATAGGCGCCAACACCGCCATCTTTACGGTCGCCAATGATTTCCTTTTCCGCCCGCTGCCTTTCGCCAATGCTAATCGAGTGGTGATGGTGAAATGTTACCAGCGCAAGATCGCGCAATCAGGGATGGCGACCGAGGGAGGCTGGGCAGACCAGCCAAGCTTCAAGTACTGGCGCGATCACAACCAGGTTTTTCAAGCCATGGGGGCGTGGGCCGGCGAAGGTGTGCGGGAGCAGAACTACCTGACCGGCCCGGAA